>PDWJ01000192.1_pt1 | contig 91210 bp, 70 predicted proteins | sample 1430881 | NCBI WGS metagenome assembly PDWJ01 (sample SAMN01162460, study PRJNA174530) | Oral metagenome, whole genome shotgun sequencing project. | biome: Marine environment; feature: Marine mammal; material: Swab sample of the gingival sulcus; isolation source: swab sample of gingival sulcus...
TGGTACTGCAAGGGCAGCCTTGTGGGAGCGTAGGACGCTGCCGGAATTAGAAAACCCCCTTCAGACGATGATGTCTGGAGGGGGTTTTTGCGTGTGAAGCCCTTTCCCACCCTACCGATCTATCGTCACATCCATGGAATCGGTGCATGGGTTTGAAAATCGTGAATTTTGTAAAAGCCATGAAATTTATTATTACTCATTTCAAGTCGGCTGAGTTGTTCCAGAATGCGAAAAAAAACAATAAAAAAGGACTTACCGCAGCTGCTGTAAGTCCTTGAACGCCTTGGTAGCGGGGGGAGGATTCGAACCTCCGACCTTCGGGTTATGAGCCCGACGAGCTACCAGACTGCTCCACCCCGCATCAGAATGAACCGAGTATAGTCCCAGGGAATGGTCCGCGTCAAGGTATTTTGTGGGGCCCTCAGCAGAGGCTGCAGATACGCTCGATGAGTGCGGTTTTACCGCCAGGATAGGTGTCTGGTTCCAGGATCCGCATCCGCTTGGACCGGCTGGTGTGGCCGGAGATAATCTCGAGCCGTGAAGGCGGCAGTGAGAGCAGCTTTGCCATGAGCTTTATACACATCTTGTTGGCAGCCCCATCCACGGGCGGTGCTGTCAGCCGGACCTTGAGGGCGTCGCCGTAATAGCCGGCCACCGCATTTTTGGACGCTTTGGGCTGGACATAGAGGGTCAGCTGCACGTCTTTTGTGTCCGTTTTCAGAAATGAGGCGGTGGTGTCCATATCCGGCGGTTACCCTGCTTGGGTCAGAGACGCCTCTACCCGGGTTTTCAGGTCAGCATAATCGCGGGTGACCGGAAATTCAGGGTGATCGGCAATCACGTTGTCTGGTGGTGAAAAGAGGATACCGGTATGGGCGGCTTTGAGCATGCCGATATCGTTATACGAATCCCCAAATGCTGTAATCCGGTAATTCAGGCTTTTTAAGGCCTCCACGGTTTTTTTCTTGGCATCGGGCTGGCGCAGTTGATAATCGGTGATCCGATTGTCTGCATCAACGACCAGAGAATGGCAGAAGAGGGTGGGCATGCCCAGTTTTTTCATCAGCGGCCCGGCAAATTGTTCAAAGGTATCGGATACAATGATGACCTGGGTCTGGCCGCGGAGACTGTCAAGAAAATCAACTGCGCCGTCAAGGGGATCAATGGTGGCGATCACATCCGTGATGTCTGTGAGCGTAAGCCCTTCACGATTCAGGATGCCAAGTCTTTTTTTCATCAGCACAGTGTAATCCGAAATATCCCGCGTGGTAAGCTTGAGTTCTTCGATACCGGTTTTCAGGGCTACGTTGATCCAGATTTCCGGGACAAACACCCCTTCAAGGTCAGAGCAGACAAGATTCATCGTATTCTCCATCAAGCAGCGGCTGTGAACCGCACCGTTGCATTTGCGTGTTGAAATATCCGTAGTTGAACGGGGGAAGAGACGCGCTAATCGTCTGTTTCCTGCAGGGCATCTTCTTCCAGGATCCGGATCATGACCGGTTCGCTGATCAACGTCGGGAGTTCCCGTATCGCATCCAGGGCTTGCTGTACTTCAGCCTCTTTTGCCATGTGGGTGATCATGACAATGGGAATACCGCCGTTTTTCTTGCGTCCCATTTGTTGAACGGACTGGATACTGATGCCGTATTCTGCCAGTATACCGGACAACCTGGAAAAAACACCCGGGCGGTCATCCGCAGAAAACCGGAAATAATACCGGCCTTCCGTGGCCATGATGGAAACGGGTCTGAGCTGTGGGCGCCTCGGATCGATCATACCGGTCTGGATAAACCGCAAACCGGATGCGGAAAGCAGGTTTCTGGCCTGGTCAACGGTATCGCTGACAACAGCGCTGGCCGTCGGCATCATGCCGGCGCCATGGCCGTACAGTACCATCTCACCAATGGCATCGGCCTTGACGCTGAGGGCGTTGAAAGACCCTTCAACGTTGGACAACATGTCGTTCAAGGGGATCATGGCCGGGTGAACACGGGTGCTGATCTTTCCGTTTTTGTTTTCCGCACGCGCAATGAGTTTTACGCGGTAACCAAACTCGGATGCATAGTGAACATCCAGATGGCTCAGCCCATTGATCCCCTCGACATACACGGCGTCCAGATCAATCGGTGTTCCCCATGCCAGTGCGGAGAGCAGGGCGAGTTTATGGGCAGCGTCAATGCCTTCAATGTCCAGCGTGGGGTCTGCTTCGGCAAAACCTTTATCCTGAGCTTCTTTCAGGGCTGCTTCAAAAGAGGCCCCGCTATGGGTCATCCGGGTCAGGATGAAGTTGCAGGTGCCGTTCAGGATACCGTTCATGGAGAAGATTTCGTTGCCAACCAGTGATTCCCGGAGGGTTTTAATGATGGGAATGCAGCCGGCAACACTGGCTTCAAAGGCAATGTCGACGCCCTTTTCACGGGCAAGCGCGAAGAGGCGGTTGCCGTCTTCAGCCAGCAGCGCCTTGTTGGCTGTCACCACCTGCTTGCCGTTCTGGATGGCAGCTTCGACCAACTCGCACGCGATGGTGGTGCCGCCGATGAGTTCGATGATAATATCGATTTCAGGATCATTGACCACATCATAGGCATCTGTGGTGAACAATGCCCGGGGAATGGGATGACTCCGTTTTTTATCCGGTTCAGGGTCGGCAATACGTTTGAGCACCAGCATGGCGCCAACACGGGAGGCCAGGAGGTCTTGCTGACTGAGCAGAATGCGTGATACGCCCGTCCCGACGGTTCCGCATCCGAGCAATCCAATATTGATCTGTTCCATAGAGTAATCCAGATAGTTAGATTTTATTTCTTTAGTTCATTTGTTAATGAGTGAAATTGAAGTGGCCTTCAATGTATCGATACCTATTTGTAATTATTATTTAATGACATAGAACACATGCGCTTTGATGATTAAATAATGATCAATGAATACAATAAGAAAGCGATATTGTCAAAAAAAATGTTTTGACTTTTTGGGTGGTTGTGGATAATTTAATCTGGATGGAACTTCATTCATAAGGGAGTGATCAATGACCCAATCGATGTCGTATGCCGATGCGGGTGTCGATATTGACAAAGGCAATCAGCTGGTACGTGCAATCAAGGAGATTGCAAAGCAGACCCCCAGGTCCGGTGTGATGGGTGAAATCGGCGGCTTTGGCGGGCTTTTTTCACTGAGCCTTGCCAATATTGAAAACCCGGTGCTGGTCAGTTCTACCGACGGTGTGGGGACCAAACTCAAAGTCGCTTTCATGATGGATAAGCATGACACGGTCGGCATAGACCTGGTGGCCATGTGCGTCAATGATATCCTCGTACAGGGCGCAAAACCGCTTTTTTTTCTGGATTATATTTCTATGGGCGTGCTGCGGACCGAAACAGCCACTCACATTATTTCCGGCATTGCCGAGGGGTGCCGTCAGGCCCAATGCGCACTGATTGGTGGAGAAACCGCCGAGATGCCGGACATGTATCAGCCGGGAGAATATGATCTGGCCGGGTTTGCCGTTGGTTTGGTGGATAATGAAAAGATTATTGACGGCTCGGATATCCATGTGGGTCACAAGCTCATCGGACTCGCCTCCAGCGGCCTGCACAGTAACGGGTACTCCCTTGTCCGTAAGATTTGTTTTGACCATCTGGGACTTACCGTGGATTCCCATGTGGAAGCCCTTGGGTGCAGCCTTGGTGAGGCGATTCTCACACCGACCCGGATTTATGCGGAAACCCTGCAGCAGCTGGTCAAGCGTCAGCCAATTCATGGGCTTGCCCATATCACCGGCGGCGGTATTGGGGAAAACGTGGTCCGGGTGCTTCCCAACCGGTGTAAGGTCCGCATTGAAAAAAACAGCTGGGAGATACCCCCTATTTTTTCTTTTCTCCAGGATGCTGGAAACGTTGCGCCGGATGAAATGATGCGTACGTTCAACAACGGTATCGGGATGGTGGTCGTGGTGCCGGACAAATGCGCCCAGGATGTCTTTGATATTTTTAATTCCATGGAAGGTGAAACCGCGTTTATGATCGGTGATGTGGTCCAGCGCGACAGTGATGCCGATCCACAGGTGGCATGGGTCTAACCGGCTGTCATGATCGTTCTGGGTATTGAATCTTCGTGTGATGAGACCGCCGCTTCCGTTGTCAGAGACGGCATGTCCGTTCTTTCCTCTGTGGTTGCCACCCAGATAGATGTTCATCATTCCTTTGGCGGGGTTGTGCCGGAGCTGGCGTCGCGACAGCATCTTGAAGCCATTGTTCCGGTGGTAACCGAAGCCCTTGACACTGCCGGCATCGGTCCGGAAGGGATTGACGGTGTGGCCGTGACCCGCGGACCCGGTCTGGTGGGGGCCCTGCTTGTGGGCTATTCCTTCGGAAAGGCGTTTGCCCTTTCCCGGGGGATTCCCTGGATCGGTGTGGATCATCTGGCCGGGCATCTGCATTCGATTTTTCTCGGTGATCATCCGCCGGAATATCCCTATGTCGCACTGCTCGCCTCAGGGGGGCATACCGCGATCTATTATGTGAAAAGCCCCATGGATGTGGAATGGATGGGACAGACCCGGGATGATGCAGCCGGTGAAGCCTATGACAAGGTCTCTAAAATGCTCGGCCTCGGTTACCCGGGCGGCAGGGTGATCGACGATCTGGCCCATGCGGCGGCTGAAAAAAACACGGTACCGGTGGTGACATTTCCCAGACCCTTTCTGGATAAAAACGGATTTGATTTTAGTTTCAGCGGCCTTAAATCAGCGGTTAGCCGTTTTATTTCCGCAGATCCGCACACCCAGCCGGATGTGGCTGAAATTGCACGGGCGTTTCAGGCATCCGTGGTTGACGTGCTCAGTTGCAAACTCATGCATGCGGCAGCAGTGAAGTCCTGCAGACATGTGGTCCTGGTGGGCGGCGTTGCGGCAAACCGGGGTCTGCGAAGCCGTTTGTCAGAGGATGCGGAAAAAGCCGGCAGGCAGTTTTATGTTCCCCCGCAGCACTATTGCGGAGACAATGCTGCCATGATTGCCTCACTCGGGTATCACTATCTCAACGCGGGAATCACCAGTCCTCTTTTAGAAGATGTGTATTCCCGATCACCCCTGCGTCCCCCGCTGCAATGCTGAAAAAACCCGGATACCCTGGCAACGGTTTTTTTATTGATTTCAAGCAGCCAATCGCCCTTGGTAAACGGATGGCATGAACGGGAGGGTTACCGTCGCAGCTGGTATTTAATCACAGCTTTGTTGTGTTCACGCAGGTTCTTTGAAAAGTGATGCGACCCATTTTGTTTTGAAACAAAAAAGATGAACTCCGTAGTTTCAGGATAGAGGGCCGCATGGAGTGCTGCTGCACCGGGATTGGCAATGGGGCCGGGCGGAAGCCCGTTGATCCGGTAGGTATTGTAGGGCGTCCAGGTTTTCAGGTGCTTGCGGGTGATATTGCCGTCAAAATCAGGGATGCCGTAAATCACCGTGGGGTCTGATTCCAGCCGCATCTCGCGTTTCAGGCGGTTGTGAAACACCGATGCGATCCGCGGGCGTTCCTCGGGGGCGCCGGTCTCCTTTTCAATGATTGAGGCCAGGGTCACCACCTGATGGGGGGATAACCCAATTGTTGTTGCGCGTTGCTTCCATGCATCTGTAAATACAGAAGAAAATCGATGGGCCATGGCGCTCACCACCGCGTCAGCATCCGTTTGCAGGGGAAAATAATAGGTATCTGGAAACAGGTAGCCCTCAAGGTTTTGTGTGGGAATCTGAAGGCGGTTGCGCCAGGTTTCTGCGGCTGCAGCTGCAATGAAGTCCGCTTTTTTTATTCCACAGGGCAGGGCCGCGACACGCCCGGCAATCTGCGAAAGTGTGAAGCCTTCTGGAATGGTCAGCCGATAGAGTCGGACCTTTCCCTCTGCCAGATATTTCAGGAGTTCGATGGGGGTGAATCCGGTGCTGATGTAAAAATCTCCGGCATGCAGCTGGGTGTCGTATTTTGTGTATCGGGCAATGAGTCTAAATTTACGGGATGAGATGTCCAGACCTGCCTCACGAAGCGTTGCAATGACATCAAAGAGCGTGTCTCCCTTGCGGATGGTGAGGGAAATGTGCCGGGCATCGGTCTCGAGCGGGGTGTTGGCATAGGTTCTCATGTGCTGCACGCCCAGAGACACGCACACGGCTGACATGATGAGAATGATGACGGCAAGCAGGATGAGCCGTTTCAAAATCTGCTCCTTCTGGTACGTCGATACCCGTATGCGGGAACGCAGGTTTCCATCGGGATCGATTGGAGGGGTCGTGTTGCATGAGAGATGTTAAATAATCCGGAACGGGCGCTTTGTAAATGGAAAAATCGTAAAGATTGCCATGCTTTTTTTTGTTTAACGTATCTCGGGTGTTGTCGTGGCATTTGAGCCGAGACCGTCGATGCAGGACCAAATGCCTTGCAGGTTTGTCGATGGAATCAACGCGACGGTTGTCTTGAACCCCAAATGATCAGGGAGCCTCCATGATCTTCTTTAAAGCCCTTGCCATTGTCTTTACCTTATGTGCCGTGTTCGGCTTTTTGAATGTCCGGTTTCTCAAACTGCCGCCGACCATCGGGCTGCTGATATTTTCCATTGTGCTGGCGATCTGTGTCCGGTTTTCCGGGAGCATGGGCGTTCACCCAGGCCTTGAAACCTGGATTCAGGGAGTTGATTTCAATGAAACCCTGATGGTGGGGCTCTTGTCATATCTTCTGTTTGCCGGCGCGCTCCATGTGAACCTGGACGATCTCTGGACGTACAGGGGAGAGATTGGTATGCTCTCAACCATCGGTGTGCTGGTGTCCACGTTTCTCGTGGGGGCTGCCATCTACGGCATTACCTGGGCGGCCGGCAAGCCCCTGCCAGTGATGTATGCCTTGCTTTTTGGTGCCATGATTTCGCCGACCGACCCCATTGCCGTGCTCGGAATCATGAAACAGGCAGGTGCCCCCCATGATCTATCGGTGAAGATTTCCGGCGAATCTCTGTTTAACGACGGTATCGGCGTGGTGGTCTTTCTGGTGCTCGCAGGGCTGGCAACCGGAACCAGCCATCTGAGTGCCGGCCATGTAGGCCACCTGGTGGGTCTGGAGATCGGTGGCGGAATTCTGCTCGGACTGGTCCTGGGCGGCATCGCATTTGTTGCATTGAAGTCCATTGACGATTATCCGGTGGAAATTCTCATCACCCTGGCAGTGGTCACAGGCGGTTATGCCCTGGCCCTGATCTGGCATCTCTCCGGTCCCATTGCTGTTGTGGTGGCCGGACTGATGATCGGAAACCATGGCCGCAGGCTGGCCATGTCTGAAAAAACGCGGCAGCATTTGGACCTGTTCTGGGCCTTGGTGGATGAAATTCTCAATGCGGTTCTGTTTGTGCTTATCGGGCTTGAAGTGGTCCTGGTCTCCATCGCGGGCTGGCATCTGATTATGGGCCTGGTTGCTATCCCGGTTGTGCTCTTTGCCCGGTATGCGTGCGTCAAGGGAACGTTAGCACTTTTCAAAGCCAGTGCTTCCGGCACTGCGGGTGTGCTCACCTGGGCCGGACTGCGGGGGGGGATCTCGGTAGCGCTGGCCCTGTCGTTGCCGGCGTGCGAGATGCGGGAACTCCTGCTCACCATGACCTACTGCGTGGTGGCGTTTTCTCTGGTGGTCCAGGGGCTGAGTATCAGGCGTCTGTTGGCGTGGTATATCCAGGGTGTTGACGGACGATGACGCTGTGCATACAAGATCCCCAGACAACAGGGAAGATCGTCATTTTACGCAGGAGACGCAAACGACCCTGTCTTGAAAAACAGCCGTTGGTTTCTATTTGCTCAATTCGTCCGGTAAGAGGAAACGCCGATACCACGCGCAGGCGGTATCCAGAAACACCGCCTGATCCGCAGCCGCGCTCATCCGGTGGTCACCGCCTTGAAAGACCACCAGCTGTTTGGGTGCGGTTGCGGCTTTAACCGTTTCCTGCCCATTGTCCACCGGAACAATGTCATCCGCATTGCCATGAAAAACCAATAGATGGTGTATTGCCGGCAGCCGGTCTGAGATGTCGAAATCCAGATTTTTCCGGTAAAACGCAGGGGTCAGTACTGCAGCGTCGGCATTTTCATGCTCCGGAGCTTTGGTGAGCATACGGCTGCGAATGGGCGGTGCGATCACAACAATGGCTGCTGCCTCGGGATGATCCTGAAATACGGACAAGGCCGTGGCACCGCCCAGGCTGGAACCGAAAAGGGCAAATCGGTCTCCGGTTTCTGGCAGGGATCGCGCGTATGCGATGGCGGCAGTTAGGTCTTCGCACCGGTTCGGCAAGGTGGTGACCGATTCAAAATGCCCTTCACTGGTGCCGCAGCCTTTATGATGAAACCTGAAATAAGCGATACCGCACGTATTCAGCTGCTCAGCAAGGGCGATCTGCTTGGCGGAGTTGCCGTCACTGGCAAGCCCGTGACTCCCGATCACCACGGGTGGGGCGGCAGCGGTCTTTTTCGCGGGAAGGTGCAGAAAACCGTCCAGCCGAAATCCGCCGGACGTAAATGATAGGGGATGGGCGGCTGTTTGCATGGGCTTCTCCTTGCTATAAACACAACTGTTCTCTATACTAGGTCGCTTGTAAAATCGAGAGCAGACCGGAAATGTCATCTGCTGCCCCTATTTAAGCAGGATTCGGGTTCCTCTGCAAGCCGCATGAGCGGTTGCGTCGCTTTTTATCGGATCCGGTCTTTTATGCAGCGCAGCAGATGCGGCAAAAAACACACGGGGTTGATTGTTTCTAGCGGTGTCATGGATGATATCAGTCGGGTCACGAAACGCTGACGTATTTTTGAGATAAGGATTTGTGAACGTATGAAAATAAAACGGGGTGCGTTGGTGGAGCTGGACGTGACAGACCTTGCGTTTGGGGGCAGGGGACTGGTCAAAGTGGACGGCATGGCTGTATTTGTCGAGGGCGCGGTGCCCGGCGACCGGGTACTGGCCCGCATTACCAAGAAAAAAAAACAGTATGCGGAAGCACGAACCCAGGCGTTGATTTCCCCTTCACTGGACCGGATTGAGCCGGTATGCGCATATGCGGGTTATTGCGGTGGCTGCAAATGGCCGTTTCTGAGCTATGAAAAACAATTGCATTACAAAACAGCCCAAGTAGCGGACACGCTGGCGCATATCGGGGGGATCACGGAAGTGACCGTGCATCCGGCGCTGGCATCTCCCAGGACAATGGGGTATCGCAATAAAATGGAGTTTTCCTGCACCGATCGCCGATGGTTGCTGCCCTCTGAGATGAACCGCGACCCGCAGCCCGAAGCCGGCTTTGGCCTGGGCCTCCATGTGCCGGGTACGTTTAACAAGGTCATAGATATTCATACCTGCCACCTCATGCCGGAAACCGGCAACCAGATTCTGGCGTTTATCCGAAAGGCCATGTTGGCTTCCGGCAAACCCGCTTACGGGCTGAAAGACCATGAAGGCTTCTGGCGATTTGCCATGCTGCGTCATTCTGTGAGCAGCGATCAGTGGATGGTTAATCTGGTCACAAAGGAAACGGATTTTGATACCTTAAAACCGATTGCAGAGGCGCTGGTTGCCGCCTTTCCGGAAGTGGTTTCCGTGATCAACACCGTGACTGCCCGCAAGGCCGGGGTAGCCATTGGTGAATCTGAACACCTGCTTGCCGGTGAATCGGTGATCATCGATCAGCTGGGGGCCTATACCTATGAAATCTCAGCTGGTTCATTTTTTCAGACCAATACCCGGGGGGCCGAGAACCTCTACGCAGTTGTCAGTGCGTATGCGCAGCTCACCGGAAACGAGCGTGTGGTCGATCTCTATAGCGGAACCGGTACCATTCCCATCTGGTTGTCGGAAAAAGCCGGAGAGGTGATCGGGATGGAAATCATCGAAAGCGCGGTGACCGATGCCAAAAGGAATTGTGAACGCAATGGAGTAACAAATTGCCGGTTTGCATGCGGGGACATCAGGGATGTACTTCCGGGGCTCGGTATGACACCGGATCTCATGATCATCGACCCCCCGCGTGTGGGCATGCACAAGGATGTGGTCACTACCGTCCTCACCCTTTCACCGGCACGTATCGTCTATGTCTCGTGCAATCCTGCAACCCTGGCGCGGGATCTTCTGGCGCTTAAAGCGCGGTATGATGTTCTGGAAGTACAGCCGGTGGATATGTTTCCCCACACCTATCATATCGAAGCCGTGGCACACCTTCAGCTTCGCTAACGGCATTGAACCGAAGGCGCTGCGATTTTTTACGGTTTCTGTTTAACGGCTAATGGATTTTTTCGTATTTAAAATCGTCATCAGCGTTTTTTTCGTCATTTTTTCATCACGCGTTCGGTAAGGATCACACTGATTTTGGGTTACATTTGACAAAAATCCTCGATTTGATAAGATAAAAATATAACACATACAATAAAAATATACTGGCGGCGATAACCGGCGAAAACCGCCGGCGGTGAATCGTTTATATGAAAGAACGAAATTAACCGATTCGTTTCTTTCATAATTTGTTGTGGGCAAACCTCGGTGAAAACCCAGGTCGGCCCATGGCTGTTATTGGAAACATGAATCGGATTCACCGGTGACCGTTAGACCAGAGACGGCTGCCAGGACGATGAAAGGAGATACCGCCATGCTTGACAAGCTGAATTGTATGCAATCAAAAAAATTCAAATCCTATTCCAGACACAACCTGGACCAGCTGCTGACGCTGAGGCATCTGCCTGAGGATGTGGTGACGGCCATCCGGGTTGTTTCCGCAGTATTTCCATTTCGGATCAATGCTTATGTAATCGATGAACTGATTGACTGGTCGAATATTCCGACAGATCCCCTGTTTCAGCTAACGTTTCCTCAGCCGGGCATGCTAGGTGCGGCAGACTATCGTGCGCTGGCGCATCAGATCCGATCCGGCGCTTCTGAAAAGGATATCCGGTCAATGGCCGCCAGAGTGCAGTCTCGGATGAATCCGCATCCGGGAGGCCAGATGGCGCTCAATGTTCCCCGGATGGGTGGGGAACCGGTACCGGGGATGCAGCATAAATACACGGAGACCGTTCTCTATTTCCCGAGACAGGGACAAACCTGCCATACCTATTGCACCTATTGTTTCCGGTGGGCTCAGTTTGTGTGGGGAGGTGCTCTGAAGTTTGCCGGTGATGATCCATCGACACTGGTGCGATATCTTGATGCGCATCCGGAAGTGACGGATCTGCTGCTCACTGGCGGTGATCCCATGGTCATGTCGGCAAAACAGCTGCGCAAGCACCTGGGGGGGATCCTGAAAAAACGACCGGGAAATCTGTCGACCATCCGTATCGGTTCAAAGGTGCTGGCCTACTGGCCGTACCGGTTCCTCACCGACCGGGACGCAGACGATGTGATTCAGCTGTTTGATGAAGTGATCAGCGCGGGATATCATCTAACCGTGATGTCGCACTTTTCCCATCCCCGGGAGCTTTCAACCGAAGCAGTCCGGCTGGCCATGAAACGCCTGATCAATACGGGCGTGACCCTCCGGTGCCAGGCTCCGGTGATCCGTCACATCAACGATCATCCGGATGTGTGGGCTGAGATGTGGCGACGTCAGGTCGCCATGGGGGCCATCCCGTATTACATGTTTGTGGAACGGGACACGGGGCCCAGGGACTATTTCCATTTGCCCCTGGCGTCGGCATATGAGATATTTACCCAGGCCTATCGCCAGGTATCCGGACTCTGCCGGACGGTTCGCGGGCCGTCCATGTCTGCGACACCCGGCAAGGTGCTGGTAGACGGGATAACGGAAGTCGCGGGTGAAAAGGTGTTTGCATTGAAGTTTATTCAGGCCAGAAACCCGGAATGGGTCAACCGGGTCTTTTTTGCCCGGTTCGATGGGCAAGCCAGCTGGCTGGATGCGCTTAAACCGGCATTTGGCGAAACGCGATTTTTCTTCGAGACCGGATGCGGACAGGGACGGTAAAACGACCAAGGGGGCAGCTGACAATCAGCTGCCCCCTTTTCCGTGGGCCGAGCAAACCCAGTCGTTGAAAACGAACATCATCAAGAGACGGAGATGAACTTGTTCACCTGTCTGTTGATGGAATGATAGATTTCATCATCCGATCCGAAAATGTCGATCACATCTTTGTGGTCGATCATGGTTTCGATGACAAAGGCCGTGACATATAGACTGACAATATTGGCATCGGAAACAAGATTCCGGAACGGCGCAACTTTGAAGTCGATATCAAAATCATCCATGTGAAGCATCTCTTCAAGAGTCATTAAGATCTGCTCTTCTAGGGAATTTTTACTCACCGTTTCGACCAGATGTTCCTCGACAAGCTTTGACGCAATGGCATTGCTCATGGGTGCAGCCTGTTCGCGGATCGCCTGGATAGAAAGCCGGCGGGTGCGTTCCCGGGATGATTCGATACGAGAGAGTATCCGGGATTCCCGGCTACTGGGTCGAAACACCTTGGCCATAGAATCTCCCTTAGGTTCGGCACTGAAACAGCTCAGTGCAGCCGGTTGAACAATTCAACAGAAAATAATAGGGTCGTTTGCCTAAAAATAGCAAGTAAAAACTCAGTTTTTTCTCATGTAAACAAATTTTAATTTTAAGATACAGCCGGTTAACCGGTTGTCGGGTGCAGCTTTTACGATACCGCAGCCAGAATGGAGAGGCGGACCCGCTGCCGGCCGTTCCAGTCATTGATGCGCATATGATAGGCGATTTTTTCAAAAACGACACGTGCAGGGAACTGCTGGGGTCCGTTGAACCAGACCGCTTCAATTTTGTAGGAGCGTCCGCTTACGGTCTGCTCGAGCATGAGCCGCCAGTGACCGCCGGTGCCCAGGGGCGCGGCGTGAATAACGTGGATGTGGTCTGATTGAAACACCGGTTCGGGATTTGCTTCCCCGAAGGGTGCCATGCGGGAGATTTCCCGGATGCTGGCTTCCGTGATCCGGTCAAAGGTGATAACCGCATCAATGGACAGCTCGGATACGGCGGCCGTCATACCGGCGGTCTGCGCGTCAACCGCGGATCGGAATCTCTGATTGAACGCAGGAAGATCTCGGGCGTCGAGCCGGACCCCGGCAGCCATGGCATGACCACCGAATCCGGTGAGATGGTCGCTGCAAGCAGAAAGACAGGCGACAAGGTCAACACCCGGGATGCTCCGGCCAGATCCCTGGCAGGCAGCGTTTTTCACCGCAATGAGGATCACCGGTTTATGATAGCGGTTGACCAGTCGGGAGGCCGAAATGCCCAGAATACCCGGGTGCCAGCTATCGTCTGCCATGACAAGACACGGGGCTTCCATGAGCTCCGGGTTGGCATTGATGTGGTCGATGATGGACCGGGTAGTTTCCCGCTCCATCTGCTGGCGCAGGGTGTTGATCCGTGTTAGTTCATCGGCGATGGGCGCGGCTTCCGCAACACTGGCAGCAGACAAAAGCGCCAGCGAGACATCGGCCCGTTCAATCCGGCCCGGCGCATTCAGGCGCGGAGCCATGCGAAAGGACACGGCTTCACTGTCAATGGACGCTGGTGTTACCTTGCTGGCGGCCATCAAAGACAGAATGCCCGGACGCGGGCGGGTTCTCATTACCTCCAGTCCGGCCCAGGCGAGGATGCGGTTTTCACCGGTCAGGGGGACAATGTCTGCAATGGTCCCCAGGGCAACAAGATCGCAGAACGATTTCAGGTTGGGTTCTTTGCGCGTGCGCCAGAAGCCTTCGGTTCGCAGCCGTGCCCGGACGGCGATAATCAGGTAAAATGCCACGCCGGCGCCGGCAAGATTGCGAAGGCCGGAATTGCAATCCGGCTGCTTGGGGTCGATGATGGCAATGGCGTTCGGCAGGGTGTCCCCCGCTTCATGGTGATCGGTGATGATCATATCAATGCCTGCGGCATTGGCGGCGTCCACAGCCGCGTTGCTGCCGATGCCGCAGTCAACGGTAATAATGAGGCTGACCCCCGCGTCCATTGCATTTCTGGTAATATGGTGGGGTTTGATGCTGTAGCCGTCCTCGACCCGGTGGGGGATCAGGGGGATGACCGGTGTGCCGGTGTGCTCGAGAAATTCCTTGACAATGAGGGTTGCCGTCACACCGTCTACATCATAATCACCAAAAATCATGATGGTTTCGTTTTTGTGAATGGCAGCGACCACGCGGTCAACCGCTGCATCCATGCCGTAAAGCGCGTCCGGGGACCGGAGCTGAGCAAAGCACGGATGCAGCCAGGCATTGGCTGCGTCGGGTGTTTCGACCCCGCGCGAGACCAGAAGACCGGCAAGCAGTGGAGAACAGCCCATGTGCAAACAGAGGTCCCGAATCCGGTCCGGGTTGGGTGCGTGATGTATCCAGGCAGGCTTCATAGGTGGAGTGTATATCATGCAGGGGTGCCATCAGGCAATGGAGAAACGCAGCGGAAATGAGTCGGGGGCCCCATGCCTGTTATGTCGGATTTGTAGAGAATTTTCATTGCAGATCGGTAAGCCCGGGTGATAGTCTGATAACGTGTATAAAGGAGGATAATGGAGTCTCGGGAAACAACGTATCGGGTTGAAAAAAAAGATATCGGCTATATCCGGTATATTGTTGAAGCCTCAGACGGTATCGGAACCGTGACCACACTGAATGCGGCTGATGGGCTTATCCTGATCCGAACCGCGCCCGGTTGTGAAGCGGCTGTGCATCAGGTGATAACCGGACTGTCTGAAGAAATCCGCATTGAACCGTCAGACTGACGGGTGTTAGCGCTTTTTTCGGTTTACGCCCGGCATATCATCCCATAAACCCGTTTTTTTAATTTCTGGATGCGCGGGAAGATGCCTATTCAGGAAATGGTTCAAATCACCCCATACGCCAACAAGATTGGATACATGAAACAGCTATATATCTATACGATCGGATGTCAGATGAATGTCTATGACTCTGATCAGTTTGCGCGGCTTCTGGCCGAAGACGGGTATGAAGCGGTGGATACCCCGGATACTGCGGACCTGATTCTGGTCAATACCTGTACCATTCGTGAAAAGGCTGAGGAAAAAGCCTTTAGTTTTCTGGGCCGCACAGCCCAGATGAAAGCCAAAAAGCCGGATATGATTGTCGGTGTGACCGGGTGCGTTGCCCAGCAGGAAGGCGAACGTCTGCTCAAACGGATGCCGCATGTGGATCTGGTTCTGGGAACCGATGCCGTGGGCCGGCTGCCCGAGCTGGTCCGCCAGCAGGAGGCAAACCGGTCCTCCCGGGTGGAGACCGGGCTTTGTCATGAGATCGACGAAGCACGGTATCCTACCCGCATTTACGGGAAAACACCGGTATCAGACTTTGTCACGATCATGCAGGGGTGTGATAATTTTTGCACCTACTGCGTGGTGCCGTATGTGCGCGGCCGCGAAAAAAGTCGTGAGCCAAAAGGGATTATCGATGAAATCAAACGCCGGGTTGCGGCGGGAACCCGTGAAGTGACCCTGCTCGGCCAGAATGTGAACAGTTACGGCAAAAAAGAAGGCCTGCCTGATTTTTCCGAGCTGCTCTGGAGGGTGAGTGACATTGACGGGCTCGAGCGCATCCGTTTTGCCACGTCCCATCCCAAGGACCTTTCCGATGCTTTGATCGCGGCCTATCGGGACATCGAAAAACTGTGCCCGCATATCCATCTGCCGGTTCAGTCCGGTTCAGATGCTGTGCTCAAGCGGATGAACCGCCATTATACCCGGGAGCGCTATATCGACCGGATCGAGCGGCTGCGCGCGGCCCGGCCCGGACTGGCCGTGTCATCGGATATGATCGTCGGCTTTCCCGGAGAGACGGATGACGACTTTCAGATGACCCTGGATCTGGTGAAAACCATCGGCTATGATGGATTATTTGCGTTCATCTATTCAGACAGACAGGTGGCACCGGCGGCCCGATTTAAGAAAAAACTGCCCCTGGCGGTTCAAAAAGAGCGGTTGGCACGGCTGCTGGCGCTTCAGGATGAAAATACCCGCATGCGGAACGCCGCCTATGTGGGAACTGTCCAGAGAGTGCTGGTCGAAGGAGTCAGTAAGCGGAGCCAGAAGGAAAACCGGGACAGGCCCATCCAGTGGAGCGGCCGGACCCCGCACAACAAGGTGGTGAATTTCACAGCAGCGCCGGGGGCGGATGAATCAGACCTGGTCGGTCAGTGCGTGCGTGTCCGGATCGATACGGCAAAACCCCATTCCCTGTCTGGCAGTCGTGTCTGACAGAACCGCATCGCGGAAACAGACGCCTGCAACGACAAGAAAAAGGGCAGGCCGTGAAAGGAGGAGACCATGCGGGTTGAAATGCAGATAGCGACAATCACCCTGGATCCTGACTCGAAAACGCCTATCCTGGTTTTAAAATCGATCATCGGAGACCGGACGCTGCCCATATGGGTCGGGCTTCCGGAAGCGGCGTCCATTATCTCGGCCCTTCAGGATGTCACGTTTGAACGGCCCATGACCCACGATCTGTTCTGCACCTTCATTGATCAGGTAAAAAAAGAGTTGACCCGGATAGAGGTCTGTGATCTCAAGGGAAATACGTTTTACGCCCGGATTTTTTTTAAGGATGAAAACACGGAATTCAGCCTGGATGCCAGACCCAGTGATGCCATTGCCCTGGCGGTCAGGCTTAAAGCCCGCATTTATGCTGCGGAACATGTTCTCAATATGTCTGAGACGGAAGTAAAAACCCCGGAGGGCGAAATCGAGGATGACAGTGAAGAAGGTAAAAAATGGGCAGAATATCTTGCCGGCCTGTCACCGGATGATTTTGGAAAATACAAGGTTTAAACGATGATCGATCTGCATACACATACGTTTTTCAGTGATGGAGAGCTGGCACCGTCGGAGCTGGTGCGAAGAGCCGAAGAAAAAGGCCTCAGCCATATTGGGCTTGCCGATCACGGGGACATGTCGAATATTGACTTCATCGTTCCCCGTCTGGTGAAGGTCGCAGATGCGCTCAACCAGGTGCTGACCCAGATAACGGTCATTCCTGCCATCGAAATCACCCATGTGCCGCCGGCCCTGATTGCAGACTGTGCTGCCCAGGCCCGGGACTGCGGGGCACGGATCGTCGTTGTACACGGAGAGACCATTGTGGAACCGGTGGCGCCGGGTACCAACCGTGCGGCTATTGAAGCCGGCGTGGATATCCTTGCCCATCCGGGCCTGATTTCGGATGAAGACGCGCAGCGTGCAGCGGAGCGTGGTGTTTTCCTGGAAATTTCCTGTCGGGGCGGTCACAGCTTTACCAATGGCCATGTGGCCCGGGCCGCGGAACGTACCGGTGCAAGGCTTGTGGTGAACACGGACAGCCACAGTCCGAGAGATCTCATGGATGCAGCCATGGCCAGTCAGGTGGTCAGCGGGTGCGGACTTCCGGAGACCGCTTTTCAGCAGCTCCAGGAGAATGCCCTGGACTTGCTGGCCCGCCGGAAGTGACACGCGGATGCCCTGCGCGTGGATCTGGAAATCAGCTGAACCTGAAAATTAGGCTTTTCAACAGTGATGAAACCATACGATGGTAAATGACATTTAAAAAATCACCTGCCATGCGTCCTGAACTAACCTGTCGTCAGACAGCCGCCAAATAATAGACCGAAAAGACATTGCGGGGAAAAGAGGGAATGTGACACAGAAAGAGCCAATTAAAATCAAGAAATACGCGAATCGCAGGCTTTATGATACCCGGCAGAGCCGTTACATCACCCTTGCAGAGCTTTCTGACATGATTCGGGAAGGAAAACAGGTGGAGGTGTATGACTCGAATACACAGGAGGATGTGACGGCCTTTATTCTCACCCAGGTGATTCTCGAAGAGGCAAAGAACAAAAAAGCCTTGCTGCCGTCGCCGCTGCTTCACCTGATCATTCGGTACGGCGACAATCTCCTGGTGGAGTTTTTTGACAAGTATCTGCTGCAGACCATTTATACCTACGTCTCCCAGAAAGCGGCATTTGACGAACAGTTCATGCGCATGCTTTCCATGGGAACGGACTGGTCTGAAATGACCCGCCGGACCATGAGTGGGATGCCGTCCTTCAAGCCGTTTATGGACCTGTTTGCCGGCGGCGCGTTTGATACCCATCCGGCGGCCGGTAAAAAAACGGGGCCGGATGGGGATTCAGATACACGAATGGGAGTTACAAACATAGGAAAAACGCAAGATGACGGCAATAGGAGATGAAACATCCACGTATAATTTCCGTATAGATATTGTTGAAATTTACAATAAAGTCAAATAGATAAATTATTTAACATTTCATTTTTTCTCTATTTTCATTTTCGCTCCCAGCGAGGACATTAGAATTTATATGAAGTATAAATCCTAAAAATATTATCATCATTTTTTAATGTATTAAAATCTGCACTTTCATACATCATTTTGGCTGAAAAATTTTTAGTAAAGGAATATTGTGCAAAACCACCAAATGCATCAATTTGACTATACGGAAGTGAGAGATCATCTGTATGCACTTCACCATAATAGCCCACTAGTGTAACACCTGCTAACTTTGTACCGATAATACCAACTATCGTATTTGTCTCTTTGGTATAAGTTACACTTCCCCCGTGTAATGGTAACGCTGTAAATGATGGATCCGCACCTGAACCAACACCACAATAAAGCGCGCCATCATCATCTGTCGTTGAGTAAAGTCCTGTCAAATTAACGATTCCGATATTCCCGCTAACTTTAAATCCATATAGTTTACCATCTACATTTCCATTTGATGTATCTAGGTATTGAGCGGCGACAGTAAACCCTTTAAGAGCATAGCCAACCTCCAAATATGCTGCGTCTTTATCACTGTTTGCCGCGATACTATTTACATCTAAATATTGTGCTTTTAATGTAAGATTTTCAATTGAACGATTTTCTGCATGAATAGTCCATGCCCCATCTTCGAAGTGGTTAAAGTTTCCTGGATTTCCGTTTCCATCTGTTCTGTCTTGATACTTATCGATATAAGCCAAAGTTAAAATAGTATCAGGGATATCTTTACTTATAATAGTAACACCTTCAAAAGATTGCTTAATCATTCTGGAATCAGAACCTGCCATTAAATTTGTAGCAATATATTGTCTTCCAGCTTTTATACTCGTATTTGCCAACGTGTATTGTAAGTAAGATTCAGACATTACTGCCCCAGCGGCATCCATTGTGGCTACAAAATTATTTTCATTTTTAATATCAATATGTTCGACATGAGAAGCTTGAAACGTTACGCCCGCATTAAAACCATAATAGTTTTCTGTAACCCAATTTAAGTTGCCGCCAAAGACAAAGATACTATCATTTTCCTTATCCAAAAAAGGTTCTATATTAAAGTACTGTGCCTTAATTTCACCTTTTATTTTTGAATTGGCAAAAGCGTTTTCTAAAGTATCTGCATATAATAGGGTGCTAAAAGCTAAATATACAGCTAAACTCAATTTTATAATTTTTTTCATATTCTCTTTCCCTCATTAGATTTTGAAAAAATGGATATGGAGAAAACCTTTTTTTTGTTTAGCAAAGTATGACAAATCATAAAAAGCTTGTCAAGGACCTTAAGCATGACTTTGTCCAGGCACAACTATGACATGTTGTTTCTGTGCCCCGGATGGGGTTTTCGGTGTTACAAGTTTATATCTTTTTCCTTGGTACGTTACTTGGTCAGGCAATTGGGCACTGTTTTTAGTAGGGTGGATTTGGGATTTTGAAAAGCAGGATTGTTTTCGGTCAGGACATTTGATAAACAACGCTCGTTACTGGAGAGAAAAATGGGACGATATTCAGAAGCCGACCTGACAGGCGTACGGACATATTCCGCGGCGGACCGGCCGTCGAAGGTACAGACGTTTTTTGAAGCAAAACCCCTGCACGCGGGGATGGCGGTCTCGGCCTTCCTTGATGCCCTGCCGGATATCCTCAGGGCTAAAGACTTAAAAACGGTTGCCGCCGCCATTGTCCGGGCACGTCAGGATAACAAACCGGTGATTGTCATGATCGGCGGTCATGTGATCAAGGCGGGCTGTTCGCCGGTGCTGGCCGGACTGATGGACGCCGGGTTTGTCACGCATCTAGCATCCAACGGGGCGGCCGCCATTCATGATGCGGAGCTGGCCCTGTTCGGACACACCTCCGAGGATGTGGGTGCCCAGTTGGAAGACGGTTCCTTTGGCATGGCCGCTGATACGGCCGAACTGGTGAATCGCGCGGCCGGGACAGCCGCCCGGCAGAGCGACGGGTTTGGGGAAACCGTGGGCCGGTTGCTCGTCGAAGCGGATCCGCCCCATCTGCAGCGGGCCCTGATCGGATGCGCCTATCAGAACGGCATTCCCTACACCCTTCACGTGGCCATGGGAACCGACATCGTTCACCAGCATCCCACAGCAGACGGGGCTGCCATTGGCGAGGCCTCGCATCGGGATTTCCGGATTCTGGCCGCGTCCGTGAGCCATCTCACCGGCGGCGGGGTGGTGCTGAATCTGGGGAGCGCGGTGATCCTGCCAGAAGTTTTCTTAAAAGCCCTGAGTGTCGCCCGTAATCTGAAACCGGGGATAACCGGTTTTACCACCGTGAACATGGACATGATCCAACACTATCGGCCGTCGGTGAATGTGGTCCAGCGGCCGGTCATGACCGGTGGCGCGGGCTACGCCATTACCGGTCATCACGAGATCATGATCCCCCTCTTGGCGGCAGCTGTGTATGAAATTGCCGCTCGAACATCCTAACTAAAGGCACAGCCATTGTCATCTATGTTTAATGAAATCTGCACAGAACACGCCCGGCTCCTCGACCAGGTGCGCGCCATGGAGCCCCTGCTCACAACGGTGGGAAAACGACTCGCTGAAACGGTTCTCAGCGGGCGAAAACTCCTGATCTGCGGCAACGGCGGATCTGCCGCTGATGCTCAGCACTTTGCCGCCGAGGTGATCGGCCGGTTTGAAACGGATCGTCCGGCCTTTCCGGCCATTGCCCTGACCACGGATACCTCGGTGATGACGGCCGTGGCAAATGACGATGCCTTTGAGCAGGTCTTTGCCCGCCAGGTGGCCGGGCTGGGGTGCCGGGCGGATGGGCTGATCGCCATTTCCACCTCGGGAAATTCCCCCAATGCGAATGCCGCTCTGATGCAGGCAAAAGAAACGGGGTTGATAACGGTGGCGCTTTTGGGAAAGGATGGCGGTATCATGGCAAAAAACGCCGATTATCCGGTGATCGTCCCCGGCCGGGTGACGGCGCGGATTCAGGAAATGCATATCCTGATCCTTCATTACTGGGCCGGCATGATTGAAACGGCGATCTGCCGGGAAACGGAGGCCATCTGATGCGTCATCTTCCGGATTTCAGCCAGGCAAAACTGCTGGTGATGGGTGATGTTATGCTTGATCGCTATGTGTGGGGAACGGTAAACCGGATCTCCCCGGAAGCACCGGTGCCGGTGGTGCGGACACAAGAGACCACGGACGTACTCGGCGGTGCCGGCAATGTGGCCGCCAACCTGTCCAGTCTGGGCTGTCAGGTCCAGCTTTTGGGGATCTGCGGGACAGATGAGCCCGCTGATCGATTGTACCATCTGTTTGATGAAAAAGGGGTGGACGGCCATCTGGAAGTGGCGGATGATCGGCCCACCATCACGAAAACACGGATCATGTCCCAGGGACAGCAGCTGTTCCGGCTGGACAAAGAGTGCGACCACCCCATACCGGAAACAGCCGGTGACCGGCTGATGGAGGCATTTGAAAAGCGGCTTGTGGATGCCGATGGGGTGATACTGTCCGATTACGGAAAAGGGGTGTTTGGGCGCAGTGGATTCACTGAAGCCGTAATCGAAAAATGCCGAAAGGCGGGTGTCCCGGTGTGTGTGGACCCCAAGGGGACGGATTGGGAGCGGTACTGCTACGCAACGGCCATTACGCCGAATACGGCTGAGTTTGAAGCCGTTGCCGGCGCAGGTCTTGACCGGGTCCCGTCTGAAATGAGCAACGCGGCGAAAACCCTGTGCCGGAAATTCTCTCTGGATGCCTTGCTGGTGACCCGGGGCGGTAAGGGCATGTGCCTGGTGACAGGTGAGCGGCCTCCGTATTTTATCCCATCCCGGGCGCGAGAGGTTTTTGATGTTTCCGGTGCAGGCGATACGGTCATTGCCGTGTTTGCCGCCGGTCTGGCGCTCAGAATCCCCTTTGCTGTCGCTGCCGATCTGGCAAACCGGGCAGCCGGAATTGTGGTGGGCCAGCTGGGAACCCGGCCGGTAAACCTCGACGCGCTTGCCGCCGATTATGCTTACGGAGATCCGGATGACGGTGTGGGACGTCAGGACAAAATCCTGTCCCGCGATGCGGCTGCCTGTCAGGTGGTCGAATGGCAGGATCGACGGTTCAAGGTGGTTTTTACCAATGGCTGCTTTGATCTGCTGCATCCGGGGCATATCCAGCTCCTCGAACAGGCGCGTGCCCAGGGAGACTGCCTGGTGGTGGGACTGAACTCGGATGCATCCGTGAGACGGCTCAAAGGCCCTGCGCGGCCCATTCTCACCGAACGGGATCGGTCTGCCGTATTGAGTGCGCTTGCCTGTGTGGACGCGGTGGTGATTTTTGAACAAGACACCCCCCTGGAATTGATCGGCGCCCTGAAGCCGGATATCCTGGTCAAAGGATCGGATTACGCCCTGCATGAAATCGTTGGCCGCGATGTGGTCGAAGCCTATGGCGGCGAGGTGCGGCGGGTTCAGATTCTGGACGGCTATTCGACCACACGGATAGCAGACCAGTTGAGCCGGCGCGAATAAAAGCATCCATGCCACCGGCAGATCCGCCGGAGGCATGTTGCTGCTTATTTAAACGGTTTTACCAGAATGATCAGCTGAGGCAGCAGGGTGAGGGCTGCGAACAGGGCGATGAACATGGCCAGGCTGGTGAGCAGCCCAAAGTAGAGCGTGGGCATGAAGTTGGAAAGTGCCAGGATAGAAAACCCCATGATGATGGTCAGTGACGTATAGTACATGGCATGACCGATACTCTCGTGGCACCGGTGCATGGCAGCGCGGTAGTCCCTGTCTTTTGGAATTTCGCTTTTGAAACGATGGATATAATGGATGGTGTTGTCAACGGCAATGCCGACACTGATGGCAGCGATGGTGATGGTCATCATATCCAGCGGCAGCCCTGCCCAGCCCATGAATCCGAGAACAAAAAAGATGGCGAACAGGTTCGGAAAGATGGCGATGAGGGCCACTTTCAGGGACCGGAAGAGAATGAGAAACATGATCATGAGAGCGAGCACCACAAAACCCAAGGTAAGGATCTGGGACTGGTAGAGGCTCTGGAGCATGTTGTTGTATAGGACCATCATGCCGGCCAGCTTGTATTGGCCGGGTTTCAGACCGATTTTCGTCTCCAGCTCGGTTTTGACCTGGTTGAGAAAGGCGTTGCGGCGCAGACTTTTTTCTGAATCCACGATCCGGACGGAAAACCGTGCTTCGTCGTTTGCGATGGAGACATAAGGCGTCAGCACCAGGTTTTTGAACGCGTCAGGAATCGCTTCGTAGATCAGGGCCAGCTGGAAGGTATCCAGGGGGGTTCCTTCATTGAAGGTTTCCGCAATGGCCAGCATGGTGCCTAAGGAAAGCACTTTTCCGGTGGCGCTGAGGGATTCTAAGTAATCGTGAACATTTCGGATGATCTCCATTTTATCGGAGGTGAACCAGTATTTTTCGTCATCCTCTGCGGTTTGAAATTCATTGAAATCATCGAATTCAGCAAATCCATCCTCAAGGTCATCGTCAGCGGCTGCTGGATCAGAGGGTACCGTATCGGTCCGGGATGAAACGGCGGGCTGTGCGGTTTTTGTTTCTCCGGGTGTCTGGATGCCGTCCGGGGAAAAGGAGACGATGACATCCAGGGGGGTGGTGCCGCCCAGTTCCCGGTCGATCACCCGCATGCCTTGATAGATTTCCGTTGATTCCTTGAAATAATCGATAAAACAATTTTCAACCTCGAGCCGCTTCACACCGATGATGCTGATGATAAAAACGACCGCGCACACGATGACCACCTGATTTCCAAACCGGTCGGTAAACCGGGCAAGAATGCCGGTGAGGGAGATCCGGGAACCACCGCCGCCGCTGCCAGCCTGTTTTCCGATGATGAGCAGCAGGGTGGGGAAGAGGGTGAAGACGATGAAAAACGATACCGTGATACCGGCGATCATCATCCAGCCGAAATTGATGATCGGCAGAATGTTTGAAAAGACCAGGGAACCGAATCCGGCGAGGGTGGTGAGCACGGCATATAAACATGGCTTTACCATGAACCGAACCGTCCGGAGAATGAGATCCCGCTGGTCTGCGTTTGGCGTCTCGCGGAGCAGTTCCCGGTACCGGACCACGAGATGGATGGTCAGGGCCATGGTGATGATGAGCTGCAGGGAGATGAAATTCGACGAGATCACCGTGACTTCCCACCCGGTGAGTCCGAGAATGCCCATCATGGCAATGGCTGCGGAAAAACAGCAGATCAGGGGGAGGACCACCCATCGCACGCGTCTGAAAATGAGCGACAGGGTGAGAATGAGAAACAGCAGCACACCGATGCCGAAAATGTTAAGATCGCTTTTCACAAAGGTGATCATGTCATCTGCGATCATGGTGACGCCGCCGAGGAAAAGATCACCGTGTTCCCGGTACTGGTCCATGATGGCCCGGATGTCCGCGATGTCATTGTGGCGCTTTGCCCGGGCCTGATCCCGGTACTGATCAAATGCCATACTGACAGCGGCTAGCTCTGCTGCAGATGCGGCGGAAAAATCCCTCTGGTGGGAGGCATCCCGGAGGGTGTTTCGCCGGTTAAGCAGCTCCCGGTACCGGGTGTCTTCCGGAAAGACCACCTGGAGGGCCGTGGTTTTGAGGTCCGGGCTGACCAGGAGGTTGGGATACAGGGGGCTGTTTTTGAATTCGGCCTGGGCCAGGGTGATGTCTACATCTTCGGATTCCAGATTCCTTATATTTTGGGCAAGTTCGCTCAGGGGAACCGGCGGACTTTGCAGCAGGGGCACGTCGAGCATGGACGTGACCGATGCGACCGACGGATGGGCGGCCAGCGCGTCTCGGAGCACCGCGAGTGCTTTTCGGGTTGTTTTTGAAAACAGATCCCCATCTTTCGGGGTAAAGGTGATAATGAGATAATCCTGCTCTCCGTAACGCGCGACCACCTGGCGCAGATAGGCGAGATCCTGGTCGTTTTCGAGCACCAGGGTTTCAGCGGACGCGTCCAGTTTGAAGTGGGTTGCCTGATATCCGAGAACGATGAAAACCAGGGACAGTATCAGCAGACAGGTCTTGGGATATCCGAGAATAAAACGGTCATACCCGCGGGTGAGGGATGTCTCTAGAGAAGCGATCATGAGCCTTTGCCTTCAGTGGGCCAGATTTATACCTAAACGCCTCTCATTTCTGACGACAGGCGTTTGGATATCGGTCTGGTTCTGGTGGTTACGGGTCAGGAGGATGCCGGGTCGTTTTTTCCCGTACCTGAATCCGGAAGCGTATTCATTTTTTCAAGTAGTGTTTCGGGTGTACCGTCTTTGAGAATCCCGTTAAACTGTTGACGGTAGGACTGAATAAGGCTGATGCCTTTAACTGACACATCATACACCCGCCATGTGTCTTTTTTCAGGTACATTTTGTAGATGATGGATACGTTTCCGTCCGGAGTGGTGATGGTGGTGGGCAGCACGACCTTTTTCCCGTTGGCTTCGATGGCGCCAAAGGAGACGGTTTCGTTGGTATAGCCTGCGATCTTATCAATATAAGCGGTTTTGAGGCGCGTCTCGAATTGGGTGAGAAATGTCTGGCGCTGGTCGTCGGAAAACCGCTTCCAGTTTGTTTTTCCTAAGGACAGCTTGCCCATGAGAGTGAAATCGAACAACGGGGCAACGGTCTGAATCACGTCCTCCACCCGTTTTTCTTCAGGCGTCTCCTTTTGACTCAGGATGCCAATGACCGTGTCAAAGGTATTTTGGAGCAGGGTCTGGGCAGGATGCAGTTTTTTTGTTTCAGCGGCACCCGGGGGGACAACAACGCCGAAACATCCCAGAAAAACCAGCAGAATAACGATACCCCGTTTCATGGTAAACTCCTTATCTATCTCTAAAGTGGCCGTCAGCGTGATACAGAGAACGTCTGACGGTTCCCGGTTGTATGTCATATTTACTATTTCCAATTCAGGTCAAAATGTCAAATGCCAAATAGACAGATGGATTGAACGGTCGATAAGGTGGTCCGATAATTGGGAATGGCTGCGGTGAGCATCTGAATCTAACGGATTTTCTTGCATTTTATTAAGGTAATGTTAATATGGCCTGAACAATACGCAGTAGATGGGGATAGCGGCGCGGTCATGTATCGCTGTATATCTCTGGATTGTCAATAAAAATGGAATGATAAGATATGAAATTTCAAGCATATAGGAAAACAGCGGTTTTTTTTATCTGCCTGATGGGAACCGTGCTCTGCGGTGCCTCTGTCCAGGCTGCAGGAGACCGTCTCCTGCCGGTGGACGCACGCCGTGCAAAGGCCCTCGCCCAGCTGGAATTGATGACCCTGGTCGCTGGAGACCAGTCCGCTGATCCAGAAGCACTGACAGGGGATAATCGGCTGGGGACCGATTTCCCGGATTTGCTCGCGCAGCTGATGAAGACCATTCCAGCTGCGCGGCTGAACACGGGTGAAAAAACGGCGCTTTCGGATGCGGACTGGGAACGTCTGAAAAAACAGGTGCTCGAAGACTTTTCTCGATTTGACCCCCGGATGCTGCTTCGGGGGCTGTACCGACTTGAACGCCAGGTCGAGCAGACCGGTCCGGATGCCCGGCTGTTTGCTCAGGCGGCCCGGGGGTGGGCGTTGCTGTTGATGACACGGCCAGCTGCGCTGTGGCCTGAACAGGCCGATGAATGGGCGGCATCCGGATTGTCCTGCCTGGCCCTTGCCTGCCGGATTGATCCGGCGTTTCAACATTCAGGCGCTTCCATGGTGCTGGCCTACGCGACTGGCTATACCGGCTTTGCCGGTTCTCTGTCACGGAAAATCGGCCCTGAGGGGGTGCTTTCCGAAGACCGTGCGGTACAAGCGCTGATAACGACGGATTTTCAGGAGATGAATTCGCTGATGGGGGACAACCCGTCACTGTGTGTGTCGATTCTGTGCATGCGGCTGCACCGGTCGTTCGGGGGGTATGAAACGGCGGACCGGTTGTCACGGATGCTGCTGAAGCAATATCCCTGGCATGCGGAATCTGCCTGGATCAGGCTGGCCGCGACACCGGCGGACAGTATTTTTACCGATGCGGTGGCTCTTGCTGCTGCCATTGATGAACAACAGCAGCGGGGACGGTTTTTTATCGAGGAGGCCACCTGGAAAGAAGCCCGCGATGCATTTATCAAAATGATCGGTGATAAAGACGCGGTATTTCCTGAAAAACAGATTGTTTCGGATGTGAATCCGGCAGAGAAGACCGGGATCCGTCTGCTTACGGATAGTCAGGTCGATTCGGTTTACCAAACCTGGATCCGGGATGCGGTCCGGTTGGGCGGACGGGCGGTGTTGAGCCGTGCAGGCGGCGGAAAGGCATTCACAAAAGGGGTGAACACCCACTTCGGCGGTGTGCAGCCCTCCTGGCTGTATGTGTCAGCAAACACGAATGGCGCGCCGGCGTGGCTGGAGGATTCAGATCTCCCCTTTTCAGCCCTTGCCGCGTATTATGAAGACGCTCAGATGCCGGCGGACATGTATACCGGATTTTCTCATATGACGAGAAATGCCGACAACCGGCCGGCGCACCAGCTGAGCGTGGGCCATCTGTTGCTGAGCGCGGGATTTGCAACCAGGGCAGAGGCGTATCTGGTCGAAGGAGGTGCACTCTGCCCGACAGATGCCGGTGGGGTGATTGACCAGGTGGTGGTGGCAGGCGGTGATGACAGGGTGTTGCAGGATGCCATGAAGGCATGGCCGAATAGGTATGGGTTGTTTCTGGCCGCAGGCGCCTATTATGCCGGGTCTGATGATCAGAAAGCAGCCACAGCGCTGGGTCATGCCATGACACTTGATCCCCGTCAGACCGATGCTGCCGTTCAGATGGCGAGACTTGCCGCCAAAGGCGGTCATCTGGAAATGTCAGAGGCGGTACTGAATCACTTTTTTGTAGCTGCCGGCGCCGGTTCGGACCGTTGCCGGTTGACCCTGGCCGGGATTTATCTGAGTGCGGGTGACTCAGCAAAAACCCTGTCTACGCTTAGCAAGCTGAACGTTCCTGATTCACCTGAGGGACTCGAAATGCTATCTCTGTGCCTGATTCGCATGGGAGATGCGGATTCAGCACGGGCCGTGATTCTCGAAGGACAGAAACGCTACCCCCACCATATGACCTGGCAGACACTGGCCTTGCTGCTCCATGCGCATCAGGGTGGAATGGCGTCCTGGGCCCAGGAGTTCTGTAGGCATCTGGATCGTGTGGAAGCCCGCGAGCTGGCAGACCGGGTCATGAAAAACTGGCATCCGAACTCGAGTATTGACTATGACCGCCTGGCAGAAGTGGCGCTGCCTGCGGAAGCTGCGATGGTGCTGGGTCGATTCATGATCGACCGGAAACGGCCGGATGCGGCATTTCAGCTGTTGAACCGGGCTGAGGGCGTGACCCGGGCGTTGAATCTTGAGTGGATGTACACGGCTTACCGGGCCCTCGATACCTGGAAACCATCTGCCGCTTCCGGTTGGTTGAACGCCCACGCGGATCCCGGAAAGGTGATGCAGCTGGCCGCCAGATTCTATGCAGATGGTGAATGGAATGCCGTGATTCGGATTTTGGCCGCTTCCGGCGCATCCGCATCAGAGTATGCGGATTACGGCCGTCTCCTGACCTTGATGGCATGGAAGTCGGGTGGGACGTTGAGCGCGGAAGCACAGGAAGCCCTGGTAACCGGGTTCTCAGCCCAGCCTGCACACATTTATAAGGTGGCCGGTCAGCTGCTTTTGGGCACCGGCTCTGAAAGCGAGCTTGAACCGTATATGCAAGCGGCTGTGTCCCAATGTGAAGGGGCGTATTACCTGGGCTTGTGGAACCGTCTGAACGGAAATATCAGCGCTGCCGAGCGCTGGTATAGACGGTCTCTGGAAACCGGCCTGTTACAGCAACCCGAATGGCAGTTTGCGCACGGTGATATAAAGCGCCTAGGATCCGGTCTGTGAACCGATGGTCAGAAAACGATGCGGGCGCTTTTAATCAGTCGTATTCAGGCGTTACGACGATTCTATCAAGGATTTTCCACTGCTGAACGATTGCCCTGCAACATCTTTCAACGCCCAGTATTCCCGTGATGTGGGCGCGTAAACAAAGGGGTTGACCTTGTCGATGGCCGGTAGCCCCTTAGCGTTGAGGACATTCTCATCGGCCTTGATGCCGACGATTTCACCGACAAACTGGACATGCCCGCCAATCTCAACCACATGCCTGACCTCGCACTCGAAGATGAGCGGAAATTCCTCGACATAGGGGGCGTCAACGCGCTCTGAGCGTGTTGCCGTAAGTCCTGAAACCGCGAACTTATCAGTATCCCTGCCACTGACCATACCGAAATAATCGGCTTCTTTGAGATAGGCCACGGAGGGGATCGACACCGTGTAGCACTTGCGCTGCATCAGGGCCGCATAGGTGTAGGTGACCTTGCGGATGCTTACGGTCAAATGGGGCGGCATGGAACAGCAGATCCCCCCCCAGCCAATGGTCATGATATTTGCCTTGCCATTTTCATCATAGGTGCCAACACACCAGGTGGGTGCCGGGCAGGCATAGGTTCCTGGATCAATATCTTTTTTCATGGTTGTGCTCCTTTTTTGAGGTTGGTAAACGGAAAGAACGCATGGTTGCCGGGATGGCAGGGTTACCGCTTTTTTTAATACCTGACGCTTCAGTTGGTGTCAAAAGAAACCCATACGGTGTTTTTTCCCGATCGGGATATTTTTTCTCCCGGTATTGGTAGTGACGCCGATGAAAACAGGGTATGATTTTTTAAAGTTGGGAAATTACAGACACAGGCGGTTTTCACCGTCAAGGAAGACCCTGATGATTTTTTGTCCTTAAGAGGTTGCCATGCATACAAATCATATTCCCCTCGCGGGATTTTTCGCGGGCGTCAGCGACCATGTGTTAAGAAAACGCGGGTGGTATCTGGCGGGCGTTATCCTGATCACCCTTTTTTTTATTTTCCAGATGCGCAGCCTTCGTTTTGATAACTCTTCGGAGATCTGGTATGTGGAGGGACATGCTGCCCTAACGGCCAAGGCCTATTTTGATGAGGCCTTTGGGAATTATCAGTTTGTCTATCTGCTTTTTACCAAAGAAAAAACAGACTTTACCCCTGAAAATTTCAGACGCATGGCCGAACTTGCCGATGCCCTTGAAGCGACAGTTCCCTACGTGAAGCGGGTGCTCTGGCTTGGCAATGCCGAACGCATCCGGGGTGCAGGGGCACAGGATGTCCGGATCGCCCCGTTTTTTGAAACACCGCCGGCAACGCGGCAGGAGATTGACGACAAACTCGATGAAGCGATCCTGGAACCCAGTTTTGTCGGTGATCTGATCTCACCGGACAAAACCGCCTTGAGTATGGTCGTGGAGCTTGATACCTATCCTTCCAAAACAGCGGATCTGACCCCGCAGAAAACAGTGGCGGATGCGGTGGATGCTGTTCTGGCCCGTCCCGAGTTTGCCGCGTTGGCCCCGTTTGTTTCCGGCACGCCGCATTTTAACACCCAGTACAGTGCGCTGGCCAAACGGGATATGGGAAAACTTTCCTTAGCCGTTGTTTTGGTGCAGATGGTGCTGCTGTTCTTTTTTGCCCGGGGCATTCGCGGCGTCATTGTTCCCATTGGTATCACGATGCTTGCCGTACTCTGGACCCTGGGCACCGTCGCGTTGCTGGGGTTTACCCTGAATCTTTTGTCTTCGGCCATCCCCGCCATGTTAATTTGCGTGAGTATTGGTGACGCCATGCACGCTATTTCCGCCTTTTATGGCGGGCTGCAGCGGGGGATGTCCCAAAAAGAGGCCTTGCGCGCTGCCTTTGCAGAAGTCGGATTGGCGCTGATGCTCACCTCCTTGACCACGGCCATCGGGTTTTTGGCCTATCTCAGCTGCGAAGTGGTCCCTTACCGGGAAATGGGCGTCTATGTGTCGGTTGGTGTGCTGTACGCCTTTTTGCTCACCCTGGTGCTCACGCCCATCTTTTTTTCCATTGGGACGGTGCGGCCGCCTGCCCAGAAAACCCGTTCCTCTCAGGATCTTTTTTCCCGCTGGCTGCTGTTCTGCTGTGATCAGGTGACCACCCGCCCCCTGACCCTTGTGCTCGGGTTTTCCGCGATCATGCTGCTCACCTTTGTTGGGTATCTGAACATGAAGGTCGAGTCCAACACCAGCAAACTGATTTTTAAAGGGGAGCCCTTGCGGGATACCCTGGATCTGGTGGATGCGCGGATGGGAAACAGCATTACCCTAGAATTTTTGATGGATACCGGTAAACCGTCAGGCGTCAAGGATCCGGCGTTCATGAAAAAACTGGACACCCTGATGCAGGATGCCGAAACCTATCCCCAGGTGACCAAAGCGACGTCCGTCACCTCGGTACTCAAGCAGATCCGCCGGGCTTTGTACAATAACGATCCAGCCAGCTACACCCTGCCCGATTCTACTGAGGCCATCGCCCAGTACCTCTTTCTCTACGAAAGCTCCGGCGGCGGGATGCTGGATCGCCAGGTGGGATTTCTCTATGATATGGCGCGGCTGAGTCTAAAGGCACCAACCATTGATACTGCCGACGCCCGCAAGCTGCTGGTGGAGATGCGAAAAAAGATCAAGACGCTTTTTGGCGATTCGGTTAAGGTCGTGGTCTCTGGCGGCATGTTCAATTATATCGAGCTCACCGATATTCTTTATTCAGGCCAGCGGCACAGTTTTATTGCCGCGTTGTTGGTCATTTCCGTGGTGATGATGGGGGTGCTGCGCTCGGTACGGCTCGGTCTGCTCAGCATGATCCCCAATATTTTTCCGGTGTTTTTCACCATGGGCTTTCTCGGCCTTGTGGGGTATTATCTTGATGTCATCACCATCAGTTATGCTGCCGTGATTATCGGGGTCGCGGTGGATGACTCCATCCATTTTTTCACCCGGTTTCGCCAGGAATTTTCGGTCTGCGGCCGTTATGCAGAGGCCTTGCGGGTGACCTATCTTTCGATTGGCCGTCCGTTGACCCAGACAACCCTTGTTCTGGTCATCGGAAACCTGATGCTCATGTTTTCGTCCCTGCTTGGTTTTTTCAAGCTGGGGCTGCTTTTTGGTGTGGCGTTTTCCATGGCGCTGCTGGCTGATCTGCTGTTTGCGCCATCGTTGATTATGTTGCTCAAACCTTTGGGGAAAGAGAAAGGAGACCCCGCTCTTTCCGCATGACAGGAGATCCCCATGCGTCATCTGTTTTTCTTGATTCCTTTTGTCTGTTGCTTTTTTTTCGCTGATGCTGCCGGGTGCACCCCTACCGGCAGGGAGATTATGTTACAGGTCGACGCTGTCGATACAAGCCGGGACAGCACCCTTGAAGCCAGTATGGTGATAGAACGCGGCAAGCGAAAACTGGTACGAAAGCTGGAGATCGTTTCCAAACGCTATGGCGAAAACCAGCAGGATCAGCGGACCCTGATCCGTTTTTTGACGCCTGCCGATGTGCGCGGCACCCGCTACCTTACCTGGGCGTGGGATGATGCGGCAAAAGAAGATGATATGTGGGTATATCTGCCTGCGGAAAGCCTGGTTCGCCGGATTTCCGGCGGCGGTAAGAAGGGGAGTTTCATGCGGTCTGATCTGGCGAACGAGGATATCGAGCCGCGGGCCGTGGATGATGATATCCATACCTTGAAAGGGTCGGAAACCCTCCATGGTGCGGATTGCTGGGTGGTGGAATCGGTGCCGCGGCCTGAACTCAAAAAAGAGACCAACTATGGTAAAAGAGTGGTCTATGTGCGCAAGGATATCCTTTTGCCGACAAAGATTGACTATTACGATAAACGGGGGCGATTGCTGAAAACAGCCACCTTTGGCGGCTTTAAAGAAATAGCGGGTATCTGGACCATCACAAAGATTCTCTTTGAGACCCCGGCCCGTAAGACCCGTACCCTCATGGAACGCACCGATATTCGCTATAACCAGGGGCTGGATGACAGTCTCTTTTTACAAAGCAATTTGAAACGGTGACCCGGGTTGGCATATACCTTCTTGTCCTCCTGATTTTTTTTGCAGATGGAGACGGCGCTCGGGCCGCTGAAGCCGGGGCGGGGCGTGCTGGCGAGCCCGTTGCCGACGCTGATCGTCCAAAAGAGGCGCCGTTAACAGGCGACCCCTTTGCCCCCGCCACCCGTCCGGCCGATTCTGCGTTGATCGGCGATCCGTTCGCGGAAAGCGATGTCTTTCAAGACCAGCGCGTTGCAGCGGTGCCGGAGAACACGCAAAACACGTTTCTGCAAAAAGGCTGGCTGGAGAGCCGAAACCAGTTTTGGCTGCGTAACAAACGCCCCTTTTCCACACGGCAGCGGGTCTGGCTTGAGGGATCATCGGCCCTGAATTTCGGCGCCCCTGCTGAGGAGACGGCGCCAGGCATTGCGTCAGCCCGTTTTTTCCTCTCCGGCTCCCTGGATAGTGACCCTGCAGCCGCAGACCTCTCCGATGATCATGACACGGTGTCGGCCATACTCCACGAGGCCTATCTGACGGTGGAAGGCACATCCGCAGATGTGTTCATTGGCAAGAAAATGGTACGTTGGGGAACGGGAGACGGCGTTAATCCCCTGGATCTGATCAACCCTCAGGATCATCGTGATCCGCTGGCCTCGGGCCGGGGCGATAACCGTCTGGCTGTTTTATTGGTGCAGGGGATTGTTTCACTTCCCGCCCCGGCACCCATTCAGGAACTCTCCCTGGAGGCGGTGGCGGTTCCGTTGGCAACGATCACCGCCCTGGCTGCAGCGGGTTCGGCCTTTGAGCCTGCGGCTTTAAGAGAAATACGCGCAGCCGAGCAGCAGGGTGTATTGCACCTTGTCAAGCCTGAAAAGCCGGAACGCTGGTTTGCGGATGGCAAGTATGGCCTGCGCCTCACCGCAACGGCCGCTGGCTGGGATCTGGGCCTGGCCGGATATTTCGGGGTCAAAAATACCCCCGTGTTCACTGGCGAAGTCGATGCCGACCACCGGCTGCGGCTCAGGCCTGTCCATCCCCGCATCCGTGCTGTGGGTGTCAGTTTTGCCAAGGGCATCCATCGTACCACCCTGCGGGGCGAGCTGGCGATCAAACCCCGGTATCCCCTGCAGAAAGCAGCGACGGGGCTTCCCGGATATTCACGCCGTACCCGGATCGAAGGCGTTGTTGGCGTTGACCGAACGTTTGGTTTGAGCCGCTATCTCAACCTGCAATATTTTGCCGAGGCTATTCCGGAAAATGACGGTGTGACCGGCCGCAGGTACAGCCACGGACTCACCGTTGCGTGTTCTGATCTTTTTTTGAATGATGATGTAAAACTCGGGGTGAGCGGTGTGGCCGGTTTTTCAGGCCAGGGGTGTGTGGTGCAGCCTTACGGTGAATACTATATGGGAGATAACTGGCTGCTGGCGGTGTCTTTTTTTCTGTTTTACGGGGATGAAACCGAACGGTACGGCCAGTTTGCCGAGCAGGACTTTATCTCTCTGCGTCTGCGCTACAGCTTCTAATCAAAAAAATGGCTTGTTAATCTAAACCGTTTCACGTTTCTCAACAGGAGATGCATCTACCCGCCCGGAATCCAGGGTAAAGGAGCCGTATTTTTCATGGGCCTTGAAACGGTTTTCGGAACCCACCGCCATGTTGTGCCTTAAATTCCCGCCATGTCATCCACATCCATCCGCGAGGGGGCGGCACTCGTTTTCAGGTATTCAAGCCGGTTCAGGCCGTTGATGTAGGCTTTGGCACTGGCGGTGATGATATCCATGTCCGCGCCTTTTCCAAGGGCGATATAATCCCCTTCGCGCAGCCGTACCGTCACCTCCCCCTGGGCATCGGTGCCGCCGGTGAGGGCACTGATGGAGAACCGGAGCATTTCTGATTCGGTTCCGGTCAGGCGGGCAATGATGTTGAAGACCGCATCGATGGGGCCGTTTCCCTCACCTGCGCCCTTGAAACTGCGCCCGTTGATCGTGAGGGCCACGGACGCGGTCGGGTAGACGGTGGTGCCACTGGAGATGTGCAGGTATTCCAGCTCGAACAGCTCCGAACTCCGCAGGATGCCTTCGTTGACCAGGGCTTCCAGGTCTTCGTCAAGCACGTGTTTTTTCTTGTCAGCCAGATCCTTGAACTGTTTGAAGATCAGCTGCAGTTCCTCGTCAGACAGGTCATATCCCATTTCCTGCAGCCGGGAGCGCAGGGCGTGCCGGCCGGAATGCTTGCCCAGGACCAGCTGGCTCTTGGACAGGCCCACAGTTTCCGGACGCATGATTTCGTAGGTCATGGGGTTTTTCAGCATGCCGTCCTGGTGAATGCCGGACTCATGGGCAAAGGCGTTGGCGCCCACGATGGCCTTGTTCGGCTGCACCATCATCCCGGTGATCATGCTGACCAGCCGGCTGATGGGATAGATATGGGTGGTGTCGATACCGGTGGTCATATCCATGAGATCCGGCCGGGTATGCATGGCCATGACCACTTCTTCCAGCGCGGTGTTGCCCGCGCGCTCGCCGATCCCGTTGATGGTCACTTCCGCCTGACCGGCACCAGCCTGAATGGCCGCGAGCGTGTTGGCGGCGGCCAGACCCAGGTCATTGTGGCAATGAACGCTTAAGATGGCCTGATCCATGTTGGGCGTGTGTGCCATGACATACCGGATCAGCTCACTGTATTCTTCGGGGATGGCGTATCCCACGGTATCCGGCAGGTTAACGGTGGTGGCGCCGGCATCAATGACCGCCTCAAAAACCCGGCAGAGAAAGTCCCGGTCACTGCGGGAGCCGTCTTCTGCGGAAAATTCGATGTTGTCTGTCAGGGTTTTGGCATAGGCGACCGCGTCTCTGGCCGCGTTAACCACTTCATCCCGGGACATGTTCAGCTTGTATTTCAGGTGAATGTCCGATGTGGCGATAAAGGTATGGATGCGGGGGTTGGCCGCATGCTTAACCGCTTCCCAGGCCCGGTCGATATCTTTTTTATTGGCCCGGCACAGGGCCGCGACCTGGCAGTTTTCTACCTTGCCAGACACCTGGGCCACGGCGTCAAAGTCGCCTTGGGAGGCTGCCGGAAACCCCGCTTCAATGACATCCACGCCCAGGGCTTCCAGGCGGGAGGCAATGCGCAGTTTTTCTGCCATGTTCATGCTGGCGCCCGGGGATTGCTCACCGTCCCTCAAGGTGGTGTCGAATATGATGATTTTCCGTTTGTCTGTTGTCATTCTGTCCCCATTTCTTTGGCCAGCTTGAACTGGAAACTGTCGGTCAATGCCTGCCAGCTGGCTTCGATAATATCTTCAGATACCCCCACGGTGCTCCAGATCTCATCCGCGTCCCGTGTGGTGATCAGGACCCGCACCTTTGCGGAGGTGCCGTCCCGTCCGTCCATGACCCGCACCTTGTAATCGATGAGATGCATGGTGTCAAACCGGCCCGGGAAAAACATGTTGAGTCCCTTACGCAAGGCGTTGTCCAGGGCGCTGACTGGTCCGTGCCCCTCGTCTGCCGTGATCTCCTCCTGATCATTCACCGCAAGCTTGATGGTGGCATAGGAATGACAGGCGCTGTCTGTATCCCGTTCCGAGCCGATACGAAAGGATTTGAGTTCAAAGTAGGGGGAGAACTGCCCGGTCACCTTTTCCATGAAAATTTTAAACGAACCGTCCGCCACGTCAAACTGGTAGCCTTCCTGTTCAAGCCGTTTGATCTCTTCCACAATCTTCCGGCTGTCAGCACCGGCGTCGTCCAGGTCGATCCCGAGTTCTTTGGCCTTGTACTCCACATTGCTCTTGCCGGAAAGATCGGACATGAGCACCCGCTGGGCGTTGCCTACCCGCTCGGGCGGGATATGTTCGTAGGCCCGGGATTCCTTCATGACCGCAGAAACGTGTACCCCGCCCTTGTGGGCAAAGGCGCTTTTTCCGACAAAGGGCCGGCTGGCAAGGGGGATCATGTTGGCGGTTTCACTGACAAACCGGGAAACCTTCCTGATTTTTGTCAGGTTATCGTCGGAGATGCAGGTTTTATCCGGCATTTTCAGGGCGATGATGGGGATAATGGAGGTGAGATCCGCGTTCCCGCAGCGCTCGCCGTAGCCGTTAATGGTTCCCTGGACCATGGTGGCGCCGGTGCGTACGGCTTCGATGGTGTTGGCCACGGCCAGACCGCTGTCATTGTGGGTATGGATGCCGATGGCCGGCAGGACACCGGTGCGTTTTTTCAGTTCGGTTTTTACGTCATCAATGATGTCGACCACTTCACTGGGAAGGGAGCCGCCGTTGGTGTCGCATAAAACCAGAAACGCGGCCCCGCCTTCCTGGGCCGCTGCCAGGGTGTCGATGGCATAATTCCGGTTGTCCTTGTATCCGTCGAAAAAATGTTCGGCATCATAGATCACTTCACGTCCCTGGCTTTTCAGATAGGCGACCGATTCGTAGATCATGGTCCGGTTTTCTTCCAGGGTGTTGTTCATGATGGTTTGCACATGCAGATCCCAGGTTTTTCCAAAGATAGTGATCACCGGCGCTTCGGACGCAATCAGGGCCTGTATGTTGGGATCCTCCGCCGTGTTGGTGCCCGGTTTCCGGGTGGCGCCGAACGCTGCCAGTTTTGCCTGGGAGAACGTAACCTCCTTTGCCAGCTCGAAGAACTGCATGTCACGGGGGTTGGATCCGGGCCAGCCGCCTTCAATGTAATGCATACCAAAGTCATCGAGGCGCATGGCGATTTTAAGTTTTTCTTCTGCGGTAAAGCTGATGTTTTCTCCCTGGGTGCCGTCACGCAGGGTGGTGTCATATAGCCATATAAAATCCATCGCAGGCTCCTCTAAGGCTAACCTTGATAGGGGGGATGGGTAAAAAAAATCACCGGCCAGGCAACTTGATCAGGATGTGCGCGTGGCCGATGAAAAAAAAGGTCCGGATACAGACGCCGGATGTAGCCGGCAGCGGGTGAATGCTGCCGGCTGCCACTTTATCTTTTCGATTCCCGGGACAGGGCGATACTCCCGGTCCGTGCCACTTCCTTGATACCCATGGGTGCCAGCAGGGTGAGAATGGCTTTGAGCTTGTCCTCATCACCGGTGATCTCGATCATGTAATGATCCAGACTCACGTCAACGATCTTGCAGCGGAAAATGTCCACAATACGGAGAATCTCCGCGCGAAGCTCCGGCCTGGCGTTTACCTTGATCAGGGCCAGTTCGCGCAGCACGTAATCGGTACCCGTCAGATCGTGCACTGTGATGACGTTGATCAGCTTATGCAGCTGCTTGGTGATCTGCTCGATAACAGGTTCCGAGCAGATCGTGACCAGGGTGACCCTGGAAATGCCGGCATCATCGGTTTCCGCGACGCTCAGGGAGTCGATGTTAAAGCCCCGGCCGGAAAAAAGACCGGTGATCCGGGAGAGCACCCCCGGTTCGTTGTCAACCAGTATGGAAAGGACATATTTGCGTTCTTCAAGCATGAGCAGTTCCTCGCGTGATGTGAAGAGTTAAACCAGCAGCATTTCCGTAACAGCCGCACCCGCCGGTACCATGGGATAAACGCATTCCTCACGGTCGACAATGAATTCCATGATGACGGTACCCGGACGGGACAGACCGTCTTTGAGCACCCCTTCCACTTCGGCGGGCCGGGTCGCCCGCAGACCGGTCGCCCCGTAGGCTTCGGCCAGTTTGATAAAATCCGGCGCATGCTCCATGGGCGTGCTCGCATAGCGTTTGTCATAGAAGAGTTCCTGCCACTGGCGGACCATGCCGAGGAACTGATTGTTCAGGATCACGATTTTCACCGGCAGGTTGTACTGGATGAGGGTGGCCAGCTCCTGGATGTTCATCTGGATACTGCCGTCACCGGCCACATCCACAACCAGGGCATCCGGGCAGGCCGCTTTTGCGCCCAGTGCCGCCGGCAGACCAAAGCCCATAACGCCCAGACCGCCGGAGGTGATAAAGTGGCTCGGCTTGTTCAGATGATAATACTGGGCGGCCCACATCTGATTCTGGCCAACTTCCGTGGTGATAATGGCGTTGCCTTCCGTCACTTCATACAGCTTTTCAACCACATACTGGGGCTTGATCACATCGTCGGTCTGGTGGTAGCCCAGGTTGTTCTTTTCTTTCCACGACTGGATCTGTGCAAACCAGGGGGCGCGTGCGCTGGCCAGATCCCCCATATCGGTAGTCTCCATCATTTTGTTGATGATGGAAAGCGTGGCCTTGCAATCCCCGACAATGGGCACTTCGACCGGAATGTTCTTGTGGATCGAGGTAGGGTCGATGTCGATCTGGACAATTTTCGCGTTGGGCAGAAAATCGCTGATTTTACCGGTCACCCGGTCATCGAACCGGACACCCACCGCGATCATCAGGTCGCATTCGCCGGTGCACATATTGGCCCGATAGGTGCCGTGCATGCCGATCATGCCCAGCCACAGGGGATCATCCCCCGGATACGCGCCCAATCCCATCAGGGAAGAGGTGACCGGAATCTGCGCTTTCCGGGCCAGGGTGCGGAGTTCATCGGACGCCTGGGACAGACGGACCCCACCGCCGGAGAAGATCACCGGTTTTTTCGCTTCCTTTATCATTTCCACCACCCGGGACAGCTGTTTTTTGTTTGGGGTATAGGTGGGGTTGTAGGTTTTGAGTTCAATATCGATATAGGGGGTGAACTCGTAGGTTTCATTCTGAACGTTCTTGGGAAGATCAATCAGAACCGGTCCCGGGCGTCCGGAACGGGCGATGTGAAATGCTTCTTTCACGATACGGGCCAGATCTTCAATTCGCTTGACCAGATAGTTGTGCTTGGTGCAGGGACGGGTGATGCCAACAATATCGACTTCCTGAAACGCGTCGTTGCCGATCAGAGAAGTGGGCACCTGACCGGTGAAGATCACCATGGGAATGGAGTCCATGTAGGCGGAAGCAATACCGGTAACCGTGTTGGTGGCGCCGGGACCGGAGGTCACCAGCGCAACTCCGACACTTTCCTTGGCGCGTGCATAGGCGTCTGCCGCATGGATGGCAGCCTGTTCATGACGCACCAGAATGTGGCGGATGTCGGTGTTCATCAGTTCGTCGTAAATGTCGATCACCGCGCCTCCGGGATAACCGAAGATCGTGTCGACACCCTCTTCCTTGAGGATTTCCATGAGGATTTGTACACCTTTCAGTTTCATCTTGACCTTCCTTATTCGCTTCATCGTGTTGGTGATGTTTGTCAGCTTCTGTTTGACTGAAACACAGCGTACGCCGTCCGGCCCCCGATGACTGTCCCAGCCGATATCGGGCACTCGCTGCCGGACGGCTAGTGCACGACAGCGCCCTCACTGGCCGACGAGACCTGTTTGGCATAGCGTGACATATAGCCCCTGGTGATGCGCGGCGCCGGATGGGTCACGGCCGCAAGACGCGACGCGATCTCCGTTTCCGGCAGATCCAGGGTGATCGTTTTTGCCGGGATATCGATGATAATGGTGTCGCCTTCCTGGACTGCGGCAATGGGGCCGTTGTGCATGGCTTCCGGAGACACATGGCCGATGGACGCGCCGCGGGTACCGCCGGAAAAACGGCCGTCAGTGATCAGGGCCACGTGAGCGTCCAGCCCCATACCGGCAATGGCGGATGTGGGGGTCAGCATTTCACGCATGCCCGGTCCGCCGCGGGGGCCTTCATATTTAATGACAATGACGTCGCCCTTGTTGATCTGGTTGTCCATGATGGCCGCAGAAGCCGCCTCTTCAGAGTTAAACACCCGCGCCGGTCCCTGGTGCTGAAGCATGGATTCGAGTACGGCAGACTGTTTGACCACGCAGCCTTCGGGGGCCAGGTTGCCGAACAGTACGGCAAGGCCGCCCTGGGCGTGATACGGATCTGACAGGGGACGGATGACATCCGGATTCAGCACACACGCAGACCTGATGTTATCTGCCACGGTCTGGCCTGTGGCGGTGATGCAGGTGGTATCAATCATCCCGCCCTCAGAGAGTACCTTGAGCACGGCCTGAATGCCGCCGGCATGGTAGAGATCCACGATATGATCCTTGCCGCCCGGGCTTAAGGAACAGAGATGGGGGGTTTTTTCACTCACCTCGTTGATCAGGGAGAGAGGCACCTCAACGCCAGCTTCGCCGGCAATGGCTTTGAGATGCAGTACGGTATTGGTCGAGCACCCCAGCGCCATATCCACGGCAAGGGCGTTTCGGAAAGATGCATCAGTCAGAATATCAGAGGGTTTGATGTCTTTTTCCAGCAATTCCATGACTTTCATGCCAGCGAGTTTGGCCAGACGGATGCGGGCGGAATAAACCGCCGGAATCGTTCCGTTGCCGGGGAGCCCCATGCCGATGGCCTCGGTGAGACAGTTCATGGAGTTGGCCGTGAACATGCCGGCACAGGAACCGCAGGTCGGACAGGCGGCATCTTCAATGGACAACAGCGATTCTTCGGTCATTTTACCGGAGGTGACAGCGCCCACCGCTTCAAAGACCGTAATCAGATCGGATTTTGTGTTTTGCCCCGGATACCGGCCTGGCAGCATGGCCCCGCCGCAGACAACGACGGTGGGAATATCCAGCCGTGCGGCGGCCATGAGCATGCCCGGCACGATCTTGTCACAGTTGGGAACGCAAACCAGGGCATCAAAGGCATGGGCGGTTGCGGTGACCTCAATGGAGTCGGCAATGAGTTCCCTGCTGCCCAGGGAATATTTCATGCCCGTATGGTTCATGGCGATACCGTCGCAGACACCGATGGTACTGAACACCATCGGTGTGCCGCCGGCCGCGTAAACACCGGCCTTGACCGCGTTGACCACCTTGTCGAGGTTGATATGGCCGGGGATAATCTCGTTGGCGGAACTGGCGATACCGATAATCGGCCGCTGGATCTCCGCATCGGTGTATCCCATGGATTTGAGCAGGGATCGATGGGGGGCGCGGGCGATCCCTTTTTTCATGTTGTCGCTTTTCATTTACACTCCCTGAATAAAAAAACCGTTATCAGTTCGGGTTGACTGATAACGGTTTTGGGTGTTGAGCCGATTAGGGGTTAAAAGCCATTATCAATCTTCAGGCTCGTGGAGGGGAAGGAGAATACTACCCACCACGGGGATGATAAACACGGAAATAAGCGGATTGATAGCTTTTAACGACTTCATTTTTAACCTTTTTTACTTTTTGGAATGCCATTATTAGCAATGGTACCATCCCCTTGTCAAGTCTTTTTTTCAGGATTCGAGGCAGGCGGCTGTTTTTTCTGCAGGTCAATTCGCGTGTTGGAGGCCGGCATCAACGCGCCGGTGTCAGGACGGATTCAAGTGCCAGCCGGAGGGATTCCGGATGCGGCGGATAGCGGAGAATCACGTCTGCTTCCCATTGGTTCACCGCTCCTTTTTTCAGGTTCGTCAGTGACCGGGACTGCTGATAGGTTCCCGTATAATCGGTAAACGGTGAAAAGAGCAGCAGGGGAGCCTGTTGCCGGGGAAGCTGTTTTCGAATATCCCGGAGCGCATCAGGCGCTGTTTTCCCGTTTACCCAGATGTCGGCGATCAATGCTGCCGGTGTGGCTGCATCAAGCATCTCTGTTGCCGCAGACCAGCTTTTAAAGGAAAAGGGGGCATAACCGGCCGTGTGGAGCCGCGTCTCCACCATGTTCCGGATCAGGGGGGACCGGCAGATCACGTAGATGATCTGTTCGTGAGCCGCATCATCCTGAGGCGGCAGCGCGCGAATAATATTGCCGGCAAGGCTAACGTTGCCGGATCGCCGGAGCCGGTTAATATAGGTATCCCGGATGATGCCCGGTGCCGTGTTTGACAGATAGCGCGTGGCCTGATGGGTGAAGGCGTCGGATCCGATCAGGGACATGAACAGGTTTTCCGCACCGGCTGTAATGATGTCGCCGACGATCCTCCTGGGCAGGGGGCCGGTCTGCTCGATCAGGGACTTGAACTGCGAGGTGATAAACGGTGTCAGGTTGCGGCTCATGACCAGAAGGGTTGCCATGCGGATGGCTGGCTCGGTTTCTTCATAGATCTGGCGCACTGGAAACAGCTCTTCCATCTCGACGGTGTGATGTTGCAGGGCATCCAGACAGGCAAAACGGATCGCTGTATCGGTGTCATGTTCCAGTAGTGTTTCGATGAGCAGACCGGTTGCCGTATCGTTATGGATCCGGGCCAGTGCGTCGATTGCGGTGAGTTTGAAAAATGGATCCCGGTTTTGGATGAGTGCTTCAAGCAGGTCCATCTGGCTGGATCCCACAGCCGCCAGGGCGGCCTTTGCGCCGTATCGGACGTTCAGCCAGTCGGACTTGAGCAGCCGGACAATCCGGCCGGGGATCTGTTCGGCCGGCAGGGCGGTGAAGGCCTGTCCGGCAGCAGTATGAATCGCTTGAAACAGCTGTGAGGGGTCGGCGTGAATCGGGAGGGAGGGATACGGCGCCAGATCCGCTCCGGATCCGTCTATACCCGGGTGCAGCAGAAAAATCTGAGGCGGTGGACCACCGATGATTTCATGGAACCCGTCGAGAAATGTCCGGGTTTCCAGAGAATCGAGGCAGGGACTGCACAGGCCTGCACGGGGGACGTAGCGGCAAATCATCCGGACGGCGTCCTGCACATTTTTTATGGCCATCGGCATCAGGCCGGCCTTGAAGGCGTGTTTTTTCAAATAATACCGGATCGGCTGGGAGGGATGGAGGATCCAGATCACCGGGTGGGTGTCGGGTGAAGGCGGCATCCGGTCAAACTCGACGGCCCGGGCAACCGACATCATGCCCCGGTCGATCAGAATCCCGATATAATGATCGCGGATAGCCGGATGGGCTTCATGGGATAAATGGCCGACCGCATGATGCATAAACGTGTCTGAAAGCAAAAGACCTGAAAACAAACGGTCCGCTTTTGCGTCGATAATGGCGCTGACAATTTTCGCAGGCGTTTTACCGCCGGATTCAATACGGCTTTTGAGACCGGCCAGATGCACGTCGGAGCCATGCACGTTGACGGCTGTGGCTGCGGCAATGCGCACCCGTTCATCCCGATCTTCCATGCCGTCAATCACACGGACAGCCACCTGTTGTTCCGGCAGTTGGGCCATGGCGTTATACAGCCAGAAGGTCATGGGAAAAACCGGGCGCGGTGTTGAAAAAAGTGTGTTTTGAATGATCTGCATCGATGTTTCAGCAGGCATGTCCGGCAGCACCTGAAGGATAAAAAAACGCGTCACATCCTCGGCGGCTTCAAACATATCATACAGCTGCTTATCGCCGCCTAGTGCCCGGAGCTGTTCGATACAGGCAAACCGCTTCTGCCCGTCTTCGGCGGATAGATCGCCCAATAAATCGTGTCGTGGGGATATCGGTACCCCTGCCGGAGGCGTTTTGTCGCCCTGTGCCGGCGGTGTTGCTGCAGGTTGCGTAGAAACGTCCGGCTGTGGGGCAGTGGTTTCCCTGAACCGGGGAGCGGTCGGCATGCTAACGCCCGATTCTGCGGGCTGCTGTGTTTCATCTGCAATCTGATATTTATCCGCCGGCAGGGTGGATTCGATACTGTCGATGGATGCCTCGATGGTATCTATTATTAGCTGGTTGACCTTGACGGTGCCGCTGACTTTCCTGAGCGCAGCCAGGGCGTTACGGGTGCCGATTTCAGCAAGGCCGAAGAGGGCCGTGTTTTTCAACTCTTCGTTATCATAAAAAATAAATTCAGCAATGGTGGGCACATGCGCGTCATTGCCCAGCTTTGCCAGCGCCTTGAGCGCATCCTTGAGCAGTGGGACATGGGTTTCGATGGTCAGCAGCCCCACGATGTTCGGCAAGGCGTCGCGCAGGCGCATATCCTGAATGACGCGAACGCAGATCCTTTTGTTTTCCGGCAGCCCCGCTGACAGCAGCTCAACCGGAAGGTCCTGATTCCGGTAGGACTGATCAAGCAGGACTTCGTAGAGCTTTTCCCGGACGGCCACTTCCTGGATTTCGATTCCCAATAGATATTCGAACAGGTACAGGGCAAACGCCGGGTTTGCCTTGCTGATTTCATACAGGGCCCGGCTCTGGAACGGGGCGCTGATTGTGGGGAAGAACTGCAGAAGGGCTTTTGCCTTGATGATATCCGCTTCCCTGATGCAGAAGGCCAGTTCGGTGATAAAGTCTTTTTCCTTTAGATGCGACATGAAATACTCCATGGTGATTGACACGCGGAGGTTTATTGAACACTGCTCAGGGATTGGCTCCGGTTGTTATCGACAGTCAAACGGGCAGCCGGGATATCATAACGTCGTGGCTGTATGACGGACTGCCGGTAATTCGTATGCGGCCACTATAAACAGGCGTCTCCGGGATGTCAAATACAGGTTTGTCCGTACACGGGGGAAGATGGGGATGCCACATGGGATAATTCGATGCGAATCCGTTTTATCTGTGATAAAATGAATTTTATATGTTATAGCCAGAGGGCAACTGTTTTTAGAAAGGAGGTTTGGATGGCTGAAAAAATAAACGTCGGGTGTACGCGGCCAACCAGTGCCCCGGTAGATGAATCTGAACAAAGCGAAATCGTCAGTCCTGTTGAAACCACGGTAAAGGAGGTAGGTCCCATGATTATGCCTGGTAAAAAAGTTCCGGATTTTACAGCGCCGGCGTATCAGAAAGGTGAATTTACATCGGTGCGTCTTTCCGATTATCTGGGGAAATGGGTGGTGCTCTGCTTTTATCCCGGTGATTTTACCTTTGTCTGAGCGACCGAGATTTCGGCAGTTGCCGAAAAACATGCTGAATTTGAAGCACTGGGTGTTCAGGTGCTTTCCATGAGCACAGACAGCGTTTTTGTCCATAAAATGTGGGTGGACGATGAACTGTCTAAAATGGTGGCGGGCGGTGTTCCCTTTCCCATGCTGTCCGATGCGGGCGGAAACGTGGGAACCTTGTATAAGGTATTTGATCCCGAAGCGGGTGTGGATGTCCGCGGCCGGTTTCTGATCGATCCAGACGGTATCCTCCAGGGCTATGAAGTGCTCAGTCCGCCTGTGGGCAGAAATGTGTCAGAGACGCTTCGTCAGATTCAGGCATTTCAGCTTGTTCGGGAGACAAAGGGGGCAGAAGCCACTCCGTCCGGATGGCGGCCGGGTAAAACGACCCTGAAACCGGGTCCGGAGCTGGTCGGTAAGGTTTGGGACGCCTGGAAAACGGACATGGCCTTTGACTAGGATCTGTACCTGCCTTTGTTCTCTTTGCCGGTAAACGGGAGCCTGTCCTGTTTGCCGGCTTTTTTTGGGGGATCCGTCTCAGACCATGGCCCCGGGGATGTCAATTTATACGAACACTGGTCAGCAGAGGATCCTGATTTCTAAAATAGCTATTGACGTTACAATGTTTCTTTCAGTAAACAGAAAATCAACGCCTCGTGAATCAATTGAGCGGCACCGGCAGCCCACTGGTGGTTGATCAACACACGTAGAGATGCGAACACACCATCAGATACTGATATAACGGCTCATGGTGGGGAGACCTGCATGTTTAAAGTCATTGCTGATCCGAAAAAAAACCGTCTGTACCTGACGCTTGGGCGGATATCATCAACCTTGGAGACCGAGGCAATTATTTATCAGATCGAAAAAGCCGTTCAGCAGCTCACGAAAGGATTTACCTGTCTGAAGGATTTGCGTGAATATGATGTCTGTCCACCTGTCACCGAAGCCTTTATGCAGGATTGTCAGGTGATTCTCTGGGATGCGCAGATCGGTAAAACGGTCCGTGTCTGTAAAAACATCGCTGAATGCGATCTTTTTTCCTTTGAAACCAAAAGTATGGTTTGGCCGGCCTATGATGTCAGTAAGGTGGAATGTATGAAAGAGGCGGAAGCGATTCTGGACAGCCATACCTGCTGACCGTTTTGTTTCCCCGTAAAAAAGGGCCGGTGCCGGGTCAGAAAGCCTGCATGATGGCCATGAAGCGGCCCCGGGAAGTGGACGCTGAGCAACCGCGTGCCTCGAGCAGCCCGATCATGGCCGGATCATCAAAGCGAAGAAAGGGATTCACTTTTTTTTCATCTCCGAGGGTCGACATTACATGATGGGACGTGTAGGCATCCATAAACTGCTTTACGGCCGGCTCGCCGGGAAGTATGGCGTTTGCGAATGCGATGGATTCCCGGACATAATCGTGGCCTGCGTACACGATCGTTTTATCTGGAAGCGCCATGAGCCGCCGGAGTGAATTGTAGAATCCGTCCAGGTCTCCTGAAAAACAGTTTCCCACAGTTCCGTTGAAGAGCGTGTCTCCGCTGATCAGGGCGGTACCGGTGTAAAACACGATAGAATCGTCGGAATGACCGGGTGAGCGGAAAACCCGGATACGGTCCGTGTCCACGGTGAGGGATTCATTGTCTGTAAACGTGGTGCATTTTCGGAACGGGGCGCCGGTGAGTTGTTCCATGCGTTTGTTTCCGCACGTATGGTCCCCATGGCTGTGGGTGTTGGTGATCAGCGAGAACCTCAGGTGATGTGCGGCGGCAAACGCGGCCATCGCTTCCGGTGCGCCGGGATCGATAGCGATGGCTGTACGGGATCCGTAAACTAGATATCCAAAATTGTCCGCGTTGTATCTGAATTGTTTGACGGAGAGCATGGGGTGTCCTTTTTCTTTCTGTGTGCGTTCTTGGCTCTCGCTTATCATGTGCCAGGAAGGGGCGTTCTGTCAAATCGCCCGCTGATGCAGTTCTCTAAAAAAATAAATCAGGAAGTGGGAACAAATGAACCTGTTCGTTAACGGTGTGATGCTGGTGGCCGGGTTTGTGTTTTTGATCAAAGGTGCGGATATGCTCGTAGACGGCGCGTCCTCACTGGCAAGAACCTTACGGATTTCCGATCTGGCCATCGGTCTGACCGTGGTATCGTTCGGGACATCCACGCCCGAACTCTTCGTTAATATCACGGCCAGCCTTGCCGGCAACAACGAAATGGCGGTGGGGAATGTCATTGGCAGCAATATTGCCAATGTGCTTCTGATTCTTGGCGTGTCGGCCATCATCATGCCCTTGTCCGTGGGCAGAGGTACCATTTGGAAGGCGATTCCCTTTTGTTTGCTGTCCATGGTGGTTGCCATGGTGGCGGCAAACGACATTTTTTTTGATCAGAGTACTGTTTCGGTATTCAGCCGTTCTGAAGGCATTACCTTTCTGCTTTTTTTCATTATCTTCCTCTATTACACAGGGACCATCGCAAAAGATACAACCGTGTTCAGCCCCCTGGCGCCGGAAGATACCCGCCGTGTTCCCGTTTCCCTTTTTCTGATTGTCATCGGCCTTCTCGGGCTGAAATTCGGCGGGGATTTTGTGGTCAAGGGCGCCCTCGGGCTGGCTGAGATCATCGGTATTTCCGAAGCCGTGGCCGGGCTGACCATTGTGGCGCTGGGAACCTCGCTGCCGGAACTGGCCACCTCTGCCGTTGCCGCATGGCGGGGGCAGGTGGATATCGCTGTCGGGAATGTGGTGGGATCCAATATATTCAATATTTTTCTGGTCATGGGTATCAGTTCGGTGATTCATCCCATTCCCTTTGATACGTCCCTGAACCCGGATATGTTCATCGCGTTTTTTGCCAGTCTGCTCCTGTTCATTTTCATGTTTACGGGTATCCGTGAACGGGTGGATCGCTGGGAAGGGGGCGTTTTTTTGTTTATGTATGTCGCCTATGTGGGCTATCTGTTTCTGGGCCGGGTCCCGGCTTGAGAAACATGTTTCTGTAGCTTTTCTGGCCCTTGATGGTTTTTATTCCGGATCCTGACCTGCCTCAAATGGAGACCAGTACCAGCGTTTTACCGCTACCCAGGTTCGGTGCATGCTTTCACTGGTGGAGACCAGGAGCGCGTAGAGGACCGGCACCACTACCAGGGTCAGAAACGTGGCAATGATCAGCCCGAAAATCACCACAATGGCCATGGACCGCCACCATTGCGACGACTCGCTCACCAGAGACCAGGCCCCGGACCGGAAATCATAGGAAATACCGGTAACCATGGGAACCAGGCCCAGCACCGTGGTGATGGCGGTGAGCAGGACCGGTCTCAGGCGCGTGATACCTGCAGAAATAACTGCTGCCTGGAGATTTAATCCGGCTTCCCGGAGTCTGTTGATATAGTCGATGAGGACAATGGCGTTGTTCACGACAACGCCGGCTAGTGAAATCACACCCACCCCGCTCATGATGATCCCGAAGGGGCTTTTCAGCACAGTCAGACCGAGGAAGACGCCGCCCAGGGACAGCACCACCGATGTCAGGATAATCAGGGGCTGGGCAACGGAATTGAACAGGGTGACCAGAATGAGAAAGATAAAAAGGACGGCAATGACAAAGGCCCGGGAGAGAAACGCCTGAGATTCCTGCTGGTCTTTAAACTCGCCGGTGAAGGTCGCCGTGTAATCCGTTGGAAGAGATAATTTTTCCGCCAGCAGCTGTTCCGCTGCTTTTCTTGCGACCGCACCGGTGGTTATGGTTTCATCCACATTCGCCCTGACAGTGACGGTGCGTTTGTAGTCGACGCGCACAATATCGCCGATACTTCCGGTGAATGCCACCTGCGCGATGGAGGTCAGGGGGATCAGTTGGCCTTCGGGTGTGGGCAGCATGAGTTTATGCAGCACGTCGGTTACCCGGCGGTCTGCTTCACCGAGTCTTACGATGATGTCATAGTCGTCATCCCCTTCCTGAAAAGAGGAAATTTCAGCCCCGTTGTACGCGGTTTTCAGCGCAAAGCCGATGCTGCCGGAAGTCAATCCGAACAGGGCGGCTTTCTGGCGGTCGATGGTGATCTGAATGGAAGGGATGGCATTGATGTAGTCATCCTGGATATCCTTGATCGTGGGAATCTGTGCGAGCAGTCCCCGGACTGTTTTGGCCAGCTCACCCAGGACCCGGTGCTTGTCACCTGAAATTTCGATGTTGATGGGTGGGCCGGTAGGCGGCCCTTCTTCCTGCTGTTCGACGGTGATGCGGGCCCCTGGGATGTATTTCAGCCGCTGGCGGATATCCAAAAGGGTGTCGGTTGACGGGCGCTTCCTGTCTTTGAGGTCAATGAACTCAATGCCCACGTGGGTGGGCGTGTGGGTTCCAAACAGGGCGCCGACCGGATTTTCGATCGATTTTGCGTAGATATACTTAATGTTCGCCAGATCGCTTGGCCCCGTATACGGGCTGCCGTCTTCCCTTTCATGGGGTATCGGTGCCAGGACGCGTTCATAGTCCTCACGGCTGAGAATGCCGTCACGGGTCAATTCGGCGCACCGGGCATCGGCTACCGCCATTTCCACCTGTTTTACGATACTGTCGATATACGAAAGATCGGCGCCTTCGGGTGGTTTGATGTTGACATAGACATATGTTGGATCGACGGGCGGTAGGAATTCATTGGGTTTTTCCAGCCCCACAACCAGCAGCCAGATCAGGATCAAAACAATCACCAGGCCCGCGGATAGGCACAGCACCGTGATGCGGAATCTGAGCGCGGTCCGGAGCAGGGCGGTATAGGCGTTCACCAGGCGGTCCCGGGCTTTGACGGGTTTTACCACCACCGTGTTTATCGCACCAGATTCCGGCAGGGAACCGGAAACCGCGCCCCCTTTGAGCCGCATGAAAAAAGCCGCAAGGGCCGGGTTGATGACAAGGGCCACCACCAGACTGGATGACAGGGTGATGATCAGGGTAATGGGAAGGTAACTCATGAACTCGCCCGTGACACCGGGCCAGAACAGCAGGGGAACAAAGGCGGCAAGCGTGGTCAGGGTCGAGCCGATGACCGGCCAGGCCACTTCTGCCGTGGCACCCTTTGCAGCGTCGATGCGGGACATCCCCTGTTCCATGAACCGGTAGATGTTTTCAATGATGACAATGGCATTGTCAACAAGCATTCCCAGGGCCAGGGTCAGGCTGAACAGGACCACCATGTTCAGGGTGATTCCTAGGAGATGGAGCAGGATAAAGGAGAGCAGCATGGAAAAGGGGATGGCCATGGCCACAAGAACGGCATTCCGGATGCCCAGGGCAAAGAGGAGGACAACGATGACCAGGATCAGGCCGGACAGGATGTTGTTCTCCAGATCCGATACCATACTGCGGATATCCTTTGCCTGGTCCATGAGCTTGGTGACCTGGGTTCCAGGTGGCCAGTACGGCTTCTGAGACTGAATCAGCGCTTCCACCTGGTCGGAAATGGCGATGATGTTTTCTCCGGTTCGTTTTTTTACGGCAATGTTGATGGCGGGCTCCCCATTCAGCCTGGAACGGCTGTCCTCCTCCTTGAACCCGTCAATAACCTGCGCAAGATCCTTCAGATAAACCGGGCTCCCTTTATGGGTGGCCACTACCAGATTGTAGATCTCGTCGGCTTCGGTGAATTCTCCCGGAATCCGGAGCTGGTACCGGCCGTGTCCGAGGGTGATGGATCCTCCGGACGTATCGAGATTCTCGCTGCTGACCACCTGCTGAAATGTGGTGATGGGGATCCGGTAATAGGCCAGCTTGTCAGGATCGACCTCGATCATGATTTCCCGCTCAACGCCGCCGGTCACATCCACCTCGAGCACGCCGGGGATGGACTCGATAGCGTCCTCCAGATCGTCTGCAATCTCCTTGAGCCGGGTGATCCCGGCGGGTCCGGACAGGGAATAGATCACAATGGGCAGTTCCGACAGGTTGACTTCAAACACCGCCGGATCGTTTTCCAGATCCGCCGGCAGATCGGCCAGTGCCTCGTCCACCTTGTCTTTTACATCCTGGATGGCATCATCGATATCGATTCCCGTGATGAATTCAATGTTGATCTGGGAAAGCCCCTCGGCACTGACGGATTTGACCTTTTTGATGCCCTCCACCCCTTTGATTTTTTTTTCGATGGGGATGGTGATGGTGGTTTCCATATCCGGCGCCGCCACCCCCTTGTACGGGGTTGAAATGAAAACGTACGGGATGGAAACATCCGGATCGCTTTCCCGGGGCAGCACCTGATAACAATAAGTGCCGAATATCAAGATGATAGCTGCCAGAATTAGGACGCTGACCCGGTTTTTGACAGCGGTATCGGAGAGCAGCATCAGCGGAGCTCCCGGGTATCGGTTACCTGGCTCAGTACCCGTATCGGCTGACCGTCGGTTAAGTCACGCTGACCCACGACAATGACACGGTCGTCTTCAGACAGGCCGTCTGCGATCTCGACTTCCCAGCCGTCATGAATGCCCAGCGTCACGGCTTTCCGTGTGGCTGTGTCATCTGAAGCCACAAAGACAAAATGCCTGTCATCCTGTGAAATCACTGCAAAGACCGGTACACTGAGCGCATTGTCAGCCGCCTTTTTCACGAGGGTGACCCGTGAAAACATATCCGGGAGGATCTCTTCAGACGGGTTGTCGATCATCACTTCCAGCCGGTAGAGCTTGGCCAGGGGATCGGCGGACCGGGAGAGGTAGTATTTTTTTGCCGGAAACGGCCGTCTGTCGAGCGCGTCGATTTCAACGGTGAAATCCGTCAGGTTCCGGATATCGCTGATGTCGGATTCGGGTATCCCCACATTGACCTTGATCCGATCCAGCTGCAGAATGTCGGCGATCGGGTCTCCCACGGAAATATACTGTCCTTCTTCCACATACACCTTGTCAATGATACCGTGGGTGGATGCGGTGATATCGCAGCGTTCGAGCCGCAGAGCGGCCGTATCCATGGCAGAACGCGCGCTTTCAAGATCAGCGGATGCCGCATCAAGCAGGGACCGGGTCGACAACTGCTTGCCATGCAGTTCAAAAATCCGGTCATAGGAGGCCTGGGCGGTTTTATAGGCGGCGGCTGCCGCATGATGGCTCAGCCGATAGTCGCGTTTGTCAACGGAGCAGAGGGGGCTCCCCTGTTTGACAGGGTCCCCTTCACGGATCTGTTTTTTCTCTATCTTTCCGGTCACTTCCGACTGAACGGTCAGGCGCAGCCAGGGTTCGGTCATGGCGGGAAAACTGATGGCCTCCGTCAGGCGCTTGGGGACCATGGCCAGGGTGACCACATTCACAGGCGGAATTTCCGCACGGATTGCTGCGGCTTTCTCTGCTTTAAGACGTTTGCTTTCCGCTTTCACCCGGCCCAGCAGCACCAAAACGGTTACTGCCATGACCATGAGAATCACTACCGGGAGCCACCCCCACAGGGTGCGGAGCAGGTCGGAATTCCGTGGTGTATTGTTCATCAGGGTGCACTCTCTTTTTCAGGGTAAACGGCCTGTTTCACCTTCGCCAGCAGCTGGCCGGTGGCCCAGTCAAGGCCGATGACGGCCGTATGATAGGTATACTGCGCGTTGAGCAGTTCGGTTTCAGAGGTTGCCAGCAGGGTGCTGCTGTCCATCACAGCCACGCTGTCAACCAATCCGTAGCTGAACTGCTCAACTGTTGCCGCATAATTGGCTTTCGCAAACCGGACCTGTTCCTTCAGGGCGGCAAACGCATTGACCTGGGTGATGAGATTCAGGAACGCGGATGCCACATCCAGGCGAATCTGTTTTTTCTGTTCGATGATGGCCAGCCGGGCCTGCTGTGTCCGGGCGCGGGTTTCCCGGACCTGGGCTGACCGCAGGCCTCCCTGATACAGGGGCACGGTGAGTTCGATGCCGACCCTCACCGAATCCGAGTCATCATGACCGTCAGGGGCTCGGGCAAAGGCATCCGGGGACTGGGAAAAATCCGTGTATACGGCAGACAGGCCCAATGACGGCCAGTAGGCGCTTTTATCGATCCGGATCTGGTTTTGGACGGTTTTCACTGCGTATGCAAGGGCTTTGAGCTCGCACCGGTTGTCGAACGCCGTACGGATCAGGGTGTCCATGTCAGCTTCCGGCATGACCGGATCCTTCAGGGAGGGATGGGATACCGTATACGGCCAGGGAACGGCAACCAGCCGCGTCAACGCATGCCGGGCCAGCATCAGGTCGTTTTCCGACCGAATGACCGCTGATTTTGCGCCGGAAACTTCGGCATCCGCCCGGTAGATTTCAGGCTTTGTCACGTCTCCGAGAGCGACTCTGGCAGTGACGGCGTTCCGGTGCGTGATCAGACGCGCATGCTCCGCCTTCTGAATGGTTACGGCCTGCCGCGCGCGCATGATGTCATAATAGGCCCGGGAGACCTGGTACAGGTAAGTTGCCGTGAGCGCGTCCCGGTTGAACGCCGCCTCCCGGATCCTGTCCTTTGCCATGCCATAGGCGATCAGCTCCCGGCCGTTCAGTGTAAACCGCTGATCGAGGCGGGCGCCCCAGCCAGTGTACCGATCCGGCTGGCTCAGGGTGTCGTCCGTGTCCATATACGTGGAATGGGAAGCAAATCCGCTGAGAGAGGGAATGAGAACCGATTTTGCCTTGCGCAGGTTTTCTCTGGCGATGTCAACGTCCAGCGCCGCAATCCGTAAGGATTCGGCATGGGACAAGGCCAGACGGTAAACCGCGTTGAGCGGCAGGGCCGTCGGCGCATCATCTGCATTAGACGCACCGGCGAAGAACAGACACCACACAACTGCCGCCCGCATGCCGGCGGATCGAACAAAGCGCATAGACTGTCGTCCCCTAGGGTTCGAATATCGGGCCAGCCGATACCCGTTGGTTGTCTCTTTTTTACTGTTTTCCACTATATGAATGAAGAACAGGACGTGTCAATTGATTTAACAGGAGGGGAAAACACGGCTTTTTTCCAGATGGTTTCACTTGCCGGTGAACGCCGGGTGAGCGGTGAAAACCCATTGACATCGGGTATGCACGTTGGTTATCTTTGCAACATCAACACCGTCATTGCAGCTGTAATACCCACGAATCTCCGGTTGAACACAGCACCGGGAAACATACTTGCTTTTTCTAAAAAGAACCGATGAATACACAAGAAACTATAAGAAAAACAGGAAATTTCATCCGTACCTCTGTCACCCTGAAAATGATTTCAATTGGGATTCTTGTTTTGGTGCTGCTTATCCCCACCGCGATGATTTCATCCCTACGCAGAGAAAGGGAAGCAAGGCGGGATGCTGTGGTGCAGGAAATCAATCAGAAGTGGGGAAACCGCCAAACCCTTACAGGTCCATTTTTCACGGTACCGTATAAATCCTTTTACAAGGACAAAAATGATAAACGGCGATATTCAATCCGCTACTTCCACATTTTGCCAGAAAAGTTACACATTAAAGGCGATATCGCTTCTCACATACGGTATCGAAGTATGTATGAGGCTGTCGTGTATCATTGCCAACTTGAATTTTCCGGTGTCTTCACGGTTCCACGCTTCAACCAGTTGAATATCGCGGCTGAAAATATTCTGTGGGAAAAATCCATATTCTCAGTTGGCATGACAGACATGAGAGGCATTAAAGAGAGCATTCACATCGCGTTTGGTGAGAAAAACTATACGGTCAACCCGGGTTTGAAAACAAAAGACATCGCAGATGCAGGTGTCAGCAGCCTGATTCCATTGGCATCCACCGATCGTTCAATCCCGTTTTCTTTCAAGCTGACGCTGAATGGCAGTGACCAGATACAGTTTACGCCTCTGGGAGAAGAAACAACGGTAGCGATCCACTCTGACTGGGCATCGCCGAGTTTTAATGGCGCTTTTTTACCTGTCGAAAGAACTCTGTCAGAAAACGGCTTTACCGCAACATGGAAAATTCTTCATCTTAACAGGAATTTTCCGCAATACTGGGAAGGGGGACGATATCACGTCAACGCGTCCTGCTTTGGCTTTAAATTTCTTATCACAGCGGATGTTTATCAAAAAGCGACCCGCGTATCGAAATATGCCATCCTGTTTGTGATATTTACATTTTCCGCTTTTTTCTTTGCCGAAATTATCAACAAAAACAGGGTCCATCCCATTCAGTACCTGCTCATTGGTCTGGCTGTGATTTTATTTTATATCCTGCAATTATCCCTGTCTGAGCACGTGAATTTCGATGCCGCGTATTTGATTTCCGCAACAGCGATCACGCTAGTGATATCCGGTTACACAAAGGGATTTTTTAAAAAGACATCCTTTACACTCACCGTTTTTTCTCTTTTAACCATACTGTACCTTTACCTTTATATTGTTTTGCAATTAGAAGACTATGCCTTAATCATGGGGAGTGTTGGGCTGTTTGTGGTATTGGCCACCGTTATGTTCGTTACGCGGAAAATAGATTGGTATGCCGTGGAAAAAGACACCCCAAAAGCCTAAAATAAGACCATGATAAAGAGCCTGCTTATGCATCGGTTGTTGACATCTGTCCGGATCCTTTTTTTGATCGTATTCATGCTGCCCATTGCTTTTTATGTTGATGCGTCTACTGCTTCAGACGATGCACCTAGACAAGCGACTACTGGTCCTTCTGACCCCGGACTGGCTGACCCATGGCCGTCAGGTTCTGAACTTCCTGAAGAACAGTTGATCACCCGGATCCATGAAATGGAGCAGACCTCAGACCATGTGGCTGCGGCATTATCGGATCTCTCTACCGCTCAGCATCGCATCCACACATTTCATGAGGCCCTTTCCGATTTTGGCGTACGGAAGCAAAAGCTTTGGGTTGACTGGAAACAGACTGAGGCAGGGTGCCAGCGTGTGAACATGCTCCGGTCAGCGATTTCCGACTGGCACCACATGGCCGACACCGGTATGCCTGAGCTTAAGCGGGCTTCCGAAGCGCTCGGCCAGCGGGCAGCCGACATCTGCGGAGCTGCTGCACGCCTTTCCATGGAAGGCAAGGCGGTTCCGGCCCACGCCCGTCAGGTGATCGCGGATGCTGCAGAGATGATGATCCAGGTCCGCCGCATGTCAGAGCGGCTGGTTTCTCGCCAGGCAGCCCTTGCTGCCGGACGGCGTGCGGCACTATCGGCGGTGGATCATCTTGACACCCTTTACCGGGTGCGCCAGGACCGGATGCGGAATTTTTCTCAGCTCACCGCCCAGTGGGCGGGACTTCAGCAGGATGGGGCCCGATTGCTGAAACAGGTGCCGCTGCATGTCAGGGAAAAGGAGGCCGATATCCGGGCATGGCTTTCCCTGCTGTCTGTTATGGATGCGGACGTAAACCTGCGGGCAGAAAAACGGATGCCAGACGTATCTGCCAGTGAGCGGGCGCGTGTAGGGGATCGCATCCAGGCCGCGTCTCAGCGCATTGAGCGGCAGAAACAGGAAACAGCGGCACGCTCGCAGTCGATTCTGGATGCTATCGAACGGGTTCGCGAGGTGCTGGCCCGACTGGGGGCTGAAATGCAGTTTCCTGAGCATCCGGGATGCAGCGAGGATCACATCCGTTTGTTGAATGCTCACCCGGAGGCCTTTCCAGATCCAGCGGTGTTTGCCGAAACCGCTGCCCGGCATCAAACACAGGCTGAAAACTGTTTCAGGGTAATTGAAATCGTTGGTGGCAGAGATGTGGATACCGGTGCCGAAGCGCCGATCCGGGCAGACTGAATAAGGTCTGTTGCCTCCGTCAAGCAGGCCGCCAATCGCACCCAGAAACAGGCCTTCTCCGCCAAAGAAACGTCATTCACGTAGTGATCGTGTCAATTATCAAATAATACCTTATTTCAAATACCTTATTTCAGAAAAGAATGGGAAAACAGATGGTGCAGACGTTCTGGGACAGGCTCATGCCCAATCCGTTTCTGGACAGTGTTCAGGTAAACATCTCTACCCGGTGCAATGCCGCATGCCGGTATTGCCCGACCGGAACCGGAAAGCTTCCGCAGCGTGACCGTTTGATGGACATGACAACCTTCGAGGCCGTGTCTGATATTTTCCCGTATGTGAATTACGTTCACCTCCAGGGGTGGGGAGAGCCGTTTCTCCATCCGGATTTTTTTCGTATGGTGGCTGCGGTCAAAGCCGTGGCAGTGCCGGTGGGTGCCACCACCAACGGTGTGCTGATGACCGATGATCTGATGGAACGGATTATCGCTGCTGAACTTGATGTGCTGACCTTTTCTCTGGCCGGAATCGGTGAGGCCCATAACCGGAACCGGAAAGGGACAGATTTCCAGTTTATCATGGAGACCATCTCCCGGTTGAACGCGCTGAAAACCATTGCAGGCAAATTGCGGCCGCAGATCCATGTGGCCTACCTGCTTACGCAGTCTGATCGATCTGCCATCCCCGCACTGCCCACCTACTTTTCCGGCAAAGGTATCAGCGAGGTCATGATCAGCTCACTTGCCTGGGCACCGGATGCGGCGGTTCAGCGGGAGATGCTCAGCACCTTGCCGTTACCGGTATTCCGGAAACTGCAGCGGGAAATTGCCGGCCTGAATGCAGAACGGACCGCCCATGACCCGGTGTATCGGCCGTATCTGATTCATCCCCGGGCCGAGGGTACCGGGTGTCTTGAACATACGAACCGGTCCCTTGTCATCGGCGTGGAGGGGGCGGTCTGGCCCTGTATTATGGCGGAACCGATCTGCGCCAATGTACCGGCAAAAGGTATCCGGAAAAAAATTGTCGATTTTCAGGGGTTCGGGAATGTCAATTCCCGGTCCCTGGGCGGCATCTGGTGGAGCAGGGCGTACCGGACATTCCGTCATTCAGGCGGCGGAGACATGCGGCATGTATGCCGTATGTGTCCGAAAAAATGGACCGCATCCCCGAATGGATAGCGGGATGGCAATGAGCGGTTGACCGTGTTGTGGCAGGGGGAGATACGGTTCAGAAGAAAAGTTTCTCAGGCGGCCGGCGTTCGGGTATGTAGTCGGCGGGGCGGTTGCCGTTGTTCCATTCTTGTGTGACATACAGATTGCAGTAGCAGCTGCCAAATTCCTCCATGTCCGGTTCCCGGTAGTCACACGGGCAGATGATGTCCCGGTCTGCTTCCTTATCACCGGACGGAAGGCGGCAGGGACAGGCCATATATCCATAGCGAGCCTTGTTGTCGATAAGGGCCTGAAGGAGTTTCATGGTGTGGGCTTTATCGTTGTTGAAAAAACAGCCCTTGGGTTCCTGTGCCTTTTTCAGCATGCCATAGAGCGTCTCTGCATCCATATCAGCGTTCCAGAGCCTCCTTGATCTGCGCCTCCCTGTAACCGACAACCACGGTGTCTCCAATGACCACCGTGGGAAACGAGCACCGCGGATTGAGCTGCTTGAGATCTTCGAGCAGGGGCTTGCGTTCCTCTTTGTCCATCAGGTCCAGATCCACAAACGTAAAGTCGGCGGTGTGGTCACTGACCAGCTGTTTGGCGGCTTTGCAGTGGTTGCAGGTGCTGAGGGAATAAATCATGATTTTTACATCGTCTTTCGGGGTCGTTTCTGACATGATGAAATCCTTGTTTTAATAGATGGTTGTTTTTCTATCGCGTCATTTTTCACCGGTTATACCCAATGCCGTAAACGCTTGTCAATCTCTGGAACCTTTTTCAACCGCTTGTGCCGGACGTACCGGCGGAAAAAACGACCCGGTCCATCCTGCCATCAGACCGTTCTAAGCGCATGCAGATGATTGGCCAGCCGGACAAACTCGCTGACACTCAAGGTTTCGGCCCGGCGGACCGGATCAATCTGCGCTGATTCAAGGGCTGCTTCCACCGTGCTGGCGGACTGGGCCAGGTCGCTGTTTGAGAGGGCGTTTTTAAGGGTTTTCCTGCGTTTATTGAATGCCGCCTGCACCACCTGACCCAGCAGGACTTCATCATGAGCAGGGCAGGGGAGTACAGGGTGAAACAGGATCTGGATGACTGTCGAGTCCACCTTGGGACGGGGGAAAAAGAGGTGGGCTTTTACCTCGGCAATCCGTTTGACAGTTGCACAATACTGGGTCATGACCGACAAACGGCTGTAATCTCCGGATCCGGGCAGCGCGGCAATGCGCCGTGCCAGTTCCTTTTGAAACATGAAAACGCACGAGGAAACGCGATGGCGCTGCGTCAGGAGCCGGATGAGAACCTGGGTGGAGATGTTGTACGGGAGGTTGCCGATGACCATGATATCATCGGCATTATCCGGGTAACAGGATGTCAGGTCCGTATGCAGGATATCCCGGTTCAGGATACTGACATTGGTTAATTGCGCGTCTCGTACAATCCCTTCGAGCACAGGGATCAGATCCCGGTCTTTTTCAATGGCAATCAGGGCGTTGGCCATGCGGGCCGCAGGCAGGGTCATGGCACCCAGTCCGGGGCCGATTTCAATAAGGGTATGATGGGCGGCCACACCGGCGCGGGTCAGAATCATTTCCGATGTCGAGGGGTCTTCAAGAAAGTTTTGGCCCAGCTCTTTTTTGGCTTTCAGCTGCGCACGATTCAGGTGGCTTCTCGGTGATGGCATCTGTAACCTTTGTCCAGCGATGTATTCGTGCAAATCCGTTTCCGCGATGCGGCACTGCTTTTAAATACCCCTGTTACCGGTATGGGTCAACCGGATAGTACCTGCTTCAGTATTTTCGCGAATGCGAACCTGTCTGAAAATTTGCTGACAATCGTGTCTTTGAATTGTAAATCCTTATGCATCAGGTGTTCTGTTGTTTGCCGATGAAGTATTTTAGACGCAAGAAATTGTGGTATTGGCGACGCGTCTGTACAAGTTCTGGGTATGCGTTTTAGATCTGCTTAACTGATCAGAAAAACAGCGGGTTATAAAAAAACAAATCTTGATCGGTTTGATGTGCAGCTATCAGGATGTTAACTTTTTTTCGATTCGGATAGCTTAACATTTTTCTAAAAAAGAAATTTTCATTTTCTATTGACAACCCAGTCAGTCATGAGTAAATTCTTAAAAAGAATGATGACTGATTTTTGTCTTTTCTTGTTGAACCAACATGATGAACCTGCTAATTTTACGGGAGAACGTAATGGCTGCGAACACGACGAAAAAAAGGCGATCTGCCAGTTTTGACACGGTCGTCAAGACCTTTATCAAGGAACATGATATCCCCACCAAACATGACGTGGAAAGGCTGATGGAGCGTGTGGAAGCGCTCGAATCCATTATGCAGCAGATGCTCAATGTCATGTCAAAGAATCAGGGCGTGAGTGAAAAAATGCCTGCCGGTATGATGCGTAAGAACAAAACCGCTTCCGCTTCAGTGGTTGATATCATTGCCGAATACAAGGACGGAACGAACTTTGCCACGCTTCAGGACCGAACGGGTTTTGGTGATAAGAAACTGAGAAATATTATTTTCCGCCTTGACAAGATCGGTAAAATCAAACGACGATCCCGCGGCGTCTACGTATTGGCCTGATCCACACACTGCCCGGCTGGAATATTTTGTCCGCATCCGCTGTCCATCTGTGTTGAAACGGTACAGGTGTGTGAGGCACAGCGCGGTCTGGCGCTTTTATTGAATTAACGGACCGTCGGTGATATGCATGAGGAGATAATCGGTTGTGTGCCGGTTATCTCCTTTTTTTTATTCTGATCCGGTTCCAGGCCCAGGTCGCGAAACAGGGCTAATATCGGGTTATGTCTGCGGGCTTTCAAAAGCCCGTTTGAAGCAAGGGGGATGGATGGGTGAAGTGAACACGCAGGGGGATATTGCAGGATTTTCCGATGAACTGGCAGGTGCGGGATATCGCCTCCTGCGGCGGGAATCAATCGAGCTGATCGACGCAACTTTTTATCTGTTCGAGCACAGAAAAACCGGTGCCCGTCATGTGCACATTGACCGGGATGATGCTGAACATGTGTTTAGTGTCGCCTTTAAGACCGTGCCTGCCGATGGCACCGGTGTGGCGCATATTCTCGAACATACGGTCCTGTGCGGATCGGAAAAATATCCGGTCAGGGATCCGTTCTTTTCCATGCTCAAACGCAGCCTGAACACCTTCATGAACGCGTTTACCGCACCCGACTGGACCCTGTACCCCTTTGCCACCCAGAATCTGAAGGACTACGAGAATCTCATGGGGGTCTATCTGGATGCGGTGTTCAATCCGGTACTGTCGGAACTGAGTTTCAAACAGGAAGGACATCGTGTCGAATTTGATGAGGCCGGCCGGCTGACGTACAAAGGCGTGGTCTATAATGAAATGAAGGGCGTCATGTCATCGCCGAATCAGGTGATGATTCGCTCGCTGCTGAATGCGCTTTTCCCGGATACCACCTACCGGTTTAACTCCGGGGGGGATCCGGCAGAAATACCGTCTTTGACCCACGCTGATCTTGTGGCCTTTCACAAACGGCATTATCATCCGAGCAATGCCTTTTTTTTCACCTACGGCAATCAGCCGGTGATCCCTCTGCTAACGCGGATTGACCGGGAGTATCTGGCTGCCTATGCGCGTCTGGATCCAAAGACCCGGGTGGACATGCAGCCACGGTGGCACCAGCCCAGGACCTGTACCTATAAATATCCTGTTTCTCCCGAAGCGGATCTGGAGAAAAAAAGCCAGATCGCCCTTGCCTGGCTCACCGGTGACATTCAGGATGCCTTTCATGCGCTTTCCTTTACCCTGCTCAGTCAGATTTTGCTGGGCAATGCCGCATCTCCGCTTCGAAAGGCACTGATCGAGTCCGGCATCGGAACCGCCCTGTCTGACGGTACCGGATTTGATGCGGATAATCGGGATACCCTGTTTGCCTGCGGCCTGAAAAATGTCAATGAAACCGATGTGCCGGCAGTCGAATCCCTGATCCTTGACACCCTAGCGTCCATTGCCGAAAAGGGGATTGACAAGGCGGTCATTGATGCGGCCATTCATCAGCTGGAGTTTCATCGAAAAGAAGTTTCCAACTCGCCGTACCCTTACGGGCTCAAACTGCTGTTTACCTTTTGCAGCACATGGTTCCATGACGGCGATCCGGTCAAGGTACTGCGGATGGATGAAGATCTCGAGCGGATTCGTGAATCGGTCGCTGCCGGTGGATTTTTTGAATCCCTGATCCGGTCTCACCTCCTGGACAACCCGCACCGTGTCACCTTTCTTCTGAAGCCGGACCCGGACCAGCAGGCACGGACTGCCGAAGTGGCTTCGGCAGCACTCCAGGCCATGGCAGCCGGTCTGGATGAACGCCAGCGCCAGAAAATTATCGACGATGCGGCCGCGCTGAAATCCCTCCAGGAATCTCCGGAAGATCTGAGCTGTCTTCCCTCCCTCGGGCTTGAGGATGTGTCAACGGATATCTGGACATTGTCTGCGTCTGATGCCTGGCCGGACATACCGGCAGCCTGTTATCCGCAGCCCACGTCGGGGATTCAGTATTACATGATGGTCATGGGGGCCGGGGCACTGCCCGATCACCTGCTTGTCTGGGTGCCTTTTTTCTGCGCGGCGTTTTCCCGTATGGGCACGTCGAAAAAAGACTATGCACAGATGTCTCGGGAACTTGATGCCGTGACCGGCAGCCTGGGCATGGCCCCGCAAATCCGCACCCGCCTGGACGAAACACCGGTTGCCCTGATGGTGCTCCGGATGAAATGCCTGGACCGTAATCAGGAAAAAGCACTGGCACTGGCAACCGAACTGCTCACAGACGTCTGTTTTGACGATCACGCACGATTGAAAACCCTGCTGCTCGAATACCGCACCGGCATCGAGACCTCTATTGTGGAGAACGGACACCGCTATGCCATGATGCTGGCCGCGCGGTCGTTTTCGGCGGCTGCCGGGTTGAGCGAACGATGGTCCGGGATTCATCAGCTTCAAATGATCCGGACAGCCACAGACGACCTCACCGATGAGAAGCTGAATGCCATTGCCGGACACCTGCGGGAGATCGCCTCCCGGGTCATCTGCCAGGACAACATTCGGCTTCAGGTCACAGCAGAGCCGGATGCGCTGGGAACACTCCAGAAAAAAAACAGGTTAGCAGATCTCCTGAATGCGCTTTTGCCATCCGGAATGCACGGCTTTGATGCGCCGCCTCTGGAAACCGCCTTTGACGGATCCGTACGCGAAGGATGGCAGACCCAGTCCTCGGTGGCCTTTGTCGCATCGGTGCTGCCGGTGGTGACTCTGACACACCCGGATGCACCCGCGTTGAAAGTCCTTGAACGGGTATTGAAAAATGTCTATCTCCACCGTGAAATACGGGAAAAAGGGGGGGCCTACGGCATTTTTTCTGCCTATTCACAGGAATCAGGGCTTTTTTCCTTGTGCTCTTACCGGGATCCGCAGATTGCCCCGACCTTGCAGGTGTACGCGGATGCGTGTGCCTATCTGCTTGCCCACCCGCCGGCTGAGGTTGATCTTATCGAGGCGGTGTTGCAGGTGTTTTCAGAAATCGATCGGCCGGAAACCCCGTCGGTTGCCACGCGAAAGGCCTTTATGCGGGCATTCATGGCGCACGATGACGACATGCGGCGGGCGTTCAAGAAACGGCTGCTCGCTCTGACACCAGCGGATGTCATGAACACAGCCAGGCGATATTTTCAGGCACCGTCACGGGAGCCCGGTATCTCCGTGATCGCAGGAGAGGCGCTCCTGAGCGATGCCAACAGACAGATGAAAGATGCGCCACTGACACTGCGCCAAATCTAAATCGGGATTGTGGGTGGTGGATTCATGACACAGCGTGCGGCGGAAACGCTGAAAACATCACGAAATGCGCTGATCCGGACATGGACGGACACCGGGGAACCGTCTTTTTTATACCGGCATTCTCAAGTGATCGACGCCTATTTTCTGGACAGTTTTGGGGACAGTATCATCGGTCCGAAAATGGAGTTGAACAAGAATCCCTATGCCATCATTGCCCTGGGTGGATACGGACGTGAGGAGATGTGTTTTCATTCAGACATTGATCTCCTGTTCCTTTTTAAACATCAGGTACCGGACATGGCGGATGCGGTGATCCGTGAGCATATCTATCCCTTGTGGGATCTGCGTTTCGAGGTGGGCTATGCGGCCCGATCCATTACAGAATGCGTCACCCTAGCCGCTGAGGAACCGGAAGTCCTCACGGCTGTGTTAGATTCCAGATTTATCTGCGGCATGTCCCTGCTTTATACCGAACTCATGGAAAAAATTCGGAAAGAGATTGTCACGGTCCGCTCCAGAAAAGTCATCGCCTGGCTGATCGACCGCAATTCGAAACGCCATGAACGGTTTGGGGATTCCGCCTACCGTCTTGAACCGAACCTCAAAGAAGGCCGGGGCGGGCTCCGCGATTACCACACCATGCTCTGGATTGCCCGGGTGCTTTCTGATATCAAGCAAACCCGTGGCCTGGAGTACTTTGGGTATATGTCGCATGATGAGTATCTGACGTTCATGCAGTCCCTCGAATTTATCTGGGATATCCGTAACCGGCTGCACCAGCTGACCGGACGAAAATGTGACCAGCTTCATTTCGAATATCAGATCCGGATTGCGGAACGGCTCGGCTATACGGAGAAAGACGGCATGCAGCCGGTGGAACACTGCCTGGGTGACTTGCATGCCTGCATGGAGTTTATCAAACAGCGGCATTTCATGTTTCTCGATGATCTGGGCTATTCCAAACAGATCCGGCGCAAAAGACGGTCTTCAAAGCAGAGCCGCATTGACGGCATCCGTCTGGTGGACGGGCGCCTGACCTTTGATTCCATGGAAGTCGTGGTGCGGCATCCGGATAAACTCCTGCAGATTTTCCATGAAAGCCAGCGTCTGAAAATTCCCCTGAGCACCGAAGCCAAACGGGTGATGCGTGAAGCGGCCTATCTGGTGGATGACACGTTCCGGAAACAGCCGGAAACCCTTCGCGGAATTGAACGGATTTTGGTAACCGCGCTGACCCGGATGGATGCCTTGGATGAACTCCTCAATACCGGTCTCATAGGGGCCCTGATTCCCGAATTTAACCAGGTGATCAATCGGATTCAGTACAACCAGTATCACCTGTATCCGGTGGCGATTCATTCAGTGATCACCGTAAATAACCTCAACCGTATCGGGGTAGGAACGCTGAAAAGCCCGCTTGCCGGGTTTTACCGGGATATTTTCAAGAGCCTCAAAAAACGAAAACTGCTGCTCTGGGCCGGATTGCTCCACGATATCGGAAAAGCCCGGTCCGTGTCCAACCACTCACAGGTGGGGGCACGGATGATAAAAACGGTACTGGGCCGGTTTGCGTTTCTGCCCAAAGACATCGAGGTGGTGGCATTTCTGGTCCGGATGCACCTGTTTATGATCAAGATCGCCACACGCCGGGATATCCATGATGAGTCGACGGCGATCAACTGCGCAAGGAAGATCCGGAACATCCCCAATCTGAAAATGCTCTATCTGCTGACCGTGGCAGACTCGGTGTCAACTGGTCCTAAGGCATGGCATTTGTGGACGGAAAATCTGCTCAGGGATCTGTATCTGAAAGTCTTGAATATTCTGGAAAACGGCGAACTGGCCAGTCGTAAGGCGGTGTCGGATATCGCCCGGAAAAAACAGCGGATTCTTCGGATGGCTGAAAACCGGGAGGCCAGGAAACGAATCAAAGCCGCCTTTGTTCATCTGCCCCCCCGGTATCTGCTGAGCCATTCTGCCGATGAAATTATTCGTCATATGGCCTTGTTTGAAACGTTAGGCACACGGCCGGTGGCTTTTGAACTATCGAAACTGGATCCGGACACCCGGCAGGTTATCGTCTGCAACCGGAATGCCCCCGGATCGCTTTCGAAAATCGCCGGCGTCTTTACACTGAACAGAATTGAAATACTGAATGTGCAGTCCAATTCCTGGCATAATGACGCGGCCTTGTGCGTGTTCACCGTCAAACCGCCGCCGGATCGGATCTTTGAAGCTGAAAAATGGGACAGGGTCGCAGCGGATCTGATGCATGTGTTTACCCTGCCGGTGGATTTGTCCCGGCGAGTCATGGATCGGCTGAAGAAGTGGCAGGAAAAGCCGGGTGTAGACATGGATCAGCCCCTCGATGTGATCGTGGATAATCGATCCTCTGACTTTTTCACCATTATTGAGGTTTGCGCCTATGATTATCCCGGGCTGTTTTTTCGCATCACCGATGCCCTGTATCGGTTGGAGGTCGATGTGTATATCGCAAAAGTCGGTACAAAAATTGACCAGATGGTCAATATTTTTTATATTCGGGATTTAATGGGTGAAAAGATAACGGAAACAGACCGGGTGATTCGTTTGAAGGAAACCATTCAGGGAACACTGACCCTGACGAATTGATATACGGTTTGTTTGGGGTGAATACAGGGCGCATGATTTCCTGGCAGGGTCGCTGAAAAGGAGAAAAAATGGATGAAAAAAATTGAAGCTATCATCAAACCGTTCAAAATGGATGATGTCCGTGAAGCCCTGGGGGAAATCGGTATTTTGGGAATGACGGTCAGTGAAGTCAAAGGATATGGCCGCCAGAAGGGGCATACGGAGGTTTACCGCGGTGCTGAATATGTGGTAGACTTTATACCCAAAATTAAAATGGAAGTGGTGGTGGATGACGCATGGGTGGATGAGGTGGTGGACCTGATCGTGAAACGTGCCGGAACCGGTAAGATTGGTGATGGCAAGATATTCGTCATTCCTGTCGAAACTGCCGTTCGTGTCAGAACCGGAGAAAGCGGGTCTGACGCACTTTAACCAACAGATGACCGGTCCGGATGCTGGCTCAGAACGATACGGTCTGTTGAAAAACAGGACATAGTTCAAAGCGATGATCACTTTACTCGATTATGGCGCAGGGAATGTCCGGAGCGTTATCAATGCCATTGAAAAAATTGGCGAACAGGTGATGCTTGTTGAACGTCCCTCAGACATTGAAACGGCAGAACGGCTGGTTTTCCCCGGGGTTGGCTCCTTCGGAAATATGATAACGATGCTTGAGGATAAGGGCTATCTGGACCCGCTTAACGCCTTTCTTCAATCGGATCGACCGTTTCTGGGAATCTGCCTCGGCCTGCAGGTGCTGTTTGATGAAAGCGAGGAAGCACCGGGTGTCAAGGGGTTGGGCGTTTTCAGCGGAAGCGTCAGGCGGTTTGACATCAATGCTTCAGTCCCGCATATCGGCTGGAACGGTTTATCCATCCGCAAGCCCAGCGGACTGTTCAGCGGTCTTTCCGGCGAGGAAAATTTTTATTTTGTCCACTCGTATCATGTGGTTCCTCAAGACCCTGAGGTGATTTTGTCTACCACCAACTATGGGAAGCCATTTGTCAGCTCGGTTCAAAAAGGGAATATTACCGCCACCCAGTTTCACCCGGAAAAAAGCGGCGATGTAGGGCTGCGGGTGTTTTCAAATTTTATAAACGGTGTGGATGACAGGAACGCACCGGTCACCCCGGATCGATCTACGCAGCTGGCCAAGCGCGTGATCGCCTGCCTGGATGTCCGGTCCAACGATGCGGGCGACCTGGTGGTGACCAAAGGGGATCAGTACGATGTCAGGGAAGAAGGGCATGTCCGTAATTTAGGAAAACCCGTGGAACTTGCCGGCCGTTATTATGCGGAAGGGGCGGATGAGATCACGTTTCTGAACATTACCGGGTTTCGTGATTTTCCTCTGGAAGACATGCCCATGCTGGACGTTTTGAAACAGACGTCCAAAACGGTTTTTGTCCCGCTGACCATCGGCGGCGGCATCCGGAATTACACGGATGAAAACGGTCGGCACTATTCGGCGCTCGAAGTGGCTGCCGCGTATTTCCGGTCCGGAGCTGACAAGGTGTCTATTGGCAGCGATGCGGTGATGATTGCGGAAGCGTATCGGGATACCGGTGTAAAGACGGGCACGTCAGCCATCGAGGAAATTGCACGGGTATACGGCAATCAGGCGGTTGTGATCTCCGTGGATCCGCGGCGGGTCTATGTCAAACACCCGGATGCTGTGCCGCATCACGTGATTTCCACATCGATTCCCGGTCCGGACGGCGAGCGGTACTGCTGGTATCAGTGTACGGTCAAGGGCGGCCGGGAGGGGCGTGAGATGGATGCGGTAACCCTTGCCCGGATGTGTGAGGATCTCGGGGCCGGTGAAATTTTACTAAACTGTATTGACCGGGACGGCACCAACGCGGGGTTTGACATTGAGCTGGTCACTGCGGTCACGGCAGCAGTGACCATTCCGGTTATCGCATCCAGCGGTGCAGGCTGTGTACAGCATTTCTCTGAAGTGTTCACACAAACGTCTGCTGAGTCGGCCCTTGCAGCCGGTATCTTTCACCGGCGTGAAGTCCATATTTCCGATGTGAAACAGCACCTTGCAGAACAGGTGCCGGTTCGTGTCCTCTAGATAACGCTGTTGGGTTTGTGTGGAAAAAAAAGGCTGTCTGCAGTGATCTGCAGACAGCCTTTTTTGAAATCAGGATTGATTTTTTTGTGATTTTTTGATATAAGACCATATAATTATTCTATTAATTGAAAAGGAGATCGAGAAATGGCAACGAACAATCCAGATCAGAATTTAGAAGAAAAAAAAGCGTTTCAGGATTATTATGCGGATGATTATGCCCATTGTTTTGGATGCGGCAGGTTAAATGACAATGGATTTCAATTAAAAAGTTATTGGGATGGAGATGAAAGTGTCTGCCATTTTTCTCCAAAGGCATATCATACAGGCGGCAAAAAAAATATTGTTTATGGTGGGTTGATTGCAGCATTGATGGATTGTCATGGTGCGGCGACAGCGGCTGCAGCAAAGTCCAGAGAGCTTGGCGGTGTGGAAAAAACAGGAGAGATGCCGCGATTTGTAACCGCATATCTGAGAGTTGAGTATCTTTTGCCAACGCCTATTGGCTGTGATCTTGAGCTGAGAGGCAGAGTTAAGGAAGTTTCTGGGCGGAAGGTGTTTATTGAAGCGGATATTATTGCAGAAGAAAAAGTTTGTGCAAAAGGGGATATGCTCTTTATTCAGATTAAAGCCTAACAATATTAATACAGCGTGGTATCAGCCAGTTGTTTGAAAGGGGTGGTTTCATTAAATCGCCCCTTTTCTGCTAGGATAAAAGCGAATGATTCCAGAAACAGGTAGTTAACAGAACGCCGGGGCCTGGACAGTAACAGATGCGAGTTTGGGTTACGCCGGTTAAAAAGGCAAAGCGGATATGGGCATCGCCGCGGAGAACCACAGGCTGATTGAGTTGTTGCGCTGCATTCAGAATCAGTTCTGGGTCGTTTTTTATTTACCCTATTTCCCTGTAGTTTCCCGATTGCGGTGTTTTTATTCCCATATTTGGTAGCCTGTTTTTCCTTTTTGGTTTATTCTATAGCGTGGTAAGCGATAAATTCGCCATGTTGAATACGGAAAGCCATGGAAACGTGGGACAAAACACGGGAAGGAGTTTCTTTTCTATGACCATAAGTGCCACAGGACAAGACTATGGAAAGCGTGTTTTATGCACGGTACTGCTTGTTTTTTTTCTGCCTGCTTTTGTCTCTGCCGATGCGGCGCCCACCGGCAGGGAGATCATGACCTGGGTGGATGACCGTCCAGATGGTGATGACCGGCACGCGATCATGAAAATGACCTTGATTAATAAACGGGGCCGCCAGCGGGTCCGCGAGCTGGAGAGTTTTTCCAAAGACGAGGGCAGGGACAGAAAGTCGGTCATGGTTTTTAAGTCGCCGGCTGATGTCAAGGGAACGGCTTTTCTTTCATGGAACTATGATGATCCCCAAAAGGAAGATGACAAATGGCTCTATATGCCGGCCTTGAGAAAAGTACGGCGTATCAGCGGCGCTTCGAGAAACGAATACTTTATGGGCAGTGATTTCACCTACGACGATATGGGAGATCGCAATGTTGACGAAGACACCCATACCTTACTCGGGGAAGCGGTTATTGACGGCCATAACTGCTGGAAGGTTGCGTCCGTACCGGTGGACCCGGAAGACATGTATACCCGCAAGATTTTCTGGGTAGACCAGGAGAGCCTTCTGGTACTCAAGGGCGAATACTACGACAAAGACGGCCTGCTCAAAAACTACCGGGTTCATGCCTTTGAGCAGCAGGACGGGATATGGTCGATACTGCGTTCAGAGATGGATAATGTTTCGAGAAACCATAAAACACTGATGGAAACCCATTCCATTCGTTATAATACCGGACTCAAAGATCAGTTGTTCAAAGTTTCCACCATTCAGCGCGGGCGAATCCTTTGAGACACGCAGCCATTTTCTTTTTACTGACGGTGCTGCTGCAAGGCGCCGGGTCAATGAAGGCAGTGGCGGCTGAAAAACAGGAAGCCTGGCAGGAAAGGTTTGCGGTTTCAGGATGGATGGATGCGATCCAGTCCATGCGGCTGCGTTCACCCAACGACAGCCTGACCTCACGGGCGCGGCTGCGCCTGAAGCTGACAGCGGATATGGACTGGGTGTACGGATTTGTGTCGGCAGACGGTGAGAAAAACTGGAAGATTTCATCAGAAAGTGGGGCCAAACTCCATGAGGCCTGGGTTGAGCATGTGGCAGATACCTGGGATCTGCGGATAGGCAAACAGATCATTATTTGGGGCCGGGCCGATGGGGTGCAGATCACCGATATGATCACGCCGCCCGATTATACCGAATCCATCACTCGCGATCTTGATGAGATTCGCATGCCGGTAAGCGCTGCAAGACTCCGGCTACTCGGTGAACACTTTGATACCATGCTGATCTGGTTGCCTTTTTTTGAGGCCGCAGTCCAGCCGGAAGGGGACAACCCCTGGGCGGTCGCACCGATTTTTCCCGAGAATATGGACATCTCATCCGCACCGGTGGATGAACCGTCGACCGCTTTTGAAAACGGTGAGATCGCTCTCAAGATCTCGTCTTATCTGTCCGGTCTGGATCTGGCTGCATCTATTTTCCATACCTGGGATGATTTTCCGACCATGCATCGCAGGGTGAGTCTGAGCGGTGAGCAGACAAGGGTTGTGTTTTCTCCAAAGCATCATCGTCTCACCGTCTTTGGCTTGGAGGGGTCTCGTCCCTGGTCTGATTATGTCTTTCGCTTTGAGATTGCCTATTATACAGGGCGCTATTATGAACCGGCGAGGCTCGCTGGCAAGCCCTGCAAAAAAGACGCAGCCAAATGGCTTTGCGGTATCGACTGGAGTCCCGGCAATGACTGGATGGTCATGACTCAAGTGATTGGCGATCATGTGTTTGGCGATACCGATTTACTGGCGAGAAACAAAGACCCGTACATCGCTACGCTCAATATTTCAAAAAAACTCCTCAATCAAACCCTGACCCTTGCCAATATGGTCTACTGGCAGATGGATGCCGGTGAGATTTTTGACCGCTTTAAACTCACATACGATTTGAATGATGCCGTGGCCCTTTTTGCGGGTGTTGATCTGTTTTCCGGTGATGATGGAACCTTTGGCCAATATGAAGAGAACAGCCAGGCCTGGGTAAAAGTCAAATACAGCTTTTAAGGGATGGAATTGTCATGTTGAATATCGAAAAGATTAATACCCGTTTTCACACGATGGGCGCGTTTATTGTCCGCTTCAGGTGGGTCAATCTCATTTTTTTCGCCGTGCTTGTGGGTACGGCATGTTTGGGTATCCGTCAGATCGAGCCCGATGTTGATACCAAAAATTGGTTTCTGGAAGATGATGCCCTTCTTGCAGCTCGGGAGCGTTTTGAAAAGATTTTTGGCAATGATGATTTCTGCGCGGTATTGGTGGAGGCTGATGATGTCTTTACCCACCCGGTCTTATCAAGGATACGGGAGCTGGGCAGGGAGTTGCTGGAAAAGGTTCCTTATGCCGATGAAGTGGTTTCTTTAACCGATTTTGAATTTACCCTGGGTACGGAAGCGGGCCTTGAGATCATCAATCTGGTGCCCGATCCCGTCCCCACCTCTCCGGATGCCCTGCAAAAAATAAAACGGATGGCTGTTGCCAAACCTGCGATGAAAAACCGGATCGTCTCCGAGGATGGCCGATATACCTGGCTGGTCCTGCGCATGAAACCGATCCCTGATGACTGGCAACAAGAGCTGTCAGAGAACCCGGATTTTGCCGTGGGACGGATTTTCAATGCTGTCGTTGGCCAGGAAAAATACAAGATACTCCATCCCAAAACCACGGGGTTGCCCATCATCAACGTTGAAAAAATGTCTTTTTTCGCAAAAGAAACGCCGCGGACCTTCGGGATTGGCCTGCTTGTGACCATCGGTCTTCTCATTATTTTCTTGCGGAGTGTTCGCGGGGTCATCTTCCCCCTGTTGACGGTGATCAGCGCTATTAGCATTATCCTGGGGTTTGAGGGGTTCCTGGGGATTCGCTTTGATCCGTCCATGCTGTTTTTGCCACTGGCCCTGGTTCTGGCCATATCCATCGGCTATTCCATTCATCTGTTCAACTTTTTCACCCGAGAATTTCTGAAAACCGGCAATCGGCATCAGGCTGCGATTCATGCGGTACAAGAGACTGGCTGGCCCCTGCTGTTCAGTGCTCTGACCACCATTGCCGCACTGCTCTCCTTTCTCTTTGTTCCTCTCAGAGTGCTGCGCTGGGTGGGGTTAACCTCTGCCTGCCTGGTAGGGCTGACCTATATTCTGGTTCTTGTTTTGCTGCCCTCACTGCTCAGTTTTGGCAAAGACCGCAAACCCAATGCAGACTATATAAAAAATGGCGGACGCCTACTGGAACGGCTCATGGGGGGGATGGGCAGGCGGGTGCTTGCCCGGCCAAAACTGACCTATGCCATCGTGATCCTCATTGTCGTGTCCTGTTTTGTCGGTATTTCTCGATTTGATGTCTCTTTTGATCTGCGCCGCTCCATGGGCCTTGACGTCCCCTATGTCAACCGCCTCCATGCCATTGGTCAGACACCTGTGGGCTCGCTCTATTCCTATGATGTGGCCATTGAGTTTGATCAGCCGGATGCGATAAAAGATCCTGAGAATCTGCGTAAATTTCAGCAGCTCATAGAAGAGGTCAAGTCCTTTCAACTGACCAAGAAAACCAGCTCGCTGCTTGATATCATCAAGGATATGAACCAGGTGGTCAACAATGGCGACCCGGCCTATTACCGTATTCCCGAGACTCGGGAGATGATTGCCCAGCTGTTGCTGCTCTACGAAAATGCGGGCGGGGTAGAGGTCGAAAAATGGGTGGATTATGATTATCAGCGGCTGCGTCTCGCCGTGGAGGTTGATGACTATAACTCGGGCGAGGCCTCACGGGAGCTCAGGCAGATCCAGCAGCGGGGCAAGGCGCTTTTTCCCACAGCCAAGATCCTGCTCATTGGTTCGATTTCCCAGTACACTGTGATGCAGGACTACGTGACCTGGGGGCAGGTGCGGTCTTTTTTCATTTCCCTGGGGGTGATTACCGCCCTGATGATTGTGGTGCTTGGCAGTATCAGGGTGGGGCTGATTGCCATGATCCCCAATATATCCCCGGCGCTTGTGGTGGGTGGTATCATGGGGTTTGCCAATATCCCGCTGGATATGATCACCGTAACCCTGATGCCCATGCTGTTGGGGTTAGCGGTGGATGATACCATCCATTTTATCAATCATTGTCAACTTGAATATGAGCGTTGCGGCAGCTACCGGGAAAGCATCAGGCGGACGTTTACCGCCGTTGGTGTTGCCCTGGTGATGACCACGACGGTACTTGTGCTCAACTTTTCAGCCTGTCTGACGTCTGTTGTCAAGGTGTATGAGAACCTAGGTATCCTGATTCCGGCCGGTATCCTTGCTGCGTTGGCCGCTGATTTTTTTGTCACGCCGGTGCTGCTGGATGGGTTTCGACCGTTTGAGAAGCGTTTCATGGAAAAGCCAAAAAGATAAACTTCAGGAGTTGATTTTTTGGGTTTTTTTCTTTAGTATTCTTGATGCCGTCGTAAAAAGTCTGATTCTGCCATTTTTGACTTTTTACGAAACCATCATCTTTGTAATCATTTTTTATAATGATGATCAATGGGCTACCATCTGGTTACACTGTGCTGATTTGCTCTGTATCCAAATAGATGATGTCGAGGGGCAATGCAGGGGTTGCGTCATCTCTTTTTTTGTTGCGTATTTACTTCTTAGCAGCAGGATAACACAACGCAGTTTCTTGTCATCAATTTTGCGGTCAGCATGTAAAAAACACAAAACTAAAGGAGCCAAAGATGAAACAAAAACACCATCCATTATATCCGCTTGTATCGGTGCTGTGTCTGGTCTTTCTTTTAAGTGCCTGCGGCGTTACCCCTCAGAACAGGGACATGCGTTTAGTGGATAAAAAAATGGCCCAATTGAATGCACAGGAAAAAAATCTCGAACAAGAGAAAAAAGAGCTTGAACAAGAGAAAAAAGAATTACGTTTGCAAAAAAAACAACTTGCCAAGCAGGAAAATGAACTGGCGAGGCAGAGAAACCTGAAAAAAAAGGATGCCCCTGTTGCTGAAGATTTTGAAGCACCGTTGTTTCCTCCCAACGCCAAACCCGGTGAATGCTATGCCCGGGTTTTTGTTCCACCAGTATACAAAACCGTCACTGAGACTGTCCTGAAGAAAGCAAAGAGCTACAAACTGGAAATTATTCCTGCGACGTATAAAATGGTAGACAAGCGCGTCCTGGTCAGTGAAGCTTCTCAGAAACTGATCACTGTACCTGCCAAGTACAAAACAGTTACCAAAGACGTTCTGGTTCAGGATAGAGAGCTGATCTGGCGGACTTCGCTGGGCGCCAACAGCGCGAGAGCCAGCAAACTCTTGTTGGAAACAGCCCAGAAATATGGCATTGACCTGGCAGCTGCCAAACCGGGTGATTGTTTCCATGAACATTACCTGCCGCCTGAATATGAAACGTATTATACGAATGAGCTTGTCGCCGAAGAGAGCTTCCGCATTGAGGTCATTCCTGCCAAATATGAAACCGTTACCGAACGGGTGCTGGTGAAAGAAGCATCCAGTAAACTGGTAAATGTACCGGCGACGTATAAGTATGTTGAAGAAAAAATGCTGGTCAAGGAAGCCCATACAGACTGGAAAAAAGGCCATGGCCTCATCGAAAAAATCAATAACAGCACCGGTGAAATCATGTGTTTGGTGGAAGTCCCTGCTGAATATAAAACGGTTCGTAAAAAAGTGGTTGATGTCCCGGCCCATACCGTTGTTCAGGAGATCCCTGCCGAATACAAAACCGTTACCGTCCGTAAAATGGTGAGCCCGGCTTCTGAAAAGAGAATTGTTATTCCTGCCAAGTATAAAAAAGTGGCCAAAAAACGCCTGGTCAAGGAAGGGCGGATTATATGGCATGAGATCCATGCTAAGGGGTTTAGCAAAGACACCCGTACCGGTAATCAGATCTGCCTGACTGAAATTCCAGCAAAATATCGCAAAGCCAGTAAGAAAGTCGTTGTGACTCCGGCAAAAACACAGACGCAGACGATTCCAGCTGTTTACAAGACCATGAAAGTGAAAACCCTTGTGAAAAAAGCCCAGGAGCGTAAGATTGTCATTCCGGCAGAATATCAGCAGATCACCCGGCAGAAAAAGATCGCCGAGGGGCATCTGGAATGGCGTCGGGTCTTATGTGAAACCAACACCACGGAGGGGATTATTTTAAAACTGCAATCCGCCCTGGCTGAAAAGAACTATGACCCCGGTCCCCTTGACGGTGCTTACGGTTCCCAGACTGCGGCTGCTGTAAAAAAATACCAGATGGATAAGGGTCTGGCCACAGGCGGCCTGACCATTGAGACACTTCGGAGTCTGGGCCTGTAATGTAAACGACGATTGACTCGGTCAATTAACCGTTCCTAGGGCCAACGTTTCTTACGTGAAGCGTTGGCCCTTTTTACGGGTAAACGGATATTCTTTGGAGCGGGCCGATGTCGAGGGCCTTTTTTTATTCGTCACGTGCATCCGTTTCAGCGGGTGCTTCTTCCTTTCTTTTCGATGGGAGGATATTCAGGTTCTGAATCAGTCTTGTCAGGAGCCGAACACCGAAGCCGGTTCCGCCGGGTGCGCAGTAAGCACTGCTTTTTTTACCAAATGCCGGACCGGCAATATCGATATGGGCCCACCGTGTGGTCCCCACAAATTCCGAAAGAAACAGGGCTGCGGTAATCGAACCGCCAAACCGGCCGCCGGTTGTGGAGAGATCGGCCACGTCACTTTTGAGCATCGCTTTATATTCGTCAGGCATGGGCATGACCCAGCAGGGCTCGTGTACCGCTTTTCCCGCTGCGGCAATGGCGGCAGTCAAGGCGTCATCATTACCGAAAACACCGGCAATCTTTTCACCCAGTGCCACCACGCAGGCACCAGTGAGGGTGGCCACGTCGATCATCAGATCCGGCGCATAGGTTTTCACCGCATAGGCCATGGCGTCAATGAGCAGCAGCCGCCCTTCGGCGTCTGTATTACTGACTTCAATGGTTTTTCCGGCCAGGGTTTTCAAGACGTCTCCCGGTCGGTACGCATTGCCGGACGGCATGTTTTCGGCAATGGGAATGATGCCAATGACCTGTTTGCGAGGCTTGAGCTTTGCAATGGCCAGCAGGGCCCCGGCAACCGCCGCTCCGCCGGCCATGTCAAGTTTCATGGTTTCCATGGACCCGGAGGGTTTCAGATTCAGACCGCCGGAATCAAAGGTGATCCCTTTGCCCACCAGGGCAATGGTTTCATCTGTCTGACGCTTGGGCGTATAGGTCATGATCACAAGACGGGGATTTTGGGTGCTGCCCTGGGCTACGGCGAGCATGGCGTGAAACTTCTTTTTTTTCAGCGTTTTTTCATTCAGCACGGTCACCGTCAGCCCCGCCGCAGTACCGGCGTTAGCCAGCAGTTCAGCCAGCATTTCGGGACGCTTGGCATTGGAGGGGGTGTTGACCCATTGCCGGGCTGCAAGGACGGCATCCGTCAGGGCCGTCACATCGGAAAAAATATTTTCAAATCGTTTGGCCATGCCCGGTGTGGATACAAACGCGATAGATGAAACCGGTTTATTTTTTTTTGTTTTTTTGGTTTCAAGTGTCGATTGGTTGGCGAGCAGCGCGCCCTCCATCATCCCCTGGCCCAGATCGCGCCAGTCAATGGGGGTTTTGTTCGGAGTGGGCACGGCAAATGCAATGTTAGACAACTCCCGTTCTCTGGCAATACCGATGGCGTTACCGGCAAACCCGCGAAACGATTCCGCTGTCAGGTCTGCTGTTTTACCCATCCCCAGAAAGAGCAGCTGCGGAGCGTTGAAACCATCCTGGCTGTACAGGGTCAGTTGCTGACCGGACGCGCCATTAAATCCTGCGGCGGTTTTCGCTTTTTCAATCAGCGGCTTGAGCGCCGGGTCGTCAATAATCCGTTTTTTTTCCGTGACCGGTATGACCAGTAGATCAGCCTTGACGGCTGCAGATGAAAGAGAAATCGCTTTCAGCATGACACGCTCCTGAGACGGTTGTGTTCATATCCGATAATCTAATCCGTAACAAGATATACAGCTGTTTGGTGTGATCAATCAACCCAAAGGGTGATTGCGCACCGTAAAAAAAACAGACACCATTACTGAGCAGATCTACAGGTTGCTTTCCAGATGTCTGCCATGTCTCTGCTAAACAGGTAAAACCGGATATCTAGATGCTGATATGCGGGTCTGCAGCAGACGGACACGGCAATTTCAGCCGCCTCTGCTGCTGGATACCCGTAAACACCGCAAGAAATGGCGGGAAATGCCACGGATCTGCAGCCGTGTTCAAGGGCAAGATCCAGGCTGCTCCGGTAAGCCGATACCAGAAGGCCGGGCGGATCCGGATCCAGGGTATAGCGCGGTCCCACCGTATGAATGACGTATGTCGCCTTCAGGTTACCTGCGGGCGTGATCCGGGCCTGGCCGGCAGGACAGCGTATCCCGTTTTCCGGTTTAACGCGTTTACAGGCCTCAAGCAACTCCGGACCTGCGGCCTGGTGAATGGCGCCATCCACACCGCCGCCGCCCAGCATGGTGGCATTGGCGGCGTTGACAATGGCATCCACCACAGCCGTTGTAATGTCACCCTGGATGATTTGGATATGTTTCATGGGGGGCTCCTGTTGATGGGTTTGCCTTTTACAGGTTGGTTGAAATCACTGCGATGATAAAATTATATAGAAATGACAATCAACTGAAAAATCATCGCCGTTTCTCGTTTCCTAAATACAGAGATTTGAGCAGGCCTCTGGTTAACGTTGCAGGTGTATCGCCATCAGATTGGCAGACAAAACGTAACGGATGGAATGCTGTTTGAAGAAACGTGTTTTAGTTGAACGATATGTTTGCCATATATAATAATGTGTTTTTACCCTTACGTGTTTTTGTTGTATAGTTTTCTACTGATGCAGATGCAATCAACTGATTGATAACTATTTCTATTTTTATAATTAATTCAAAAAATTAAATACTGAACAATTATGATTACATGCATAAATCGCACCTTTCAAAACCAGGGTATATCTCCCCTTGCCGCAACAAACTGGCTGGAGGATGTGAACATTCGTCCGGGTTTTACGTTGAATTTGCTCCATTTTACACTCAATACCCAGGTGGAAATCCAATACAGATTAGACAAAACGTTGCTGGTCTTTGGATGTTTTCTGACGGGTCAGGCGGACTCAATCGTACAGCATCGTCATCAGGCAGAAGTCAGGACCCGTCGCAATGCGGGATATTATGGGGTATCCTTTCTCAGCGGCTTACAAGGCTCCAGCCACTTTCCGGCAGGGGTGCCTGTTTCTGCCGTTCACATAGCAATAAAGCCGGAAATGGTTGCCACCCTGGGGCCGGAAATCTGTCAGGAACTACCCCAGGTACTGAAAAAATCCATTGCCGGCAAGCAGGATGGCACTTTTTGCAGGACCGGAACCATGACGCCCGCCATGCAGCAGGTGGTCAATCAACTGCTGGATTTCCCCTGCCACAAACCCAGCAGACGCATCTATCTGGAAGGCAAGTCCGTTGAATTGATTTCCTTGATGATGGAATATTGCGTTATTGCCTCGGACAAAAAAGCGGCGTCCTCTTTTCTGACGCCAGCGGATATTACCCGCATTCAGCAGGCGCACGACTATATCCTGGAGAAATTCCGCAATCCACCCTCGCTGCTGGCGCTTGCCAGACATGTTGGATTAAATGATTGTAAGCTCAAACAAGGCTTTCGCCATCTATATGGCAATAGTGTGTTTGGATGTTTACATGAATACAGAATGAATCAGGCCCGCGCCATGCTCCGAACCGGCACCATGAGTATCAAGGAAATAGCCTACGCGGTGGGTTACAAAAACGCCCATAGTTTCAGTGATGCTTTTAATAAATACTTTGGTATCCGTCCCAGCCGGTATTACTGAACGCCTAGACGAACTGAAAACCGGCCCAGGGCAAGTTGCCCATACCCACAAGGTACAGGCAACGCCTCCAGCCTCGGCCACAGGTGCAAGCTATTTGATGCCTGAAAGCCTGTATAACAAGGGAAAAACGCCAGCGCACGTTACCCGAAAGCAAGATGCCATGGAAAAGGGCGTAGTGTTTTGTGTCGTTATCTCCGGTTTTTACCGCATTATAAACTGTAGTTAAGGGTAATACCCATGATAAAGGGTTTGCCGTCAATTCCGGCGTTATACGGGCCATGGGGGGTAATATAGGTCAGATACGATTCGTCAAAAATATTATCAGCCCACAACACGACATCAAATGCATCTCCCCGGTATCCCTCTCCCTGGTATCCCAACCGTGCATTCACCGTACAATAGCCATCTGCCTCGGCGATATTGGCATAATCACCGTAAAAGGAGCTTCTGCCCATCACATCTATTCTTCCAAAAAATCCCCGTTTATGCTGGTACCGAATACCTGCCGTGTAGGTATATTTGGGTGCAAACTGGAGTTCATTGCCCGCGTAATCCGTTGGTACAAATGTCCCCGTTGCCGGATCAAATTCAGAAGTGATAAAGTCATCAAACTGGGCATCCGTGTAGCCAATACCCGCAAACAGATCCAGCCCCTGTAGTGGACGGGCTTTTACTTCAAGTTCAACCCCCTGGGAATGGGCCTCGCCTGCATTGGTCGTAATGAGTTGCAGGGTTCGCTGGTCTGTTTCACTGACCTGCTTGTCTTTCATATCAATGTAAAACACGGATAGATTGGCCAGAAAGCGGTTCTCCAGAAAGGACGTCTTGATTCCTGCCTCATAGTTCCAGGAATATTCCGGGTCATAGGTAAACCCGCTGTCCACGAAATTTGCAGTAGGCGTATAGATGAATCCCCCCGTATTATATCCTTTGGCAGCCGATGTATAGAACATGCTGGATGGGGTTATGTCATAGGCGATAGAGACTCTGGGCAGCCATTGTCCAAAGGTTATATCCTCATCACAGACATATGCATACGGAGAGAACGTCGCCATATCCAGATAGGTTCCTGTCACGTTTCCTTTTATTTTCTGATGGTCATAGCGCAGACCGGCTGTAACTCTGAACCGCTGAAAATCGTACGCTAACTGACCAAAACCGGCATAGCCGGTGGAACTGATCTCTGCCTTGGGCTGCATAAAGGATATGCCCATAGTGACAATATGGTAGTCAAACCAGGTATCGAGCTGTTCCTTGAATCCATATACGCCCATCATCCAGGACAAGGGACCGGCGTTTTCAGGGGATGATACGGTTATCTCCTGGCTGTACAGGGTATCGTCGTAGGACGCCTCTCCGGTCATCCGGTTTAGCGGACTGGGCGTAAAATCCATATCGCTGAAGACATCGTGTCCGTAATCCACAAAACCTGTTACCGAAGCGACGGTAAAGGCCTCTCCGGTGTAACGGGCCTGCAGGGAGATTTGGCCGCCATCTTGCCGGCTGTACTGGTCTTCATTTTGATTGATTTTATACGCATCCGTTTTCATGGGACCGTCAAGGTAGCGCCATGTGCCGTAATGGTCGTCTGTCTTCATAACGTCGCCTGTCAGAGTGAGATCAAGACGATCATTGGGGGTGCCCTTGACGATCAAACGGCCATTGGAGTGATCTATGTCTGCGGCCTTGTCATTGCCGTCGGCGATGTTTTCCATGAACCCGTCTGATTTTTTTTTATGCAGGGCAAGTCCCATAGACAGGCGGTTCGAAACAATGGGGCCGCGAACGGACAGATCGGCTTTCCAGGTGTTGTACCCCGCGAATTCTCCCCGGATGCGGCCTCCCAGGTAGTCGCCGGGTTTTTGCGTGGTGATCGTAATCAGGCCGGACTCGGTATTGCGTCCATACAAGGTACCCTGGGGGCCTTTGAGCAGCTCAATGCTCTCTATATCGAACAGCTCTGGATTATGCATGAAATTCAGCGGATAGCATACCCCATCCACATAAAAACCCACCGGGGAATACAGGGAGGGATAAAAGGAATCCACCCCCCGAATCGTCAGGGAATGATGCACGGAATTGTGACGGCTGTGGATATTGGCTGTGTGACCGATCACATCGTACACATCATCAACCTTTGCATCATCAAGATCGTCGCCGGAGAAATACTGGATCGATACCGGTGACTTTTGAATGTCTTCTGACGTTTTATTGGGTGCTGTAACCGTTATGGGTTCAAGTAGATAGTCATCGGCGTTTTCTCCGGCGTCGGAAACGACTGGCCCAAGGCCCAGAACAATGGCTGTCACCACCATCATCACCCCATAGTTGATTGCAGATTTATAAAAAATCCTCACACAATCAATGAGGAACTTCATTTTTGGCTGACCGGTCAGGAAGGTGAATCCCACGGCTGTCTGTGAACTTTTGTTCCAGTGTTTTGGGTGATTCATAGTATGCTCCTTTGGTAAGAAAAATAAAAAAACAGGGTACCTAAAAGTTGCAAGCGTATAACAACGGGTTGCATCTCGTGTCTTTTTTTCACAGACCAGGTGCGCTTAAAATTTATAATGGGTTGTATTTAAAGCATCATAAAAGCAAAATGGAGTTTTAGGTTATCTGTTTTCCAACCGCTACTCAATGTGTAAAAAATACGCTGGGCGGAGTTATTCATACGAGAGACGGAAAGACAATCACCTGCCTGACCCGGTGCTGCCGACCGGTCTGTTTCACCTCAGGTGAACCCGGGCAGAGAAAGATCCGGAGTCCATAGAAAGAATTGACTTCATTTCAAGGTGCGGTATGATTTTTTTGATCTTGATGAGGGCCCTGCTTGCCCGGCCGGGAGCATGAGGCGTTTGTGTATAACTGAAACCGTTATGAAGGAGAGGCGCGGGATGAAAATTAGAATTACCTATTGTTCCAAGTGAAACTACGAGCCGCAGGCAGCCAGTTTGGCTGCCAGAATCAACAACGCACTGGGCACGGAACCGGTACTGATCCCCGGGGCAGGGGGCATCTTTGATGTGGCGGTTGACGGTGAGCTTGTCTTTTCCAAGTCTAAAACAGGAGCATTTCCAGATGAGAACCAGCTGGTAACCGAGCTGGTGGCGGCCTACGGGAACAGATAAAACCGGTTACCATACTGGCTCCAGCAGATACTATCGGATCAGCCCTTTCCCTTTTGAAACGCGGCGGTCTGCGGCGTTTCGGGGCAGGGTGATCCGCTCCTCATCAATGGCCCGCTTGAGCAGACGCTCGATCCTTTTCAGCTGACGTTCCTCATCTCGACAGACCAGGGAGATGGCAAAGCCGGTATGGCCTGCCCGGCCGGTACGGCCGATGCGGTGCACATAATCCTCGGCCACCTGGGGGAGCTCATAGTTGACCACCTGGGGAAGCTGGTCAATGTCGAGTCCCCGGGCAGCAATATCCGTTGCCACCAAGGTCCGCAGCCGGCCGCTTTTGAAATCAGACAAGGCCCGGGTTCGGGCGGCCTGGCTTTTGTTACCGTGGATTGCGGCCGCATGGACACCGTCTGCAGTCAGCTGTTTGACAAGGCGGTTTGCACCGTGCTTGGTACGGGTGAACACCAGGGTCTGTTCCCAGTCCCGTGACTTGATTAAGTGGGACAGGGTGGCGCGTTTATTGCCTTTTTCCACATGGTGAACCTTTTGGAGAACCGATGCTGCAGCCGTATTGCGGGATGTGATCTCAATCGATATGGGGTTTACAAGCATACCACCTGCGAGTTTTCGGATCGCGTCCGAATAGGTGGCTGAGAAAAGCAGGTTTTGTCGTGTGCGGGGCAAGGCACGGATCACTCGGCGGATGTCATGGATAAATCCCATATCGAGCATCCGATCTGCTTCGTCCAGAATCAGGATGTCCACATGAGACAGGTCAACGGTTTTTCGCGTCATATGATCCAGCAGGCGGCCGGGAGTGGCGACAAGGATATCGGTTCCTTCGCGGAGGGCTTTAATCTGGGGCTTGATATTGACGCCCCCGAACACCACCCGGGACTGAAGGGAAAGGCTGCGGCTGAAGCGCAGAACTTCACCGTTTACCTGGGCAGCAAGCTCTCGTGTCGGGGTGAGCACAAGCGCGCGTACGTTTTTTCCCCGGCGGGTATTGGACGAGAGCAACTGAACCACGGGCAGGGCGAACGCAGCCGTTTTACCGGTGCCGGTCTGTGCGCCTGCAAGGATGTCTTTTTGTTTCAATATCGCAGGGATGGCTTTTGTCTGAATGGGGGTGGGGACGGTATACCCGTGTGCTTCAATTGCCTGAAGCAGTTCGGCCTGTAAGCCGAGATCTTTGAATAACATTAACGTAAGCTAACTCCTTCATGCGCCTGTCCGAACGCAATGGACCCAGTTCAGGCGAAAATGGTAGATGATGTGATGAATGGAACTGAGTATGGCTGGTAAGACCCGCTATACAGCAGGCACCGACTGGAAGGTGCATTCATTAAAAAAACGATCATACACGAACATTCTGAATAACGCAATCCTTTTTTACCGAACAGCTGATTTCACTGCCCCATTATTCTCATAGAAAATGGCCGTGTGACTCTTTTTATACGCGCTGACGAGACGTTGCACCGGAGAACACTGAGACGAGATATGGCGGGCTGGATGAAAATGACCGGCGTGTGCAATGGCCCACACGCCGGTCGCTGGTTAACGCTTACGAATTCATGGTGTAGGTATCGATCAGCGTGTAGATGTGATCATTGATGATTTTTTCGAATTCCGCTGGGTCGGTATTCGGCTTCATGATAATTTTCCTGGCGCTTTCGATCTGTGCATCAGACGTGGACGGCTTCATGAAGAATCGGGTCGCGTAGATGGACATGTCGCGGACAAATACGTCAAAGATGCCGTTGAGGATTTCGTCAGCCACCCCTTCCATCTTCGCGGACTCGACAATCAGCTGCGCGTAGGGGATAACCGAGAAAATTTCCCCTAAGGCGAACAGGAAGTCAAAATTCATCATCTGGTTCATGATGTCCGCACCGGAAACCATCAGAACTTCCTGGAAGGCTTTTACCTGATCGATGAAAATTTTTACGTTGCTCAGGTGAGAAACACTTTCAAAGACCGGCATGTAGTCGTGGAACTGAATCTTGCCGTATCCCTTGGTCGGTCCCTGGTTGAACAGGAAATCGTCGTTTTCAGCACCGTTGAGACGGCCGATTTCCGGGTATGCTTTGGGATTGAACATGTAGTTGGGGATCAGCTTGGCAATCAGTGCCATGTTGACGTGTTTGGTTCCTTCCAGCTTGGGCATCCCTTTGATTTCCACGGCAGCCTGCTCAAAGAACATGTCTTTTTCAAACGCTCTGGCTGCGATGATGTCCCACAGATCTTCCATGACCTGCTCACCCTGGGTAGAGACCTTCATTTTCATCAGCGGGTTGAACAGGAGGTAGCGGCGGTCATCGGCAGTGGCGGCGCGGAGGTAATCGGTGGCGCGAAGGCCGAAGAGTTTCATGGCAACGGTACGGATATAGGCATCGTAAAACAGCTGGCGGATGTGAGCGAACTCGGTGACATGCTTGCCGAAGATGTTCCGGTGGGCGGCATGGTTCAGGGACTCATAGAGGCTATGCTCGCAGAGGCCGATGGATGCAGACCCGATGTTGAATTTGCAGATGTTGATGGTGTTCAACATGTCATCCCAGGCTTTCTGGCCGCGGGAGAGGATGTCGGCATCGGTGATCGGGTAGTCGTGGAGTTCGAATTCCGCCACATACATCTGGTCGCAGGCGATGATGTTTTTCACGCATTCGTATTTTTCATGTTTTGAATCAACGACAAAGAAAACATAGTCGTCGGTGTCGGCGATTTTGCCGAATACGGAGATCGTGGCAGCTTCGTTACCGTTACCGATGTAGTATTTGGAACCCTTTGCCAGATAGGTGCCGTCTGCCTGGGGGTAAAGTTTCATTTCACTGGAATAGATGTCCGCGCCATGTTCTTTTTCAGACAGACCAAAGGCGCACAGGGGGTTCTCCTTCAGGGTCGCGGCAGCCTTGTGCTTGGCTTCTTCGTTGTCCCCCAGAAACACCGGATCCAGACCCAGGGTGGAGACATGGTACATATACCAGTAGGCAGAGCCATAAAAGCCTAGAATCTCTGAAAATTCAAACATCTTATAGGTGCTGTAGTGCTGGTTGGGATCGTCACCGTAACCGGTGGGCAGAAACAGGGTTTCAAAGATGCGTTCTGCTTTGACGAATTCGGCAAAATCGGAGGTGAAGGTACGGTCTTGATAATCTTTTTTGATATTCACCAGGCCCTTATTCTCGAACCACTCAATGGTCTTAAGCATGATTTCTTTCGAGCGTTCGTCCGGATAATTACGATCTTTGTACTGCTTCGGGTTTAGTAATACCATGGTCTTGCCTCCAAATGTTTAGCTTTTAAAACAGGGCGGTAAAGCCGCATACATCCTGTGGTGGGGTTATCCATTTTGTATACATACGATTTGTGTACATACAATCATTTATCACAGTTTTCAACCCAATTATCGGCAACACGTGTTTGCAACTGCAAACAAATTCAAGCAGCTGCAAGCCTAGGGGAATAGGGCTGCCATCAAACGACTCATTGGATTAAGTTTAGCTCAAAACAGGCAGGATGCGCAATAAAAATAATTAGAACCTGTATTCTATAAATTAAATTTCCGGTTCAGGCAGATGCGACGTGGCATCTGAGGCGGGATCGTTTTGAATACGCTTTTCTGTCTGATACGATTCCGGATAGTTCGGACAGATCCTTGGGTGCTGAAGCCCGCAGGCAGAGGCAGGCATACAAAATTGTTTCCAGGTGATATGTCCTGTCAGGTTCACTGCACGATGATACGAGAGGTCATGACAGGGGCGCAGGCTAGGGTGCGTGCACGGCGAGCCCCCAGAAGCGGGGTGCTTATCGCGTCTGTGTCTGAAAACGCGGGGCATCAAGTAACGGACCCTACAGAATTTCAAGCAGAAACCCGTCTGATCTGTTACACTGCGGCTTGTTTGCCGGGAATCGGTTATGGCGTTGGGTGTCAGCATCAAATCGAAATCGGCATTCAGTCGTTTAAACATGATCCCGGACAACATGTGCGGACATTAGGGACAAAACCTGTTGAAACCGTTTGTTGAACAATACAGAACGATTCTCTCTGTCAGTTTGCCGCTGGTTCTCTCCATGGCGGCGACCACCCTCATGGAATTTACCGACCGGATGTTTCTGGCCAATTACGCGGTGGACGCCATTGCCGCCGCCGTGCCTGCCGGTATTGCCGTGTTTCTGATGCTGACACTTTTTATGGGCGTGACAACCTATCTGAATGTCTTTATCGCGCAATACCTGGGGGCAGGGCAACCGGATCGGGTCGGGGCCTGTCTCTGGCAGGGGATCTATTTTTCCATGGCAGGGGCCATCGCATTGATCGGGGTTTCCCTGTGTGCAGGGCCCCTGTTCGAGCAGGTGGGCCATGCGCCGGAAGTCCAGGTACTCGAGGTTGCCTATTTTTCCATTCTCTGCCGGTGGGGCGGGATTTATGTGCTCGGCACGGCCCTGGCCTGTTTTTTCTCCGGGCAGGGCAGAACCCGGCCCATTCTGGCCGTGAATATGGTGGGGATGCTTTTCAATATCCCGCTGGATTATGCGCTGATCAACGGGACCTGGGGATTTCCGGAGCGGGGGATTCAGGGGGCCGGGATCGCCACGGTCTGTTCCTGGACCCTGATGACCCTGATCTTTACAGGACTGGTGTTTACGGGTGAAAACGAGCGGCGGTTCGGGGTCGTTTCAGCCAGAAGCCTGGACCGTGAACTCTTGATGCGCATCATCCGTAAAGGGGGGCCTGCCGCCCTTCAGTTTTCCATGGATGTACTGGCGTTTACCCTGTTTGTGTTTCTGATCGGCCGGCTGGGAAAGACGGCCCTTGCGGTGAGCAATATCGCGCTCTCTATTGAATCCATCGCTTTTATGCCGGCGATCGGATTTTCCATGGGGCTTTCCACCCTGGTGGGCCACGCCCTTGGCAAAAATGATGTGGCAGGTGCGATTGGGTGTACCCATCAGACCGTGAAACTGCTTATGTCCTATACCCTTCTGCTGGACGGGCTGCTCATTTTTTTCCCGGAGGCCCTGCTTACGCTTTTTATCCCGTCTGGAAGCGATGCGGCCATCCGTGAACAGGGCATCGGCGTACTGCGGATTGTGGCTGTATATATTTCATTTGACGCCATGTACTTCACGTTTATCGGGGTATTGAAAGGCGCCGGAGACACCCGGTTCATCATGTGGAGCATTGGTTTGATATCGCTGACCGTCATGGTGCTGCCCCTGATCCTGATTATTGGGTTCACCGACTGGGGCCTCTATGCCTGCTGGATCAATCTCACCGTGTATGTGCTGGCCCTGTTTACCGTGACGCTGATTCGGTACCGCCAGGGAAAGTGGCGGGATATCCGGGTGATATGAGACGTATTTAATTAGCAAGGAACTGACACAATGAACAAATACGCTTTTCCCTGGGGCAGTTATATCGGAGATCTAATCCCATCCAGTACAGCTGCCGACACAGACGATGTATCTGTTTTATTACCCGCTGATGCCGGAAGAAGTACGCGTTGATTCGCCCACGCTTTTCATCCTCAACAGTTTGATTTTCAAGAGGGCATGCGGTACCATTCATTTGACAAGGCTCCTTTTTTGACTTGTTTGTTTTGGGTCAAACATAACGTATCAAAATAGGGAGTTTTTGTAAATTAATACTTTAATTTCAAATAATTATAATTTAATCATTGGGTCAAATTAACTCCGAAAGTTGAGTCATGTAAGATGGTATCCTTCTGGAAAATATGTGCAGCAATCTAAAGTAAAAATTACAGAATTAGAGAAAAGAGGGTTTATTAAAGGTTGTTGAAGGGGGCGTTTTTTGTGTTTTCTAGTGTAAATTCCTTTGTACTATACGTCACCTAAAATTGGTTCCGTAAAAGTTAAAGCTAACAGGAAGAATAAAAGGGCTTTCGTTAATTATTTCCCTTTCGGAACTGGGTATAAATATGTTAACACCACCTTTTACCATTGCTAACAATATACTGAATTTAATGGTAAAAATTGCCGAAAAGATCGGAAAATTACAGGTGATGTATGTGAAAAACCTGCATTTGCGGAAAGATAATCGATTGCGTTCTATTCAGGCGTCATTGGCTATTGAAAGCAATTCAATGAGTCTGGAGCAAGTCACTGATATTATCAATGGCCGCAAGGTATTGGGGGAACCAAGGGAAATCCGGGAAGTGAAAAATGCTTTTGATGCCTATGAACATATACCGCATTTGTCACCCTATCGTGTTGAAGATTTTCTTCACTCCCATCATTTGATGATGCGAGGCCTGGTAGATAATGCCGGACAATTTCGTACTGGTGACGTCGGTATTTTTAATACTCAGTGTAAGGTGATGCATTTAGGGGCAAGGCCCGAGTTTGTGCCACGCTTAATCGATGATTTATTTGCATGGGCAGAACAGGATAACACACCGGCGTTAATCAAAAGCTGTGTCATGCACTATGAAATTGAAGTGATCCACCCTTTTGCGGATGGCAATGGCCGCATGGGGCGGTTATGGCAAACACTCGTGTTGAGTGCGGATACTCCCGCGTTTGCCTGGTTACCCATTGAAACCATGGTGTATCAGCATCAAGCCGATTATTATGCCACCCTGGCACAAGCAGATACCCATAATGATTCAACGGTTTTTATTGAATTTATCCTGTCGGTTATCTTACAAACCATAGAAATTTATTCGCTTACACAAACGAGCGATAAGTTAAGCGATATAATGAGCGATACATTATCTGATAAGGAACAGCTCGCTTATCAACACATCTCTTATTATTTGCAACAACACCCCCATATCACCAATCAGCAGGCACAAAAAATATTGGAGAAATCACCGGCCACGGTGAGGCGTTATCTCAAACGTCTGGTTGATTGTGGCTTGCTTACAGCCACAGGAAAAAACAAGGCACGGGTTTATACGCTGGCGACTCAGAAACAGGCATGAGTGAACACCGTTTGAAAAAACTGTTCTGCAAGAAAAGAAAACTCAGAATTAAGATAAATAACTCAACTTTCTGGGAAGTACTACCAGCCCTATCCCGTTGTCAATAAAGGCTCCGAGCGATTTTTTAACTCAAAAAAAGAGATGGCTTCGCCCATAATGGCAGGGTAACCGCATTTGGAAAAAGGGACAAAAATAGGCAGTGAAAACAGCACAATTCAGGGCATAATATAACTGGAACTGGAAACTCCCGGATCAGTACATAAGAGATCACGGCGAGAGTACAGAGATAAGGTAGAGGAGTGGCTTTACCCTTCCCATTTTCAAGTCCGTGATCGGCACAGGTGTCTGGCGAGTATTTTTCAGGCGTAAATTGCTTGGCTATTTTGATGAGAGGACGTTGCGAATTCAAGATAACCTCGGGCGTCTAAAGAGAAACTATGTGTAAACGATGTATTGACATAACTGTAAAAGATCAAGTAAACTGTACAGCCAAGGATATCCAAAGGAGTGAATAAATGAGAAAGATTATTGGAATAATCGTGAGCCTTGTACTAATATCTTCATCTCTGTATGCAAATGATCAATCGCAAAATACAAAAAAAGAGGCAAAGATGAATAAACATGAAAAAATAAATTACGTTGAATTCCCTTCAAAAGACCTGGAG
>PDWJ01000773.1_pt1 | contig 90859 bp, 70 predicted proteins | sample 1430881 | NCBI WGS metagenome assembly PDWJ01 (sample SAMN01162460, study PRJNA174530) | Oral metagenome, whole genome shotgun sequencing project. | biome: Marine environment; feature: Marine mammal; material: Swab sample of the gingival sulcus; isolation source: swab sample of gingival sulcus...
GCCTCGTCTTCGGCGACATAGATCGCGGAGATGTAGGCACCGCCCTCTTTGGCCAGCACCGGCTGCGATGCCTCTGCGTCTTCGAATTTGCGCCGTCCGCCCGCTGGCCTACCTCGCCTGGGCCTTTACTCGGCTGGGCACCCATCACGACGTCTACCAGCTAAGTACAGCTCCCCATAAAAAAGTGAACGATCGCTTGCCCAGGCCTCCGCTGGGCAACAACCGCTGTGATTTCGCAGACCAGCGCGGCGACGGGAGGTAAGCGGGTCAGCGCTCTAGGGCGTCACCTCGGGAGCCGCCTCGGCGCCGAGGGTCACCGTTAGCCGTCGATAGGGCGCGCTCGACGCGTGGGTCGTGCCCATCTTGCCCGCCTCGCCGTGGTGTTGATCGCCATACCGCCCCCCGGCCCCGCCGGTGACCTGCACCACCCCGCTCTTCAGGTAGTTACCTTCATGGAATACCTTGATCCGGCCGCCGCCGCCGCCACCGCCGCCATCGTTTAAGGTCGAGGTGCCGTTACCGCCAGCGCCGCCGCGCGCGCGGATCGTGCCGCTGAGCTCGACATGGTAGCCGAGGATCAGCACACCGCCCCCCGAACCGCCTCCACCGTTGGTCCCCGCGCCACCCGGGCTGTTGGCGCCGTCGACGCTGACGGTCCCCCTGATCACGATCTCCTCACCGACCAGGATCAGCGCGCCACCTCCAGCCCCGCCCCCCGACGCCTGCCCACCGCCACCTGATCCCATCGCGATCGACGCGCTGGCGGGCTGGCCGTTGGTCAACCCCGCGGCGCCGCGGGTGTCGCCGGTACCATCATAGCCACCGCGACCTCCGGCGCCCCCGTAGCCTCCGCCGCCGCCGCCAGCGTTGATGCCCACGCCTCCAGCGCCAGGGCCGCTATCAGCCGCGTGGCCAGCGCCGTCACCGTCGACCATGCCATCGATCACGATCCGCTGCGCTTCGATGCGCAGGCTCTTGCCGGTCGTGATCGAGAGCGTCGCTGTCTTGGAGAGCTGAAACCAGGCGTAGGTCTGGACACCATCGAGGGTCTTGGCCCCCATCTGCACCGTCTTCTGAGGGAAGGCCTTGGCCTCGCTCGAAGGCGAGGTGATCACCCCGCTGTTACCGTAGAAGAGCTGGATCTCGACCGTCTTTGCCCCCGGATCCAGAGTCGGCAGGTTCACCCAGATCAGGCTCTCGCCGCTCGGGTCCCAGCGCTCGATCCAGAAGTCGAGGTCGTCCAACGCGGCGAGGGATTTCTTGGTCGAGAAGCGCAAGTCGGCGCCGTCTGCCCGGGCGTGGCTGTAGTCGAAGGTCTGCGGCGTCAGGCGCACGGCCACAGGGTAGGTGGTCAACGTCTGCGGGAGCGCGCTGGTGTCGACGGTCAGCGGGCGGCGGTAGCGCCAGTTGAGGATCGAGAACGCTGGTGACGTACCCGTCTCACTGCTCTGTGGATCGACGACGACGATCGTGTAGTCGTCGCCGGCAACCAGCACCTCGCTGATCGTCCACGACCACTGTCCGCCAGCGGGCTGCCCCGTGGCCAGGGTGGCGACGAACTGACCGCCCTTATGTAGCTCGAGCTCTACCGCGGAGACCGGCGCCGAGGCGGTCCAGCGGATCCGCTGGGTGCTGCCAGCGACCCAGCTCTCACCGCCCTTGGGCTCGCTCACGATGACCACGATCGGCTGCGTGGTGTCCGGCTTGATGCTCGGCCCGTCGCTCGGTGTGACGCCCTCGCGTGACGTCTGACCGTCGCCGGGCGGCGTCTGGCCATCTTTGAAGGTCAGGCGATGATCGGCCGCACCGTCGTGGTGAGGATCGCCCGTATTTGATTTCCCGGCGGCACAGGCGCCTAGCCCGCTGAGGACGAAGAGCGACGCCCAAAAGAGCGCTGCCGCCTTGGCGGAGCCGAGACGGGCTCGAAAAGGGCTGCAAAGCATAGCTCGAGTGTAACGGGTGGCGGGGGCGGAGGGAAACTCCGCAGGCGGGATCAAGAGCTTCCCCACAGCTTCGGGACCGAGCCGGGAGCGGAGCTGCCGAGCCGATTTCGTAGGCGAAGAGATGAGCCATACAGGTTGGTACAGCGAACCGCTAAAGCGGCCGGCAGTCCGGTGCCCGGCGACGGGAGGCATGTGTAGGGGTGCTCTCACGTCGAAGCGGTAGCCCTCGACGGACGACTCTCTCGAGCGCGGAAAAGGACGGCTCATGGCGCAGCGATCGACGTCATGAGGGACCGATCTGGAGGGCGTCGAGAGCGCGATGCCTGATCGGCGAACGTCGAGCCCTACTCGCGAGAGCGCGATTCTCTGTCCCCCTTGGCACCCTCGTTGCTGTTGGGCTTGCCCTCATCGCCCTTCTCATTGCTCGTGAGCTTGCCGCCGCCCTTGCCCTTGGGCCCCGTTGGCGCGTCGATCTTGGCTCCCCGCCGGCGGAGACGGAGCCTGACCTTCATCTGCCCTGGGCTCAACACGAGCTTGTGTCGGCCGACGTGGTGGCCGTCAAGGCGAAAGACGAGCACTCGCGCGCGGGGAGGGGCGCGGAGTGAGACTGAGCAGGGCGTGCGTCCCAGCAGCTTCGCGCTGCCCGCCTCATAGACCCGCGCGCCCGCGGGTCGCGTCAACAACGTCAAGGTGGTCGCCCCGGTTAGAGTCGCGTCCGGCCTGAGACGATTGAGATGAGCGCGCGCTCTCAGGCGAGTATCGAGGCCCTGGTCGGGAGCTCGTGCCACGGCTGCGCCCTGATCTACACTCGATGCAGCACCTAGCATGTCTTGTTTATCATCGCGACCACCAAAGAGCGCGCCGCGCATCAGCCAGAGGGCAGCGATGACGCCCATCAGCGTGATGCCGACGATCGCGACGATGGCGAGTCGTCGCGAGGAGCGAACCTTCAGCGCTGGCAGACTGGGATCGGTGACGTCCGCCGTAGCCCCGGTCGGCGGGCTCTCGAGGCCGAGTGCGCTCACCGGCAGCGGCTCGGCGGCCTCGAGCTCGGTCTCGGCCTTCGGAGGTGTCGCAGATGACGCCTTTGGTGCGCCGGCGTCACCCGATGCGATCAGAAACTCTTGTTCCGGCTCCCTGGTGAGCGCGAGCTCCCTCAGCCGGCGCTCAACATCCTCCGCCCCCTGCGGCCGGTCGTCGGGCTCGCGCTCGAGGCAGTCGAGGATCAGCCGCTCGAGCGCCTCAGAACAATCGGCGCGCAGGTCCTTCGGCGACGGTGGGTCTTCGGTCAAGCGCTGCACCACCAGATCGCCGTAGTTTTCGCCCACGAAGGGCTTCTTCCCCGTGACGAGCTCGAAGAGCACCAGCCCGAGGGCGTAGATGTCGCTGCGATGATCGATCGTCGTCGCCGAGGCTTGCTCCGGCGACATATACTCGGGGGTGCCGAGCACGGTGCCGGGAGTCGTCGCCGCCAGCGACGTAAACGAATGGCGCGCCAGGAGCTTGGCCACGCCAAAGCCGAGCAGCTTGACATAGTCGCGCTGTCCATCGCGCTCGATCAGAAAGATGTTATCGGGCTTGAGATCGCGGTGGATGATCTCACTCGCGTGGACCGCGGCGAGGGCGCTGGCGATCTGAGCGCCGATGTGCGCTACGGCAGGGAGATCGAGCGGACCGGCTTCGAGCCGCTTGGCGAGCGTCTCACCGCTCAAGATCTCCATGGTGTAGTAGTTGTCGCCGTCGACATCCTCGATGAAGTTGGTGATCTCGATGATGTTCTCGTGGCGGATCTGGTTGACCGCGTGAGCCTCGGCAAAGAAGCGCGTCACCGTCACGGCGTCGAAGGCGTACTCGCGATGGAGCAGCTTCAGCGCCACCTCGCGGCCGCGGATATCCTCGGCGCGATAGATCCGCCCCACACCTCCCTCGGAGAGCAGACCGAGGATGCGATAGTCGCCGAGCTTTGAGCCCGCCTCCAGCGGCGCCTCTTCGCTTTCCCCAGCGCTGACGGTCTCCCTCTCCCGCGGCTTGATGCGGCTCTTCTCGACGACGGGGCCGGCCTTCTCGACCTGCTTCTGCTTCACCGCCACCCGCGCCATGCTCATGGAGACAGATCCTAGGGGGTCACCGGGACGAGGGGGCCCGGTCGTAGCCCGCTGCGACATCTGGCTCGTCGACGGCATGGGCCCCGTCACGGGCTTCTCACCCGACGAGGGCATCGGGCCAGTGATAGGTCTTCCGCCCGAAGAGAATGGCGCCAGGTTTGTTGACGAGGGCATCGGGCCAGTGACGGGTCTCTCGCCCGAAGAGGAGGGCGTCGGGTTCGTCGACGTGCGCTGGATTGGGATCGTGAGGCGCTCAGGGCCGGTCGCGTCGCGAGACGAGAGGCTTGGCTCCGGCGCGTTGGACGAGAGCTCGGAGCGCTCCGGCAGCAGGACCTCCGCGGTTCGCTGGCCGAGCCTCGGGCTCATCGACGTCTTGACCAGACGACCAACCTCGGACCGGTCGTGATGAAGCTCCTCGACGCTCGTGTCGAGGCGCTCAATACTCGAGCTTGGAAACGCCTCGATCGGGCTTCGCTCGACTTTCTCACAGTCGACGAGCTTGGTGTTGTCCTGCGGACAGAACTCGATCTCACCGCTGAAGAGCTGCGAGCAGGTGGTGCAGATCTTCACGAACAGAGGCCTCCCTGGCAGATCATGTCGCTCGCTTTGAGGTTATGCGATCCAAGCGCTCTGGCCAAGTCAGGTGACGATCTTGACCACCCCGAACAGCGAAGATGGCAAACGTCTTACGAGCACCCCACACCTTCGGGACCGAGCCGGGTGCTGAGCTGCCGAGCCGATGTCGTAGCCGAAGACACCACATGGTGATGGACGGTCTCCACGTCGGTCGGGCCTTCGAGCGCCTCGCACGAGAGCTCGCCGGTCCGGACTCGACCCTCGGAGACACCTCGAGCAGGCCTCCCGCAGCGGATCATCCCGCAGCGGCTCATCCCCCAGCAGATCACCCCCAGCGGATCGACGCAGATAGCGCCAGCGGATCAACGCAGGTAGAGCCAGACGAGCCAGTCGGTGCTCTCGGGGTCGATGCCGCCGATCGCGGGGGAGCGGTTGATCACCATCGCGCTGTAGGTCTTGTCGCCGACGAACTGGACGACGGCATCCGTCTCTCGTGCGACGCCGAGGGCATCACGAGCGCTGGACGGCGGGGGGCCGGCGAGGGGACCGGTGTTGGTCAGGATCAGCTGTTTGCGTTCGGGCTCCGGCGCCGGCCCGGCGCAGCCGAGGGTGCGCCCGTCCAAGAAGCCCGCGGGGAGCTCGGCGTCAGCCCCTCGGTTTTTGCTACCGGCCCACTCCTCGAAGCCGACGTAGACCACCTCGCCGGTCAGACCATGAAGCACCAACAGCCAGCGGTCGGCGGTGGGGTATTGGACGATGCAGTGGAGAAAATCCTCGTCGCGCTCACAGTCGGTGACGCCGTCCTTTTCGCCCCCGAGCACGGTCTCGACGTGGTCGCGGGCGATGGTCTCGGCCTTCGCGCGATTGATCGCGTCGCCATCGAGGGCGAAGACCCTGTAGCCCCGCGGCTCGAGTCGCTTGTAGTCGACGACCACGCCCAGCACACAATGCGGCCCCGCACAGCTGACCTGCGGCGGGCCACTCGACGCGCACCAGGCCGGTTCGTCATCGCCACAGCCGCCAAGCGCCAGCGCCATCGCGGCGAACAGCGCGCAGCGGAGTCGGGGCCAGTGGCCAGCAGCGCCCTGGCTGGCGCCGGCAGGATTGTGTGGTGCTCTCGCGCTAAGCAAATCCAAGGCCTCCTGTTGACGCATCCTTTGGGCGCCGGTCCGGTCGCCGCCTCGGCGTCACCTCACGGTTTGGAGTCTAGCATGCCGAGCTCGACCACTTCGGTCTTCACGGCGGCGATGGCCAAGCGGGGAGGATGCCGCTATGCTGCCGACACCATGGACGTATTCACCCATCGACCGACCGCGCTCGCCACGCTGCTGCTGATCGCGGCGCTCTCGCTGGCCGGCTGTCCGAAGGATGGCAAGGGCAAGACCAAGGCCGGGGCGTCACAGGCTGTGGCGAAGCTGCCGGGTCAGGACAACACGCCGCGAAAGGCAAAGAGCAACAAAGCGCCCACTGGCAAGCCAGCCAAGCCAGGCACGGTAGATGAGCCCGCCGCGACACCCAAGCCCCCGACTTCGCCCAAGCCGGTCAAGGCCGCCGGCGGCGGCGGTCATGATTTCATCGCCGAGGCGAGGCTGCTCTTCCAAGTCGCCGCCTGCCCCAAAACGACGACTCCCAAGGTGGCGGGCTTCGCCCCCCACGTGGTCAAGGTCCACTGCCAGCGATTGCGCAAGCAGATGGCGCGCTACCGCAAGAACTACGTCGACAAGGCCAAGCCCTGGTTGGCCGAGCGGCAGCCGAAGACCCTCCCGACGACGGTCGTGTACCCCTTCGGCGGCGGTGATCTCTTGAGCGCGCTCACCACCTACAGCCAGGCCCGCGAGATCACCACGATATCGCTCGAGCACACGGGCGACGTGCGTGGCGTCAAGAAGCTACGCGGCCGCAAGCTCGCGGAGAACCTCAAGCTGCTGCGTCAGACCATCGCCGGCCTGCTGGCCCTCGACGACAGCACCAGCGTCAACATGATGAAGATGCAGCGCACGCCGATCCCCGGCCAGCTCGCGTTCTTCCTGGTGGCGCTCTCGGTCTACGATTACGAGCCGATCTCGCTGCGCTACTTCCGCATCGAAGCCAACGGTACGCTGCACTACTTCACCAAGGCCGAGTTCGAGGCCCACGAGGGCAGGCGCGCCAAGCGCCTCTCCGGCGGCTGGGTCACGCCGACCTGGTCGGTGGCGTTCTCCCACGCCGAGCTGCGCTTCCGGCGGCAGGGCAAGCCAGACGCGCCAGTGCTGGTCCACCGCCACATCGCGGCCAACCTCGCCGACTCCAAGCTGCCCCAGAGCGGCCCGCTGCTGACGCACCTGCGAAGCAAGGGCCCCTTCGTGGCGATGACCAAGGCCGCGGCCTACATGATCTGGCGGCGGGGCTTCTCCCATATCCGCGACCTGCTGCTCGACAAGATGGTCTATATGGTCTCGGATAGCACGGGCATCCCGCCGAACGACTCGAAGGCCAGAGGCTTTCGCGTCACGACCTACGGACGCTACCGGCAGTGCTTCTTCGAGAAGCGCTTCGCCCCCAAGACCGATGAACAGTTCATCCGTCTCTGGCGTCAACAGAGGTACCGCAAGCTGCCTTTCCGCTACGGTTACCCGGACCGCGAAGGCAGCTGGCATATGATGATCACACATAAACCCTGAGTCCTCCGACCGTCTATGATGCGCCCGCTGCCGCTCACCGCCCTGACGGCCCTCTGCGTCGCCATCGCCGCGCTGGCCCTGCCCGGCGCGGCCACCGCTGGCCCCCGAAAGGAGGCCGCCAGAAGAGCCGCCGCCAAGGCGCGCAAGAAGGCTCGCAGGAGCGGCCGAAAGAGGACCCGAAAGACAACGCGCTGCGACCGCGCATGCCGCCGTAAGCGCAAGACGCGAGAGGCACGGCGGGTCAAAAAGAGCCGCTTTCTCGGTGGGACCCACTGGCGAATCAAGAGCAAGGCCGGCGTGGTTCACGTCTGGCGTCCCCGCGGCTTTCGGCGCAAGGGCGGCGGCATCGTGGTCTACGTGCACGGCTACCAGAGCTCTGCCGACAAGACCTGGGGTAACAAGGCGATCGCCGAGCAGTTCAGAATGAGCCGACAGAACGCGCTCTTCATCGTCGTCGACGGGCCACAAAACCCCAGAGACAAGGTCAAGTTCCCCGCGCTGACCAAGCTCTTCACCGTCGTGCAGCGCTACACCCGGCTACGTCTACCGCGCGGTCATATCGTCGCCATCGGCCATAGCGCCGCCTATCGCACGATCGTCAACTGGCTCGACTACCGCTACCTCGATCACGTCGTGCTCGTCGATGCGCTCTACGCCAACGGACCGCAGTTCTACGCCTGGATGGAGACCCATAAGTACAAGGACTGGCACAAGCTGATCGTGATCAGCTACGACACCCTCAGCCAGACCAAGCGCTTCCTCTCCAAGTTCAAGTACGTGGTCAAACGTAAGCGCTTCCCCGACCGCTATGGTGAGTTCACCCCATCGCAGAAGCGCGGCCGGATCCTCTTCATCCGCTCGCAATACGGCCACGCCCAGCTGATCAACAACAAGCGTGTGATCCCGCTGCTGCTGCGCCTGACCCGGCTGGCGCTGCTCTAGCGCTGTGCGTTCATGTGATAGGACGCCTGCTGTGGCTCGCTCGAGCCTCGCCGCGCGGAGACATCGTACCGCTCCTCGCCTGCGCCTCGCCCGAGGGCGAACGCGATCGGCGCGGCCTCCAATCACATCTCTTTGAGCTCGGGAAGGGCGTCGAGGGTCGTGCCCTCGAGGGTCGAGCGCACGTCGCTGTGGAGGCGCTTCGTTATCTCGTGCATCGTGCATGCGCCCTCGCAGATGCTCCCCCCAAAGATGCAGTGGGGGGGTTGCCAGTCGCCCTCGATCGCACAGACGACCTGGAAGAGTGTGATCTCCGTGGCCGGGTGGGCCAGCATGAAGCCTCCCCGCGGGCCGCGCTGGGAGGTCAGCAGCCCAACCTTGGCCAACCGCTGGAGGATCTTCTTCAGGTGATCGCGGGAGACGCCGAGCTCCTCGGCGATCAGCGGAGCCGTGACCGGCCCGTCATCACGGTGGGCGAGATAGCCCATGGCGTGGATCGCGAGGTTGACACCTTCGGAAAAGCGCAGCATGCCGCTCCAACCGCTGAGGCGATAGGGCTTACTCAGAGCGCGCTCGCAGAATTCCGGCATTCGCGCTCCCCTTTGCCCTCGTGGATTCGCTCATTATACGCAGGGTCAGGTGGCATGTTGAGGAAAATCGGTATGTTCTAGGCGTCTCTCGCGCTCGGCGCCGACTCCCTAGAGGGCTGACCCGCTGACCTCCCGTCGCCGCGCTGGTCTGCGACATCACAGCGGGTGCCGCTCGTCGGTTGCGTGCCTAGAGCGCTGACCAACTTACCTCCCGTCGCCGCGCTGGTCTGCGGAATCACAGCGGTTGTCGCTCGTCGGTTGCTTGCTACCAGCAGGCGCCCTTCTCGCAGGCGCCCTTCTCGCTCCTACGCCGTGATTCCGCATCCTTAGCGCAGCTCGGTCCGGTAAGTTGATCAGCGCTCTAGCTGGCGAGGCAAGCTTGGAGGTCTTCTTCGACCTTGCCGATCGGGGCCAGGGCGAACGTCTCGACCAACACGTTCAGCACCGCCGGGGTGACAAAGGCCGGCAGCGACGGGCCGAGGCGGATGTTTTTGATCCCGAGGTGCAGCAAGGTAAGAAGGACCGCCACCGCCTTCTGCTCATACCAAGAGATGATCATCGACAGCGGCAGGTCGTTGACCTCGCACTCGAAGGCTTTGGCCAGCGCCATCGCGATCTGAAGCGCCGAGTAGGCGTCGTTGCATTGGCCGATGTCGAGGAGCCGCGGCAGTCCACCGATGGTGCCGAAGTCCTTCTTGTTGAAGCGGAACTTTCCGCAGGCCAGAGTCAGGATCGCGCAGTCCTCGGGGACGGCCTCGGCGAACTTGGTGTAGTAGTTGCGCCCGGCTTTTGCCCCATCGCAGCCGCCGATCAAAAAGAAGTGCTTCAACGCGCCGCTCTTGACCGCCTCGATCACGGTCCCCGCCACGCCGAGCACGGCGTTATGGCCGAAGCCGACGGTGATCTCGTGGCGCGGGGCGTCCTCGCTGAAGCCGGGCTGCGCCAGGGCGACCTCGATCACCGGCGTGAAGTCCTCGTCGGCGATGTGGCTCACGCCAGGCCAGGCGACCATACCCGAGGTGAAGATGCGCTTGAAGGTGTCACCGCTGGGACGCTGGATGCAGTTGGTGGTCATCAGGATCGCGCCGGGAAACTGCGGAAACTCCTTGGCCTGCTCCTGCCAGGCGCCGCCCCAATGGCCAACGAGGTGGGCGTGCTTCTTCAGCTCCGGGTAACCATGGGCCGGCAGCATCTCGCCGTGGGTGTAGACGTTGATGCCCTTGCCCTCGGTCTGCTCGAGGAGCTTTTTCAGGTCGAGGAGGTCATGGCCCGAGACGAGGATCGCCTTGCCTGACACCGCCTCGGTGTTGACCTGCGTCGGGACAGGGTGGCCATAGGTGCCGGTGTTCGCGGCGTCGAGCAGCTCCATCGCGCGGTAATTGATCTTGCCAGCGGCGAGGCAACGACCGAGCAGCGTGTCGACGGTGAAGTCCTCGCCAGCGCCGAGGAAGGCCAACGCCTCGACATAGTCCGCGTCGTGAGCGTCATCTTGGTAACCCAGGCGTCGGGCGTGCTCGGCGTAGGCCGCGGCGCCTTTGAGCCCGTAGAGGTAGAGCTCGACCAGCCCCGCGATGTCAGCGCCGAGCTTCTTTTGGGCCGCGCGGATGCCGAACTGCTCACCCGCGCGCACCAGATCTCCGAGCTTCTGCGGCGGCTGATAGCTCGAGGCCCCGTTGACGCCGTTCAGGTCGACCCCGCCAGCGACGGCTGCTGCACGGACGCGCTCGCGCAGGGCGACGCCGCGGTGGACCCAATCGCGCAGATCGGCGTAGTCGAAGTTGACGTTGGTCACGGTGGTGAAGAGCGCCTCGACCACGAAGTCCGAGACCTCGCGGGTCAGCGCCTCACCCTGAGCCTTCCCGGCGCGCTGGGCGACTTGGGCCAGGCCCTTGGTGACGTAGATCAGCAGGTCCTGCAGTGACGCTGTTGGGTAATCCTTGCCGCAAACACCCTGGTCGACACACCCGCTGCCATGGAAGGTCTGCTCACACTGAAAACAAAACATCGCGCTCTCCTCCGCGTTGGACCCGCTCTGGGCCATAAAGAGTATTCGAGTACTCTTTTATTTGCTTCCCCCTCTTGGGTCAATAGAAAACCCATTTAGGAGCTGTAATGCTTCTGAATGTCCGAATGGGAGGCTGGTAGCCAGGGGAGAAACGCTCGCTCAGCCGGTGGGCTTGTCGAGACGCGGACAATGACGAGCTGACGCCGCGAGGCGACGCCTGAGCCCGAGCCGCGCTACTCGGCCATCACCATCAGCAGGTCTTCGCCAGGCTTCGCTCCGGCCGAGCTGACGTAGGTGTCGAGGACGAGGTAGTCGGTGCCCCTGAGCGCGAGCAGCTAACCCAAGGGTCCGAAATCCTGAACTTTCGACGTGTGATCGACCTTCCCGGCGCCCCCCCCGGCAAACGACGCCGGGTGACTTTCGCTCTGAATCGGTCACAATCGCTAGAGGTCGCGGCTCCATGCTGTAGACACCAACGAGATGCCGCAGGCCAGCACGATGGACGCGACGGCTCCAGCGGTGTAAGACACGACTGCCAATGCACACCTGGGTCACGCTTGTTTTGCTCGTCGTTTTCTTGTGGCTGCTCTACCGCAGCCGGGGCGGTGCCGCCCGCGGCGCGCTCTCCTTCGGCAAGAGCCGAGCGCGCGAGGTCTCCGACCAGAGCGTCACCTTCGCCGATGTGGCTGGGGTCGATGAGGCCCAAGAAGAGCTGCAAGAGATCGTCGATTTTCTCAAGCAACCCGATCGCTACGCGGCGATCGGCGCTCGCATCCCTAAGGGCGTGATGCTCGTCGGCCCCCCCGGGACGGGCAAGACGCTCTTGGCCCGCGCCGTCGCTGGGGAGGCGAGCGTGCCCTTCTTTCAGATGTCCGGCTCGGACTTCGTCGAGATGTTCGTCGGCGTCGGCGCCGCCCGCGTGCGCGACACCTTCAAGCGCGCCCGCGACTCGGCCCCCTGCATCGTCTTCATCGACGAGCTCGACGCGCTGGGCAAAGCCCGCAGCTCGGGGGGCCTCTCTCATGAGGAGCGCGAGCAGACCCTGAACCAGCTGCTGGTCGAGATGGACGGCTTCGACGCCGCCACCGGCATCATCGTGATGGCCGCGACCAACCGCCCCGAGATCCTCGACGGCGCGTTGCTTCGCGCTGGTCGCTTCGACCGACACGTCACCGTTGGCTTGCCCCACCGCGAGGGTCGCAAGGCGATCCTCGAGATCCACCTGCGCGACGTCAACGTCGACCCGAACCTCAACCTCGACAACGTCGCTGCCCGCACGGCTGGCTTCGCTGGCGCGGATCTGGCCAACCTGGTCAACGAGGCCGCGCTCCTCGCCGCTCGCCGTAGCAAGAACCTCGTGACCTCCTTTGAGCTCGACGAGGCGATCATGCGCTTGAGAAATGGCCTCGAGCGAAAAGGCCTCGTCTACTCGGAGAAAGAGCGACGCATCGCGGCCTATCACGAGCTCGGCCACGCTGTAGTAGGCCAGCTGGTCGACTTCGGCGAGACCCTCGGAGTGGAGCTGGTCACGATCATTCCGCGGGCCTCCGGCGCTGGCGGGATGACCACCTTCACACCGACCGAGGAACGGCACCTCCAGACCGAGTCCGAGCTGCGAGATATGATCGCCATGACCCTCGGCGGTCGGGCCGCGGAGCTGCTCTTCTGCGGCGAGGCGACCACCGGGGCCGCGCAAGACCTGGTGCAGGCGACGGGCATCGCCGGCGACATGGTGCGGAAGTTCGGGATGAGCGCGCTAGGCTCGCGGACCTACGAGGCCGCTCGAAAAGCGATGGTCAACGAGGGTCTCGATGTGGGCTCTCCACGTGATCACGGCGACGAGACGGCCAACTCGATCGATCGCGAGATTCAACGCATCGTCGACGCGGGCCTCGAGCGGGCCAAGGAGCTGCTCGAGAGCCACCGCGACGAGGTCGAGACGTTGGCAAAGAAGCTCCTCGAGCTGCAGGAGATCCCCGGCAGCGAGGTGCGCAAAGCGCTCGGACTCCCCGAGCCCAAGCGCCCCGTCGAGGCCCGCCGAGGCGAGGCCGACGAGACCGCGGCGGCCAGCGACGAAGACGCCGCCAAAGATGGCGCGGCGAGCGCCCCCGTCTAGAGCTCGCTCACCCATGGCAACGCCAGCAGCAGACGCCCCGGCGCCGCCAGCGCTGCTGACCCGCACCTTCGGGTTGCTGGTCACCGCCCACTTCCTCTTTGGGCTCGGCTGGTGATCTTCGCTGCTGCTGCCGCTCCACCTCACCCACCTCGGCGCCTCGCGGGCGCTCCGCGGCGCTGGAATCACGACCTTCACCGCCCTCTGGGAGCTGGCCGTCTTGACCATCACGCCTCGCTTCGGCGCGATCGCTGATGGCTGGGGCGACGCCACGATGTTCGCCGCCCTCGCCCTCTGGGCCATCGCAGGCCTGATCGGCTGGGCGCTCCTCGAGCGACGGTTACCAACGTCGAAGACACCGCGCGGCGCGGATTGACCTCGCGCCGCCGGTGGGTGATGTTGGCGTGGAGATGCACGAACTATCTGTCGCCGAAGATCTGATGACGTTGATCCTCGAGACCGCCAAGCAGAACCGAGCCACGCGAGTCACCACCGTCACCCTCGAGATCGGCGCTCTGTCGGGGATCGAGCCCGACGCCCTCGAGCTCGCCTACAAGGTGGTCAGCCGTGGCACGCTGGCCGAGGGCAGCGTGATGCAGATCGAGGCCAAGCCGCTGACCGTGCGTTGCCCAACCTGCCAGTGGCAAGGCGAGGCCGACAAGCTCTACCCCGTCTGCAGCGGCTGCGGTCAGCTCTCGGTGGAGGTCACCGGCGGCCGTGAGATGCGCCTGCTCTCGATCGACATCGACGAGCCGGGCGACGATCAGCCGTCAGGCAACCAAAACGCAACGAGAGGGTAACGCGATGCACGAGGTCCATGTCGGCGCCAACCTGTTGGCCGAAAACGATCACGCCGCCGCCCACAATCGGCAGCATTTCATCGAGCACGGCGTCTACGTGCTCAACCTGATGAGCGCCCCCGGCGCCGGCAAGACGACGCTCCTCGAGCGCACGGTCTCGGCGCTGAAAGAGACGTACCGCCTGGCGGTGATCGAGGGCGACGTGCAGACCAACGCCGACGCCGAGCGGATCGAGCGCCACGGCGTGCCCGCGGTGCAGATCAACACCGGCAGCGCCTGTCACCTCGACGCGCGAATGATCGCCAAGCAGCTCGAGGGCGATGTCATCGATCTCCACGCCCTAGACCTGCTGATCGTGGAGAACGTCGGCAACCTGGTCTGCCCCGCCGAGTTCGACCTCGGCGAGCACGACAAGGTGATGCTGCTGTCGGTGACCGAGGGCGACGACAAGCCGAAGAAGTACCCCTTGATGTTCCACGTGGTCAAGGCGATGGTGCTCAACAAGATCGACCTGCTGCCCCACGTCGACTTCGACGTCGACAAAGCCGAGGGGGCGGCGCGAGCGCTGAACCTCGACCTCGAGATCTTCCGCGTCTCGGCGCGCAGCGGTGAGGGCCTCGAGGGCTGGCTGGGCTGGATCGAGAGCCGCATCGAACGGGTCAAGGGCCAGTGAGCCGTTCTCCTTTTTCTAGGGCGCCGTACTAGGTTCTGCGACGTGTTCAAGCTTCACCTGATCGACGGCACCTACGAGCTGTTTCGGATGTTCTATGGGGCCCCCGCCTCGAGGGCACCGGACGGCCGGGAGGTCGGGGCGACGCGAGCGCTCTTGCGCAGCTTCAACGCGCTGCTCAAGCGGAGCGACGTGACCCACGTCGCCGTCGCCTTCGACCACGTGATCGAGTCCTTTCGCAACGAGCTCTTCGACGGCTACAAGACCGGCCAGGGCATCGAGCCAGCGCTCCGGCAGCAGTTCGACCTCGCGGAGGAGGCGGCCCACGCCCTCGGCCTGGTGGTCTGGCCGATGATCGAGCTCGAGGCCGATGACGGCCTCGCGGCCGGCGTCGCGGCCTACGGCGACGACCCTCAGGTCGAGCAGATCGTGCTCTGCAGCCCGGATAAGGATCTGGCGCAGTGTGTGTCGGGCAAGCGCGTGGTGATGTGGGATCGGCGCAAGGACGAACAGCTCGACGAGGACGGTGTCTGGGCCAAGTTCGGCGTCGCCCCCGAGTCGATCCCCGACTACCTCGCGCTGGTCGGCGACGCCGCCGACGGGATCCCAGGCCTGCCGGGCTGGGGTGCCAAGTCGTCGGCGGCGATCCTAGCCCGCTACGGCAGGCTCGAGGCGATCCCGGACGACGTCGCCGACTGGGAGGTCAAGGTTCGGGGAGCGGCCAAGCTGGGTCAGGTGCTGCTCGAGCAGCGTCGTGAGGTGGCGCTCTACCGGCAGCTCGCCACTCTCCGCGTCGACATCCCCCCAATCGAGACGCTCCACGAGCTGCGCTGGCAGGGCGCGCGCAAGGACGACCTCGAGGCGCTCTGCGAGCGTCTGGGTGAGCAGGAGCTCCTGGCGCGGATCCTCCGATTCCGGACAACCACGGCTTGACGCCGAGGAGAGCAGCGGCGAGCATACCAGTCGATCGTGACAGGGTGCGAGGCTCCGGCGACAACTCGGGCGCGAGACCCACACGCGGCCCGACAACCAGGTTGGAAACATGACCGAAAGCAAGGGCCGCGAGCGGGACACCGTGGCCACACGGCGTTCGATCCTCGACGCAGCGGAGAACCTCTTTGCCACGAAAGGCTACGCCGACACGGCGATGAGCCAGATCGCCCGCCAGTCGGGCGTGACAAAGAGCCTGATTCACCATCACTTCGGCTCCAAGGCCGCGCTCTGGGAGGAGGTGCGCGGCCGCCTGAAGAGCGAATACCTCGGGTCTCAATCGAATACCCTGGACAACACCGAGGAGCTGCCCCCGGCGCAGCTCTTGGCGCAAGCGATCACGACCTATTTCCGCTTCTTGCAGTGCCGCCCACACGTCGTACGGATCATGAGCTGGTCGCTCCTCGATCCCGATCCGGCCTACCGCTGGCTCGACCATGGGCTCAACGAGCGGATGGCCGAGATCGCCAAGCAAGCCCAAGCCCAGGGCACCGTTCGCAACGACATCGATCCAGTCTGCCTGCTGATCATCACGTCGTCGATGGTCGAGCACTACTTCGAGAGCAAGGCCGAGTTCGACGAGCTGGTGCCGCCGGAGCAGCGCGACAAGCTCGACGACGTCTACCTCCAGAACGTGCTCACCGTGCTCCAGCACGGCGTGATCGCCTCCTGAGATCTAGCGCGTCCTCTCCCGCGACGGCTCATCGCCGCAGCTGCCAGAGGGCGACCCGCAGCCCGCGATTGTCGAACCGGAGCGCCACCTCCCAGCACAGGCGGGGGGCGCGCAAGAGCTCCCCTGCGGAGGTCAGCACCCAGGCCTCCAGGTCCCGGCGTCGTGTCAAGAGCTCTGTGAGCTGGCGGTAGGTCGCCACGAGCTCTCGCGACGACCGCGACAGGCGGCGGCCGTAGGGCGGGTTGCAGACCAAGAGCGCGCCAGCGGGGATCTGATCGGCGACGCTCTGCGGCTCGCCCGCGAGGAGCGCGACGGCGCCACGGAGCCCGGCGCGCGCCACGTTTGTCTGGGCAGCACGGAGAACACCGTGGTCCCGATCGGAGCCAATGGCGAGCGCGCTCGCTGCTGTGAGCGGCCCCCGTGTAGCGTCGGGCGCCCTGCCAGCAAGCGAGGGCCAGCGCGTAAAGGCGAACTCGCGGGCGCCTCCCGGGGCGACACCGCGGGCGGCGAGGACAGCCTCACAGAGCAGCGTCCCCGAGCCGCAGAAAGGATCCCAGAGCGCTCGTCGTCCGCGGTACCCTGCCGCGCGCAGACAGGCCGCCGCCAGGGTCTCGCGCAGCGGGGCCTGCCCCACGTGCCGGCGATAACCGCGACGATGCAGCCGTTCGCCGACGGCGTCGATGGAGAGCTGCAGCTCGTCTCTGACGAGGCGCACGTGAACCAATGGAGCCTCACCGTCATCGTCACGGTTGGCCTCGACGTCGAGGTCCACGGCACGGGCGATCGCCCCCGCCACGCGCTCGGCGACGGCGTCGCTGTGATAGAGCTTCGACCGCTCGCAGCTGACACGCAGGCGAGGCGCGGGGCCGCCTCGACGCAAAAACGCATGCCAGGGCTGGCGCGCGACGACCGCCTCGAGCGCCTTGAAATCTCGCACGGCGGTGGGCTTGCCGACACGCACCCGCACCCCCTCGGCGAGACGGGAGCAGCGGCAGAGGGCTTTCAGCAGCTCGAGGTCCCCTGCGAGCTCGAGGCCCCCCGTGCGCAGCTCGAACGAGGATGTGAGCAAGCCCAGCTCGCCCAGCTCGGCGGCGAGCAAGCTCTCCAGGCCTGGGGTTATCGAGATGAAGAGGCGGTAGCGGGTGCTCATCGGCGCGAGGCGCGAGTCAGAGCGACCGGTCCTCGACCAGCATCCGCACGATCGTCTTGGCGCTGCCCTCGAACTTGAAGGGCAGGTCCCGACCGTTGACGTCGACGAAGCTCTTCTCGCGACGAACACGGCTCGGCTTGTCGAGGCCCTGGCCCAGCGTGTAGGTGGTATGCGTCCAGACGATCTTGCCGTTGGGCAGCACGCGCTCGGTGACCTCTTTGTTGCCCATCGCGTCGAGGGCCTTGCTCACGCCGGCGGCGCCAACACGAAGCATCGTCTGCTTGCCGCCCTCGGTGACCTGGACCTGCGTCATGCCGCGGCTGCGCACCACCGTGAAGAGATCGCGGCCGCGACCTTTGATGCTGGTAGCGACGACATGGCCGCGCTCGCTGCCCCTCACCGTGCTGTTGTTGACGTGCACCGTCCGGCGACGCAGCAGGTTGATCGTGACCTTGCTCAGAGACGAGAGCTGCCCCTTGATCGCGCGCTTCAGCGGGTTGCTCTTGACCTGCGTGTTGGCGGACGCGAGCGTCCCCACGGCGTGGGCAAACTGTGTCAGCAGCGCGTCGCCGTTGTGTACGCGGCCAGCGGTCTGGACACTGCGCACCAGCAGCCCGAAGGATCGTGAGTCGAGGGTGTTCTTCAGCAGCTGGGCGTTAGGCTTGCCGATCTTTTCGCCGAGGATCACCAGCGAACGATCGCGTATCGGGCGGACGGTGACAGGGTTGATCCGGACGGCATGTGTCCGCGGGCGCTTGCGCAGCAGCGCACCATAGTCGATGCGCTGAGGCGCCGCGTCGACGACAGCAGGAGCGATGAGCGCGACGAGCGTGACGAGCATGGTGGTCTGGCGTGCCATGGCGTGAAGTACTTGCAATCCTGGGGCCAGCTCACACGCCCGAAACTCCACCCTCTTTCCAGCGTACACATGGCAAGCAGAGCTGCCAATCGACAACACCTGCCAACCGCCGACGCTCGCTCCCTGCGCGCTTTTCCCCGCGCCACGAGCTGCTAGTATCGCTCTTGCACATCGCCACACGAGGGGCCTATGCACCTGAGCCGAGTCGCCCAATCAATCTCCGAGTCGGTCACCTTGAAGCTGAACGCGACCGCCGCCGCTCTGCGCAAGGCGGGCGAGCCGCTGATCCACCTCGGCGGCGGCGAGCCCGTGACCCTCGCGCCCGCGGCCGCCGTGAAGAACGCCGAGGAGCTCTTCCGCTCCCGCGCGATCCGCTACGCCCCGGCGAGCGGCCTGCCCGATATGAAAGCCGCGGTGGTCGACTACACCCAGCGCTTCTACGGCCACCCGATCACGCCGGCCAACGTGCTGATCTCGTCTGGGGCCAAACAAGCGATCGCGATGGCCCTGACGGCGATCGTCGACCCGGGTGACGAGGTCGTCTTCGCCGCGCCCTATTGGGTCAGCTACCCCGAGATGGTCAAGCTCGCCGGCGGTCTGCCGGTAGTGGTCGAGGCTGGCGACGGCGGCTTCGTACCCTCCCTCGCCGACTTCGAAGCCAAGCTCACGGAAAAGACGCGCGCGATCATCATCAACAGCCCCTCGAACCCCACCGGCGCCGCCTTCGAGCGCGAGCTCATGCAGGGGCTGTTCGCGCGCTGCGAGGAGCGCGGCATCTACATCCTGATGGACGATATCTATCACCGGCTGGTCTTCGACGGCTTCGAGCCCCCCAACCCTTTCACGCTGGCCTCCGACAACAGCGAGAGCTCGAAGCTGGTCGTGATCAACGGCGTCTCCAAGAGCTACGCGATGACCGGCTACCGCATCGGCTGGGCTGTGGCCGCGGCGCCGCTGGTCAAGGTGATGGGGGTGATCCAGGGGCACCAGACCTCCGGCCCCTCGTCTCTGACGCAGCTGGCGGCGATCGGCGCGATCGCTGAGGGTGACCCAGACGTCGCCGCGCTGGTGGCCAAGCTGCAGGAGAACCGCGATCTGCTGCTCGGCAAGCTGCAGGCGATCGAGGGCGTGAAGGTCGTACCGCCGAAGGGCACCTTCTACTGCTTCGCCGACGTCTCGGCGATCGAGCCGGACTCGAGCAAGCTCGCGGCGATGCTCTTGGAGAAGGTGCTGGTCGCCGCAGTCCCCGGCGTGGCCTTCGGACGTGATGGGCACCTGCGGATCTCGACCTGTGGTAGCGCCGAAGACATCACGGAAGGCTGCCGCCGACTCGCCTGGGCGCTCGATCCCAACGCTGGGGCGACGCTGGAGATCGCGGGCAAGACGCTGCACCGCGACGGATAGCCGGCGCTACTTCGTCTCGTAGGGGTTCGGTTGGTCCTGCACGCGGCTGCCGACCCCCGTCTTCGGCTTCCCCGTCTTCGGCTTCCCCGTCTTCGGCTTCCTCGGCTTCCTCGGCTTCCTCGGCTTCCTCGGCTTCCTCGGCTTCGCCCCCTCAATGCCGGCATCGGCTGCGATCGCGGTGGCGTCGCGTGTCACGGTCGCGTCAGTCTTCACGCCGGCGGCGCGCTTCACGGGCACAGCGAGCGCTGGGGTCGCCTTGGCCTTCGGCGGAGGCTTAGGCCCCTCACGCAAGATGAAGAGCCAGACCAGCCCGGCGATCAGTAGCACCGCCAGGCCCGCGCCGATCACCCTGCGGCTCACCCCCGAAGCCGCGGCGGCTCGAACGGGCGGCAAGCGCAGCCTGCTCGGATCGACCCTGGCCAGCGCCCGATCCATCTCCGCGGCGTCTTGAAAGCGATCCGCGGGATCCTTGGCCAGGGCGCGCAGCGCCACCGCCTCCAAGGCCTTCGAGATCGGCAGATCCGGCCGACGACGACGTAGCGACTCGGGCGCTTTGTTCACGTGGGCGTAGAGCACGGTCAGCGGGCTCTCGCCGCTGAAGGGCACGCTGCCCGTGAGCATCTCGTAGAGCACCACACCCATCGCGTAGATATCCGAGCGCGCGTCGACCCGCTGCCCCTGCGCTTGCTCAGGGGCGAGGTACTTCGGCGTGCCAAGGATCGCGCCCTGCGTCGTGAGGCCGGTCTCCACGTCGATCGCGTCGCCGACGATCTTGCTGATGCCGAAGTCGAGGAGCTTGACCTGCTCGCCGCGCTCCTCGTCGTGGTAGATAAAGACGTTCTGCGTCTTGAGGTCGCGGTGGATGATCCCGCTCTGGTGCGCAGCGCGGAGTGGCGCGAGCACCTTGCGGGCGAGGGCGATCGCGTGGCTCGCCTCGAGCGCCCCCTGCTGGGCGAGGACCGCGGCGAGGTCTCGCCCCTCGAGCAGCTCCATCGCCAAGAAGGCCCGCCCGTCGTCAGTGGTACCAAAGTCGGTGACGTTGACGATCCCCGGGTGGCCGATGTTCGCCGCGGCGACCGCCTCTTGGTGAAAGCGCGCCAGCGCGTGGTGATCAGCGATGAGCTCGTCGCGCAGCACCTTGATCGCGATTGTCTTATGGAGAGCGTCGTGATGCGCGCGGTAAACCACGCCCATTCCGCCCCGGCCGATCTGCTCGAGCAGCCGATAGCGCCCGGCGAGGACGCCGAGATCTCCGTCGTCGACGCTAGCCATCGAGGCCGCTCCGCGCCCTGGCGTGTAGCGGGGTGCTGTCGATCGGCAAGATCACCGTCACGGTGGTACCACGACCGAGCTCGCTGTGGATCGCGAGCCGTCCGCCGAGCTCGTTGATCGCCTGGTTGCTCGCCGGCAAACCCATCCGCAGGCCGACGCGACCGCCGAGCTTGGTGGTGAAGCCGAAGTCGAGCACCTGCTCGAGCTTCCCTGCCGCGATGCCACGCCCCGTATCCTCGAACGTGATCACGACCCGCCGCGAGTCGACCTTCATCGCGATCCGCAGCTCGCCCTGCCCTTCGAGCGCGTCGACGGCGTTCTGGATCAGGTTGAGGAAGACCTGGTTGAGCTTGCTCGGATAGCAGGGGATCTGGGGTGCGTCGTTGGGGAGCTCGGCGACAATCGTGACCTTCTCGTCGACGGTCGGCTGCACCAGGGCGATCACGTCGCGCAGCGCGGCACCGAGATCGAGAGGTTTGATCTCCGCCGCGTCGAGGCTGACGAAGCGCTGCAGACGCCCGAGCACCTCCTCGATGCGCGCGCGGCTCTGGGCAAGCACGGAGACCAGCTGCTTCTGCTGGTCGATCGCGCGCAGCGCCTTCTGTCCAGCCTTGCCTCGCTGCCCGAGCGCCTCGACCTGTTCGGCGACGAAGGGGCGATAGCGCTCGATCGCGCGAAGCAGCGTGTCCACCGACGAGCCGATGGTGCCCAGCGGCGAGTTGATCTCGTGAACGATGCCCGCCACCAGCCGCCCGAGCATCGCCTGCTTCTCGGCCTCCACCAGCTGCGCTTGGGCGTTCTCGAGCACGCCCATGGTGCTCCGCAGCCGCTCGGCGCGACTCTCGGCCTCCCGCTCGAGCCCCTCACGCGCGCGCTCGAGGCGCTCGATTTGCAGCACCCGGGCCAGCCCACTGAGATAGAGCTGCGTCACCTCGCGCAAGCGCGCGCGCTCCTCGCGGTGTCTGGGGCCGGCGCAGAACACCGCGACGACCAGCTCGTTGTCCGGCTCGAGCCCGACCGCCACACGCCGCGCGGGCACCACCAGCTCGAGACCGTAGTGTCGCCAGAAGTGCGCTTCGCTGCGACGATCCGCCCCGCTGCTCGCCACGGCCTTGGCCGCGAGAGCGACCACGTCGTCGGCGGCCGCGAGCTCGCCGCTGGCCAACGCGCGACGCAGCGGCTCGAGCTCTCCCGGAGCGAAGGTCTGCGGCAGCGGCAAGGCGCTGGGTCGCTCGGGTGCGTAGAGGCAGCGCATCACCGGATGTCCGCTCTCGTCTTCGAGATCGCGATAGGTGAGATAGACGTTCTGTGCGCCGAGCTGTCGCAGCGCCTCGGCGACCACCGTCGCGACGGCGGCGCGATCGTCGGCCTCGGCCAAGCCCAAGGCCAGCGCAGCCACTGGGCTCGGGGGTGGCTTGCGGCGCAGCAGCACTATCAGAGCGACCAAGAGCGCCAATACGACTCCGCCGCCGACAATGAGGTACACCTCAGACATCGCGGCGATGATCATCCCATAAGCGCGTTGGCGATGTCACGCCGAAGGCATGAAGTGACAACCATGTCAACACGCGACACCTGGGTTGTCAGCTCGCGTGAAGCGGATTCATCGTACTCGAAGCGTCGAGAATGACGAGGCTAGTCAACGCGCGTCGACGAAGGCAACCATGTTGTCATGCGAAAACCTCATTGCCTGATCGTGCGGACAACTCATAGACATCTCGGATCTAACGAACGACCTCATCCCGTGGGTGGTAGGTCGGCGAACCCGCGCCGGCCAGGGCATCCCGGCGCCTGGCGGAGCTGGAGGGACAACTCCTGAGACGTCGAAGGCCGCGGGAACCCTGCACGTCCGGAGCTATGGGGGGCTGGACACTCAGTTGAGCCAGCCCCCCGGCTCGTCGGGTAGCTCGATCGGGATGCCGCTGACACGCACCCGCGCGACATCCCAGTTGCCCTCGATCCACGCCTCGAGCTCGCGCAGCGCTTGTCTCACCGCCGCTTTGGTCGCCTGGGGATCGACCTGAACCATCACCGCCTCGTTGGAGCTCGGCAGTGTCGTCAGATCGCTCGCGGGGGCGCGCTCGAGCGTCTCGACCAGCTCGGCGAGCTCCTCGTCGCTCCGCGTCGCCAGCCCAGCGGTGATCAGGCCCACCAAGTCATCGATCAGCTCGTCTCGGTCGCGGTTGTGCTCGCTCATCGCTTCAGCTCATGCATCGGGGCAAAGCTGGCTCGCGACAGGGGCGCTGTCAACCGGTGTTGAGCCCCAGCCCCAGGCGCAGTAGGGTGGAACTCCGTGCTCGAGACGAGACAGACGCGACGCGCGATCCGCGCTGGGCTGCCGGCGCTGCTCGCGCTGCTCACGATCACGACCCCCGCGAGCGCAGGCCCCCCCACCGCGACGCCAAAGCGCTGCTGGGGGCGCATCAGCGCGGTCGGCTGCTGCATCGGCGAGCAGCTGATGTACTGCGACACAAACGGCAAGCTCTCACGGCTCGACTGCGGCGGCACGCCACGCTGCGGCTGGCGGGCGACCGGAAGGTACGACTGCAACACCGCCGGCGCCGCCGACCCAGCAGGACGCCACCCACGCTTCTGCTCGCTGCCCGACGCGGGGCTCCCTTTCGACCTCGGCGCGGGCACCAAGGCTGCCGACGGTGGCTGCGGCAAGGTCACCGAGGAGGGCTGCTGCTACGGCCAGGAGCTTCGCTTCTGCCAAGAGGGCACGCTGCGGCGGATCAGCTGCGAGCGCAACCGCTTCTGCGGCTGGCGCGGCGTGGCCCAGGCCTACAACTGTGGCACCGACGGCAAGGCCGATCCCCGCAAGAAGCACCCGCGGGAATGCCCGGGCGGCAGCCCCGACGCTGGCCCCCAGCGCTTCCCCGATCGGGGCCTCGCCACGACAGCCCCTGCGTCTCTCCCTGCGGCAGCCAAGGGCGGCTGCGGCGGCTGCGGCTGCGAGATCGGCGGTGGCGCCGCGGACGCCAGCGCGCAGCTGTTGCTCCTGCTCTGGCTGGCGTTGGCGATCAGCCGATGTAGCGCAGGTGAGCGCAAAAGTAGATCGCAGCGGAGACGGCAGCCGCCACCACCGGCGTAGCGAGCCAGCCCATCGCGATCCGGCCGACCACGGCGAAGCGTACGGCGGTGGCCTGCTTGGTCAGCCCGACCCCGAGCACCGCGCCCACCACCGCCTGCGACGTCGACACGGGGACACCGATCCACGCATAGATGTGAACCGTCAACGCCTCGGCGAGGACGACGACCAGCGCGGAGAAGGCGTCGAGACGCACGATCGAGCGCCCCACGGCGAGCATCACCTGATGGCTATAGGTCAACACGCCGAGGGCGATCGCGCCGGCGCCGACCAGCACCGCGGCGTCGGCGCTCAGCATCCCGGCGCCGAAGTAGACGCCCGTGACGTTGGCGACGTTGTTGGCCCCGAGGGCGTAGGCCCCATAGCAGCCAGCGACGACCAGAGCGCCGCGAAGGAGCACATCCTGGGCGTAGAGATCGAGCCTGAGGCGATTGAGCACGCGCCCGAGCAGCCGATAGAAGAGCATCGCGAACAACAGCCCGCCGAAGGGGGTGGTGATCCAGCAGGCGATCACCTTGGTCAACGCACCGAGGGCGATCGGCCGGTGGCTCATCAACCCGACGGCGATGAGCGAGCCAACCAGCGCCTGGGACGTCGACGAGGGGATCGCCAGCCAGGTCATCAGCGTCATCGCCACCGCGGCGCCGACGGTGGTGTAGGTCGCCCCGGTGATCCCCAGGCCCGCCAGCTTACCGATCGTATGTAGACCCTCGTGGCCCTCGAACCAGGCTCCCCCGAGGGCAAAGAGCGAGCAGAGCAGCGCCGCCGTGCGAAAGCGCAGCATCCGCGAGGCGACCGCCGTGCCGAAGACATTGGCGGCGTCGTTGGCGCCGAGCGCCCAGCCCATGTAGAGGCCGCCGAGCAGATGCGGGCTCGGCGTCACTCAGACCCTCCGCTTGACGCTGGCGATGGTCAGCCGGTTGGCCACCGACTCGGCCTGGTCGGCGACAGCGGCGAGGTTGCGCGCGACCTCCTTGAGCAACACCTTGTCGCCGGGCTTCAGGTCGTCCTGGGCGAAGATCACGCGGATGACGTTGCGCTCGAGATGATCGCTCTCGCTCTCCAGCTCGTCGACGCGCTCCGTGTAGCTCAGCGTTCGGTCGGCGCTGTCACCTTCGACCAGCAACGCGCGGATCGCGAGCTCCAGCGCCACGGCGCAGCGGTGCACGACACCGATCAGCTCGCCAAAGGCGCCCTTCAATGAGCCGGGCACCTCCAGCTTCTGCAGCAGCACCTCCAACATCGACCACTCGGCGAGGGAGAGCAGCTGGTCGGCGCTCTCCAGCACACCGAGGATGTCGCCTCGAGACTCCGGGACCAGCGCCTTGGAGTAGAGTTCCCATTCGATCTCGCGACGTTGGTCGTCGGCGCGCGACTCCTGCTTGTGAGTGTTGCTGACGAGGTGGCTAAACCGCTCGGTCAGCCCCGAGTCGAGATACTCGCGCCAGCCCTGCTCGAAGCTGTCCATACAGGCACGCCAGGTCTCCATGTAGTTGTCGAGGAGCTCTTGGATGCGCTGCTGCTTGCGCATGAACACGCGTCGAATGGCATTTCGTAGACCCATCGGCAGCAGTGTATCACGAACGTGTCCTCAATGTGACACCCGTGTGACAGTCGACGGTACGTAGACGTACCACGTGTCGATCTCGCCGCGGCGATCGGCGATCAGCTGCGCCCTGTCTGTCGCGTTCAGGCCGCGCTGTGCCGCTTGAACGAGCGCCAGAACCATCGCGCGAGCAGTAGCCCGACCACGCTCACCGCCACCATCACCGCCACGCCAACCCAAAACCAGGGGCTCGATGGATCGCGCGCCTTATCACCGACGAAGGTGAAGACCAGCGTACCCGGGAGGATCCCCGTCGCCGTCCCCAGCAGGTAGGTACCCCAGCCGACGCCTGCGAAGCCGGCAGCGTAGGAGGACGCCGTGTAGTGCACCGGCAGCGCGCGCAACGCGAAGATCGTCACCAGCCCACGACGTCGCGCCAGCAGCTCGACCAGCGCCCGGGCGCGCGGGCGCCGAGCCAGCAGCTGCGCGACGTAGCGTCGCCCTGCGAAGCGAGCCAGCGCGAAGAGCAGCGTCGCGCTCAGCAGGTCGGCGATCATCGAGAGCACGATCCCGACCAGCGGCCCGAAGAAGAGCCCCGCGACGATCAAGCTCCACATCCGCGGCAGCCAGAGCAGCTGAAAGCCGACCGCCGCGCCGATGTAGATCGCCATCGCCCCCGGCCCCTGGGCCTGCGCGAGGAGCGTCTTCAGCGTCTCCATCGAGACCCAGCCGCGCCAGAGCGCCAGACCACAGAACCCCGCCGACGCCACAGCGAGCAGGCCGAGCACCCAGAGACGCAGCGGGATCCGCGTCCTGCCGGACGCTGTGGTCTCGAGCTTCATCCCTAGGCAAAGCTGCCCGATCTCGCGAGCGATGACAAACGGCTCTCGCGAGCGATGACAAGCGGCTCTCGCGAGCGATGACAAGCGGCTCTCGCGAGCCATGACAAGCAGCTCTCGCGAGCCATGACAAGCAGCTCTCGCGAGCGATGACGACCACGATGGCTCGTCTCTTCGCCTACGCGATCGGCTCGACAGCTCAGCACCCGGCTCGGTCCCGAATCTCTAGAGCGCTGACCAACTTACCTCCCATCGCCGCGCTGGTCTGCGAAATCACAGCGGTTGTCGCTTGTCGGTTGCTTGCTACCAGCAGGCGCCCTTCTCGCTCCTACGCCGTGATTCCGCATCCTTAGCGCAGCTCGGTCCGGTAAGTTGATCAGCGCTCTAGGGGTGCTCCTAACGCGCTGCGCAAGGATCGGCGGCCTGAGAGCTGCTAGTATTCGGCGCTTCGCTAGCAGTCTGTTGGTTGAGCCCGGACCGAGCGAGGTGACGCCATTCGAGCCGAGATCGCGGAGCGAAAACGCAGCCATCGTGGTGCTACGGCGAGGTTGAGCGACAAAGAGCTCGGTTCGAAGGGGCTGGTCGCGACGGGAGGGCTAGATCAACAGGCCGCGCGACGGACTGGGCTTCGCTGGCGAGGCGCGAGGACGATGCTGGTGGTATCTGACCGACGAGCAACGAAGCCGGCAGCGTCCAGGACCAGCGATCGTTGGCGTTTTTTCGGGAAGCTGAGAAGGAGGGGTTGGTGGACGCCCATTACGAACGACTCTCGGCGCTTGACGCCGCCTTTCTCGAGATCGAGACCCCAAGCAGTCATATGCACGTCGGGATGGCCCTGCTCTTCGAGGCCGGACCCCTGACGCGCAACGACGGCGGGCTGGACATCGCCCCCGTGCGGCGCTTCGTCGCCTCCCGGATCGAGCGCGTGCCGCGCTACCGGCAGCGGCTGCAGCTCGTCCCGCTGCAAAAGCATCCGGTCTGGGTCGACGACGAGGGCTTCAACATCAACTACCACGTGCGCCACACGGCCCTGCCCCGCCCCGGCAGCGAGGAGCAGCTCAAGCAGCTGGTCGGCCAGATCTGCTCCCAGAAGCTCGACCGCCACCGGCCGCTCTGGGAGATGTGGTTCGTCGAAGGGCTGGCCGACGGGCGCTTCGCCCTGGTGGGCAAGGTGCACCACTGCATGATGGACGGCGCCTCCGGCGTCGACATGATGGCGGCGCTCTTGCGCTTCGACGCGGAGGTGCCGGAGATCGCCGAGCCCGAGCCTTGGAGCCCTCGCCCAGCGCCGAACCGCAGCGAGCTCCTCAGCGGCGAGCTGAGGCGTCAGAGCGGCCGCGCTCGCAGTGTCTTCGAGCGCTTCATGCAGATGCGCGACGATCCGCAGCGGGCGCTAGACAGCCTGAAGGACGCGGCGTCCAACGTGCTCTCGACGATCGGCAGCGGCGTCGTGCCCGCCTCGCCGACGCCGCTCAACCCCTCTCAGATCGGCGGCTATCGGCGCTTCGACTACGCCGAGCTGCCGCTTCCCGAGGCCAAGCGGATCAAGCGCGCGCTCGGCGGCACCGTCAACGACGTCGTGCTCGCGACGGTCGCTGGCGCGCTGCGCAGCTACCTCCATGACAAGCACGTCGACGTCGCCTCGCTGGACTTCCGCGTGCTGATGCCGGTCAACGCGCGCAACGGCCGCGACACGGGCCTCGGCAACCGCGTCTCGGTGATGCTCTCCCGGCTCCCCCTCGAGGAGGCGGACGCCGCCAGGCGGCTGACGAAGGTCACCGAGCTGACCGGCGAGGCCAAGCGCTCGGGGCAGCATCAGGGCGCCGAGCTGGTCGAAGAGCTCAGCGATCTGACGGGCACGGTCTTGATCAGCCAGAGCATGCGCCTGGCGACCCGGATCCGCTCCTACAACCTCGTGGTGACCAACGTCCCCGGACCGCCGATGCCACTCTATTTGCTCGGCGCGAAGCTCGAGGCGACCTACCCAGTGGTGCCGCTTTACCTCAACCAGGCCCTCGGCGTCGCCGTCTTCAGCTACGCCGACAAGCTCTTCATCGGGCTCAACGCCGACTTCGATCGCCTCGAAGACCTCGAGCTGCTCCCAGGCCTCTTCGAGCAGGCCTTCGCCGAGCTCGGACGCGCCGCGACGGCGACCGAAGCGGCGACCGACGCAGCGACCGACGCAGAGACCGAAGCAGAGACCGAAGCGGATCGACGATTCTGAGCCCGAGCAGGTCGACTCGTTCGAGATCCCTGAGCTCCAGGTCGAATGAGTTCAAGTTCAGCACGATACGCTCGAGCGCTGACCCGCTGACCGGACCGAGCTGCGCGAAGGATGCGGCATCACAGCGTAGGAGCGACAAGGGCGCCTGCTGGTCGCACGCAACCGACGAGCGACAACCGCTGTGATGTCGCAGACCAGCGCGGCGACGGGAGGTCAGCGGGTCTGCGCTCGAGCAGCCTGTTGATCGAGCCCTCCCGTCGCGACCAGCCCTTCGACGGGGAGGAATGGGTGGGGGTGCTCCTAAATCAACAGACTGCTAACGTCTGTCTCGGTCTTTTTCGCTCGAACTGTGACTTTCCGTGCCCTCCTGGCTTGCTCGTCGGTTCATCTCGGCTAGCCTTTCTGAACTCGTCTCGCCTACATGAGGGGTGGGGTGGGCGATGGCGCTGTGAACAGGCAGCTCTGTTTGTCGCGATTACGCTTCGCCGAGCCGCTGTTGTGTCCTGCCGCAAGCCGCGCCATCACGTGACGTGTGTCGTCATAGAAGAGAGCTCAGGGAGCCGGTATCCGCTTGCCGCCAGGTGAGAGGTTGATCGGCCAATCGGTAATGCCGATCGAAAGGCAGGCGTTATGACTTTCAACGATCATTTGCAGGGGTTTCTCGATCGGGACGATGTACCGCTCGACGTCAAGAGCACGATCGAGGAGCAGCTCGCCAGCTATGACCGAATAGCGACGGACGAGGCGGTGTTTCGGACCTTGGGTTCGAACCTGCGGGTCGGCCTGCTCGCTCAAGACGAGAAGGGCACCATCACCTATGTCAACGAGCGCTTGGCCCATATGACGGGTTATCTGCGTGTCGACCTGCTCGGCCGGCCCTTGACGAGCTTCGTGCCAAAGCATGGGCAGCGCGCCCTCGAGGAGGGACGATCTCGCGGCGGCTGGGGAAGCCAGCGCAGCTACGACATCGTCCTCGAGCGCGCCGGGGGGCAGGAGCTCGAGGTGACGCTGACGCCCTTCCCACTCTTCGACAGCGCGGGCAACGACCGTGGCAACTTCGTTCTGGTCGCCGACCGTAGCAACGAGAGCCAGGCTCGTGACGGCGAGGGAGCCGGCGAGCAGCTCGGCGGTGACCAGCAACGCTTGGAGAGCCTCTCTCCGCGCGAGCAGGAGATCCTCGGTGAGGTCCTCTCGGGCAAGCGCGTCACGGACATCGCCCACGCGCTATCGATCAGCCGGCATACGGTGCGCAACCACCTCAAGGCGATCTACCGCAAGCTCGGCGTCCACTCGCAGGTCGAGCTGCTCGGCCGCTTCTGGGCGCCCTCGGCGGCTTCCCGAGAGCAGCTCCTCGCCGCCGCCGGCGCCCGGCCGGCCAGCGCCCTGGGTTCTGACGACTAGAGCGCTGACCAACTGACCTCCCGTCGCTGCGCTGGTCTTCGACATCACAGCGGTTGTTGCTCGTCGGTTGCTTGCTACCAGCAGGCGCCCTCCTCGCTCCTACGCCGTGATCCCGCATCCTTCGCGCAGCTCGGTCCGGTAAGCGGATCAGCGCTCTGGTCACCTCTCTCACTTGCCATCGAGGCGAAAGCCCGCCCAGAAGCCCGGGTGAGGTCGACGCCGTCGCAGCGCGCGCTGCGCCTCCCGTAGCGCGCGATGGGCGCTCCATCCCTTGGCCAGCCCCCTCAGCGTCCGCTTCACCACCAGGGCCGCCCCCAGGTCGCTGACGCGCCAGAAGCTACCGATCACCCGCCGCGCGCCCGCCAGCTGCAAGAGTCGCCCTTGCAGACCGACGAGATCCGCACCGTCCAGGGGGCCCTCCCCTGCGTTGCAGCTCGAAGCGATCACAAGCTCCGGCGTGATCGGCGACGCGGCGAGGATCTCGCCCAAGCTCAGCTTCCCGTCGGCCAACACGAAAGCGCTCTGTAGCGGCTCGTTGGTGGCAGGCTCGGCGTGCAGCGCCACGTGAAGCAGACGCGCCCGAGAGAGCTCGTCGCGAAGCGCCGCGACGCTGGCCTGCTTGCCGCCATAGGTCCGCGCCCCAGGTCGGATCCGCGCGAGCGCCGAGACCTCCCGACGCGCGAAGGGCAGCGTTGCGCGCTTGATGCCGGGGGACGCCTCGGCACCTTGGCTCGGACCAAAGCTCGCCCAGCCGCCACGCTTCGGCTTGGCGCCTCTCCCCTTCGACGCCACCGCGCGACCTCGATCGAGCAACATGGAGGCGCTCTGGCCATAGCTGATCGTGTAGCGCTCGAGCAAATGCTCCTTGCCATCATAGAGCGCGGCGAAGGGGATCAGCTGCAGCACCCCGGCAGGCACCACGATCACGCGCCTGGCTCGGTCCAGGCGCTCCTCTGACCCAACCACCAGCACCTCGTGGAGGCGCTTGGCCGTGCGCTTGATCGGCTGAAATCGGGTGAGCTGCTGACGAAAGTCCCGCACCAGCCGCTCGAGCCGTTGCCGCGGCAACGAGACGACATGCACGCTCAGCCCCCTGCGGTCGAGCACCCAGCTGATGACGCCTCGCGGCCCAGGGTGAAGCGCCAGCAAGGCGGTCTTGTTGGGTAGGGCCTTGCGCAGCGTCTCTAGCGAGGGTGTCTTCACCAGCACCAGCGAGCTCAGCCGGGGGTTGATCGCCGTCAGCGTGCGCTCCAAGGCATCACGCTCCTTGGCCAGCTTCGCCAGCTGCACGTCGATCGCCGCCCGCTCCTTGTCATCGCGCGCCCGACCGCGGGCCGCGCGGAGAGCCGAGGCGTCGGCGGCCAAGGAGACCAACCCTCGGAGTGGCGCCCTCGCCGCAGACGGCAAGACCGAGGCGTTGCGGCTGACGCGATCGACCAGGCGACGCAGGCGTGAGCGCTCCGCCAGGAGGAAGCTCGCCCGGGCGTCGCCGCGGCGCGCGAGCAGCTCGATCAGCTCATCGTACAGGTCTTGTTGGCGACCTTCGATAGGGGGCGTTCCAGACGCGGGGAGTTGCTGAGGCGGCGACGTCTCGATGATCGCCACGCCCCGCTCGAAGTGCTCCTGAGCACGCTTCAGCTTCTTGTCGGCGCGCTCGGCCTGCCCGGCCAGCAGAGAGAAACGCCAGATCCAGCCGCGCAGGCCGAGCTTGCGAGCCAGCGCCAGCCCCTCGGCGGCGTGGGCCCGCGCGACCTGGAGCTGACCGCCGCCGAGGTCCAGGCGGGCCAAGCCCGCGAGGGCCTTCAGCTGGTTGATCGGCGCGCCGATGCTGCCGGCGAGCTTTCGCGCCTCCTTGAGCTGTCGCCGCGAGCGCGCGGGGAGCGAGAGCAGGGCGTTGGTCAGGCCAAGGTTGGCCAGGTCGAAAGAGATGCCGAGCTTGTCCCCGCGCCCCTGGTCGATGCGCAGCGCCGCGCGGAAGGCCAGCTTCGCCTCGGCGAAGCGCCCTCTGGTGCGCAGCGCGTCGCCGATGTTGTTATGTGTCGCCGCGATCTCGCCACCACGCTGGAGCCTCCGGGCGAGCGCCAGGGCGCGGCGCAGCACCTTCAAGGCCGCGGTCGCGCGGCCCGTCCGCGAGAGGGTCACGCCCTTGACGTTCAGAAACTGGATCTGACGCGTGGGGAAACGCCCGCTCAGAGCCAGACCTTGGTCGGCGAGCTTCAGCGCGCGGCGATAGTTGCCGAGGTAATAGAGGTTGTTCACGACCTCGAGCAGCGCCACCCGCGGCTCGAGCTTGGCGCCGCGAGCCAGCGCCAGGGCCCGCTCCGCCTGCTCCACGGCCGCCCCGTAGGCTCCACGAGCGGCTTGGATCCGAGCGACGCTCAGCAGCGCGTTCTGGTGGGCGCTGGCGAGCTTCTGCTGTGCGCGGATCCTCGCAGCCAGCGTCGGTTTGCGACGACGCTTCGGATGCCTCTTCTTTGGGGCCCTGCGCTCGCCCGCTCTCGCCTTGTTGACCTTGGGCTTGTTGACCTTGGGCTTGTTGACCTTGGGCTTGTTGGCCGCCTTCGCAGCGATCAGCCCATCGAAGCGCTTCTGCTCGAAGGGAGGCAGCAGACGCTGCGCAGCCTGGGCGGCGACCATCGCTTCGCGATAGCGCGAGAAGCGCACACGGAGCAGCCTCGCGACGCGCCGGTAGGCCGATGACGCCGTCAGCCGCGCGCCCAGCGATCTCTTACGACGCGCCACCGCCCGCGACGCCACCTCCGCCGTAACGCGAGCGAAGCGCAGCGCTAGCTGGTGGTCGCCCTTGCGCTCGGCGATCAACGAGCGCTGGTCGTAGAGCCGGCGCGCCAACAGCTTCCGCTTGACGTCCTCGAAGATCTTGATCGCCCGCGCGTTGGCCTCGAGGCCGTCGGCGTAGCGCTTGGACCGCAGCTGCAGCCAGGCCAGCTGCTCAAGGGCCTTGGCCACGCCCGCCAGCGCTCTGAGGCTCTTGGGCGCCTTCTGCAGCGCTGCCTCCCGCAGCGCGAGCAGCCGCTTCATCGGCGCGAGGGCCCGTCCGGGCTGCCCTGACAAGGCCGTGGCGTTGGTCAGATAGAGCAGCGCCCCGGCGAGGTACTGCTTGCTATTGCTGAGCGTCATCAACCGCACGGCGCGCTCGAGCAGGCGGATCGCGCGGGGCAGCTGCCGCCGATTGAACGCCCCCGCGCCCGCGAAGGTGGCCTTCTTGAGCAGCCCCGGCCAGCGTCGCTTGCGCTCCGCTGGGCGCAGCCCCGGATCGCCATAGAGCTCGAAACCCGCCTCCCGCGCCGCCCGCAGCTCCCCCTTGGCCACGATCGCCGCGGGGAGACCACGCAGCCGCTCGGCGACGCTGCCCTTGGCACCGGGGCTGGAAAAAAGCACACGGCCGGCGCCCATCGCGTGGAAGAGGCGCAACACGAGCAGCCGCTCGAGACGTTGGCGCCCCTTCGTATGCCGCACCAGGGGCAAGACCACCACGCCGTAGCGCAGCGGCAACCCGAGGCTCTTGGCCAGCTGCCAGCGTCGCGTAGCCTTTGGCCCGGCCTTCAGCGGCAGCGGAAGCTCTGCGCTCGCCGCCGTGCGACCAGCGAAGTGAAGCTCTGAGCCGAGGACCAGCACGCCCGTGCGATGCATCGCCTGCTCGAGCGCGTCGCGCCCGAGGGCCGCCCCGCCCGTGCCGCGCATGCCCTGAACCTGAGGGATCTGCGGGCCCGCCGCGAGCAGCGCGCCGGGGAGCGTGGGGAGCCGGACGTGGTCGGCGTCGAGGGCCGCCCAGAGCGTCGCGTTACGCGAGACGGCGACGTTGGTCGGCAGGCGCGGCGTCAGGCCCGGCGCGACGCGGCCCAGATCGAGGCGCACGCGGCGCGAGTCACCGACCAGCGGCGCCACGAGCCGCCCGAGGTCGCGCTCGAGCGCAGCGCGGGCCGCCCCTGCGCGCTGTCTCAAGGTCGCCAGGGAGTTGGGCACAGCCTCGAGGCGCAGCGGCCCCTTCGAGCGCAGAGCGTAGAGCCAGACCCGCTGCCCAGCCGAGATCGCCCCAACGCAGACCTCACCCTTGCCCAGCATGCGACGAAGCTGCGCTAGCGGAAACGCGCCCACGACGAGCAGCTCGGCCAGCGCCGGCGCGGCCTCCCGCAGGTGCACCATCGCCTCGCGGACCCGCCGCTCGGCGCGGATCTGCGAGCGCTGCCAGGCCGCGTAGCGGGCCTTCGGCGCGGCGACGTCCTGACCGGCCAAGATCACACGATGAGCCGCTGCGGCGGCGAGGAGCGCCTTCAGCTGCTCCCCCCCGACCGCCGGCGCGGCCAGCCGGCTGCCCGCCAGGGCGTCGGCCACGGCGCGCCGCTCCGCCTGCTCGGCGAAGGCCAGCGCTTGCTCTGGCTTGCCGAGCTCGACGGCCAGCGCCACCGCGCGGTCGAAGATCGCGCGCCGAAGCGCCGACGCCGAGAGCAGGTAGGGGCGCCCCAGGAGCAGCGCCCAACGCTGCCGATAGGCGCGGACCGCGGCCGTCATCGCCGTGAGGTCGCGCCGGCGAAAGGCCAACTCCGCCAGCACGACGTAGCGCAGAGCCCCGACGTCGACCAGCCGCAGGCGGTCGTGCAGCTTGCTGAGGGCGCGGGTCGTGACATGCGTCGCCAGCCGCGCCCGATCGGCGAAGCGCGTCGCCAGCGCTGCATGAGCGAGCGTCGCGCGGACGTGCCAGCGCAGCCGCTCGGTCGCGCCGAGGGGACGCCAGAGCGGCGCCAGGGGGCCCCTATGAGGCTTCTGCGTCACCGGCGCCTCTTCGAGGCTCTCGGCGTCCTGGGTCGCGCGCGCGGCGCGCGAGAGCAGCCGCTGGGCGTGCAAGAGCGGCGCGGCGCGGGCGATCACCCCGCGCAGCGCGGCGACGACCTGTTTCTTCGGCCCTCGTGCCCCCGCAGCCGCGGCGGTCCAGCCCCCGACCACCGTCTTGCGCGAGTCGCTCGGCTCGCGCGTGAGGCGCGTCAGCGCCAGCGCGAGGTCGACCCAGAGCGCGACCCGCAGCCGCGCCGGCAGCTGAGGCACGCCCTTGGCCGCGGTGACCAGCGCTTGGCGACGCGCCTCTAGCGCTCGCAGCCGGCGCACGTGCTCGACCAAAGGCGAGCTCTTACTGTTCACCTGCTTCGTCTTCCCAGGGCTCGCAGTAGCGGGCTTCTGCGAGAGGCCCGCGCCCAGGGCCGCTTCAACGCTGTTGAGCGCCAGCGCCAGCTCGAGCAGCAGCGCGGGGACGCTATCTGTCCAGCCCTTCTCGCTGCGCTGTCTCTTTAGCGCTTCGAGGGCGCGGCTGAGCTGCTGCTCGAAGGAGACGCGATCGCCCAGCGAGAGCGCGTCGAGCGCGACCTGGTTGCGAAGGAGCAGCACGTCGCGCTTCTCGATCGCCGTCCCCTCTTTGGCTCGCTTGGACCAGAGATCGAGACGCTGTCGCGCCAGGGCAACGGCCTTGCGGAGGTCTCCCTGGTTGTCGCGCACGATCTCGCGTAACGCCAGCTGCACGCCACGCTCGCCACCACGATCGAAGCCCAGCGGCGAGCTCGATGGATCGACCCCGGGAGGCGCCACCTGCTTGATGCTCGGCAGCGCCGGCGTCCCATGCTCCCGCAGCAGCGTCGTCGCGCCGTCGAGCAAGCTCAGCGCCTGTCGCGGCTCGCCGGCCAGGATCGCGTTATAGGCTCGCGTCCGCGCCAGCGCCGCGAGCACCTTACGCTGCCCCTGAGCCTTGAGACGCTTGGCCGCTTGGCCGAAGAGCTTGTTCGAGGCGGCGTAGTTGCCCCGCAGGTGCTCTACCAGCGCCAAGCGCAGCAAGATCTCGCTGACCAGCCGCTCGCGCTCGAGGCGGCGCGCCAACTCGAGCGCGCGCTCGAGACCACGGGAGGCCGCCCGGTAGCGCCGCTTGGCTGTCGCTGCTCGAGCGCAGGTCAACAGGTGAAACGCCTCCTGGGTCGGGGAGCGCAGCGGGTAACCCAGCTCGCGATGCTCCCGGCAGAGCTCCTCGACCCGATCCCACTCGCTGCCGAGGGCGACGAAGGCGTTGGCGAGGTTGACCAGCAAATCCGACTCGGTCTGAGGATCGAGGCGACGATCGATCAGCGCCCGGGCCCGGTCATAGCGCAAGAGCGCCTCTTCGAGCCAGCCCCGCCCTTCTTGCCCGAGGTAGCGCTCGCGCATCTCGAAGATCCAGCCGAGGGTCATCTGCACGAAGGGGTTCTGCGGCCTCAGGGAGAGCGCCGCTCGCAGCTCCTTCGCGGCGTCATCGAGATCGCCCTTCGTCGGCTTGGCGCGACGCCAGGTCGCCAGCAGCCCGAGCATGTAGCGACCGACGAAGTCCGAGGCGTCTTTGGCCACGGCGTCGGCGTAGGGCTTGCGAATCTTGGCCAGCGGTACCTTCCGCGCCAGCGCCAACCGGGCCAGCTCACGGTGGGCCGTGAGGACGCTGCGGTCGAAGGCGACGATCAACCGATAGCGTTTCTCTGCGGCGCCCCGATCGCCCCCACGCGCCAGCTGCGCCGCCTCGCGGAGCGCCAACCGGAGGTACTGTCGGCGCGCTCGGTCGTGCACCTCGGATCCGGGATCGTGATGCTCGATCAAGCTCTGGTAGCCCGCCAGCGCCTTGCCATAGAAGGTGATCGCCTCGCCTACCCGGCCCTTCTTTCGCAACACCGCGGCGTAGCGCAGCGAGAGCGCGCCAAGGCGGAAGGCCGCCTCCCCGAGGGCGCCGAGCTTGCGCTCCAGCTGCACCTCTCGAACCAAGGCTCGCACCGCGGCCTCGAGTCGCCCTCGCTGCTCATGCAGCCGCGCCAGGCGGCCGAGGAGCTTGGCCCGAAAGAGCGGCTTGTCCGGGTGCTCGTCTGAGAGCGCCCGCAAGGCGCGGATCTGCGCCTCCGGCGGCAGGGCGCGATAGAGTTCGATGACGGCCTTCGCTGTCTGATGAAGCACGGCGCGCTGTTCGGGGAAGCGCGAGAAGATGCCCGCGTAGTAGCGCGCCAGCGCGCCTTTGCTACGAACCCGTGAGAAGAGGTGACCGAGACGCAGGCTCGCCTTCGCCCCCTCCTCGCGCCGCTCGGGGTAGCGCGCGAGCACCCCCTCATAGCTGGCGATCGCCTTGGCAGTTCGACCGAGGAGCCGCTGCATATCTCCCAGCCGCAGAAGCCTCAGCGCCGCCACGACCGGCGGCGCCGCTCTCAGCTTCAGCGCCGTGAGCTGCGCCCGCGCCGCGCGCGCCGCGGCACGCCAGCGGTTGTCCAGGCCCTTGGCCAGACGCCAGCGCTCCCGCGCCACGGGCAAGGTGATCTGCTCGATATGCGCGAGCTGGGCGTAGGGCGCCTGTTTCGCCCGCTGGAGCGCGGCCAGCAGCACGCCGGCCTTGCCAAACTGGGCGTTGTCCTCGAGCAGCTTCGCCGCGATGTGCTGCGCCTCGGCCGTAGCCCGCAGATCGCCGTGCTCTTCGACTCGGCGCAGGCAGAGCAGCCGGTCCCACGGGTCGCGCTGCGCCTTGGCCAACGCCAGCTGCGCCGTCCCGCTCTCACGCCGCGGCACCAGCCCGTCGGGCGAGAGCAGCCCAACATCGAGGCTGCCGCCATGGCGCCCGGAGAAGACGATCCCGCGCCGATGCCAGCGCGGCACCAGCACGTCGGCACGATCGCTGGTCAGCTGACGAGCCTTACCCATCAGCTGGATCGCGTCGTCGCCGGCGAGCACGCGATCCAGCGGGACGCGCCAGAGCGACCCCATGTCGGTCGGCCGTCGGGGTTCGTTTGAGGCGCCGCGATAGAAACGCACGAAGGCCAGAAAGCGGCCGTCGGGGGAGAAGGTCGGAAAGCCCGCGTGGTAGTCCGGGGTGGTGACGATGAAGGTCTTGCCGTCGGCGAGGCGCTTGACCACCACGCGCCCGCGACGGGAGGGATCGAACCAGGTGAAGGCCAGCAGCTTGCCGTCGGCGCTGAGGGCCGGATGTGTCGCGCCCCAGCGCGACACGGGTGTGCCCTGCTTGTCGCCTGGTGTGAGCCGCAGGATGCGCGTCCGCGAGACGCCGCCCGCAGCGTAGTAGATGTCACCATCACCGGCGACCGTGGGGTAGCTCTCGCCAAGCGTGCTGTCGGTCAGCCGATCGATCTTCCCGTCGCGCCAGCGGTAGAGGTCGCCCTTGGCGTCCTGGCGCATGGAGACGAAGATCACCGTCTTGCGGTCGCGGCCCCAGGCGGGCTGCGTGTCGATCGCCGGATCCTTGGTCAGCCGCCGGGACAAGCCGGTCGCCAGATCTTTGATCCAGATGTCGAGGTCACCCTTCTCGTCCGAGGCATAGAGCAGCCGTGTGCCGTCACCGTCGAGACTCCCGGCCAGCTCGCTGGCGACGAAGCTCGCCATCCACAGCGGACGCCCGAGCGCTCTGCGCGGAGTCTTCAGCCGGTACTCGGAGAGCAACGTGCGCTTCTGCCTGCTTCCGCAGGAGAGCAGGAGGCCGCCGCAGGAGAGCAAGGCGGCTACGCAGAGCAGTCTGTAGAGCGGGCGACGGCTCATCTCCTCGACGCTCCCTTCGCCTTCTGCGCCGCGACCGTGGTCCAGCGCCCGTCCGCCAGCTGCACCTTATGCCCTGGCCGCGCTGTCGAGCGAGAGAGGCGCGCCAGGATTCGCCACAAGAGCGGCGCGTCTCGCTTTGAGAGCTCGGCGTCGACCGCGATCAGGGCGCGGACCAGGCGCTCCCGATCGCGGTTCTCATCGGCGATCAGCTGCTGTACCCGCTTGCCCCCTGGGACCTTTTGGGATGGCGCGAGCAAGACGATCTTGCCGTCTCTCCCTTCACCGGCCAGGCCCTGATCCTTGATCGCGTCGAGGTCGTCGGCGCGGAAGGCGCGATCGCGCTGGACGGCGAGCAGCTCGCGACGCAGAGGTGACACCTCCCGCGTCCGCGGCGCGGCCCCCGCGCCGGCTCGCACCGACGAGGCGAGGATCACCTCTGCCTCGAGACGGTCGAGGCGCCCCAGGATCTGCTTTTCGAGCTGCATCTGCCGGTCGAGGACCAGCGGCTTGACGCTAAGGCAGCCAGCCGTCGCCACGGCGACGGCGAGCGCGGCGCCGACGGCGCGCATTGCTTCGCTCCTTCTTCTTGGCCTTGTCCTTCGGCAAATAGGGCTTGATCGAGACACGCCGAATCTTCAGGTTCTTCAGCACCTGCTTGAGCAGCGCGCCGAAAGGCCAGAGCGCGTCAAGCTCGATGTCGAGGTTGAGCCGGCTGTGGTCGAGCCAGACGGTGACGTTCTTGACCCGGGGGTTGACCAGCCGGGTGTACCAGGCGGTGAGCAGCTTGCGGTTGGCCTGAACGGACTCGTCGAGCTTATGAGGATCGAGGAAAGCCAGCAGGCTGTCGAGGGTCTTCATCGCGATGTCGGTGAGCATCACCCGCCCTGAGATGTCGCGCTTGGCCCAGCGGGTCTTGATCCCGATCAGCGACGAGATCTTGGCCTTGCGCCCCTCTCGCCGCGCCTCCGGATCGAGGTAGGCCAGGTCGACGTTGGTCAGCCGCGCGTCGACGCGGAGCCTGGCGTCGAGGGCGCCTCGCCCGGTTACCAGCCACTGTGGTCGCGGCAGCTGGGCCTGCACCGACCCGAAGATATCCCCGCCGAAGAGCTTCATGTAGAGCTGGTCGAGGCGCACAGTGCTGTCGGCGATGCTCAGGTCGAGGACCGTGCGGCCGACCTTCAGTGTGCTAGTCGAGGACGTCTTCGCGCCGGCGGCGCTGGTCTCATCGAGCCGGTCTTCCATCGTCACGCCAGCGAGGCTGAAGTTGCCGCCCCGCCCGGTGAAGGGGCGCAACATGCGGTAGACCGCCCGGAGCGAGGCGTCGGCGAAGATCGAGCGCCTCGGCGATGGGATCGCGACCCGGACGCCCTCGTCGCCGAAGCGCAGCTTCACCGTCTGCACGATCGGCACGTCGGCGTCGAGGTCTCTCACCCGGAGCGTCCGCGTGTAGAGCCGCACGCCGCCGTCGTCGAGCGGCTTGCGCACCCTGCCCTCCTGCGTGAGGAAAAAGTCCTTGGCCTGCAGGCGACCCTCGACCCGCAAGCCATCGCGCCCTCGCCGGGTCAGCTCCACCCGCACTCCGGCCCGCCCCCGCGCGCTGACACCCGGGACGAGCCTCTGCGTGCTCGCGCTGGCGAGAAACGCGCCGAGGGTCAAGCGCAGCTCCGGCAGGCCGACGGTGGGGAGGTAGCGCGGGTCGAGGGCCAAGCGACGCGCGTGGAAGACCTTGCCCGAGAGCGCGACCTCGGCGCCATAGTCGGGCACCTGAAGCTGCAGCCTCCGCAGCGTCAGCGGCCCGCGCGGGGGCAGCGCGGCGTCGAAGCGCATGTTGATCTTTCGCAACACCTTGGGCGCCGCGGGGTGGCGTACGCTCGCGACATCGAGGCTGAGGTGGGTCTCCCCCGCGAGCTCGCCGGTCGTGACCACCACCGGCACGCCGACCTTCACGCCCTGCTCGAGGCCAGCCGTCATCGCCAAGCGCACGCCCCGGATCGCGGCCTTCATCCGCTGCTCGTCGACCTTGTCGACGTTCAACGTCAACGCCACGCGGGACGAGTGCTTGCGCTTGGGCTGATGGTCGAGCCCCAGACCGACCGAGAGCCCGCGCACCTGAGCTCGCACGCCAGGCATGCTGGCCTGCACCGAGGCGAGCTTGGTCATGACGTCGAGCTTCGTCGGGCCGATCCGAGCCGGCCGACCGGCGATCAGCCGCTCGACCGGCAGCCGGGCGCCGAAGCGGCCGTCGATCGCCATCCCTCGCTGCTCGATCCGCGTCGGCACCCCGCGCCCGCTCGGCGGCCGCAGCAGCTGACGTAGGCGCGACACCTTCAGTCCAAAGCTGCCATCCACTCGATGCCGCCGCAGTCGTAGCGCCAACGGCAAGCTGACCCGCTCAACGCGCACCCCCTGCGAAGGCTCCCGCGCGGTGGCCAGGTCGATCTTCGCCGAGAGCTGCAGGTCTGAGGGGCGCCCCTTGGCCTTCAGCTGCAGCGCCAGGCCCTTCACCGAGGTCCCCGCGACCTTGCCCTTGCCCCGCAGCGTCGCGTCGACGCCCTTCACGTCGACCCTGGCGTCGAGGTTGATCGGAAGCCGCAGCGGTGGCGTGCCAGGCGCTGGCGTCCGTCCCTGCGCTGACAGAGAGAGCCCCAGGCGGCCTCGCAGCCGCTTCAGCGGCAGCTTGCGACGGAGCGGGCCCGGGAGCTTGGCCACGAGCCTCGCCAGCGAGACCGGCGCGATCTTGATGTTCGCGTCGAAGCCGCGGTTGCCAAAGCCCCGAGCGCGCGCGTCGAGGGTGAGCCGCAGCAGCTCATCGAGGACGAGGGAGAGTCGCTTCACAGCGACGTTCTTCTTGACCAGATCGGCGTGTAAGGCGAGAGAGGTTCGAAGCCTCCCGCCGAGGGGGCCGAGCTTGGGATCGCGATAGCTCGCCCCTAGACCGACGTCGGCCTTCGCCGCCACAGCTTGCGGCGTGAGGCCCTTTCCCAGGTTGGCGCCACCGGCGACACGCACGCGGAGCCGGTCGACCCGCGCCCCGGCGCCAGCGGCGCGATCGAGATCGAGCTTCAGCAGCGCCGCGACCGAGGGAGATGTCGGGCCCAGCTTCAACGCCTCGGCGCGGCTGGCCGGCAGCGCGGCGAGCAGGCTCGACGGCGAGGCGGCGCGGCGCTGCCCGGCGGCGAAGAGCAGCCGCCCCGAGAGCCCCTTCAAGCTCGCCTTGGTCGCCCGTGCCTTCTCCGTCGCCGGCAGGTCGACCTTGGCCCAGACCTTCGAGAGCTCGACGCGCCCGTCGAGGCGTGGCGGCAGCCGCTTGCCCAGCTCGGCTACCGGCGCGCGCAGACGCAGCTGCCGCAAGCCAAGGGCGCCGCCAAACTCGATCCCGGGGGCGAAGGCCTTGGCGTAGCGGGCTAGCTTGGTCAGCGGTAGCTGCAGCCGCTCCAGGTCGAGCTCGAGCTTGCCCTGCTGAGGTGTGGCGAGCCCACGCAGCTTCGCCGCCAGCGCGAGCAGCTCCTCGCCGGCGAAGCGGAGCGACGCGCGAGAGACCCGCGCCTCGTCTGTACGCTGATCCGCCTCGACTACGAGGTTGAAGCCGAGGTCGAGAGGCGGCAGCTTCCAGCGCGTCTTCAGCGCCTGCGAGCGGGTCGCGACGTCGATCGCGAGGCGACCTGCCAGCGGCGCGAGCCGATCGATTTGGGCGCGGATATCGAGGGTGGTCGCGAGGCGAGCTGTCACGGGCTGCGGCTTGGTCATCGACACCACGAGCGAGCTATGACCGGCTGGCGGCGCGACGTGGATCCGCAGCACCGCGTGGCCCGTGCCAGGGATCACCATGGCGACGCCGCCGAGCCTGGCCGGCACCTTCTCGGCCTCGCTTGCGACTGTCGAATAGGCGCCCATGGCGGTGATGTCGAGGGCGTTGAGCACGGCTCGGCGGTTGCCGTCGTCAATGTAAGCCGCCAGGCCGATCAGCGCGAGGCGGCGCAGCTCGATGCTCATCGCAGACGGCTTGCCCGCTGATGGGGCGGGTTGCGCCGCCGTCGTAGGGACAAGCGGCGCGGGCTTGCTCTGGGGCAAGCTCTCGAGGAAGGCCTGCCAGTTGGGCTTGCCCTCACGGGTCTCGACCCGCAGCACGGGGCGCTCGATCTGCACCTTCTCGACCACGATCAGGCCTGCGGCGGCCTGGCTGGCGTCGAAAGCGATGTCGACACGATGCGCGGTGAAGAGCGGCAGCTTGTAGCCCTTCGGGGGGCCGACGTAGAGGTCGCTCAGTATGATATGTCCCTGCGGTCGCAGAGAGAGGTCCAACCCGCCGAGCTCGACGGCAGCGTTGTTCAGCACCACGCGAGCAAGAGGGAGCGCCGCTCGGCGTAAGAGCTGTGGTGGCGGAAAGGCTAGAAAGAGCACCACCGCAGTGATCACCGCGATCACCACCATCAGCAGCGTCCCCATGAGCTTCAGCGCGCCGCCGAGCACTCGAAGAGGGACATACGCGCGCCGCTTCGCTGATCGCTCTGATGCTCGTTCGAGGTGCGCGCCTGCTGGCGGAGCTTCGCTCATCGTTACATCGTCATTCCCAGCCTCATCGCAGTCTAGCAGGCATCGAGGCGGTTGTTCGACGTTGTGTCAGCGCAAAAAGATCGCGATGCCGACCGGGACCCGCAGCTTCAGCAGGTAACCATTGGTCACCTCACCACCGCCGCTGAGTCGCCGCTGCCACTCGAAGCCCAACAAGGAGAAGCCCGCCGAGAGCGCGGAGAAGAGGTTCGCCCCACCATCCATCGAGACCGTCGCCTGAGCCCACAAGCCGCGCCAGAGGTGGGTCACCTCGACCTGCAGCCCCCAGGCCAAAGACGGCAGTCCAGCGCCCTCCATCACCGGCCCGATGGCGAGGATCCAAGGCTCCTTGACCACCAGCACGCCAGCACGCACTCGGCCGAACCAGCGTTTGCTAAAGGGCCCTGGGTCGTTGAGCACGAAGCCCTGCTCATACTGGAAGTCCCAGCTCATGCCGATCCGCAGCGGCTGCCGCACATAGCGAACACCCGCCTGGCGGCCATAGAACTGCGTTCTGGTCTGCTTGACGTGCTCGGTCTGCTTGACCTGCTTGGCCTGCTCGGTCTGTTTGACCTGCTCGGTCTGTTTGACCTGCTCGGTCTGTTTGACCTGCTCGGTTTTCTCCGCTTTCTCAGCCTCGGCGCTCGTGGGCTTGGTCGTAGGCGGGGTGGCGAGCACAACACGAGCGCAGAGGAGCAACATACAGAGTGCGGCGGAGGCGACGGTGAGATGACGTAGTCGCATGCGTGCCATTATTGGGTCTTGGCCTTCATGGCCTTCACGGGGCGAACTTGAATGCGAATACGAGGGCTGCCAGGCCACTTCGCCAGCTTCTTGCCGTCGAGCGCGGCGAAGAGACAACGCTCAAGCGGACCCGCCCCCTTGCGCTGCGTCTTCAGCTGGCCAGCTTGAGAGGCAAACTCCAGCTGAAGCGGAAAGGATTTGCGGACGTCGATCTTGTCGACGCAGCCGCGAAAGGCGCTCGCCAACAGGCGGGAGATCGTGTTAGCCACGACACCATCCTCGACCTTGGGCCGCGTCTGCACGGCCACCTCGAGGGCGGGCAATCCCTTATGTGCGGGGATGCGGATCCCGACCAGCCCATCACCCTTCGCCAGCGGGCTCGCCTTCTTCTTGCAACCTGAGGCGAAGAAGGAGACGGCGAGCAGGCAAGAGAGCGTGAGCAGGCGAAGCGCCCAAAAGGAAATCCCCCACGACGCGTCAGCGCCGCAGGGGATCCCGAACTGGGAACTCGAAGGCCTTACGGCTTCTCGGCAGAGTCGACGCAACCCGTCACACCTGCGTCAGAGACCTTGCAGACGAAGACCTTACGAAGCGCGCCGAACAGGAACGTATCGTTTCGCGCGATGACGACTTTGTCGCCGACCGTCGTCATGCCGCCGTAGGCACAACCACCGAGGCTGCCAGCGATGGCGCCCACGACCACCAGGCTCTTCAGTACCTTCTTCATGTTCAGGATCCTCCCATCGATCACGTCAGATGAGGCCGTGTAGAGAGACGCGACCTCGATTCTCAGAGTGTGGCCAACCCTATGGCTCTGGCGGGTGGCCAAAGCGAGACTAGGGGTGACCGCTAGAGCGAACTGGATGGTCATACGCGCGAGGCGTCCGACCCTTCCTCGCTAGCGAGCTTACGGCTTCTCGGCCGAGTCGACACAGCCGGTGACGCCAGCGTCAGAGACCTTGCAAACGAAGACCTTACGCAGCGCGCCGAACAGGAACGTATCGTTACGCGCGATGACGACCTTGTCGCCGGCGGTGGTCATCCCACCATACGCGCAACCACCCAGCGAGCTCGCAACAGCGGCCGCAACAAGCAGCCCCTTGAACACATTCTTCATCTCAGCATCCTCCTTGGGCGTCGAAACGCCTCCGTCGTAGCAGTATCGGGAACGGGACGTACCCTAGACGATTTCGTGGCGAACGATAACCCCATTTTTGCCGAGCAGCAAAACTCCCTGTCCTGAGAGCGCGAGGCGGGAAGAATACGACAAGGACGTCGCCATTTGGCGATTAGCCGCCGGGGTTCTTCTCCTTGCCCTGAAGCGAGGGGATGGTCGGCACCCAGGTCAGCTCCGTACGCATATCGACGGCGTCGACCTTGCCCTTCGCTATCCAGCCACAGACGTAGCGCATGTAGCCGGTAGGAGCGTCAGGGTTGGCGAGCTGCTGGACGTTGTCTCGGAGGTAGCTCTTCGAAAAGGGGATCGAGCTGCCATGCTGGACCAGGATCGACTTGCAGACGCTGGTGACGAAGCTCCACATCTCGGCCTGGCGTCCGACATGACGGTAGTAGGAGAGAGTCTCGCGGAGGCTGTCTCGTTCGACGTTGTAGAGCGAGCGGTTACCGAAGACCCACTCGACCCCGAGCGCCTCATATTGGAACTGCTTGGCGCCCTGGCTGATCGCGAGAAAGCGATAAAAGAGCTTCTCATAGATCGGCTTGGCAGCGGCGACGCTGGTTGAGAACCAACCGGCGGCGAGCTTCCGCTGGTCTTCAGAGAGGTTCTCCCAAGGCGAGATGTGGATCACCTGGTCGCCGAGGTTGCCGAAGAAGATCTTGCCCTTGAAAGAGACGTTAATCTTCTCGCGGTTGATCACGCTGGCGATGGTGTATGGCGTGTACGTCTCGACCTGCGCGTTAAACCCACGCAGCTCATCGAGGACGATCTGAACCACACGCTTCTCATGCGGATCCAGGTCGGCGTAGGCCGGGCGATCTTGGGTCACCTCCAGCCCACAGCCGATCGTTCCTACAGAGGTCAGGATGATCAGGATGTAGCGAACAGATGTCACGTGAACAGCGCTCCCCTAGAGAATGGTAGCATATGACGTCGAGAGGCTCAGCGGTGACCGACCCGTTGCAACTGCGGACCTCGCCTTTTAGAGTACCGCCCTCGCGAGCATCGCGGGCAGGGGTATCGGGATGACCCAGATCGATCAGTTCGAGTCAGCGTTCAAGGCCGCAGCCAAGACGCGCTTTTGCTATGAGCCGGTGTCCGTAAGGAAGGTGCTGGTGATCACCGACCTCGAAGACTACGAGGCTCGGCTCTTCAGCGATCGCATCCGCGCGTACTTAGAGGTCCTCGGCGACGAGGTCGACTGGCAAGATGCCCACGGCGGCGACTGCCGCGACGTCGGCTCGTTGCTCGAGAAGGTCGAGGAGCATCGCCCCGATCTAATCTGCACCTACCGCAACCTTCACTCCGGCGGCTGGCGTTGGCCCTACAGCCTTGGTGAGCATCTCGACGTTCTCACCCAGGTGACGACCACGCCGGTGCTCGTCGTGCCGCGCCCCGACACCGACAACGAGCGCTTCCACAAATCTACCGAGAACACCAACTCGGTGATGGCGATCACCAACCACCTCGCAGGCGACGCCCGGCTGGTCAACTTCGCGATCCGCTTCACGGAGAAGAAGGGCACGCTTCGGCTGACTCATATCGAGAGTGTGGAGACCTTCGAGCGCGTCATCGACGCCATCTCGAAGATCCCCGCGATCAACACCGACCTCGCTCGCAAGGAGATCCTCAAGCGCCTGCTCAAGGAGCCCTGCGACTACATCGAGTCTTGCGTCAAGCAGATAGACGAGCACGAGCTACCGATCAGCGTCAAGAGTGAGGTCACCCTCGGCGATCAGCTCGACGACTACAAGCGGCTGATCGGCGAGCATGAGGTCGATCTGCTGGTCCTCAACACCAAAGACGCCGACCAGCTGGCGATGCATGGCCTGGCCTACCCGCTGGCGATCGAGCTGCGCCACACGGCGCTGCTGATGCTCTAGGACGTCGCCGCGTAGGTCGCGACATACGAGCTCGAGCGAAGGGAGAGTCAGCACGGCATGACCACCGCATCCCTACAGCTAACCTTGCTCAACGCGAGCTCCCAGCCCGCGACACACCACCACCATGTGTCCCTCGGCGTCCAGCTGACCTTCATGGGGATCCTCGTGGCGATGATCCTCTCGCTGGCGTTAGAGGAGAAGATCCACGCCAAGAAGTCGGTGATCGTCGGCGTCTTCGCCGTGCTCTGCCTCTTCCTCGGGGAGGTGCTGCACCTGCTGCCCATTGGCAAGGTCGTCAACGTCTTCGGTGAGACGATCGCGCTGCCGGTCTACATCCCCGCGGTCGACTGGGGCGTGATCGCGATCATCCTCGGCTCGAGCATCTTCGTCGACGTGACGTCGAAGTCCGGTCTCTTCACCTGGATCGCGATCCGCCTGACCAAGGCTTCCAGTGGCGACCCAGTCAGGCTGCTGGTCTCCTACGGCGTGATGACCGTGGTCTTTTCGGCGGTGCTGAACAACGTCACGGCGATGATCATCGTCGGCTCTCTCACGGGCGTCTCGCTGCGCAAGCTCGGTCGCGAAGACAAGCTCCTGGGCTTTTTGCTGATCGAAGGCCTGCTGACCAACATCGGCGGGTTGCTAACGCTGATCAGCTCGGTGCCGAACATCATCGTCGGCACCGCCGCCAAGATCAGCTTCGTGAAGTTCTTCCTGGTCGCCAGCCCCTTCGTCACGGCGGCGACCGCCGCGACGCTGTTGTTGGGCGCCAAGTTGTTCAAGATCCGGGGGCTAAAGAGCGACGAGGAGCGCAGGGAAGCGCGCGATCTGGTCGGCGGCTTCGATGAGAACGACGGCATCGAGAGCCGCACCTTCTTCTGGTTTGGCGCCGCGATGACCGTGGCCTTCATCGCCACCATCGCCACCACCAGCGTGCTGCCCTACGTCAGCGAGCTCGGCATGGGCTACGTCGCCCTGACCTTCGCGGTGATCATGCTGGTGCGCTACAAATCCGAGGCAGACAGCTTCTACCGCGCCATCGATTGGGATCTGCTCGGCTTCTTCGCTTGCCTCTTCGTCGTGATCAACGTGATGGAGCACGCGCAGGTGCTGGCGATGATTGGTCAGGGCCTGGCCCAGGTGATCCAGCTCGGGCCAACCCTCGGCGCTGGGCTGATCCTGGTGCTCGCCGCCGCCGCCAGCTCCGTCACCGACAACATCCCGCTGTCGGCGATGCTGGCCAAGATCTTGGTCGGCCTCAACACGCCTGCGAGCTCGCCGCTGTGGTGGGCGGTCGTCTTCGGCTCCAACCTCGGGGGCAACCTCACGCCGATCGGCTCGGCCTCGACGCTCGTCGCTGTGACGATCATCCAAAAAAACAAGCTTGAGCTCTCCTTTGGCGCGTTCGTCAAGCTGGCGATCCCCTACGCGCTAATGCAGCTCGCGCTCGCCAGCGCCTACGTGCTGCTCTTTTTGCGATGAGCACGGATAGGTTGACTGTCTCATCTCGGTTAGGAGCTTCCCCACAAATCCAAGACCGAGCCGGGTGCTGAGCTGCCGCGCCGATTTCGTAGCCGACGAAAGGAGCCATACGGGTGGTATGGCGAACGTTCTGAGGCCTCGAAAGCGGTCGGCAGTGCGGTGCCCGGCGACGGGAGGGCTCGATCAACAGGCTGCTTGTGGTGGGATAGGCTCGGCGAGGTCTGGATCGTCGCTGGGTGGAGGGGGGAGCTGCACGAGGCCGATCTTTCAGCGAGACTTCAGCGCCTACTTGCCAGCGACGGTGAGCTTGGAGAAGAGCAAGCTCGGCGTGAGCCTCGACGAGGGCTTGTAGGGATCGTTGCCCACCTCGACCAGCTGCTTCCAGAAGGTCTTGTGGTTACCGGCGATGTTCATCGCGCCGATCGGCCGGCTGGGCTTGCCACCTTCGATCAGAAAGCCCGCGATGCCATGAGAGAAGTCGCCGGTGGTGCTGTTGGAGTTGCCACCGAGAAAGCTGGTGACGAGGATCGCTTTCCCCGCCGCCTTACAGAGCTCGCCTGGGCCTCGCTTGCCCAGCGTGAAGACGAGGTTGCTCGGGCCGCCGCTGGTTGGCGTCTTGCCGAGCTTCGTGGCGTAGTAGTTGTCGAAGTAGAAGGTCTTCAGCACGCCCTTGTCTAGCAGCAGGCGCTTCTTCGCCGTCAGCCCCTCATCGTCGAAGCGCCGCGAACCCCAGCCGCCCTCGACGAAGGGATCATCGGTGATCGTCAGCAGCTGGCTGGCGATGCGCTTGCCCAGGTGGCCGTCGAAACAGGAGCGCTTCTGGTCGATCTGACGCCCGTAGAGCGGCGCGAGGAAGCGGCTGAGCACGCGCCCTACGGCGCGATTCTCGATGATCACCGGCAGCGTTAGCGAGGCGATCGGCCCGGCGCCGATCTGCGCCACGGTGCGCTCGCCAGCCTCCTTGCCCACGCGCGAGGCACTGTCCATGACGCTCAGCGCGCGCCCCCCGTCGTAGACCCAATCGGAGGGGCGACGGCCAGAGGGATCTTTCACGCTGACGCCGCCATACTGCCAGAAGTTGGTCTTGCGCTGTGCGTCGGCGAAGCCGTTGGTCGTGCGCAACACCCAGAGGCTCTCCGAGTCGCCGACTCCGGCGCTCACGGAGAGCACGGTCTTGCCTGCGGCCTTACGCGCGGCGTCGTGAATCGTCGCGGCCCGCTCCTTGCGCGCGGCGACGGTCAGCGTCTCACGGGTCGGATCGAAGAGCTTCAGGTCCGCCTTCGTGCGATTCGCGTAGTATTTCGGGTCGGGGAGCGCGCGATGCTTGTCGGGCATCAGCACGCGGGTCATCTCGATCGCGTCGTCGATGAACGCCCCGAGATCCTTTTCGCTCAGCACGCTGGTGGTGTGGCGACCATAGCGGCCATCGACATAGACCGAGAGGCTTAGCCGTCGCGACTCGGAAGAGGTCAGCTCCTCCTGCTTGCCGTCGCGATAGACCAGCCGGAAGCGCTTCTTCACGCTGACCGAGGCCGACGCCGCTTGGGCGCCTTTCTTCTTTGCTCGCGCGCAGGCCAGATCGGCGATGCGGGCGAGCTCCTTTTCGCTCGCGGTATCTTTCGACATCTTGAACCTCAGCTAGGCTTTGCGGCGCCGACGGCGTCGCGACGTCTGGCCCTTGCCCTTGCCCGTGCCACCGATGGTGATCGCGGAGACCTTCACCGTAGGCATGCCAAGGCCAACGGGCACTCGCTGGCCGCGCTTGCCGCAGGTCCAGCCGCCCTCGTCGAGGGCGAAGTCCTTGCCGACCATGCTGACGCGCTGGAGCGACTCGGGGCCATTGCCGATGATGTTGATGTCCTTAATCGGGCGGGTCAGCTTGCCGTCCTCGATCAACATCCCGTTTTTGACGTAGAAGCTGTAGTCTCCGGGGCCAATGTTGACCTGACCATTGGTGAAGTGCTCAGCGTAGATGCCCTTCTTCACCGAGCGGATGATCTCCTCGCGCTCATGAGGTCCGGCCAACATGTAGGTGTTGCGCATCCGCGGGATCGGCATGTGTCGGAACGACTGACGACGACCGTTCCCTGTGGGCTGCAGCCCGAAGTGCTTGGCGCTGATCCGATCGTGCATGAAGGTGCGCAGCACGCCGTCCTCAACCAGCACTGTACGCTTGCTGTCGTTGCCCTCGTCGTCTCTGTTGATCGAGCCGCGGAGCCCCACCTTGGTGCCATCGTCAACGATGGTCACGAACTTTTCGGCGATCTTCTTGGCGACCATGTCAGAGAAGATCGTCGTCTTCTTGCGCGCGAAGTCGGCCTCCATGCCATGGCCAATCGCCTCGTGGAGCAGGATCCCGGAGCTCCCGGGGCCGAGCACCACCGGCAGCTCACCGACGGGACCGGCCACCGCGTCAAAGAGCACGGTGGTGCGGTCCACGGCCTCGCGGGCGACCTTCTGAAGCCGCGCGTCATCAAAGAACTCGAGGCCAGCGCGGCCGGCGATCGCCGCGTAGTTCGACTCGCGCTTGCCCTTCTGCTCGGCCAAGGTCGAGGCGTAGCAGACGGTCATCGGCTGGCTGTCTGCGAAGACCCGCCCCTCCGAGTCGACCACCGCGATCCGGTGGTCCTCGTCGCGATAGGAGAGCACGATCTTTTTGATCCGCTTGTCCCGCTTGTCGATCAAGCCATGGAGCTTCATCAACATCGCGACCTTGTCCTTGGTCGCGACGCCCTTCCACGGCGTCTGCACCGAGTAGTAGCTCGGGGCCTTGCCCACCGAAAAAGCCAGTGGAGCCTTCTTGGCCCCCCCCTGCGCCACCGCCGCCGCGACCGCGGCAGCCTGCAGCATCGAGGCGAGATCGAGGCTCTCGGTGTAGGCGTAGCCGGTCTCGACGCCACGCACGACGCGCACGCCGAGCCCGAGCTCAACCTTGCTATACGCGCGGTTGACGGCGCTGTCCTCCAGACCGAGGTAGTTCACACGGCTGCGCTGAAAGAAGAGGTCGGCGAAGTCTCCGCCGCTTCGAAGCGCGCGCGCGAGCACCTTGCGCACCTGGGTGTCGGTGACACCGAAGGGCTCGAGGGCTCCCTTCACCGCAGAGGTAGACGACGCCTTGGGCACGCCCGCCTGTTTGCCCGGCCCAGCCACGGGTTTGGGCGTGCTCGGGCCGCAGCCCAAAACCCATAGCCCTGAGGCGGTGATCGCCCCGAGGGCCGCGGCGCCGCCGATGAAGCGCCGTCGATCGACGCCTCCTTCGATCGACACGTGTCGCCTCGGCTTCGCCTCGCGGTTTGATCTCTTCTCTCGTTCGTTCGCCATGGGTGTACCTCTCGCTCACTTGGCGAGCAGTCTACGCCCTGCACCCTGGTGCTGTCAGTAGCCAGGTGGCGGCGTCGTCGTGAGCTTCGACAGCGGTCGGCGGGTCACGTAGGTCACGAAGCCATGCTTGGCCGACTCGGTGTAAGCTTCGTCGACGTTGTCGGCGTCGCAGGCATACTCGCAGTTGAACACTGGCAGCCCAGCGCTCTGGTAGACCATTAGCTTCTTGAGGTAATAGCTGCGGCTGTAGGTGGATCCGGAGTTGGGGACGACCTGGTCGCAGGAGTCGGGGTGGCTCCAGTTGGTGTCGGCGTCGCCGTCGAAGTAAACCTGCTCCTGGGCGAGAGCGTCGATCTCCTTGAGGTATTCCGGGTGCCCATCCACCAGCCCAGGAGCGTTCTGCGCGATCACGAGGAAGCCGGGGTTCTGCTTGCGAGCGTAGGCGCGGATCTCCGCGATGAAGTGGATCATCTCCACCGCCGGGTCTTTGCCGGCGTCCTTCGCCGCAGCCTTGACCTTCTTATTGGCATAGCCCTCGACCCAGTCCATGTAGATCCCGTCGAAGCCGTCATCGATCGCCTTTTGCAGCATCGAGTCCGAGTTGTAGATGATGATGTTCTTCCAGCGCTTATCCCAGTACGCCACTGGATAGTTGCCACGCCAGCCATCGGGATCGGTGGTGATGAGGAAATCAGGATCACCGCCGTCGTCCTCGGTCGGTTCGGTCCACCAAGACTTCCAGTAGTAGCGCCAGTTCTCAGCCTCGCCGATGTCAATGTAGGCGACCACGATCTTTGGAGAGCCGCTCTTGCCTTGGGACGCGTGGAGCTTGGCGACCATCGCCTTGGTGTCGAAGCTCGAGGTGTGCTTGTCGGTGCGCGTCGGCTCCAGGACCAGCATGTCGTACTTTGACGAGACGAGCTCGCTCACGGCGCCAGAGGCCGTAAGGTGTTGGATCTGGTAGCCCCAGAGCTTGACCTTGGACAGCGGGTTCTGTGCGGCAGGCGTCTTTTGGTCTGGCGATGGCGGCTTGACGTCATGCTCGAAGCCGCCATCGGGCGGCGCCCCGCGGTCGGGGACGAGCCAGAGGTCCCGCCGTGGCCCGAGATCTTGCGGTGCGTCGCGCTGGCCTGGGCTGTAGAGCTCACCAACACAGCCCAAGACGAGCAACGACATGAGCGGAGCTAGAGGTCGCATGGACAGATCGTGCGCTTTCCGTTGTCGCGGCAGATTAGGATACCACGCAGAGCGCGGCATCTACAGGCCGGGCTCCTGCAGGCCGGGCTCCTGCAGGCCGGGCTCCTGCAGTATACTGGCAGAGCTGCTTTCAGATCGGCCGTAAGAGCGCCCCCACCCATTCGGGACCGAGCCGGGTGCTGAGGTTGTTGGTTACGTCTCCTGCCATCCCTTTGTTGGTCGTGTTGGGGATGGCGCCAGCGAAAGGGACCACCAGCTGCCCAGCAGACGCCAACGGGCGACCCTTGCTGCGGGCAGCGAGGAAAACGGCGAGGTCGATCATGAACATGTCTTGCGCGCCCTTGTCGTCCCGGCGCGGCGAGCTCTCCTACTCGAAGGTGCGCGCACCGACCCGTGTGGCGACCCCTTGAAAACGAAGACGCCTTGCTGGTCACGGCGAAGCATGGCGCCGCGGCTCATGTCGAGCAGGTGATGCGCGCTTACCGCAAGGCTGACCTCGCCGGGCTCCTGGAGGCCAGCCTCCTGGAGGCCAGGCCCCTGGAGGCCAGGCCCCTGCGTCTTTCGGCTCAGGCATCGGCTGAGGTAAGCTACAAGCTGAGGTACGCTACAAGCTGAGGTGCGCTACTCGTGCGGAGAGTGCGCTACTAGAGCGCTGATCAGCTTACCGGACCGAGCTGCGCGAAGGATGCGGAATCACGGCGTAGGAGCGAGGAGGGCGCCTGCTGGTAGCAAGCAACCGACGCAGCAGCTGCTGGTCGTGAGGACCTGGGAGCGATCCTCGCTCCATGGCTTCAAGCAGATGCTCGACGCGATCCGAAGCCACCCGATGCGAGCCAACACCAGGCGGATCCTGATTGATCATCGCCTGCTCGAGGTGGTTGAGAGCTCGAAAAACACACGGGAGTTCGCCGAAGCCCTCAAGCGCAACGTCGACGACCTCCTCCCTGCGCGGCGAGCGACCGTGGTGAGCTCTGCCCTCCTCTTCGGCCTCACGCGGATGTGGGAGACGTTGATCGAGGTCGCCGACGTGACCTTCGATCACGTCGTCACCGAGGAGGTCTCAAAGGCCCTCGGCCACCTCGGGCTCAACGCCACCTTCGAGGCCCAGCTCGCGGCCCTCCCCCCGCCAGGGAGCGAACTCATCTCTTCTGTCGACGACGAGGATGATGAGTTTACCGAGGAGCCCAGCAACCACTGACCGCGTCAACTCGCAGCGCGAGCGCGCCCGCGCCGACGCAGCCAGAGCCCGAACAAGAGCGCCTGAACCCACGGCACCCTGGGTAGCTCCGCGTCGCCGAGCTGGCAGCCCCAGGGAAGGTCGGCGTAGAGCTTCGTGTCACTCATCTCGGCAGCGTGAGCGTCTCGCGGGCCTGCCTCTCGAGCCGTTGCGTCCTCCACGAGAGCGTCCACACCCCCCTCGTTGAGGCCGAAGTCGGGGTGCAGCAAGTTTGGCGCGGGCGTGCAGCCACACTCCGTATCCGGATAGTCTAGGTCTTGCGGCGTCAGCGAGAGGTCCAGCGGCGTCGAGCCGTCGGCGATAACGAGACCTCCGTCGCTTGGGGTTGCGGTGGCCTGGGCCCCCGTCAATAGCAGAGGAAAGGCGACCAGCGACATCAGGATGGGGCGGAGCATCGAGGGGGATCGCTTCACGGCTTCGCTCTAGTTGATCTGCGCTTGCTTCACCCAGCGCCGATAGGACGCCACGATCTGCGAGCCGGGCTGGATCTTGACGCCGGAAAAGACCAACGTGTTCGAGAAGCCGACATAGTCGAAGCCATTGACGCGGCTACGGACCAGCTGCTGGTTGTCCACCGCCACGGCCAGCGACGCGCTCACCGGCACATACTGCAGCTTCGCCGAGCTCGCCGCGCCCGTGATCGTGTCGATCATGATCTGCAGCGTCTGGCCCAGGTTCTTCTGACAGATGTCGGCCGCGATGCCGCCTGTAGCCTTGACCAAATCGAGGTAGCCGTGGCCGATCTGCGCGCAGCTCGAGCCGCAGGTCCCCCCGATGAAGTTGACGATCGCCTTGCCGTCTTTGCCCCACTTCGGGTGCGTGCCGCCAAAGAGCCCCTTCCACGGCGCGAGGAAGGCGTCGACCTTCTGCTGATCGGCGGCGGCGAGGGTGCATTGGCTGTTCGTGCTGATGCTGATGCCGTCGGTAGGCATCTCCTTTGACTGCGGCTGATAGTACTCGCCGTTGCTCAGCATCTTCGGCAGCTCGTCGGAGGCGATGATGATCGCCAGCGTCGCCTTGGGGCGGACCTTCTGCGGGTTGTTCGCCGCTCGCGGCAAGACCCGCACCGTCGCCTCGTAGGCGTGGAGCAGCCCGTACTCGGCGCTGTTTTCGTTGTAGGGCGGGTTGGCGATGCAGGACTTGAAGATCGCCGCCTCGCTGGGTAACAGGAAGCGATCCTGCGTCGCGTCGCCGCCGTCGTCGAAGTCGAAGGGCAGGTTTGGCGGCCCCATCAGCTTATGGCAGAGCTTGCCGACGATCGCCGCCTTGCCGGGCGGGATGATCGGAAAGGGGTTGGGCTTCTCGGCGACGCCAGCGACGGCCATGCGGAAGTCGAGGTTCGACTGCACGGCGCGAGCGAAGAAGTCCTGGGCGTTGTTGACGATGTCCTGTCTGTTGTCGTTCATCGAGCCCGACTCGTCGATCACCCAGATGATGTCGGCGACCGGGTTTCGGATCAGGTTGAAGGGATCGCATTCCGCCGTGTCAGAGTCGGAGAGGGTCGCCAGGCCGGTGCCGTTGGAGATGTCGTCGAGGATGTAAGTCGTCCCCTGCCCGGAGTCTTTGGCGAGCTTCTGCGGCGCCACGCCCCCGATGATGATCACCCGCCCGTCGGGACGCACGAGCGTCTCGAAGCGCACCTGAAACACGGTGACATCCGGGCCGTAGTCTTCGGCACCCTTGTTCTTGGTGCCCTTGCCCAAGAGCGCCGCGACGATCGTGTTGCGCAACGCGCCCGCCTTCTGCGCGCCGCTAGCGACGAGCTCCTGCACCGTCGAGACCACCGCCGGGAACTCGTCGTGGCTCTTGACGCTGTTGCCCGATGAGAGGGTCGTCGCGGTGACGCCGCTGATCGCGGCGATGTCCGCACGCACCGCGGAGGCCTCCGTCGCCGCGTCCTGGCCAGCCGCAGCCCGCGAGACTACGAAGCCAGCGACGATCTGCCGCGCGCTCGTGTACTCGAAGACCGCCGCCGCCTCCATCGCCGCCGGCCCCTCGATGGTCAGCTCACCATAGGTCGTCCCCTGCTCGAGGGCGAGCTTCCAGTTCCCGACAGACGAGGTACGAAAGTCCATTGGCTTGAGCCCCTTGGCGCCGAGCTCGCCGGCCTTGCGGCAGACGAAGGTCGGCAGCTCCTTGTCGCTCTTGCCGCCCGGATAGGTCTGCGCCTTCTTTGGATCGGTCTCGCCGTCGGAGCAGAGAAACTCGACCCGCGGCGTGCAGGCGCCCTTCTGGCAGGTCTGCCCTATGCCGCATCCGTTCGGTTTCACCTTCGGGCAGCCCTTCCGTGGCTCGCCGCAGGTCTTCAGACAGCATCCGAAGTGCCCATCGCCGTTGAGGTCTTCATCACCGTCGGGTACGCCGTCGTTATCCGAGTCGTTGTCTTTGTAGTCGGGCTGGCCGTCACCATCGGTGTCGGCGACCCCGTCGATGGCGTCAGGGACGCCGTCGTTATCCGAGTCACTGTCGGCGTAGTCGGGGATCCCGTCGAGATCTGTGTCGGCGTCGCAGCCCTCCACCTCATCGGGGATCCCATCGTTATCCTGGTCTTGCCCGGGCTTACACCGCCAGTTCGGCTTCACCCCGCCGCCGTCGTCATAAGCGACGGTCCCATCGTCGCTGGTGGAGACGATCTCCGCCGTGCACCCGCCGAGACCAACTAAGAGCGTCAACGCCGTGAAGAACCATCGCCCTGGACTCATCTGCACACTCCCGGGAACCTAAGAGCACCCCTACACATTCGGGACCGAGCCGGGTGCTGAGCTGCCGAGCCGATTTCGTAGCCGAAGAAACGAGCCATACGGGTGGTACGGCGAGTTTGAGCGACAACGAGCTCGGTTCGAAGGGCTGGTCGCGACGAGAGGGCTCGATCAACAGGCTGCTTCCCCTCTAACACTCATGGATAGCAGGCCGTAGGGGCCCACGGCAAGCGAGCGGCGGACCAAGCGCGTCTCACGAAGGGAAAGAGCCCTCATCGTGGCGATGGTCCCCCTCTGCGGCCCGTCGTGGAGCCTCCATCACGCTCAGACGAGCATGCCTGCGACGGCTCCGGAGAGCATCGAGACGAGGGCGCCAGCGAACATCGCGCGGAGGCCGAGGCGAGCGAGGTCGCCGCGGCGTTCGGGGGCCATACCGCCAATGCCACCGATCTGGATGCCGATGGAGGCGATGTTGGCGAAGCCGCAGAGCGCGTAGGAGCAGATCACGGCGCTGCGGGCGCTGAGCACGGCGGGGCCAGCGCCGGTGACGAGCGACTTGAGGCCGAGGTAGGCGATCAGCTCGGTGAGCACGAGCTTCTCGCCGAGCAGGCGACCAACCTGCGCAGCCTCATCGAAGGGCACGCCGAGGCCGAAGGCCAGCGGTGAGAGGAGCCAGCCCAAGAGCCTCTGGAGGCTCAGCCCGGCGGCGCCTGAGAGGCCGATCCAGGCCAGGATGTCACCGACCACGCCGAGCAGCGCGTTGCCCATCCACATCAGGCCAACGAACGCGATCAGCATCGCGCAGATGTTCAGAAGGAGCGTCATCCCCTCGGTGGCGCCGCGGGCGACGGCCTCGATGGCGTTGGCGTCAGGGCGCTCGACGTTGACCTGCACGGCGCCGGCGGTGACCGACTCCTCGGTCTCGGGGTACATCAGCTTGGCCACGGCGAGGGCGGCCGGGGCGGCCATGATCGAGGCGGTGACGAGGTGGCCGGCGATCCCAGGCATGCCACGCAGCATGCCGACATAGATCGCGAGCACCCCGCCGGCGACAGTGGCGAAGCCGCCGGTCATGACGGCCATCAGCTCGCTCTGGGTCATCTTGCCGATGAAGGGCTTGACCAAGAGCGGCGCCTCCGTCTGGCCAACAAAGATATTCGCCGTGCAGGAGAGTGTCTCGGCACCGGAGGTGCGCATCGCGTGGCGCATCGCCTTGGCGATACCCTTGACGATCCACTGCATCACCCCGAGGTGGTAGAGCAAGGTGATCAGCGCCGAGAAGAAGATCACCGTCGGGAGCACGGAGAACGCGACGCTCTTGAGCGCCGGGCTCATCTGGCCGATGAAGGTCTTCTGTACCATCTGACCGCCGGGGCCGGGGACGCCCAGAGCGTGGGGCGAGGTCGACTGGAAGAGAAACGCGATGCCTTTGTCAGCGAAGCCGAGGAGCGAGCGCACGCCCTTGTCGACGCTGTTGAAGAAGAAACGCCCGACCACCGGGTTGAGCACGATGCCAGCGAAGAGCGCCTGCAGCGCCAGGCCCCAGGCCACGGGCCTCCAGGCGATCGCCTCGCGGTTGTTCGAGAGCGCGAAGGCGATCAGCAAGACGAAGAGGTAGCCGAGCAGGCCCTGCACCCGCGCGACACCGCCGGCGCTCTCTTTGAGGCGCGAGCCCGAGTTGAGGCCCCTGGGCGGTGTCGCTGGCCTGGCGCCCTGCCCCGCGCTCTTGGCGGCGATCTTCGCGACTCTAGGCTTGGAGCTTGAACCGTCGTCTGCCCGGGAGAGGAGCGGGGAGAAGAGCGTGAAGCCGGCGAAAGCCAGCATCCCTAGCAGCAGCCAGCGGCGAGCGGCACCCTCGAAGACCAGCAGCCGACGCTGACCTGGGCGTCGTGGAGAGCTCAACGCAAGACCTCGAGGATCAGCTCGGGGGGATCGACCGGGTGATCGCCGAGCTGGCACGCGGCGCGCACGATCGCGGCGGCCTCTTCGGCTTTGGCCTCGTCGCGATGGTGCAGCGTGGCGAGTCGGTCGCCGGCCTTCAGCTGCTGGCCCAGCCGCGCGTGCATCGTCAAGCCCACGCCGGGATCGATCACGTCGTCTGTGCGCTTGCGGCCGGCGCCAAGGGTCATCCCCGCCACGCCGATCTGCTCGGTGACGATCGTGGTGAGGACGCCGTCCCGATCGACCTTGACGTCGATCTGCTGGTCGGCCGTAGGGAGCTTGCTCGGGTCGTCGATCACCGCCGGGTCGCCGCCCTGGAGCTCAACGCAGCGCCGCAACCGCGCGAGCGCGCTGCCGTCGGCGCGGGCCTTGTCTACCGCCGCGCCAGCGCTGGCCTCGTCGTCGGCGACCTTGCCGAGGAGCAGCATCTCCACCGCGAGGGCGCGAGTCAGCTGCCAGAGATCCTCTGGGCCTTGGCCCTGCAAGATCTCAATCGCCTCGCGGGTCTCGGAGGCGTTGCCGACCTCGCGGCCCAGCGGCTGGTTCATGTCGGTGATGAAGGCTGTGACCTGCTTACCGGCGCGCTGGCCGATGCCGATGATCGTCTTGGCCAGCTCCTTGGCGTGCTCGCGGTCCTTCATGAACGCGCCGGAGCCGACCTTCACGTCGAGCACCAAGGCGTCGATACCCTCGGCGAGCTTCTTGCTCATGATGCTCGAGGCGATCAGCGGAATCGACTCCACGGTCGATGTCACGTCGCGCAGGGCGTAGAGCTTCTTGTCGGCGGGGGCCAAGTCGGCGGTCTGGCCGATCAAAGACAGCCCGACCTCGTCGACGAGCGCGGCGAAGCGCTCCGGGCTCTGATCGGTGGAAAACCCGGGGATCGCCTCGAGCTTGTCAAGGGTGCCGCCGGTGTGGCCGAGGCCACGACCGGAGATCATCGGCACGGGCACGCCGCAGGCGGCGACCAGCGGCGCGAGGCAGATCGAGACCTTGTCACCGACGCCGCCGGTGGAGTGCTTGTCGACCTTGACGCCAGCGATGGCCGAGAGGTCCATCACGCGCCCAGAGTGGAGCATCGCATCAGCCCAGATCGAGAGCTCCCCGGGCCTCAGACCCTGGAGATAGATCGCCATCAACAGCGCTGCGGCTTGATAGTCGGGCACGCTGCCATCAGCGACGCCTTGGATGAAGGTGCGGATGCCGTCTTCGGCGAGCACTTCGCCGTCACGCTTCTGACGGATCAGGTCCTGGATTCTCATCGGCCCCTCCTCGAACGACGTAGCTGGGTGAGGCTAGCTTGTTTGCGGGTTGCTCTGCTAATAGTCACCGGTGCTGCGAGCGCCGGTGACAAGGGTCACCGAGGCGCTCGCGCCGATGCGGTTGGCGCCAGCGGCGATCACCGCCGCGGCGTCTTCGGCGCTGCGCACCCCGCCGGAGGCCTTGACGCCGATCTCCGGGCCCACCACCCGGCGCATCAGCGCGACGTCGTCGGGGGTCGCGCCGCCACCACCGAAGCCGGTGGAGGTCTTGACGAAATGCGCGCCGGCGAGCTTCGAGAGGGTGCAGCCGGCGACCTTCTGCTCGTCGGTGAGCTTCGAGGTCTCGAGGATCACCTTCACCCGCGCCGGTCGCGCAGCGGTGACGACCTTGCGGATATCGTCGACGACCAACGCGTAGTCGGCCTCGCGCAACGCGCCGATGTTGATCACCATATCGATCTCGGAGGCGCCGGCGCGCACGGCCTCCCGTGTCTCGAAGGCCTTGGCGTGGGGCGCCATCGCGCCGAGGGGGAAACCCACCACGGCGCAGACCATCACGTCGGCGCCACGGAGCAGCTCGACACAGGTCGCGACGTTGGAGCTGTTGACGCAGACCGAGGCGAAGCCATACCGCCGCGCCTCGTCGCAGAGCTTGCGCAGCTCGTCTCTCGTCACCTCCGGCTTGAGCAGCGTGTGGTCGATCATCTTGGCGAGCTTTTGATCGACCGCGCCGCGCCCAGAAGGTGCAGCCGCGCGATCATCCCGAGGTGCAGCCGCGGGCCCCGGGCCGGCTGGAGACGAGGGGGCTGTACCGCCGAGCTGAGCTCGGATGCGCGAGGCGACGATATCGGCGATGCGGTCGAGATCCTGATCGGACATGCTCTGCTCCGAGGCCGTGGCGCGGGTCTAGCCCGCAACTGGACTACGCGTGGCGGATGAAGACGCCTCTGCGCGAGCGGCAGATTAGCTCTAGCTTCGCCGACCCGTCAAACACCCACGCGAGCGATCAACGGTCGCCCACGAGGCGAAAGACCGTGCCTGCGTAGCGGCGTCTGGCCGAGGGCCGCTTGACCGCTTTCAGCCGTCGGAAGCAGCGCAGGCGTCGGCTCTTCGTCTTGGGCTTGGCGCCGGTCGACAGAGGCAGGTCATCGACCCACTCGCAAGCGCCCCTGGATAGGTGCACCCGCTTGTCGGCCACGAGGTGAGGCCACTCCTCGGAGGTCGGCAGGCGATAGCCCTTGGCCTGGGCGACCTGCCGCGCTTCGGCGAGAGAGAGACCCCTGACGGCTCGGCGTGCGCTCTTGCCGCGGACCCGCCGCTTACCCAGGACCTCCTGCGCCAAGGCCTCGCTGGCAGCCGCGGTCGCGACCAGCAGACGAGCGCCGTTGGGCAGCGAGAGCAGCACGTAGCTCTTCGGGCTCTGCTCATCGCTGTCGAGGCCGAGATCGGCGGGTTTGGCCATCGGCGTGACAGGCTCGACCCGCGCTTCGCCGAGAAAGCGCAGCCTCACCCCAGGCTGAAAGACCAGGAAGACCGTCAGCGAGATCACGAAGATCAGAAGCGAGATACCCGTGAGCGCCAGAGCCCAGCGGGGCAAGAACCGAGGCACCTCGAGGATGCTGGTCGTGGCCGTCTGGCGCGTCGTGGACGGCACCTGCCTCTGCGGCTGCGTTGAGGCGACCTCTGGCCCGTCGACGGTTGAAGCGCTCTCCCCGGTGGAGCGCTGACGGAGCTTGTCGAGCACGGGCCCCTCGAGCGCTTCGGCGAGGGGCGTGAGGCGCTCTTCAATCTCGGAGTAGCTCGGTCGCTCATCGGCGCCCTTGGCCATCATCTCGGCCACCAGCGCCACCAGCCGCAGGTCTACCCCGAAGACCAGCTCGTCGAGGCGCGGGGCGGTGTCCGTGACGTGGCGGGTGACGACCTCCATGTGGCCGATGTCCTCCTCGAGGGAGCGGAACGGCGGGCGCGCGGAGAGCAGGTGGAAGAGCGTCGCGCCGAGGCTGTAGATATCCGTGCGCGTGTCGAGGTCGGCGCCCATCGCCTGCTCCGGCGACATGTAGTCGGGGGTTCCGAGGGTCGCCCCCTCCATCGTCAGGTTCCCGGCGGTCGAGGTCGAGGCCGGCAGCGGCGCCTTGGCCAAGCCGAAATCGGTGACCTTCACCGGGCCACGCTCGGTGACCACCAGGTTCGCTGGCTTCACGTCGCGGTGGATCACCACCGCCCGCCCGGCCTCCGCGAGGCCGCGGGCCGCGTCGCGGCCGATCGCTGCGACCACGGTGCTCGAAAGCGGACCATACTCCTTGACCAGGTTCCCACAGTCGATGCCCTCGAGGTACTCCATCACGAAGTAGGGCGCCTCGTCGTGCTGCCCAGTGTCGAAGATCTGGACCACGTTGGGGTGATTGATCCGGGCTACGGCCTTGGCCTCGCGCTTGAAGCGCGAGAGCAGATCCTCGCGGTGAACGAGATCGTGGCGGAGCAGCTTGATCGCGACCTCGCGATCGAGGGTGGGGTCCTTGGCCAGGTAGACCGTGCCCATCGCGCCGATGCCGAGATGACGCACGATCTCGTAGCGGTCGATGCGCGCGCCGAAGGTCAGCTCGAGGGCGTCGGGCTTCTCGGAGGGCATTGTCGTAGTCTGTCCCTACAGCTCGACGAGACGCAAGAGGAACGGATGGTGCGGTGGTATGGCGAGATCTCTGAGGCGGAGAAGGCGGCCAGCAGCGCCATGCCTGGCGACGGAAGGGGCTTTCGGGCCCGCAGACCACGACTCTGTCGGCGAACCGATGAGGGCGGTCGCGCCCGGCGCTCAGCCTTCGCGAGCTCGCGACTCGAAGCGGGTGTATTTACCGATGAACATCAGCTCCACCACGCCGACGGGGCCGTTGCGCTGCTTGCCGATGATCAGCTCGGTCTCGCTCTTGCGGGTGGAGCTGCCCTCCTCGTAGGGCCGATGGATGAACATGATCACGTCCGCGTCCTGCTCGATGGCGCCGGACTCGCGCAGGTCGGAGAGCTGCGGACGGCCGTCTTTGCGGTCTTCGGCGGCGCGACGCAGCTGCGAGAGCGCGATCACCGGCAGCTGCACCTCCTTGGCCAGGGCCTTGAGGCCGCGGCTGATCTCGGCCACCTCCTGCTCGCGGCTCTGAGTTCGCCCGTGGGAGCGAGCCAGCTGGAGGTAGTCGACCACCACCATCCCCATCTGGTTGTCCTCGCTGAAGATCGTGCGGTCGGCGCGGAAGCGGCGGGCCTTGGCGCGCACCTCGAGGATCGAGGGCGCGGCCGTGTCATCGATCCAGATCGGCGCCGAGGAGAGGTTGCTCGCGGCGCGGGTCAGAGACATCCAGTCATACTGATCGAGGAAGCCGCGACGGATCTTCGATGACTCGACGCGAGCCTCGGCCGCGAGGAGGCGCTCGACCAGCGCCTCCTTGCTCATCTCCAGCGAGAAGATCAGCACGGGGATGTTCTGCTGCATCGCGGCGTTCTGCGCGATGTTGAGGCAGAAGGCCGTCTTCCCCATCGAGGGGCGAGCGGCGACGATGATCAGGTCCGATGGCTGCAGCCCGGAGGTCATCTCGTCGAGATCCGGGTAGCCCGTAGGCACGCCGGTGACGTCCTCTTTGCGCTCGTAGCGCTGCTCGATGCTGTTGAAGGTCTTGAGCAGCAGGTCGCGAATGCTGGTGAAGCCCTCGCTGATCGCGCGCTGCGAGAGCTCAAAGATCTTCTGCTCGGCCCCGTCGAGGAAGGTCTGGACGTCGTCCGGGTCGTCGTAGGCCTGTGTGGCGACCTCCGAGACCTCTTGGATCAGGGTGCGGAGCGTGGCCTTGTCGCGGACGATCTTGGCGTGGTACCCGATGTTCTCTACGGTAGAGACGCGGGCGGCGAGGTTGGCGAGGGTTGCGACGCCGCCAATCAGCTTCAGCTTGTCATTGGAGCGCAGCTGCTCCTCGAGGGTGATGATGTCGATCGGGTTGCCGAGCTCCTCGAGGCGCAGCATCGAGTGGTAGATCTCGGCGTGCGCTGGGACGTAAAAGTCGTCCACGGTGAGCAGCTCGACGACCTGATCGAGGGCCTCTTTCGGGTTGAGCAGGATGCCGCCGAGCACCGAGGTCTCGGCTTCCTTGCTATGAGGGAGGGGACGTCCGCCAGCCATCGGCGCAGTCTAAAGGTTGGCGGGTGCAGAGCCAAGCTTGACAGCGCCACGCGCGACACCGCCAAGCTTGGCAGCGGTGAACGGATTACTTCGCGACGACCCAGACCTTGAGCGCGGCGCTCTGCTCGCGTCCGAGGTTGACGGTGACGCTATGCTCGCCGACGGTGCGGATCGGCTCGGCGATGTCGAGCTTCTTCCGGTCGAGCGCGACGCCCTTTTCGGCGGCGGCCTCGGCGATGTCGCGTGTGGTGACCGACCCGAAGAGCTTGTCCTCGTCGCCGACGGGCTTCGCGATCGTGAGCTCGATGCCCTCGATCTTGGCCTTGAGCGCCTCGGCGTTCTTGGCCAGCTTGAGCTCACGAGCCGAGATCACGCGCTTGTCATGCTCGAGGCGCGCGACGTTCTTCGGGTTGGCCGCCACGGCCAGGCCGCGGGGGATCAGGTAGTTGCGCCCGTAGCCGGGCTTGACGTTGACGATGTCCCCGGTGTTGCCGAGGTGCTCGACGTCCTCACGTAGAATGACCTGCATGGCGTCCTCCTATTTGCCCGTCACGGTGAAGGGCATCAGGGCCAGCATGCGGGCACGTTTGATCGCGAGGGCGACGGCGCGCTGGTGCTTGGCGTTGTTGCCGCTGATGCGCCGCGGGACGATCTTGCCCCGCTCGGTGATGAAGTGGCGCAGCAGCTGGGGGTCTTTGTAGTCGATGACCAGGCTGGGGTCGGCGAGGAAGCGATCCACCTTGCGCCGGCCAAAGCCACGACGTCTGCGAAGTCCACGCATGGTCTACTCCTCCTCCTTCTTCGGAGCCTCTTTTTCGGCGGCCTCCTCGGCCTTCTCCGCCACGGGCTCGGCGGCCTCCTCGGCTTCAGGCTGTGGGGTGTCTCCCTCGGCAGCGGCGTCGCCCTCGGCGACGTCGCCCTTGGCAGCCTGCTGGCCTTCGGCCTGCTCGCCCTCGGCAGCCTGCTCCCCCTCGGCCTGCTCGCCCTCGGCGGCTTCGCCCTCTTCGCCCTCGCGACCCATCCGGAGGAACAGGTCTTCCTCGTCTGGAGCGGTCTCGGAGGCCTTCTCTAGCATCTCTTCGCTGACGTCGGAGGGGCGAGCGCTGGGGTCGATGTTCTCATCGACCTTGACCGTCATGTAGCGGAGCACTGTGTCGAGCATCCGCAGGTTGCGCTCGATCTCGAAGATCAGCTGGGGATCGGCGAGGTAACGCCAGTAAAGGTAAATCCCCTTGTTGTTCTTCTTGATCTCGTAGGCCAGCTTGCGCTTGCCCCAATTCTCGACGCGCAGCAGCTTGCCCTCTGCCTCGTCGATGATGCGGCGGACGCGCCCGTTGACGTCGCGGATCTGCTCACCCTCGGCGTCGGGGCGGACGATGTAGATCGTCTCGTACTCTCGTAGTGTTCCGGGCTCGTCCCGTTGCGACTGCAGGACCATGGTGCCTCCCTTTGGCCTGTTATCCCCAGTAGTTACCGGGTGTCACGTCGCCCCCGCCCAACGCGGGAGCAAGGAGTATGTCACTCTCCGCCGTTGCGGAGAGCCACCTTCTTAAGCACGGATCAGCCCGTGCTTCCAGTGTTTTGTGCTGGATCTGCGGGCTCTGTCGGTGGGGTCTTGGGCGCTCGATTGAAGCGGTTCATCGCCTCTTTCAGCCCGCTGGCGATCACCGTTTGAACCGCCTGTGCGGCCCGCGTGACCGCCTCCTCTATCGTCTCCCGCTCGTCGACGTCGAAATCCGAGAGCACGAAATCAACGACCTCGACGTCTGGATCGATGGGACGACCGACGCCGATCCGCAGCCGCACGTAGCCGCCGTCGCGGAGCAGCTCGGTCATCGAGCGGATCCCCTTATGACCGCCGTCGCCACCGCCGCGCTTGAGCTTCAGCCGCCCCGGCGGGAGATCGAGGTCGTCGTGGATCGCGATGATCCGCTCGACCGGGATCCCATGTTCTTCGGCCGTAGGCAGCACGCTCTCACCGCTGAGGTTCATGTAGGTCAGGGGCTCGAGCAGCAGCGCGGGATGGCCGCCGAGGTCATCCAGCGACGCCAGGCGGCCCTTCAAGCGCTCCACCTCGCGCCAGCGAGTCAGGCCACGCGCGCCTGCGGCGATGGCCTCGATCACATGAAAGCCGACGTTGTGACGATTTCCAACGTAGCGTCGACCTGGGTTGCCCAGGCCGACGACCAGCCAGCGTTCGCTCTTGCACATCGTCGTGGCTAGAGGTGGGAGCGTCGACGGTCGAGGTTACTCGTCGCCCTCGTCGGCGGCAGCAGCCTCTTCGCCCTCTTCGCCCTCTTCACCCTCATCGGCCTCATCCTCGTCCTTCATGCCGCGCGGGATCAGCACGGAGACGACGGTCTGGTTGTCGGGCAGCGCGACCTTCGAGCCCTCGGGGACGATCAGGTCCTTGACCGCGAGGCTGTCACCGACATTTAGGCTGTTGATGTCGATCTCGATCTTGGACGGGATCGCGGAGGTGACGCAAAGGATCGGCAGCTTGCGGAAGACCTGGTAGAGCTTGCCGCCGAGCTTGATGCCAGGGGCTGTGCCCTGGGTCACCAGCGGCACGTCGACACGGACGACGGTGTCGTCAGAGACGCGGATGAAGTCCACATGCAGCCAGTCACCCTTCAGGGTGTCGCGCTGATAATCCTTCAGCATCACCTTATGGGTGACCTTCTCCGCGCCGTCTTCGACGACGAGCTCGAAGACGGTGTTGCCGCCCTTGCCCGGATCCATCGCCTTGAGCATCACGGTAGGGTCGAGCGTGATGTTCTCGCTCGCGCCACCCTCGCCATAGAGCACGGCCGGGATCTTGCCATCGCGACGCAGCTTGCGCGCGTTACCTTTGCCCGTCTTGACGCGGCGGACAGCCGTCAGCTTGCCAATCTCAGTTTCCATCTGAACACACTCGATGTGAGCGTCCAGGAGCCATCCGCCCCTGGGCGCGGTGAACGTCACGGTCCGTAGATAAGACCGTATAGAACTCTCTTAGATGAACAGGGAGCTGATTGAATCCCCGTGGTGGATGCGCTTGATCGCCTCGCCGAGGAGCTTGGCCACCGAGAGCACCTTAATCTTGTTGTTGCCGTCGCTCGCGCTCACCTGAGGCGGTTGGGCTGGGATCGAGTTGGTGACGATCACCTCCTCCATGCAGGAGGCCTCGATGCGTGACAGCGCCGGACCCGAGAAGACGGCGTGAGTCGCGGCGGCGATCACGCTGGTCGCGCCCTTCTTCATCACCGCCTCCGCCGCCTGCGTCAGCGTGCCGGCCGTGTCGATCATGTCATCGATGATCACGGCGTGCTTACCGTCGACGTCGCCGATGATGTTCATCACCTCGCTGACGTTGGGGGCGTCGCGCCGCTTGTCGATGATCGCGAGGCTGGCCTTGAGCCGCTTGCTGTAGGCTCGCGCACGCTCGACCCCACCAGCATCCGGCGAGACGATCACCACGTCGCGATCGCGCAAGCGGTCACGGAGGTAGTCGATCATCACCGGCATCGCGAAGAGGTGATCGAGGGGAATGTTGAAGAAGCCCTGGATCTGGCCAGCGTGGAGATCGATGGAGAGCACCCGATCGGCGCCCGCCGCGGAGATCAGATCGGCGGCGAGCTTGGCCGAGATCGGTGTCCGCGGCTTGACCTTCCGATCCTGGCGAGCGTAGCCGAAGTAGGGGACGACGGCGATGATCGAGCCCGCAGAGGCGCGCTTCAGCGCGTCGATCATCACCAGCAGCTCCATCAAGTTCTGATTGACCGGCGTGCTGGTCGGCTGGACAACGAAGCAGTTGACGCCGCGGATGTTCTCACCGATCTCGACGAAGGACTCACCATCGGAGAACGACGAGACGCTGGCGTTGCCGAGGGGCACCTCGACATAGCGACAGATCTCTTCGGCGAGGGAGCGATTGGCGTTGCCGCTGAAGATCGCGAGTGCTTTGAGCATGCTGGCTTCCACCTGTCGCCAGCCACCACAGAGACCGACGGTGACGTTACGCGAGCGACCTATCGTGAGCAAAGCTCACGAGTTCTAGCTGGGGCGGCAGGATTCGAACCTGCGAATGCGGGTACCAAAAACCCGTGACTTACCGCTTGTCGACGCCCCATCACCTCTTCACGGGGACCAGCTCATGGGCCTGCCAGCCCACGCGCATGCCTCTATATCGCGGGTATATAAGAGATCATCGATGCCCTGTCAAGCGACCGCGAGCTGGGTCGAAATCGCCGAAAACCCGTGAATCGTTGAGCAAGTCTCGGCTGCCTGGGCCGCATCGAGGGGCGTGGGAAAGAGCCCGAAGACCGTCGGACCGCTGCCTGAGAGCCCGCTGCCGATCGCCCCCGCCTCGTCGAGGGCCTGACACATGGCAACAATCTCGGGGCAGAGCACCGTGGCTGGCCGCTTTAGATCATTGTGCACCAGAGCGGCGAGGCTCTCTATCGTGCTCGGCAACGCCAGCGGTAGCGCGGGAGGAGCGCTGCGGTCGAGGCGCGCTCCCCGCTTCAGGCCGAGCGCCCGAAACACCTCTGGCGTGGAGAGAGGTCGGTTGGGGTTGACCAAGGTGACATCCACCCTCTCGGGACCTCGCCCCTCGAGCGGCGTGAGCTGCTCGCCGATGCCGCGCACGCGGGAGGGGCGGGGATCGAGGAAGAAGGGGACATCGGCGCCCAAGGCCAGCGCCAGCTCTGGCAGCATCGGGCCGGGTCCGGCGCCCTGCCCCAAGCACGCCTCGAGCCCGCGGAGCACGGCGGCCGCGTCGCTCGAGCCACCTCCGAGCCCCGCCGCCGTCCAGACCGCCTTCTCCAGCTCGATCTCGACCCGCGCCGAGATCTGTCGCGCCGAAAGCCAGCTCAGCGCCGCGCGCGCGGCCAGGTTGTCGGCGCCGGCGAGCTCGGGCTGCTGCGGGCAGCGGCAGACGACCTCCGGCTGCCGCGCCGGCCACAGCCGCACCCTGAGCCGATCCCCCCACTTCAGCCGAAAAAAGAGGCTGTCGAGCTCGTGGTAGCCGTCGTCGCGGCGCCCCAGCACATGTAGGGCGAGGTTGATCTTGGCTGGCGCGAAGAGCTGCAGCAGCTGGCCTTCGAGGGCGGCGGGTCGATCTGGTGTGGACATCGCGGTGGCAGCTCCCGGGCTGTATGGATTGCGGACACACCCTCGGGTCGCAGATCTAGCACCCTCGGCCCATCTCGGGGATGTGATCTTCGGATGCGTCGGGGTAGCACGTCGGCTATGCTCCGACTCCTCCCAAGAACACGACACCAAGAGGGATACGGCATGTGTGGAATCGTTGGCTACGTTGGACCCGAGAAGTGCTCCGACATCCTGATCGATGGGCTCCGTCGGCTCGAGTACCGCGGCTACGACTCGGCTGGTACGGCGATCATGGACGGGGGCCAGACCGAGATCGTCCGCAGCGAAGGCAAGCTGAGCAACCTGTCGAAGCTTCTTGATGACCAGAAACCGGCCGGCACCGTCGGCATCGGCCATACCCGCTGGGCGACCCACGGCCGGCCCACCGAGCAGAACGCGCATCCCCATAAGTATGGCCTGGTGGCCGTGGTGCATAACGGCATCATCGAAAACCACGCCGCGCTGCGCTCCGAGCTCGAGAGCAACGGCCATGAGTTCTCGTCGGAGACCGACACCGAGATCGTCGCCCACCTGATCGACGACGCTTACAAAGAGGAGCAGGACGCGCTCAAGGCCGTGCTCTCAGCGCTGCGGCGTGTACAGGGCGCCTACGCCATCGGTGTGCTGATCGACGGCGTGCCCGACCAGATCATCTGCGCCCGCCATGACGCGCCGCTGATCCTCGGCGTCGCCGACGACGCCAACTACGTCGCCTCCGACATCCCGGCGATCCTCAGCCGCACTCGCGAGATGATCTTCCTCGAAGAGCAAGAGATCGCCGTGGTGCGAGCTGACGGTGTGTCGATCTGCGATCTCGACGGCAAGCCGGTCGATCGCGAGCCGCAGACGATCATGTGGGACGCGATGATGGCCGAAAAGGGCGGCCACAAGCACTTCATGCTCAAGGAGATCCACGAGCAGCCGCGCGCCGTCACCGACACGATCCGCGATCGCGTCTCGCCCACAGCCGGCGACGCCTTCATCGATGACTTCGAGATCGACATCGAGCAGCTGCGGCGGGTGGTGATCGTCGCCTGTGGCACGTCCTATCACGCCGCGCTGGTCGGCAAGTTCTTGATCGAGAACATGGCCAGGATCCCCGTCGAGGTCGATCTCGGCAGCGAGTTCCGTTATCGTGATCCGCTGGTCGGCGACAACGACCTGCTGGTCTCGATCTCTCAGTCCGGCGAGACCGCCGACACCCTCGCCGCGATGCGTGAGGCGCGGCGCAAGGGCGCCCGTCTACTCTCAATCTGCAACGTGGTCGGCTCGACCATCGCTCGCGAGTCCGACGGCGTGCTCTACACCCACGCCGGCCCCGAGATCGGCGTAGCCTCGACCAAGGCCTTCACGACCCAGCTCTCGGCGCTGGTGCTCCTCGCCATCCACCTCGGTCGTCGCACCGGGTGCCTCTCGGAGGCCGACGCCAAGGACCTGATCGCCGATCTGCTGGCGATCCCCGAGCAGATGAAGGAGGTTCTCGACCACGCCGCGCTGGTCGACGTCATCTCTCGCCGCTACGCCAACGCCCGCGATTTCCTCTACCTCGGCCGCGGGATCAACTATCCGATCGCCCTCGAGGGCGCGCTCAAGCTGAAGGAGATCTCCTACATCCATGCCGAGGGCTACCCCGCCGGCGAGATGAAGCACGGCCCCATCGCCCTGATCGACGAAGACCTCCCTGTGGTCGTGATCGCTCCTCGTGGCTCGGGCTACGAGAAGATCATCAACAACCTGGCCGAGGTGCGCGCCCGTCAGGGCAAGGTGATCGCGATCGCCTCCCGCGGCGACCTCGATATCGGCGACAAGGTCGATGACGTGATCCAGATCCCCGACGTCCGCCCCGAGCTGCAGCCGCTCTTGACCGTTTTACCGCTGCAGATGCTGGCCTACCGCATCGCCGACCTCCGCGGCACCGACGTCGATCAGCCGCGTAACCTCGCCAAGTCCGTCACCGTCGAATAGATGGAGACTCGCTAGAGCGCGGATCAGCTTACCGGACCGAGCTGCGCGAAGGATGCGGAATCACGGCGTAGGAGCGAGAAAGGCGCCTGCTGGTCGCACGCGACCGACGAGCGACAACCGCTGTGATGTCGCAGACCAGCGCGGCGACAGGAGGGACGTTGGTCAGCGCTCTAGCAGCGTGTTCGCCGCTGGCCAACCCGCTCCATCGCATGGGAGCCACTGGTCGCCGAGCAGTCCGCTGTGTATTCTCACGGCGCGTAACGCTGCCCCGCGCTGAGGTGTCCCAAGGGAGCCGCGGCAGCACAGGGCTGTCGGCGAAGAGCAAGGAGTGACGCGAGCATGTCGGAAAACCACGCTCAGGTTGTGATCATCGGAACAGGCCCCGCGGGCTACACGGCAGCGATCTATACCGCGCGGGCGGAGCTGTCGCCGCTGGTGATCGAGGGCATCCAACCCGGCGGCCAGCTGACGATCACCACCGACGTCGAAAACTACCCAGGCTTCCCCGAGGGGGTAATGGGCCCGGAGATGATGACGCTCTTCCGCAAGCAGGCCGAGCGCTTCGAGACCAGGTTCCTCACCGGCCAGGTCGAGAAGGTCGACTTCTCGAAGCGGCCCTTCAAGCTCACGGTGGACGCGGACACAGAGATCACGGCCGACGCGGTGATCGTCTCCACGGGCGCCTCGGCCCGCTACCTTGGCCTCGAGAGCGAGACCAAGCTGATGGGCTACGGCGTCTCGGCGTGCGCGACCTGCGACGGCTTCTTCTACCGCGGCAAAGAGGTCGTGGTGATCGGCGGCGGCGACTCGGCGATGGAGGAGGCGACGTTCTTGACGCGTTTCGCCAGCAAGGTGACGATCATCCACCGGCGCGACGAGTTTCGCGCCTCGAAGATCATGCAGCAACGCGCGCTCGACAACGAAAAGATCGAGGTCATCTGGGACGCCACGGTCACCGAAGTGCTCGGCGATCCGCAGGCCGGCGGCGTGACCGGCGTGAAGGTCAAAAACCTCGAGACCGACGACGTCAGCGAGCTGGCTTGCCATGGGATGTTCGTCGCGATCGGACACACGCCGAACACCACGTTCCTTGAAGGCCACCTCGAGCTCGATGAGAACGGCTATATCAAGGTCGCGCCGGGGCGGACCTTTACGTCCGTCGAGGGCGTCTTCGCCTGTGGCGATTGCATCGATCCTATCTATCGTCAGGCGGTAACGGCGGCCGGCACCGGCTGCGCCGCGGCGCTCGACGCCGAGCGCTGGCTCGCCGAGCAGGCGGGGTGAGGCGCTGAGTGTATGGGGCGGCTGCTTTCTTCTGCCGCCCTGTGCGAGGAAGGGCAGTCCACATGAGCGAGAGCCAGGCGCAACACACACACGAGCATACCCAGGGTGATCCCCGGGGTGATGACGCCGAGCTCGCCGCACGGCTAGGAGAAAGCTCCCTCTTTACGGGCCTTTCGGAAGCTCTCCTGCTCCGCCTGGCGCGCTCTGGATCGGTGATCGACGTCAAGCGTAACGACTTCGTCTTCCGCGAGGGAGACAGCGGCGACAAGGTCTACCTGGTGCTCGACGGCGCGATCCGGATCAGCCGCACGGTGCCAGGCATGGGCGAGGAGGCGCTGGCCGTGCTACGAACGGGCTCGGCCTTTGGCGAGATGTCTTTGATCGACGGCTCTCCGCGCTCCGCCGACGCCAAGGGGCATGAGTCCAGCCGCCTCTACGTGGTCAACAAGCAGGAGATGGAGCGGCTGATGTTCGTCGACCGCACCCTGGCCGTTGATCTCCTATGGAAGATGGTGCGGATCCTCACCAATCGCCTGCGCCAGACCAACGACAAGATGACCTTCCTCTCGGTCACCGGCCGCTTCGAATAGCCCTTCGACTCAATCCACGACACGATCCGTCGATTGAGTCTAGGATGTTCGAATGGAAACCACCGACGGCGACGGGTGGGAAGCGCGAAGGCGTGGACGTCGACGATCTGCTCGCGCAGTACCTCAACGACGACCAGAGTCCGGAAAACAAGGGAGATGTCCGCTCGCTGACCGACGAGCTCGAGGCCCTGCTCGTGGCGGCCGAGCGCAATCAAATCGGCCCGCAGCGCCAGCGCGTCACGCCCACCGAAGCCCTTCATGTGGTGCAGACCGAAACACCCTCCCACGACGAGTTCGACGACGAGGACCCCACCGAGCCGCTCGGAACCCAGCTGCTGCCGACCGTCGCCGAGCAAGAGTTCGACGCCCCACAGACGACCTACCGGGGCAAGCGCTCGGCTAGAGCGCTGATCCGCTTACCGGACCGAGCCGCGCGAAGGATGCGGAATCACGGCGTCGGAGCGAGGAGGGCGCCTGCTGGTCGCACGCAACCGACGGGCGACAACCGCTGTGATGTCGCAGACCAGCGCGGCGACGAAAGGGACGTTGGTCAGCGCTCTAGGAGCACCCCCACCTATTCGGGACCGAGCCGGGTGCTGAGCTGCCGAGCCGATGTCGTCGCCGAAGACATGAGCCATATGGGTGGTACGGCGAACGCTCTGAGGCCTCAAAAGCGGCTGGCAGTGCTGTACTCGGCGTCGGGAGGAAGGCGTCGGGGTGCTCCTAAGCCGGCGTCTTCGGACGCCGAGCAGGAGCTGGCGCAAGACGCGCCAACGGCGACGATCTTACCAACCTCCAGACCTGGTGACGACGAGGGCGACGACCTCGCGCCCCCAGATGACGGCCGCCAGACCCTGCCAGGGTGGTCTCCCGACGATATCTAAGAGGTTCCCCACACCTTCCAAGACGGAGGGGAGGTTGTTTACAGCTTGCCGAGCAGCATGAAGGAGATGACGAGGGCGTAGATGACCAGCGACTCGATCAGCGCGAGGCCGAGGATCATCGGGGTGAAGATCTTCGACGAGGCGCCCGGGTTGCGAGCGATACCCTCGAGCGCCGCGGAGGCAGCCTTGCCCTGACCAAGGGCGCCACCGAAGGCGGCGATGCCGATACCCAGACCGGTAGCGATACCGATGAAGGCCTTCATCGTGAAGGCGTTGTCCGCCGCGCCATTGGCGGCGAGGGCGACGCCGCTGATCAGCATCACGACGAGGGCCGACAGCGCCGAGAAGACCAACTTGAACTTGCGATTGACCATTTTGGGACTCCTTCTGATCCGTGACTCAAGCCTGCGGGGTTGGGCGGATCGGTAAAACTGTCTCTATCGTTTCGTTGCGACTCGAAGGTCGATTCAGAAACCAAACGCAGCGGTGATCAATGGGCCTCGTGTACTTGGGCCGCCTCGCCGATGTAGATCATCGCCAGCAGCGAAAACACCAAGGTCTGGACCACGCTGACCAGCACACCCAGTACGTAGAAGGGCAGCGGCACCAGCACCGGCACGAGCATGATGATCGTGCCCAAGAGCTTGTGGTCGGCGAACATGTTGCCCATCAGACGAAGGGCGAGGGAGCCGGGGCGGATCACCAGATGGGTGAGCGACTCGATGATGATCAGCAGCGGGGCAAGCCACAGGATCGGCCCAACGAAATGCTTCAGCCAGCCCGCGCCGTGGGTCTTGAACCCAATGGCGTGGGTCACCAAGAGCACCAGCCCGGAGAGCGCGAGGTTGGTCTTCAGCGTATCCGTGGCCGGCAACAGCCCCGGGACCAAGCCCATCAGGTTGTTTAGCAGGATGAAGAAGACGAAGGTGCCGATCAGCGGCAGGAAGCGCTCGGCGTTCTTCTTGCCCATCACGCCTTCGCCGATGCTCAGCGTGGCGTCGATGATCATCTCGAAGAGATTGCGCAGCCCGAAGCCCTTCTCGGGGACCAGTCGGTTGCGGCGCAAGCGGCCGATGTACATCACCGAAGCGACGATCAGGATCAGCGCTACCAGCGCGGCGATCACCATATGGATGATCGTGAAGTGCGTGGGCAGCGAGTCGGTCATCGCCTGCCGCTGCAGGTAGTGCGCCGCGTAGGCCTTGAGGTTCTGGTACCCGGGCAGGTAGTGAAACCAGCTGCTATGGTCGCCCATTTTCGACGTCCTGCTCGTGAGCACCGCTCATGCTTCCGCCCAGCATGCCCTCGGATCCGCCGCGCGCGGCGATGCGGAAGCCTTCGATCAGGATCGAAACGACCACGATCGAGACACCGAGGAGCATACCGCTGGGAGCCAGCGGCGCGTAGTTGATCAGAAGAAAGATGGCGACACCCATCACCCCAAACTTCAGCATCAGCAGAAGGGCGAGCATCGCTTGACGAGGAGGATGCTTGGACTGACTCAGGCCTCGCATCAAGGTCCGGAGCGCGTAAAAGTTGACCACGGACAAGACCCCGCCGATCGCCACACCGAGCGTGAAGCGCGTGGTGGCGAAGGCTAGCGACAGCCCGGCCACGATGACGACCAGGGCGGCTGCGAGCCTCTCGATGGGGTGAATGCGGGGCATCTCGACGTTGATCCTTGGTACGACTTCGATCTAGATACGGCTATCGTCGGCTCTGTGGGGCGGGAAGCGTCTCCGTGGGGCACACCGACTGAAAGAACGCTTCATGCTTCGAACTTCGCTTACATCTACGCAGCGCGACACGATTTGGTACTGCCTATCGGTCTCGATCCCTCTGGCCTCGATCCCTCTGGTCTCGATCCCTCTGGTCTCGGTCCTCTTCTTCAGCCTCTAAGCGACGGTTGATGCGCGCGGTGGTTCGGATCAGCGAGACGAAGCCAGCGGCCGCCCCCAGCCCAAGCATCGACAGCATCAGGATGGGTTTGGTGTCATAGCGTGCGTCGAGCCACTCGCCGAAGAGGTATCCGCCGACGATGCCGATCGCCAGCTCGATCCCCATGGCGCTGTAGCTCAGCGCGATGCCCCAGCTCTTCCTCCCGTCGTCACCCTCCATCGTCGCGTCACCGTTCATCGGTTCACGCAAGCCTTTGTAGGCGATATCTCGAGGCTGATAGCACGGCCCTAGGAACGGGTCAACGCGCCTGAGCAAAAACGAAGGCGGTGGGGAAGCGAGCCATATCGAAGAGATAGGCGAAAATGACGCTGTGCACCATCGGGGAGACCATCAGAGAGGGGGCAGGACAAATGCCGCGCTGCGGCGATCGTTGAATGATCTCGGTTAGAAGCCGGACATGATCGCGGCGGCGACCTCGATCGTCCGATCGATGTCCGCCTCGCTGTGGGCAGCTGAGATAAAGAGAGCCTCGAACTGAGATGGTGGCAAAAAGACGCCGCGGTCGCGCATCTCACGGTGGTAGCGGCCGAAACGCTCGAGGTCGCTCGTTTGTGCTGTCGCGAGATCGATCACTGGCCCCTCGCAGAAGAACGCCGTGATCATCGAGCCGACCTGGTTGACCCACAGCGGGATCTTCGCGTCGCTGCCCGCTTGGCGCAGGCCGTCGGCCAGACGCAGGCCGAGGGCCTCGAGCCGGGCGTAGGGATCAGTGCGCTCCAGCGCCTCGAGGGTGGTGATGCCAGCGGCCACCCCCAGCGGGTTTCCAGAGAGCGTGCCGGCCTGGTAGACCGGCCCGAGGGGGGCGATCTGATCCATGATGTGGGCGCGGCCACCGTACGCGGCCAGCGGCAGCCCGCCGCCGATGACCTTCCCCATACAGGTGAGGTCCGGTGTGACGCCGTAGCGCTCCTGGGCGCCGCCAAGGGCGACGCGGAAGCCGGTCATCACCTCGTCGAAGATCAGCAGCGCTTTATGGGTGTCGCAGAGCTTGCGTAGCCCCTCGAGGTAACCGGGCTGGGGTGGCACGCAACCCATGTTGCCCGCCACCGGCTCGATCAGAATCGCGGCGACCCGCTCGCCCTGCTCGGAGAAGACCGCGCGCATCGCGTGGAGATCGTTGTAGGGCACCACGAGCGTGTCTTGGGCAGCGCCAGCGGGTACACCGGCCGAGTCTGGGATCCCCAGCGTCTCGGCGCCAGAGCCTGCGCGAACCAGCAGGTAATCAGCGTGGCCATGGTAGCCGCCGGCGACCTTGATCACCCGATCGCGCTTGGTGTAGCCGCGAGCGACGCGGACGGCGCTCATGCACGCCTCCGTACCGCTGTTGACGAGCCGCACGCGCTGGATCGAGGGCATCAGCCGAACGATCGTCTCTGCGAAGCTCACCTCGCCGGCCGTCGAGGCGCCAAAGCCAACGCCCTTCTGGATCGCCTCGGTGATCGCGGCCAGCGTCGCCGGGTGGCCATGACCAAGGATCATCGGGCCCCAGGAGCCGATGTAGTCGATGTAGTCGTTATCATCGACGTCCCAGACCCGGCTACCCCGCGCGCGGTCGATGAAGAGCGGATCGCCACCGACCGACCGAAAGGCGCGCACCGGGCTGTTTACGCCACCGGGGATCACCTCTTCGGCGCGGGCTTGCAGCTCCCGCGAATGTGTGTAGGTCGTCGCATCGGTCATGACCGCTCCTCGCTACCTTCCTCGCTCCCCGTCGTCTCGTCAGCGGTGGTCTCGTCAGCGGTGACGCTCTCTACGGCGCTCTCGGATGTAGAGGCGACGCTCTCCGGCTCGACAGCCATGCTCTCGACGGCCAACGCCTCGCCACCATCGTCGCCCTCAGCTGCGCCACCGCTGGCGTCGCCCCCATCCTCGCTCACGTCTTCGTCCTCGCGCTCCGCGAGGCGCTCCACGCCGACGACCTGCTCGTCGTCCGCGAGGCGGAAGAGCGTGACGCCCTGGGTGTTGCGACCTATCGTCGGGATGCCGGCCACCGGCATGCGGATCACGCGCCCCGAGTTGGCGATGATCATCAGCTCGTCGCCGTCGATCACCACCCGCGACCCCGCCACCGGCCCGTTGCGCTCCGAGGTCTTGATCGCGATCACCCCCTTGCCACCGCGGTTCTGCGTGGAAAACTCGCTGACCGCCGTGCGCTTGCCATAGCCGCGGTCACAGACGGTGACGACGCTGGCCAGCTCGTTGCCCGGATCGATTACGGCCATGCCCACGACGCTGTCGCCGTCCTCGAGCTTGACGCCGCGCACACCGCGCGCCGTGCGCCCCATCGGCCGCACGGCGTCTTCGCGGAAGCGGATCGCCATCCCGTGGCGGGTACAGAGCAGGATCTCCTGTTGCCCATCGGTGAGGCGGACGTCGATCAGCTCGTCGCCCTCCTCGATGTCGATCGCGATGATCCCCACCGAGCGGATGTTGGTGAAGTCTGTCAGCGCCGTGCGCTTCACCGTGCCGTTGCGCGTGGCCATCACGAGGAACGAGCCCTCGGCGATCTCCTTGAGCGCGAGCATCTGGTCGACGCGTTCGTCCTCTCGCAGCTCCAGCAGGTTGACGATCGCCTTGCCCCGAGCAGAGCGCGCCGCCCGCGGGATCTCGTAGACCCGCTTGACGTAGACCCGCCCGGTGTTGGTGAACATCATGATCATGTCGTGGGTATGAGCGATGAAGAGCTCCCGCACGAAGTCCTCGTCGCGGGTGTTCATCCCCGACACGCCTTTACCGCCGCGCTTCTGGGCGCGGTACTCATCGCTCGGCGCGCGCTTGATGTAGCCCGAGTGCGAGACCGTGACGACCATCTCCTCGTCGGCGATCAGGTCTTCGATCGCGATCTCACCGGAGGCGTCGACGATCCGCGTGCGCCGATCGTCGCCGTACTTCTCGCGCACCTCCTCGAGCTCCTCCACCACCACCTTGAGCAGCTCCTCCTCGTCGGAGAGCAGCCGCTGCAGAAAAGCGATGCGCTCGCGGATCTCGGCCAGCTCGGCGAGGATCTTGTCGCGCTCGAGGCCCGTCAGCCGCTGCAAGCGCATGTCGAGGATCGCCTGCGCCTGCGCCTCGGAGAGCGCGAAGCGGCTCATCAAGCCGGTGCGGGCCTCCGCCGGCCCCGCCGAGCTGCGGATCAGCTGGATCACCTCGTCGAGGTTATCCAGGGCGATCTGCAAGCCTTCGAGGATATGCTCGCGCTTCTTCGCTTCACGGAGCTGATAGATCGAGCGGCGGGTGACGATGTCTCGCCGGTGCTCCACGAAGTGGTGCAGCGCGTTCTTCAGCGTCAGCACCTCTGGCCGCCCGTCGACGATGGCGACCATGTTGATGCCGAAGGAGTCTTGCAGCTGGGTCTGCTTGTAGAGCTGGTTGAGCACCACCTCTGGGGTGGCGTCGCGCTTGAGCTCGAACACCATCCGGATGCCGCGCCGATCGGACTCGTCGCGGAGATCGCTGATGCCCATCAGGCGCTTGTCTTTGACCAGCTGGGCGGTCTTCTCCAGCAACCTGGCCTTGTTGACCTGGTAGGGCAGCTCGGTGACGATGATCGCCTGCTTCTTGCCGATCTCCTCGACGCTCGTCTCGGCGCGCACGGTGATCGAGCCGCGTCCCGTCTCATAGGCCTGGCGGATACCGGAGCGACCGTAGATCGTCCCGTAGGTCGGGAAATCGGGCCCCGGGATCAGCTCCATCAGCTCGGGGAGCTCGATCTGCGGGTTCTTGATCAGGGCGATGGTGCCGTCGATCACCTCGCGCAGGCTATGCGGCGGGATGTTCGTCGCCATCCCGACGGCGATGCCCTGCGCGCCGTTGACGAGGAGGTTCGGGATGCGCGTGGGCAGGATGTCGGGCTCGAGCTCTTTTTCGTCGTAGTTAGGAGACCAGTCGACGGTGTCTTGCTCGATGTCGGCCAGCATGTCGCCACCAGCGCGAGACATCCGGACCTCGGTGTAACGCATCGCCGCCGGGGGATCGCCGTCGATGCTGCCGAAGTTGCCCTGCCCGTCGGCCAGCGGGTAGCGCAGTGAGAACTCCTGCGCCATACGCACCAGGGCGTCGTAGACGGATTGGTCGCCGTGCGGATGGTATTTACCGATCACGTCGCCGACGACACGAGCCGACTTTTTGTAGGGTTGGGTGAAGGTGTTGCGCAGCTGCTGCATCGCGTAGAGCACGCGCCGATGGACGGGCTTGAGACCATCGCGCACGTTGGGTAACGCGCGTGAGATGATCACGCTCATCGCGTAGTCGATGAACGACGAGCGCATCTCGTTGACGATGCTGGTGCGCTCTAGCCGCGGTGAGTCGGCGGAGGTAGCAGGTGCTGTAGGCTCTTCGGGTGGCGCTTCGCGGTCGGACATGGGTTGCTTCTTTGGCCCTGAGGGTCTGTGGCTTTCGCTGGCTTTCGCAGGGCGTCTTCGGGTGGTCGCGACGCCCCGCCGAGGTCTTCTTCCGACGCGCCGAACAGCGCCCCGAACAACTGCTGCCGATTGGTGCTAACCGATGGATATCGGAACAAAAAAGCGAATGTCACGGTCTAGCGCAGATCCTGCCGTGGGTCAACGCTCGGAGAGACCTAGACGTGAGTCAGCTTACGCTCTCCGCCGCCTCTCCATGTGAGCGGAGGCCAAACAAATTCCCTTTTGCTTTCAACATCTTAAGCTCCAATCTCTCCCGTCCGAGAGCTGCAACGCCAGCGTCGGGGGCATGGAGCTTAGCGGGAGGCGGTCTCTCGCTGCACCAGCGCACGAATGTGTGGCCTCGTGCGCTCGGGGTCGGTGAAGAGCAGGTTGCAGAGCGGCCCCGTGCACCCGACGACCCGGGCCTCTAGGGTGCATCGTCGCGAGGCGTGACTGCCCACCGGGGGCAGCGCGACGTGGACCTGCACCGCGTCGTCGACGTCGAGCGGGCGACTGCTGCGTAACCGAAGACCGTCCTCGCCGATGTCGAGCAGCTCGGCGATCGCCATCCCATGAGATGTGGAGATCTGGACAGGCCGGTGGAGGGGCAGACGCGGACGTCGCATCCTGCCAGCCCGCATGAGATCGCTATCGTTGTCCTGATCGTGCGCGCTCTTTGTACTGCCAGAGCCCTCGAGGACTGGTGGAAACGTCATAGATACTGCTTTCTGCAACTGGCGTCGAGCGAGGCCGCGCGCCATGGCACGCGTCTTTGAAGTCTCCCCTCGAACGGTTTCCGCCCTACGCAGATAGCCTCAACCCGACCTCACCTCGACGATAAAGACTTCTTAACAACCAAGGCTAGAAAACTCAAGCAAAAACCGCTGCCAAAGGTGTGATGTAGCTCACCAGAACCAGCGCTGAAGTAGACCTGATAGACTTGGTGCGACTCGACAGGCAGCGTCGGAGAAGAGCTTGATCATCTCCGCCGCAGCCCAGCGCCAACGATCGTGAACCGGCGGGAGGACGGCCGGAAGCAGCTCGAGCTCGAGAGCCCAGCGGGCCTGGCGTGCGGCGACCCGCAGGTTGAAGGCGGCGCGCTGAGCGTGAAAGGGCTGACTGATCACGGTCACGCGTCTGACACCTCGAGCGATCAGCAGCGGCAAGCCTAGAGCGCTGACCAACTTACCTCCCGTCGCCGCGCTGGTCTGCGAAATCACAGCGGTTGTTGCTCGTCGGTTGCTTGCTACCAGCAGGCGCCCTCCTCCTCGAGGCGAGCACGCAAGGCCGCCCGAGGCGAGCCGTCGGGCCAGAGGGCCGCGCCGGGCACGAAGAGCGCCCGCGCCGAGGGCTGGGCTGAGTGCCGCATCAACCCTTGGCTGGAGCCTTCTTCGCCGCTGGCGCCTTCTTGACGGGCGCCTTCTTGACGGGCGCCTTCTTGACGGGCGCCTTCTTGACGGGCGTCTTTTTCATGACCGTTGGTCGGAGCACGGCCGCCTTGCCCTGTCGCAGCTTCCCGGGCTTCTTACGTTTGGCTTCTGGGCGACAGCAGAGATCAACGGAGCGGACGACCTTGGCTCGCCGCTCTTCCAGGCCGACCTTCAATCGCGCCACGGCGAGACCCTTCATGTCGTAGTACTCGATCTTCAGCGGGTACCAGCCGCGCTTGACTCGCACCATCTTGCACTTCTTGCGCAGCTTGTGCTTGCCCCAGTCATCGACGATCAGCTCATCGCCGAGCCACAGTCGGCCACCGTCGTCGCTCTCGAGACAGACCGCGTGGCGATCGTCTTTGAGGAAGCGGAGGTAGCCCTTCCAGCGCACGCTGAAGTCGTCGGCGCCAGCCTTGGGCTCAGGAGTTCCCGTGGTGTGGATGTTGATCATCGGATCGAGGCGCTCGCGGACCTTCTTTTGAAAACGCGCGCCCTTGAAGTAGGTGCCCATGATCCCGCCCTGACGCCGGCGTAGCTTGGCGCCGACGGTCGCCGTTACCGGCTCGAGGGGCTTGAGCGTGCTGTAGGTCCAGGTCACGACGACGAGCAGGATCAGCGCGATGGCGCTGGGGATCGCGATCCGCAACACGCGACGACGGCGGCGCTCCGCGGCCGTGGAGAAGCGGGCGTGGGCGTAGCGCTCGAAGTCGCCGAAGAAGCCACGGACGCGCTCGGCCAGGGGCTCCCAGTCGAAGCGACCGTCGGGAGGCTCGGCGCCCACGTCGTGAAAAAGGCGGGTCTGGCGGGCCAGCCCGCGGAGCTGAAAGTAGAGCGCCAGCTGATCGACAGAGAACGCGCCACTCGCGACGAACTCCGCCTCGAACGTGGCGAGGGTCTCAGCGCTGCCGTCGAAGTGCTGCCCGCGGCTGGCGAAGAGCAGCTCTAACGCGTCTCTCATCACCTCGGCGGTGAGCGCGGCGAGCAGGTGCAGCGGGAACGGCGCCTCGCGCAAGATCAGCTCGATGAAGGTCAGGTAGCTGCGCGCCGAGCCGAGCATCAAGCGGCGGAAGTCGCGCGGGTAGGGACGCTTGGTGCGGTAGAGTTCATGCAGCTTACGAGCGCGCCCCTCGGCAGAGAGCAACGTGTACCAGCTCTCGCCGGCCAGCTCGCCGAGCTGCTTCCAAGCGTCGGCGCGGTAGAGCAGCGGCTCGACCAGCACGCCCTGTCCCGCGAAGAGATCGACGAGCTGCTTACCCAGCGCCAGGCGTGCCTCCTCGTCGACCTTGTCGCCAACCCGCACCGCGGCAATGTAGCCGTCGGGCATGTCGAAGAGCTCGAGCTCCTCGACGCCGGGGAAAGACTCGCGGGTCAGGCGCTCGAGGCGCACGACCTTCGAGACCTCCTGGGGCTCGGACTCCGGCGTGGCGTTGACGCTCGCGTCAAGCGCTGGCGTCTCCGAGGCCTCGGCTTCATCATGGGTGTCGTTCACCTCGGCGTCCTTGGCAGGCTCGGCCTCGGCGTTCTCGTCGACACGCTCTGCCTCGGCTTCTTCGTCGGCGTCGGGCTTCTTCGCAGCTTCGGTCTCGGCGAGACGATCCTTGTCGGTCATCGGCTGGGGCCTTCCTCGCGCGGAGCTGTCCACCCGCATTTGCGGGCTCGCGCATCCCGCGGAGTTGTAGCATCCAGCGGACGTGCCCGGAATAGGAGTTTGCGACGCTCCCGCGCAACAGAACGCCGCGTCTACGCCAGGAGAACCACCCGTTGGTCAGCGCTCTAGAAGCTCGCGGCGGCTTGGGCGGCCAGCGCGCGGGCGTTGGTCCAGGCCTCGTCGGAGCGCTCACGACGCTTCTCGAGCTCGCGAAGGAAGATCTCGACGATGTTCGGATCGAACTGCGTGCCGGCGCAGCGGCGCAGCTCAGAGACCGCGGACTCGTGGGGCAGAGCCTTGCGGTAGGCGCGATCGGAGGTCATCGCGTCGAAGGCATCGGCGATGGCGACGATGCGGCCGAGACGGGGGATACCTTCGCCGGCGAGACCGCGCGGGTAGCCAGAGCCATCCCAGGCTTCGTGGTGGCAGTAGGTGCCCTCGATCAGATCGCGGAGGAAGGGCACGGGCTCCAAGATGCGACGTCCCTTCTCCGGGTGCTCGCGAAAGACGGCGATCTCGTCGGGGGTCAGTCGGCCGGGCTTGTTGAGCATGTCGGTCGGGATGCCGATCTTGCCGATGTCGTGGACCTTCGCCGCCAGCACGACGGTCTCGATCTCCTGCGGCGAGAGCAGCATCGCCTCGGCGATCATCCGCGAATACAGCGAAACGCGCTCGGAGTGGCCGCGGGTGTAGAGGTCGCTCTCCTCGAGGGCGTTGGCGAAACCGACGATGGTCTGGCGGAAGTTCTCCTCGAGGCTGAGGTTCGCCGACTCGAGCTCGCGGTTGGACTGCAGAAGGTTCTCGTAGAGCTTGGCGTTCTCGATGCTCACCGCGGCGCGGTTGCCGAGGATCGAGAGCATCTTGCGCGTGCCCTCGGTGAAGCGGGCGCCGCGGGAGAACGAATACACGTTGAGCATCCCTAGCACGTGATGCCGGATCACCAGCGGGATCGAGCAGAAGGAGACGATGCGCTGTGAGCGCGGCGGCTTGGAGAAGAAGCGATGCGCCTTGACGCCATGGGCTAGCGCGGGCAGCTCCTCCTCGTGACAGCGCAGAAGCTCCTCGGCGTTGAGCTCGCCGAAGAGCTCTTCGCTGCCATTGCAGCGGCGTATGCGCTCGACAAAGGTGCGGCTCCCCTCTTCGTCTTCGAGCAGCAGGGAGACCGCGTCGGCCTGCCCCTCCTCGATGGTCACGTTGGTGATCAGCTCGAGGATGTGATCGAGGCTGAGGCTCTGGCTGATCGCCTCGGAGATCTTGTAGAGGCTGAGAGCCTCCTTGAGGCGGATGTTCTCGGTCTGGAGCTGTTGGCGCTCGAGGCCGCGCTGGACGATATGCACGACCTCCTCGACCTTGAAGGGCTTGAGGATGTAGTCGTAGGCGCCCTTTTTCATCGCCTCGATGGCGGTCTCGACCGTGCCGAAGCCGGTCATGATCACCGTCAACACGTTGATGCCCTGCTCTTCAATCTGACTGAGCAGCTCGAGACCGCCCATCTTGGGCATCTTCAGATCGCTGATCACCAAGTTGTAAGAGCGGCGAGAGAGCTCCCGTAAGGCCGCCTCGCCGTTCTCTACGGTGCGAACGAGGAACCCTTCCATCGTCAGAAAATCGCTCAGGATTTCCCGTATGACCTTCTCATCGTCAACGACGAGAACGCGCGGAGATTCTTCGTGCAGGCCAGCATCCATCGTGGGGCAGTCTCACGTTTCTGAACATCGTAAGTGTACTAGACGGCACGTGGATCGTCAACGCGACCATGTCTCGAAAACCTCTGGATTCGTTGTGGAACTAACGAAATCTCATCCGATGAAAGGCCCACACGGGGTTCGTGTTGGTCGTCTTGGGTTACGTTAAGAGCTTCCCTACACATTCGGGACCGAGCCGGGTGCTGAGCTGCCGCGCCGCTTTCGTAGCCGAAGAAACGAGCCTACGGGCGGTACGGCGAACGTTCTGAGGTATCGAAGGCGGCCGGCAGTGCTGTGCCCGGCGACGGGAGGGATTTGTAGGGGTGCTCTCAAGACGGCAGATCATGGGACGTCTCGACCGTGGTCACCTCGGCTTCGCTTCGCTGCTTGAGGTCAGCAAACCAGCTGTAGAAGCGCTGGAGTCGCTCGCGTCGCGAGGGCTCCAGGTAGTCGAAGTTCACACCCCGATCAGAGACCTCCCAGAAGTCGCGATCGGTGACCGCCAGCATCTCCTGGCGAATCGATTGCAGTCGCTCGGGACGCTCATGCTCCATGTCGTGGTGGATCGCGCGGGCGAGGTTCACCGCGCCACAGTCGAGATAGTAGGTCGCGAGCTTGATCTGAGCCTTGCGCACGCCACGGAGGGCGCGATCCTGCTCCTCGGTCTCAGGAGCGCGATCGACGTCGAGGAAGGTCGCGAGCAGCTGGTCTTCCTCGGCGAAGTGCTCTCGATGGGCGACCTCGCAGAGCGCGCACAGATCGTTGGCAGCGGTCTCGGTGACGAAGGAGAGGCCCATCGAGTTGGCGGTCTGGCCGTAATACTTGAAGTAGCCGGCCAGCTCGATCACCTCTTGCTTCCAGCCCGCCTTGAGCGTGTTCTCGGCGAGCTGGCGGTATTGGTGAAAGACGTTGTAGGCAGTGCGTACGTCGTGGCTGTTGAGCGTGGCGCGGAGGTAGGTGTTGAAGAACTTGATCACCAAGCCGAGCACGGTGCGGTCGTCGCAGTGCAGCGCGCGCTCGCCGATATAGCGGGTGTTGATCGCCACCAGCTGGCCGATGTCGCGCATCTTGTTGAGCGACTCGTTGAAGATCGTCTGGTATTGGCGCAGGGCTTTCCACTCGACCCAGTTGCGGGACTCCTCGATGCTCGCCAGGGTGTGGCTGGCCATCACGACGAAGTCCGGGTTGCGGCGCAGCTGGCTGCCGACGGTGTACCAGGCGTCGGAGAGCTCGTTCTTACGCCGCAGGTAGTTGGTGATGAAGTCCTTGATCGCGTCGACGCTGCGGGAGGTGATGATCCGGTCTTTTTGCGAGAGCGCGTTGATCGCCACGTCGGCGAGCTGCTCGATCGCCACCAGCACCCGCCCCTGACGCTGTCCGAGGGCGGCGCTGCCCTGGTTGAGCACCTCGACCAGCGCCTGCTCCTGAAGGCGCGCGACGATCCGCTCGGGCTCCAGGAACTTGAAGACATAGGTAAAATACGGGATCAGCACCAGGATCGCCGCGGTCATCAACACCACCGTCGAGGCGACGAGGATCCGCGGGTAGAACTTGCTGTGTACGGCGAAGGTGGCCCAGAGGCAGTGGATCGAGGTGATGACGAAGACGCCGAGGACGATCAGGTTCGTCCGATCGCGAAAGAACATCTCCGTCACGCGCGGTGTGTAGCGCGTCGCCGACAGCTGCAAGATGATCGAGACGACGGTGATCACGATGCCGAGGATCGCCACGACGACCTCGGGCAGGTTGCCAAGCGCGCCCTGCATGTCGCTCGGCCCGGCGCTGGAGACCGCCGCCCAGAGGCTGTCTTGGCTGGCGCTGAGATCGAGCAGCACCAACGCAAAGAAGAGCGCCGCAGCGCCGCCGCCGAGCAAAACCAGCGGGTAGAGCCACACCCGCCGGCGACTGATCCTCTCTTCCGCCATCGTCTCTGACCTTAGTACAGCGCCCCGGAAAAAAGGGAACGATAGCGGGTCCTGGACCCTTTTTCTGAGGCGCTGCGCGTAGGCACCCCCTACAGATCCCACCCGCCGCCGGGTACAGCACTGCCGCTCTCTAGACCTCAGAGAGCTCGGCGTACCACCCGTATGGCTCGTTTCTTCGGCTACGAACTCGGCTCGGCAGCTCAGCACCCGGCTCGGTCCCGAAGGTGTGGGGGGTGATCTTAACCAGCTTCACAATCCCCGCCGCCGGCGTATGCTTGGCCGATGCTGCTCGCGATCGACATTGGCAACACCAACACCGTCGTTGGCCTCTTCTGCGGTGAGAGGCTGCTCGAGAGCTGGCGCGTCGCCACATCTGTGACGCGCACGGCTGACGAGAACGCTGTGCTCCTTCGCGAGCTCTTCCGGCTGAGCGACGCGAGCGACGAGCCACCGGCGATAGAGGCCGCGATCGTCGCCTCGGTGGTGCCCAACGCCGTCCCGCCGCTGCTCTCGGCGCTCCAGCGGCGCTTCAATGTCGAGGCGCTCGTCGTCGGCCCTGGGATCAAGAGCGGGATGCCGATCCTCTACGAGAACCCCAAGGAGGTCGGAGCCGATCGCATCGTCAACGCCGTGGCGGCCTACGCAGATCATCCGATGGGGTTGATCATCGTCGACTTCGGCACGGCGACGACCTTCGACTGCGTCACGCCGAAGGGCGAGTATCTCGGTGGCGTGATCGCGCCTGGGATCACCGTCAGCGCTGACGCCCTCTACCGGCACGCCGCCAAGCTCCCACGGGTCGAGATCCGCGCCCCCGAGCGGGTCGTCGGTCGCAACACGGTGGCGAGCATGCAGTCCGGGCTCTACTACGGCTATGCGGGGCTGGTCGATGGGATCGTCGAGCGGATGGCCGAGGAGTGCGACTTCGAGGTCTATGTGATGGCCACCGGCGGCTTGGCCCCGCTGATCACGACCACCTCAAAGACGATCCAGGAGGCTGATGACCTGCTGACCCTGCGCGGGCTGCGGATCCTCCACGAGCGCAACGCGTCTTAGAGCGCAGCCTGTTGATGTAGGAGCCCCCCCACACCTTAGGAGCCTCCCACACCTTCGGGACCGAGCCGGGTGCTGAGCTGCCGAGCCGAGTTCGTAGCCGAAGAAACGAGGCATACGGGTGGTCTGGCGAGCTTTCTGAGGGCTCGAGAGCGGCCGGCGGTGCGGTGCACGGCGACTCGAGGACGGTGTGGGGTGCTCCTAAGCCTTGCGTTTTCCGACGTTTTTCCCCTTCGAGGCGCCGTTCGCGGTTGACCGCTCGGCTGCTTCTTTTGTATGACCATGCACTCGCACGCGAGGGCTCGCGTCGTATTCCTACAGGGCTCCGGAGCGCGAATGCGTGGTAACTACGCGTGATCGCGAGAGAACATAGTCAGGAGACGTGATGAAGAACTACGAGGCTGCGGACATTCGCACCGTGGCGCTGATCGGACACTCGAAGTCGGGCAAGACCTCCCTCGCCGAGGCGATGCTCTTCGATACCAAGGTGACCACGCGCTTGGGCAAGGTCGATGACGAGACCTCCTCGCTGGACACCGAGCCGGAGGAGCTCGCGCGCAAGTCGAGCATGCAGCTCGCCCTCGGCTACTGCGAGTGGAAGAAGAAGAAGATCAACTTCATCGACACCCCTGGCGACGCCAACTTCGGCGCCGACGCGATGCTCGCGCTGACCGCCGTCGACGGCGTGGTCTGCGTGGTCAGCGCGCCGGATGGCGTGCAGGTCGGCACGGAGCGCACCTGGGCGATGGCGCAGGAGAAGCAGCTCCCTGGGGCGATCTTCATCAACAAGCTCGACCGCGAGCGAGCAACCTTCGACAAGGCGCTCAACGAGGTCCGCGAGGTGCTGACCAAAAAAGCCGTGGCGCTGCAGATCCCGATCGGCGCCGAGGCGGCGTTCAACGGCGTGATCGACCTGCTGACGCTAAAGGCCTACGCCTTCGAGGACGATGGACGAACGGTCAAGCCGATCGACGTCCCCGCCGATCTGGCCGACGAGGCGCAGAGCGCCCGCGAAGCGCTGATCGAGGGCATCGCGGAGTCCGACGACGCGTTGCTCGAGAAGTACTTCGAGGAGGGCGAGCTCAGCGATGAGGAGATCCAAAAGGGCTTCTCCGCGGGCATCCTCGCTGGCACCTTCGTGCCCGTGCTCTGCGGCTCTGGCACCAAGAACGTCGGCGTGCAGCCGCTCCTCGACCTGATCATCAACAACTTCCCGACGCCGATGGCCCGCGGCACCATCGCCGGCAAGGATAAGGTCGAGGTCGAGTGCAAAGAGGACGCCCCGCTCACGGCGCAGGTCTTCAAGAGCATCCACACCGACGTGGGCAAGATCGCCCTGATGCGCATCTTCTCTGGCTCGATGAGCAACGACACCTCGTTGGCCAACACGGGTCGACGAGGCAAGGAGCGTGTCGGCCAGATCTACGCGCTGGTGGGCAAGAAGCGCGAGAACCTCGACAAGGCCGTCGCGGGCGATCTGATCGGGCTGGCGAAGCTCAAGGACACTCACACCGGCGACACGATCGCCGAAGAGAAAGGTCTCGACATCGTCTTCGAGGCGATGGAGATGCCGCAACCCGTGATCAGCTACGCCGTGCGGCCAAAGAACAAGGGCGACGAGGAGAAGGTCGCCAGCAAGCTCAACGACATCATCGCCGAGGATACATCGCTGCGCCTCGACCGCGACGCCGACAGCAAGGAGATGCTGCTACGTGGTCTCGGTCAGGTGCACATCGAGATGTGCGTCGAGAAGCTGAGGCGCGCTGGTGTCGAGGTCGAGCTCGACCCGCCGAAGGTCGCCTACCGCGAGACGATCCGCGGCAAGGCCAAGGACGTCGAAGGCAAACATAAGAAACAGTCTGGTGGTCGCGGCCAGTTCGGCGTCTGCTACATCGACATGGAGCGCAAGCCCGCCGACTCGGAGTCGGAGGACGACCTCGAGTTCGTCGACGCGATCTTCGGCGGCGCGATCCCGCGGCAGTTCATCCCCTCGGTGGAGAAGGGCATCCGCACCCGCATGGCCCGCGGCGTCATCGCCGGCTACCCCGTCGTCGAGATCAAGGTCACGCTGAAAGACGGCAAGTTCCACGCCGTCGACTCGGACGGCCGCTCCTTCGAGATGGCCGGCTCCAAGGGCTTCCAGGAGGCCTTCAAGAAGGCCCAGCCGGTGCTCCTCGAGCCCGTGATGCAGATGGAAGTGCGCTGCCCTGACGACAACATGGGCGACATCATCGGTGACATCTCTTCGCGCCGCGGCAAGGTGCTCGGCACCGAAGCCAAGGGTCGCGAGCAGGTGATCAAGGCTCAGGTGCCGCAATCCGAGGTGCTTCGTTACGCGATCGACCTCGAGTCAATGACCGCTGGCCGCGGCAGCTTCACGTTGGGCTTCTCCCACTATGATGAGGTCCCGCCGAACCTCGCCGAGGAGATCATCGCCGCCGCGAAGGTCGAAGAGGACGAGGACTAGAGCGCCGACCCGCTAACCTCCCGTCGCCGCGCTGGTCTGCGACGTCACAGCGGTTGTCGCTCGTCGGTTGCGTGCGACCAGCAGGCGCCCTTCTCGCTCCTACGGCGTGATTCTGCATCCTTCGCGCAGCTCGGTCCGGTAAGCTGATCAGCGCTCTAGCAGTCGTTGGGGCAATTCACGGCGTCTTCGCCAGCGTCGGGCTCACAGAAGCCATCGTCGTTGCACGGGTTGGGGCAGTCGCTGGGGCAGTTTAGCTCGTCTTCGCCAGCGCCCGAGTCGCAGATACCATCGTTGTTGCAGACGCTGCAGTCGCTGGGGCAGTTCAGCTCCGTCTCGCCTGCGCCCGAGTCGCAGACACCATCGTTGTTGCAGACGCTGCAGTC
>PDWJ01000804.1_pt1 | contig 90803 bp, 88 predicted proteins | sample 1430881 | NCBI WGS metagenome assembly PDWJ01 (sample SAMN01162460, study PRJNA174530) | Oral metagenome, whole genome shotgun sequencing project. | biome: Marine environment; feature: Marine mammal; material: Swab sample of the gingival sulcus; isolation source: swab sample of gingival sulcus...
ACCCGAGCCAGCGATTTTTGCAATCGTTCTCGAACGGCTCGGCGTAACAGCCGATGAATGCGTGTTCGTCGACGACAACCCGCGGCACATCGCCGGAGCGACAGCCGCCGGAATACACGGCATTTTGTTCAGCTCGACCGAGCAGCTTAAACAGGCGCTGGCAAAAAATGTAAATTGAGAGCCGTAGCTCTCAATTCACACTTCACAACTATGCATGAACAATAAAGCGAACACGAGTAGATTTCGCAGATCTAGACTGTTATGCTTCCTCGCTCATTCATAGGCTCAAAGACAGAACTCTCTATCCGTGCTAGAGAATTATTTAGACGCTTGATCTGCTTGTCCGCGTTAGTCGACAGTCGAGCGAGCCGTAAAGATGCCATGCGTGAACCTTTCGACCGCAGCTGCAGCAGTTCCATTTCCATCACGCAAACCCATATCAACGGCTGCGCTACCTATCAAAGCAACGCTGGGCCACTTCAAGCCTTCGAACGTAGGCACCTGATCTGCGCCGCCATCACCCGCCCCAGTCGCCTCTCGAACACCATCGGTCGGGCCACCATCTCCACCGCCAACTGGCCGTGCACCACCTACATTTTCCACACTCATTTATTTATTCCTCCCTTTATATATTGATTGATTATTTTTGCCCACTTTGGGGTATTATACCGTTTTTTATAATAGTCGCCAGCCATTTCACAGATTTTTCCACAGATTCTGATTTTTTTCTACAGGACTGTTCCGAACTACCAAAAAACGCCCCTAAAACTCAGCGGCGCACATATTATTAAGCACGAGCCCAGCAGGCACCACGACACGAAAGCACACCAAAACAAGCTGCAGATTCTCAAACTACAGTTCACGTTCCTGCATGAATAAGCTCCGCTCTCAGTGGGGTGGCGGCAGAGGTGTACTAGGAACGCGTAGGCGGGCGATCTTTTTCGCTTTTCTGGCGCTTGCGTTTATTTGGGTCGAGTTCGCGTTTGCGCAGCCGCAGATTTTCGGGCGTGACCTCCAGCAGCTCGTCGTTCTCTATAAAATCAAGGCACTGTTCCAGGCTGTAGATCGTTGGCGGCGTAAGCTGCGTGACACCATCGCTCGATTTGCTGCGCATGTTCGTCAGGTGTTTTGCTTTGCACACGTTTATTTCGAGATCGTCTCTTTTGTTGGCCAAGCCAATGATCTGCCCAGCATAGACCTGCTCGGCCGGACCGATAAACAAAGCGCCGCGTGCTTCGGCTGTTTCCAGACTGTATGGCATAGTTGTACCTGTTTCCCACGCAATTAAGACGCCGTTTCGCAACTGCTCAAGCGGCAACCCAACCGGCGCATAGCCCGTGACAAGGCTGTTCATAACTATAGTACCTTTTGTGTTCGTGAGCAGTATGTTACGCATACCGAGCAATGCGCGCGCAGGCATTTCATATATAAGTTTCGTAACGCCTTTGGGACTTGAAAACTGCTCTTTAAGCGTCGCGCGGCGTTGACCGAGTTCCATTTGCACAGTACCAACGTATTCCTGCGGCACCTCAATGATTACCTCTTCGACCGGCTCAACCTCTCTGCCGTCTTCTTCGTGCGTAACCACTTGCGGACGGCCAACCTCAAACTCGTAACCTTCGCGGCGCATGGTTTCTATGAGCACGCCTAAGTGCAGTTCGCCGCGGCCAGCAACCGTAAAGCCAATCCCCTCCTCAGCTACATGCAGCCCAACGTTTGTTTCGAGCTCTTTCTGTAGCCGCTCGCCAATTTGCCGCGAAGTACTAAACTGCCCTTCCCTTCCTTTGAACGGCGAAGTGTTTGGCCCCAAATATATGCGAAGCGTCGGTGCTTCTACCGCTATAGTTGGCAGTGGTTCTGGATGCATGGCATCGCAAATCGTCTCGCCGATTTGCGCATGAGCAACGCCTGTTAACTGAACGATGTCCCCCGCCACGGCTTCGGCTACTTCGTGTTTCGACAGGCCGCGACTCATAAAAACCTGTTCCACTTTTGCTCGCGCGTTTGTGCCATCTTTCCGACAAAGCACCAGCTCTTTGCCAGCCTTTATCCGCCCGCGCGTGATACGTCCGATCGCATATTTCCCTTTGTAGTTATCCCACGTCAGCGCCGTTACGAGCATCTGAAAAGGTTTGTCCAGCTCAACGCTGGGCGCTGGTATGTTCTGGATAATAGCGTCAAACAGCGGCACAAGGTCTGCAGCCGCTGTCAGGTCGTCCGGAACAGCGCTCCACGCTTTGCCCTCGCGGCCTACGGCATAGTAGACCGGATAGTGCAGCTGGTTTTCGTGTACAGCCAGTTCTAGAAAAAGATCCGCCAGCTCGTCCGCAACTTCGGCTATGCGCGCACCTGGTTTATCTACTTTGTTTATGACAACGATGGGCGTCAGTTCCGCTTCGAGTGCTTTTTCCAGCACAAACTTCGTTTGCGGCATAGGGCCTTCCTGCGCGTCGACAATAAGCAGACAGCCATCGGCCATATTGAGCGTGCGCTCCACTTCGCCCGAAAAATCTGCGTGGCCAGGCGTATCGATGATGTTTATGCGATAGTCGCCGCGCTGAACCGCGGTTACTTTTGCCGTAATCGTTATGCCGCGTTCGCGCTCTTGGTCGCCGCTATCCATAATAAGCTCCTGGCTCATTTCGGCTTGATTATCGCGAAAAGTGTGCGACTGCTTGAGCAACCCGTCTACCAACGTCGTTTTACCGTGGTCGACATGCGCAATGATAGCAATGTTTCGAATTTTATTCGGATCTTGTGTCATAAAAATAAAGCGCCCTCATAGCGCTCCTCTATCAGAAACAAATTATATCACACCTGTTACTTAGGCCGAATCGAAATAGCCGGCGGGAGCTGATCTGGATCTGAAGCATCCAAAATAGGCAACACAAAACCCGTGCTAGGCAACGATAATATACTATTTCTTGTTACGATTAGCTCGTTTTGTTCGGCATCGGCGGAACGCACGCGGCCCACATAAGATGCTTGGGGAGTCTCCACCTCGGAAGAACTGATGTCCGACCATCCGACAAGACCGCTATAGCACCGTTTCTCTACACGCCGGCAGGCCGCCAAAGGCTTAATGACGTAACATTCAGATGCTAGCAGCATTCGCCCCAAATACTTCTGACTTTCTTTAATCCGCCGACTAAGTTCGCTTGATGCCAGTTCGTCTTCAAGCAAGCTGACCGCCAGCGGATAGTGCGTTTCTGGGATTTCCATTCGCACACCCAAACCATTAGACTCATCTGTTCGCGTCGCGCTTCGAGATAGTACCTTGTTTTTAATTGTAATACCCAACATAAGAGCGAGGCGTGCTTTTTGCGCTTTATGTACCTGTCGAGCCACAGCAAAAAATCCTTCCTCGTCAAACTCTCTCCCCTGTTCAACACTCGACGCCATCTGAAATAACTCCTTACAACATAACTATTTCGCACAGTGTACCACACCATATTCATACAAGCCAAAAGCACGTTGCGACAGGGGTAGTTATGGGTTATACTGGGGGACATTGTGGAAATAGCAGTCGTGGTTTTTCAGGTTTTGATACTGGTGGGAGTAGCGGCAACGTGTTCGGGACTCAACGTTGCTTTTATGTCGCTCAATCTCGCCGATTTGCGCCGCAAGGCAAAGCTGGGCAACACATACGCCAAATGGCTGCTGCCGCTGCGCAAAAACGCACACCTGACGCTCGCCGCCATTTTGCTCACCAATGTCGCGGCCGCTTCGCTCACGCCGCTAGTGCTCGACTCGCGCCTGAACGGAATTTGGGCAGTTGTCATCAGCACCCTGTCGCTCACCATTTTTGCCGAAATCATGCCGCAGGCGTTGTTTGCGCAAAACGCCATACTCTGGACGGGCCGGCTCGTCTGGCTGCTGCGCACTATGATCGCCATCACCTACCCCATAGCTAAACCGTTACAGCTTCTGCTTGACCGTATGTTCAAGCACACTTCGCACAACCTCCACACCCGCCACGAACTCGGACTTCTTGTGTCGGAACACCTTGGTGCCAAAAACAGCGAGCTCGACGAGGACGAAGTGGAAATTATTCGCGGAGCGCTGCAACTGAGCGAAAAGCACGTCGGCAGCATTATCACGCCCATAGAAAAAGTCTACGCACTAGAGCCGCAAACCATCATAGACGGCACCCGCATAGACGACATCAAAAGGAACGGTCACAGCCGCATACCGGTGTTCAACGCCGCAAAAACAATTTGTTTTGGCGTGCTCCTCATAAAAGAGCTCGTCGATGTCGACTTCGACGAAAACCCGCCGCGGGTCGACGACCTAAACCTTTATCCAACACAAACCGTCGGCGCTGGCACGGCACTCGACACCATGTTTCGCAAGTTTATTTCGGCGCAAACGCATCTTATTCCAGTGGAAAAAGATGACGTCATCATCGGCATCGTCACCATAGAAGACTTGGTCGAGGAAATTGTCGGCCACGAAATAGAGGACGAGTCCGACCGTGCAAAAGCCCTTGCGCGACGTCTTCGCAAATAAACATAGCAGACCATTTTTTTCTGTACGTGCTGTGACATATCGCACAATTTGTTGTAAATAAAATAACGCACTTTCTGCCTCTGGAAATCGCATCATACCAGCTCCATTCCGCTTGACTCCAAAAAGCTTATGGAATAGCCTAGTCGCTACGTGCCGAAAATCTTTACGGTGGAGTTTCGTCGCACCAGCAGTTCTCCCTGGCTTTTGTAATATAAGTTCGCCGGGATAAGTACTTGGACTGCGAACAAGGAGGGAATATTATGCGTAAAACCGTTGTAACAACGGTCGCATTTGCGACCGTATTCTGTGGTGCTGCCTTCGGAGGCCTGCCCCACGCGTCAGCACAAACACTGGGCTTTGTTTCGCACGGCGACAAAGACGTCATTACAGAAGTACTTGCTCGAAAAGACAAAGACAAGCGCCCAGCAAACAATACAAACGCCAAGGAAAACAGCACAGCAGCCACTCAGGAAAAACGCCCTGCGGCAGAAACAAAACCAGCTGAAGCGCCCACGGCGCCAGCTCCAGTAATGGTCACTGTTCAAAAAGGAGATAGTCTCGCAGCTATCGCCAAAACGCACGCCACTACTTGGGTGCGGTTGTACAACGCCAATGCGAACATTGCTCACCCAGACATTATCAATCCTGGGCAGCAGCTTCGTATCCCCGCCGCCGCGGAAGTGTTGCCGCAGCGTCCACTACCGCAGCCAGTTGTCGCTGCTCCGGCGCCAGTTCAAAAGTCAAACTACCGCGCGCCGCGCGCAACAACCTACCGTAGGGCCGCGCCTGCTCCTGCGCATTACCCCGTAAGCAGCAATGCCGCAAAAGCTTACATATACTCACGCGAGAGCGGCAACAACCCCAACGCCACAAACCCGAACGGTTGCTACGGTCTCGGCCAAGACTGCAACGGCGTGCTGCGCACTCAGTGCGGCGCTAACTACGCCTGCCAAGACGCCTACTTCGACGCTTATGCGCAGCGCCGCTACGGCGGCTGGGAGGGCGCTTACGCCTTCTGGCAAGCCAACCACTGGTGGTAACATTGCGAAACAAACCCATGCAACCCCGCTGTATACCACGGCGGGGTTTTTGGTTGGTTTTTGCCGTTTTGCTGCTTTTCTTGGCAACACGGGGGAGTATACTTCTGGAAGCAATCCGAGCATACAGTTCACTTTTCAGAACAAAGGCCGCGCCTGCTTGCGATGACTTTGCTTGATACTTTACAGCGAATACTTGATACTAAAACCATGAATATGCGGCCGCTGGCGGAGAGAATGAGACCGAGGAAGCTCGACGATGTCGTGGGGCAGGCGCATTTGGTGGGCGCACGGAAGATTATTCGGCAAATTATAGAGAACAAAGAACCAACCAGTCTTATTCTGTGGGGGCCGCCCGGCACAGGTAAAACGACATTGGCGAGAATTATTGCCGCAGAAACTGGTGCAGAGTTTGTCGAGCTGAGCGCCGTGACAAGCGGCAAGGCAGACGTAACGCGCGTCATTGAACGTGCGGCCGGTAACCAACGGCTCGGCATGACAACGATTTTATTTGTCGACGAAATTCACCGTTTCAACAAAGCACAGCAGGACGCGTTCCTGCCACATGTGGAGGCTGGTACCATCGTGCTCGTGGGAGCTACGACCGAAAACCCGAGCTTTGAAGTTATAAACCCACTGCTCTCTCGCGCTCGCGTGTTAGTGCTAGAGCCTTTAGCCAGAGATGACCTCATTGCTATTGTGCGGCGGAGCGCAAAAGCACTAAAACTAAGTGCAAAGCAGCTACCCAAAAAATCAGTCGAACTCCTCGCCGATCTTTCTGGCGGCGACGCCCGAGTGGCGCTCGGAAACCTTGAGCTTGCTCAGCGGCTTGCACTTGGCAAAACAATCACGCCAGAGCTTGTCGAAAACGCCGCACAGACCAAGCTACCGGGCTATGACAAAACGGGCGAAGCGCATCACAACATCATAAGTGCTTTTATAAAAAGTATGCGCGGGGGCGATCCGACGGCGGCATTGTATTGGATGGCGCGTATGCTGCAGGCTGGCGAAGACCCAAAGTTCATTGCGCGGCGAATGGTTGTGTTTGCTAGCGAGGATATTGGTCTCGCGGCGCCCGCCGCGCTGAACGTGGCCATTTCGACCTTTATGGCAGTTGAGCGAATCGGTCTGCCTGAAGCCGAAATAAACCTCAGCCACTGCGCCGCTGTACTCGCCAAATCACCCAAATCGCGCCAAAGCTACGACGCATGGGGCAAGGCAAAAGCGCTTGCCGCCGAATATCCTGATTTACCCGTTCCGCTAGGATTACGCAATACCCCAACAAAGCTCATGAAAGACCTTGGCTACGGCAAAGGCGCCAAGTGGGAAGCCGGTTACCGCCACCCCGAAGGCTTTTTACCTCCCGAATTGAGCGACACAAACGTGTTTGCGTAGCCGCGGCGGCGTGGTATTGCAACGTCTTGTGTGCGCGGTCACATAGATGTATCTTGCCTGCTACTGGAAGTGCTCCAGGCTCTGGCGCAATAGGTCAGTCGGAAGACCGAGGACAGTGTCGTGGTTTCCTTCGATACGGTCGATAAGGTTTGCTGCGTTTTGGATAGCGTAAGCGCCGGCTTTATCGGCATAGTCGCCCGTAGCCAAATAGGCTTCGACAGCTGCTTTGTTATACGGCTTGAAGTACACCCACGCATTGTCGTAGGTAACATACTCGTATGCTTCCGCTTTGCAAATGACAGCGAGCGACGAGGTGACTTTGTTTGGCGCACTCGTAATGAGCCGCCACATGCGTCGAGCATCTTCGATGTCGGCGGGTTTGCCGAGCTGCTCGGCGCCCACCGTGACAATAGTGTCGCTGCCGATAACAATTGCGTTCGGATACTGCGCTGCCACCGCCTGCGCTTTGCCGAGCCCCAGCTCCATTGCAATCTCTTCTGTCGAACGCGACGAATCAAGATATTCTGCAAAATCGCTCGGCACGACGGTGACATCCAATCCCATTTGTTCCAACAGTTTCTGCCGCCGCGGCGAGCCACTCGCCAAAACAATCTGTCTCATTTTTTCAGTATACCTTGCGCTCGCGCTGGACGTACAGCGTAACAAGCTTGCCCGCTTCGGCGCCAAACAACGTCTAGTAATCAAGCTTCCTGCGAATAGACCTGCTCTAGCTGCAACCGTGCATCAGACCCCATTCGCTGCCATAAATACAGCCGATGTTCATCGAAAACACGGCCAAGACGTGAGCTTGCAGCCGCTGATCGATGAGGCTAACAACACCGAGCCAAAGACGGATTTTTAAAACTAGTAGCGGGCAGTTGCATCCCCAGTTTGGTCTATAATCTAACTGGCTACGTCGGCGAAGTGTCGATATTTAGCTTTGATTGCATGAGTTGCCGTTAAGCTACCTGAGTTCGTTTACGTAAGTAAGCACCGACAGATTTTTGAAAAACGACGGCGCTCCTGGGCATGCTATACTGAAGCGCATGAAACCTTTGCTGCTGACGGTCGGCAATGTTTATCTTGACAATAATATTTATGGCGTTGAGTCAGACGAGGATAAGTTTAAACTCGAAGCTGGCAAGGAATACGCTGCAGCTGAAGCCAAGCGCGTGCCAGGGGGCTCAGCTGTGAATGTAGCCATGCAAGCTCGCCGACTAGGGGTTGACGTTGCATTTGTTGGCAAAGTTGGCGAAGACGAAGCTGGAAAAGCAGTCAAAGCCTTGCTAGAAAAGGTAAACATAATGAGCCAGCTTGTGGGCGAGGATGCTACGCTAGACACTTCTATAGCAGTTAACCTCATCGGTCAAGACGGACAGTCTATCAGTATATACTACGGTAACGCCTCTAAGCAGCTATCGGCCGAAGACATCGACATTAATAATGGCTTATTAGCCCGTGGTCAGGCCATATATTTTGGCGGCACCGCCAAACAGACTAAATTGTTAGCGAAAGGCGAGAGTCTGTTTCGGGAAATTCATAAGAAAAACGTAAAGATTTTCTATGACCCAAATCGTTTTCCCTTGCAAACCGAGGACAGTAGCCGCCAGACAATCCTTGGTCAACTAAAGTATGTTGAAGGCTACTTTCCAAATGAGCAGGAATTGCTACAGTTGAGCGGAGAAACTTCTGTCGACAAAGCGTTAGACATGGTCCTGAGTAGAGGTGTGCGTTTTGTGGCACTAAAGCTAGGTGAACAAGGCTGTAGAGTCAAAACTCAGCAAGAAGATTTTGCGATTGACGGCCTAAAGGTCAAGCCACTAAGCACTGTCGGAGCAGGCGATTGTTTTAACGCGACTTTCATCGCCAACTATTTGATGAACAAACCTCTGGAAACCTGCGCTAGACTCGCCAATGCAGCTGCCGCTATAAAAGTCCAGCAAGATGTCTGGCCGAGCGCAACAATGATTGCTGACATGAGCAAAAACTCTGCGTAGCTGTAGCGTAAGTGCCAGCAACTCATCGGCAGATTGAGGATATACAAACTTCTAAAAACAGCCGATGTTGGCTGTTTTTAGATTGGCTGGGGATGAGGGATTCGACCTACCTTCGGCAGGCCCGAAACTTCGCGATTGCCGAACCAGTCGGCATCGGAAGGTTTCCTTGCGACCCGCCACTGGCGGGTCTCACCCCGCTCACTCCGTGATCGGGTGTTCGAGTTCTGTACTAAAACATAGCAAAAGACCCAGAGCTTACCTCTGGGTCGTTTGTTATGGCTGGGGATGAGGGATTCGAACCCCCGATCACGGGACCAGAACCCGTTGCCTTACCGCTTGGCCAATCCCCAACATGAAACTCATTCGTTTCTCTTGCGCGTATTGTAAAGGTTCTGGTCGCCTGGGACCAGACTCACCTTCGGCGAGCCCGGAACTTCTGCCTTGAAAGCATAGCTTTCAGGTGAAGATTCCCTTGCGATAAGCCGCTGGCTTATCTCACCGTTGCCTTACCGCTTGGCCAATCCCCAAGAACACCCCAAATTATACCGTACCAACGATAATTCTGCCAAAGACTTACAAAAAAACCAGCAGCAGCTGGTTTTTTCCTGAGGCTAAAAGCTTTTAGCCTACCTCTCAAAACTTCACACAGTTTCGTCTCTCAGACAGCGTTTTGAGCTGTCTCGCAATGCGCACCTCAAAACACTAATAGTTATTATAACACAGGTTTTTTCTCAGCAAACAATCTGGACGATTTTGCCGTTGTGATTTATTCTACAGCAGTTTCTACCTCTGTAATTTTCGAAAACAAACATATTGTATAGTATGTTTTTGCGTCGGGTTGCTGCCTCGCAGCAGACATTCCCAGCACATGCATGAGCCCCAAAAGCACAGCACGATACCAGCCCTCCAAGCCTGAATCTCAGCCAAAAATCATCATAGTGCGCTGTGTGCGACGGCGCAGCAAAAAACTGCTTCGGTGGCATAGAAGCAGCTCTAGTATGTCTTCTAGCGTCTATGCGCCCAGAGCGCGAAAACGCGTTGCGGCGGCACATCTGACGCATTGCCCAAGGGGCACTTTCATTATTCTGGTGGTGCCTCGTGGAAAGGAATATCGGCGAGCGTAGCACCAGCCGGCGGAACTACTCCCGACTTCTCTACCGGCATTGGTTGTCCGCCCGAACGGAAAATATCTGTCACTATTTTGTCTACGGTGTCTTCGGTCATCATTGACTTGACCGAATAGCCAGATATTCCTAGGTCGCGCAAGTTTTTGGGCGCTTCTGTTTCATTGAGATTAGATATGACGTATACGGGTATGTTCTTACCCCAATCGCTCGCACGCATCGTTGCTAGCACCTGCCCACCAGATATATCTGGGATCATCAAGTCAAGAAGCACGAGGTCGGGCATTTCCTTCTGAATAAAATACAGCCCCGTGATGCCGTTGTAGGCAACGAAACAAGTGTAGCCGAGTAATTCGAGTCTCGTTTTGTAAATTTCGGCGAGGCTTGCATTGTCCTCGACGATGATGATTTTTTGCGAGCTATTCTGCGGGTCCATATGCCCGATTGTAGTACAGACACAGCCAATTTGCCACCACGAAATGCCGAAGTACTGCTGCTCAATCAGGCTCGCGAAGGATTCGCTCGGCGCCGCGCATACGTATACGAATGCACAAAAAGTGGCAGTTTTTGCCCGAAAACGATATAGTAAAGCCAGCACAAAAAGGAGGTTTGCATGACGGAGGTTGTCAAAACGTGGGGCCTGATTGGCCGCGGAAATATTGGCCGCGAGCTTACGCGGCAGATTGGCCAAGCACACGTTGCCAAGCGGCTCGGCCTAGAGCCAAAGCCAAGTATGATTGTCGAAATAGACGGCATAACGGATGCCGCAGGAAATCTCGACACAACAACTTCGTTTGCCGATGCAGACATCCCTGATGTTATGTTTTTAGCCATTCCCTCTGGTGGCGACGGCACAGTCGCCTACACCTACGTTTCGACTATTCTGGCCAAAGGCAAAATAGCTGTCACCGCCGAAAAAAGCGCGCTTTCACATTTCTTTACCGAGCTAAAAGAAGCCTCTGAAGACTTCGCTCGTTTCGGCATAACTGCCAGCGTCGGCGGCGGCACGCGTATGCTTCGGCTCGCCGAGCAGTACAACATAGATCAGGAAAACATCTCTGAAATGCACGCCGTACTCAACGGCACCCTCACCGCCATCATGAGCGAAGCTGCGCCAGTGAGCGGCGAGGGGATTTCTCTTGAAGCAGCCGTTGCTAACGCCGTCAAAGCGGGCTTCGCCGAACCGGGGGCTACATCGCCGCAAATGGTCGTAAAAAACGAAGCCGAAGGAGACATTTCGAAAAAAATGTCCATCATGTACAACTACCTCCAGCTCGGAAAAACTGTCGTTACATCGGACGATCTTGCGTTTAGTCTGTCGGATGAGGAAATCAATGCGGCCGTTTCGGCGCAAGAGCCACACCGCTTTATTGCTTCGTTTTATCCGGTCGCACATGCCCCAGAAACGATTGAGCGAATCGGCGGGTTCGAAAAAATCATCGACAATTGGAAGCTAGTCGCTGGGTTTCGACCGCTTTCTGCAAACCCGCTGTTTGCTAGTTTTGCACCGCTGAGCGCTGCTGGCAATGGTCTCGTCATTGGACTTGGACCAAATAACAGCGACGGCATTTACGCCGTAACAGGCCCAGGCGCGGGAGTGGAACCGACGGTCAACGCTATGATAGATGACTACATGCGGCTCAGCCATAGAGGTCACTGCCCATGCTAGTTATGAAGTTTGGCGGCACTTCGGTGGGCAACGCCGAGCGCATCGGCACGGTTGCAAAGCTTGTCAAAAGCAACCAAGCTTCGCGACCCGTCGTCGTTACCTCCGCCATGACGCAAATCACCAACCAGCTCGAAGAAATGGCCCGCCTTGCAACCGCTCAAAACCGCAAGCGTGCCATTGCCGCAAAACTTTCGGCGCTCAAAACCGTACACGAAGAAGCTATTGCGGGCCTGAAACTCGAACCAACCGCCGAAGCCGACCTGCGCGAAATCATACAGCAAAAGATTGCAATTCTCGACAACATACTCAAAAGCGTGACCTCGCTTGGCGAACTAACTCCGCGCGGCCGCGACCTCATTTTGTCTTTTGGCGAGCGGCTGTCTGTTCACCTCGTAGCAGCTGCTCTTAACCGCGAAGGCGTTCCAGCAGTTGCCGTCAATGCCACCGACTACCTCATAACGGACGATAATTTCACTGACGCCCAGCCGCTGTTTACGCTCTCTAAGAAAAAAGCCCAAAAACTGCTTGTACCCCTCATAGAAAACGGCACTGTGCCAGTGGTAACCGGTTTCATCGGTGCTACGCGCGACGGCGTCACAACCACTTTGGGCCGCGGCGGTTCTGATTTTTCGGCGACCATTCTCGGCTACTGCCTAGACGCAAAAGAGGTGTGGATATGGACCGATGTCGACGGTGTCATGACGAGCGATCCGCGTATTGTACCGCACGCTCGTTCCATAGCATGCATGTCGTATGAAGAAGCCTCGGAGCTTTCATACTTTGGCGCAAAAGTCATTCATCCACGCACCATGACACCGACAGCTGAGCTCGGCATACCTATCGTCATCAAAAACACCATGAACCCAGATCATCCTGGCACGCGTATTACGCCAAAAGGCGATAGTACTGCTACCGGTGCCAGAGCGCTGACACTTATGAAAAACCTTGCCATGATCACCATACAAGGCAAGGGTATGCGCGGCGTGTATGGTGTCGCAGCGCGTGTTTTCGACACTTTGGCAGTGGCGCACGTGAGCGTGCTGTTTATTTCTCAGGCATCGTCAGAAAACAACATCACCATCGTCGTCGAAAAAACCGACGGCCAAGTCGCTGCGCGGGCGCTGCGGCAAGCTTTTGCCGCCGCCATACGCAACAAACGGGTCGATCTCGTGGAATATCACAGCGGCGTATCTCTCATAGCCGTCGTGGGCGCCGGCATGCGTCATCACGTCGGTATTGCCGGAAAAATCTTTACTGCCCTTGGCGATAGACAGATTAACGTTGCTGCTATTGCCCAAGGCTCTTCCGAACTCAATATTACCCTCGTTGTCGAAAGCGACGCTGACACAAAAGCCCTGCAGTGCATACACAATGCACTCTTCACAGCAAAAAACACGAAAGGAAACCGACTATGAACACCTACAAAGCTGCTGTGCTTGGCGCAACCGGCATGGTTGGTCAACGCTTCATTAGCTTACTAGACGAACACCCGTGGTTTCAGGTGGTGGCTGTGGCAGCATCGCCGCGCTCTGCGGGCAAATCATACCGCGAAGCAGTAGGCGAACGCTGGACCATGGCCAAACCCATACCATCTCGTGTTGCCGATTTGACCGTTCTGGCCGTCGAAGCAAACCTCGAAGCGATTGCAGCTGAGGTTGATGTAGTGTTTTGCGCACTAGATATGGAGAAAGAAGCTATCCGGCGTATAGAAAAAGCCTATGCTGCCGCAGGTGTCGCAGTTATTTCTAACAACTCAGCGCACCGCTGGACGGAAGATGTTCCGATGATTATGCCAGAGGTCAACCCCGAACACGCCGCCCTCATACACACTCAGCGCAAAAACCGCGGCTGGACACATGGGTTCATTGCCGTCAAGCCAAACTGCTCTATTCAGTCATATGTATCGGTTCTGACGGCGCTCAAGGCGTATCGGCCGATTGATGTTGACGTTACAAGCCTGCAGGCCATTTCTGGCGCAGGCAAAACCTTTGCAACCTGGCCAGAAATGGTCGACAACGTCATACCGTACATAGGAGGCGAGGAAGAAAAAAGCGAAAAAGAACCCATGAAAATTTGGGGTACACTTGCAGACGATTCGGTGCAGCTGGCCGCTTCGCCGACCATAAACGCAACCTGCATTCGCGTACCTGTCAGCGACGGCCACATGGCGTCTGTGCGAGTGCAGTTTGCGCAGCCAGCGCGACAAGAAGAGCTGGTCGCTGCTATGCAGAATTTTTCTAATCCGCTCGCCGAACTTGCGCTGCCGTCTGCCCCGAAGCAACTCATCCAATACATCGATGACGAATCACGCCCCCAAACCAAACTTGACCGCGACTACGGAAACGGGATGGGCGTATCTGTCGGGCGCTTGCGGGCGCTTAGCGAAAAACAGTGGCAGTTCATCGCCCTCGCCCACAACACCGTCAGAGGTGCTGCTGGCGGTGCCGTCCTCATGGCCGAACTATTAGCCGCCAAAGGCTACATACACTCCCGCGCAGGCAAGTAGGTCAGCTACCGAAGTCGAAGCCGAAACGAAACCAAAAACCCCGCGCCGCTCAACACACCTCATGCACAAATACGCAAACTGTCTACTTATTTATGCTATCGCATAGAAAAGTAGACGCTATAATTCGCTATGCGAGGCGGCTGCTCCACGTAATCATCAGCGCTCATTCACGTTACGGCTGTATAAGATGTATGCGTTCATTTGCTCACCCAGCCGTTTGCCAACTATACTGTATACGATGAAATATAGCGGCACCGTCATTCATGGCGACAGCTACGGCCACGCGCTCGGTTTTCCTACAGCAAACCTCGACCCGAAACTGCTTGCGCACGTGGAAAAAGCGGGCGTATACACCTGCGTGGTTCACCTGGGGTCACAAAACTATGGAGGCGTCCTGTATCTCGGCCCGCGTATCACGCTCGGCGAAACCAAGCGTGTCCTCGAAATCCATCTACTCGATTTTAATCAGGACATTTATGGTCAAGTTCTCACGTTTGAAATCGGCTCTTTCATTCGCCCTCCTATGGATTTTTCGAGCGTCGATGAGCTCAAAAACCAGCTCCGAGCCGACATTACAGCCGCCCGCGGCCCCTCACAATAAATTCGTTTTCGTCACGGCATCACCGCGCAACGGACCTAGCGGCCGCTTGGTTCTGTTTTCGTTTTGGTCCGAAATCTTTTGCGGTGGAGAGGTTTGCCGCCGCACGGACACGAAAGCCCGCATTTATCTTTTCGAGGTGCTATAGTATAGACATGAGCACAATAGACCCCACGCAAACCGATGCATGGCAACGACTGACCGAGCACAACGAATTATTTCACGAGAGTCTCCGCGAGCTGTTTGCAGCCGACGCAGCGCGCGGCAAACGCTTTGCAAAACAGGCTGGCGATGTGTACCTTGACTACTCGAAAAACCATGTGACCGATGACACTATGGCACTTCTGTTCGGCCTCGCCCACGAGTGCAAGGTCGAGGCCTTGCGCGACGCCATGTTTGCCGGCGAAAAAATAAACACCACCGAAAAACGAGCCGTGCTCCACACCGCTTTGCGCAAACAGTCAGCGCATGCGGTGTTTGTCGACGGCAAAGACGTTATACCTGAAGTGCAAGCAGTGCTCGCACATATGCGCGAGTTTGCTAACGCCGTCCGCAGTGGCGCCTGGAAGGGCTACACTGGCAAACGCATTCGACACATTGTAAACATCGGCATTGGCGGTTCAGACCTTGGTCCCGTTATGGCCACCGAGGCACTCCGGTTCTATAGCGATCGCGAACTCCAGACGCATTTTGTTTCCAATATAGACGGCACGCACATTGAGGAAACGCTTCAGGCGCTCGACCCCGCCGAAACCCTTTTCATTATCGCCAGCAAAACTTTCACTACAGACGAAACTATGACAAACGCCGCCAGTGCACGAGGTTGGCTACTGGAAACACTGGGCGAACCCGAAGCGGTCAAAAACCATTTTGTCGCGCTGAGTACCAACACCGAAGCAGTCCAAGCCTTTGGCATAGACCCTGCCAATATGTTTCAGTTTTGGGATTGGGTGGGTGGGCGGTACAGCCTGACAAGCGCAATTGGTCTGAGCGTCATGCTGGCCATCGGTCCAGAGAACTTCGACGAACTTCTGCGCGGTTTTTTCGTAATGGATGAACACTTTCGTACCGCACCGCTGACAGAAAACATGCCAGTCATTCTCGCGCTCATTGGTATCTGGAACACAAACTTCCTCGGCGCAGAAACGGAGGCAATTTTGCCCTACGACCAGTATCTCCATCGTTTTCCCGCCTACTTCCAACAGGGCAATATGGAAAGCAACGGCAAAAGCGTACGAAGAGATGGTACGCCAGTTCGCTATACCACTGGGCCAGTTGTGTGGGGAGAGCCAGGCACAAACGGCCAGCATGCGTTTTATCAACTACTGCACCAGGGAACGCGGTTTGTGCCGTGCGATTTCATCGGTTTCGCGCAGACACTCAATGACCCTGACGGCAAAGGAACACACCACCGTAAGCTCACCGCAAACATGTTCGCGCAGGCGCAAGCACTCGCTTTTGGCAAAACCGTCGACGAGGTTCGCGCAGATGGCGTGCCAGAAACGCTCGTTGCTCACAAAACATTCCCAGGTAACCGACCAAGTAACACCTTGTTGCTTCCGAAGCTAACTCCTCATACATTCGGGCAGCTCGTTGCGCTATACGAACACAAGATATTCGTCCAAGGCGCCATATGGGGCATAAACAGTTTCGACCAGTGGGGCGTCGAGCTCGGCAAAGTGCTCGCAAAAGATATCGCCGAGCAGCTCGCAAAAGGCGATGTTTCCGCCCAAGATTCCTCTACGGAAGCGCTCATTCGCCAGTGGCGCGCAAAACAATAACTTCTTTTTCTGTCACGACGCAATCAAGAGGGATGTCGTGTGCTTCGTGCGGGAGATGCGGAAGCTCCGCCCAAGCATAAGCAAGACCAATTTTTTGCGCTTGAGGTTGCGCCGCAAGCCAGCGATCATACCAGCCGCCGCCCATGCCAAGACGAAACCCCTCCCTATCAAAGCCCACTACCGGAACGAAAATAACATCAAACTCTTCCTCCGGAAACACTGCATTCGACGCCGCCTGACCTATGGTCACCGTCACGTGGGGCTGTTTTGCCGCCAGCCAGTCTATGATAGGGCGTGTCTCGACTTCACCGAGGTGCGGCAACGAGTCATAGATATGCACCGAACGTACGACTGACCAGTCAGCAGCACTCTGTACGCGAGCCGCAAGTTGCGCACTTGCTGCTTTTACTTCGCGCGGACGCAACGAGCTCCGGCGAGCCAGAAGCTCGCGGCGCAACGCATCTTTCTTTCCACCGGCTTTCGTCATATACGTCTATTATCCCATAGTCGGCTTTGCTGACCTATACTCGCCAGTATATACTTATACATAAGCGTTATGAAGTTTTTCCAGTTCACGACTCATCAAGGGTGGTCCCGCACACAGCTGCGCGCAGACTTTATTGCGGCGCTTGTCGTTACCGCCATAGCTATACCTGAATCGCTCGGTTTTGCCGCTATCGTTGGGCTGCCGGTACAAACTGGTTTATACTGTGCGCTCCTTGCGCCGGTTGTGTTTGCACTCATGACGTCTTCGAAGCACCTTGTCGTGGGGGCAGATTCTGCTACGGCGGCGCTCGTCGCCTCGGGCGCAAGCGCCGCGGCCGTTTTTGGCAGCGCCCAATACCCGGGCGCCGTCGCCACACTCACCCTGCTCACTGGTATCATTCTCGTTGTCATGGCGCTGCTACGGTTTGGGTTTTTGGCCGACCTTATCTCTAAGCCCGTCTTTATCGGCCTACTAGCGGGCGTGGGCGTACAGCTCATGGTTGGCCGATTGCCAGAAATGCTTGGGCTTGATCTGTCCGGCACGACGCTAGAAAAGCTCGGCGGTCTCGCAAGCAACATCGGCGATGTCAGCATTCTAACACTGTGGTTTTCTCTGAGCATTTTCGCCATTATCCTCATCGCGAACAAGCGAAAGCTGCCGGGTAGCCTCATAGCTATCGTTGCGGCCATGCTCGTTACGTTTGTGCTACATCTCGAAGAACAAGGCATAGCTGTCATTCAAGCCATACCGAGCGGATTACCTCTGCCGTTTATACCCGATATCTCGGTCGCTACGGTGATGAAGCTTCTGCCAGCAGCTATAGCCATCGCTATCGTCATTCTAGCGCAAAGCTCTACCGTGACGCGCAACACCGCTGCCCGTTTCGACGAACCAATCGACGACAATAGAGATCTCGGCGCGCTGGGCTTGGCAAACATTGCATCTAGCGTCACGCACGGTTTCGCAATAAATGGCAGTCCGCCCCGCACCATTGCCGCCGAACTGTCGGGCGGCCGTACGCAAATGGTGAACATATTTATGGCGGGGATAATTGCGGTTATTTTGCTCTTTTTCGCCCACACGCTTGCGTATTTGCCAGTGGCGGCTCTCGCGACGGTCATTTTTTCGGTTGGCCTACATTTGTTTGACGCCGGTCGGCTTCGGCACATCTGGAAGGCGCGGCGCGAAGAGTTTTTTATTGCAGTTGTTGCACTCCTCGGGGTTGCGCTGTTTGGCGTGCAATACGGTGTCGCCATCGCCGTCGTTGTTTCTATTCTCGATCGCTTGCGCCGACAACATCATCCCGTGGACGACATTCTCCTCCGCGATCAAAAACTCGATGACTGGGCAAAAGACCGTCTAAACCCACACCACAAAAACCGCTCATCGCCACCAGGTGTTCTCGTGTATCGGTTTGGCGGTTCAGTCTTTTTTGAAAACGCAGACTATTTTGCACAGCGGCTGCGGGCGGCCATTGCCGAAGCAAAAAACCCTGTTTCGTATGTTATCGTCGACGCTGGAGCCATAAACGATCTTGACTACACTGCCGCCGAAACGCTGAAGCATATCTGCATGAAGTGCCACGCCGACGGCATGCGGTTTGCGCTCGCACACGTTCCGCCGGAGCTTGAAGATCTGCTCGCTCGGCACAGTCTGGTTGATATTATCGGCAAACACAACATTTTTCCGAGCCTTGAAGAAGCCGTCTTCGACGCGCCAACAAGCCGCCGTTCAAGCATCGATATGGTACAGCGCCTCCGCCCGCCAGAACATCAGTACATCGTCATTGGCGGCAGCGTCATGGAAATGCTCAAGCTACGTAAAACTGGTAACCTCGATCTCGTCGTCAGTCGTTCGCTGTACAAACACTACCGAAGTAAAAAGTGGAAAGAATACATCCAGGACGATGGCAAACGCATTTTGTCGCACAACGGCAACATAATCATGCAAACATATGTCGGCAAAAGTCTGAAAGACCTACTGCCGCGTGCGCAATACATCGAGGGCGTACCTTTTATGCACATCAACGACCTTATAGCTTGCAAAAAAACTATCGGACGCAAAAAAGATCTGGAAGACGTACGGCGACTCGAAAAATACCTTCGCGAACATCCGCACGCACGCGCCGAGCCAAAGCGAGTATAATGAAGTTATGATCCAAGTTCTTTCAGCCCTCACTGCCAGCACCTACAAACACGCGCTCAAACCCCTGCTCTTTCGTCTACACCCAGACACCGCTCACCAACACGTACTACGCATGAGTCGTGTTCGGCAAAAGCTTCGCTTTAGCGATCCGCTCGTCAGGAAAGCGTGGGCGCACCAAGACAAAGCTGTTTTAGGACAAACCATAGACGGTGTTTTTTTCCCGAACCCAGTTGGGCTTTCTGCGGGGTTTGATAAAAATATTGAACTCGCACCAACCATGAAAACCATAGGGTTTGGATTTATGACCGGCGGTTCTGTGACACTTCATGCCTGCGCAGGCAACCCAAAACCTTGGTACTACCGGCTACCGCAACGCAAGGCGCTGGTTGTTCATGCGGGCTTAGCCAATGAAGGTGTCGAACGCATCTGCGCGCGAATTCGCAGCTATAAAGACAAAACATTTACCCAGTTTCCGCTGGTTGTTTCTGCGGCCAAAACAAACAACGCGCGCAACTGCGATGACACAGAAGCAATCGCCGACTACGTCGGCAGTCTTGATCTACTCAAAGATATGCCACAGGTGCGCGTTCTGGAACTGAACATATCTTGCCCAAACACCTATGGCGGCGAGCCCTTTACCGACCCAAAGCGACTCGACAAGCTACTGAGCGCCATCGACGCTCGCAACATTACGAAACCCATTTGGGTTAAAATGCCGATAAATCACTCATGGAAGGCATTTGATGCGCTCCTTGCCGTCATCGTAAAACACAAAGTGCGCGGCGTGACTATAGGCAACCTCAACAAAGACCGCAGCGGCATTTCGACCAAGGAACTACCGCCCGATGTTAAAGGTAACCTGAGCGGTCTGCCGACACAGCAACTCAGTGACAACCTCATCGCAAAAACATACAAAGCCTACGGAAACCGCCTGACGATCATCGGTGTCGGAGGTATATTTACCGCCGAAGACGCGTACCGCAAAATCCAGCTTGGCGCTAGCCTTGTGGAACTCGTGAGCGGCATGATTTTTGAAGGACCTCAAGTTATTGGGCAGATTAACCGCGACCTTGTTCGACGCGCGCAAAAAGACGGCTACACGAACATTTCTGAAGCAGTCGGAGCTTCGCACACCCGTCGTTCGCGCACCAAACCACCCAAAGAAAAAGCCGCATAGAAAAAGCCTCGTCGTGCGAGGCTTTGTCATCACCCGATGTTTGCACGGCGTACGTGCTACACATAACGCCGGCGCCTAAGCACGAGAGCAAAACCAGCAATAGGGTGCGCTCTCCGGCGGCGCTGCCACTTCGCCTCAAAACGTCGAACGACAGCTTGAAGCTCGGCATCCGTCCGCGGACGTAGGTTGGCTGGCTGCTGAGTAGTGGTTGTGTTCATACGTTTTCCTCCCGCATGCTACTCATATACTACCGTGAACACAGCCTGCGAACAGTAACGAATATTACACATCCGCTGTGATAAATCATACACAATGCACTGCATAAAACCTGAACCTCATAAAAAACATCAGCGCCTTAAACGGCAGCAAGTGGCCGCACAATCTTCGGTAGCGGAAGACTAAATACCGCGCCTATCTAGGGGTGATAGCGAGTGAACCAAAGTGCTGTTTAAATCACGCTGAGCCGCCCTTGCGGCCCGCTTCGCGCGCGCGTTCGGGGTCGTTTTTGAAATTGCCCGGACTCACGCTACCGCCAACCTTGCCGGCTGCCGAAGCACGCGCGAGATTGTACTTAAAGTTTCCCGAGCTTGCCTTACCGCCTTTGCGTCCGGCTGCCGCATGGCCGGCTGGGTTGCCGTGCCACCCCTTACCTTGCTTGCTTTGTACCATAGTTACTCCTCGTTCTACGCACATACCATGATATGCGTAGCGCCAACCGTATGCTATGAGCTTTCTCACACAATCGGCCAAATGACCTTGCCGAGAATATTGTTTTTTTCGACAAGCCCAAAATGGCGGCTGTCGGTGCTGCGCGAAGGATTATCGCCGCGCACATCATACTTGTCCCCGTGCACAATATGAACGCGCTTGATTTTTTCCTTCCCTTTATGCAGCAAAACTACTACGTCTTCTGGGTGATATAGCCGCTTTCGAGCAACCAAAACGACTCGTCCTGGGTCGAGTACCGGCGACATGCTTTCACCAACGACTCGGCGCACGCCAAAAAACAGTTTTTTCGGTGCAGCTCGTTGCGGTGCGCCTTTACTGCTTTGTTTTCCAGAAGATGTCAGCGATGCCATCTATCATCTCCAATAAGGTTTGCACTTCTGCGGGGTCGCGATGATGTTTGCACGCGCTCGCTTGTTTTATGGCATACCAAAACTTTTCGTGCAAGTCCGGATAATCCTTGAGGTGCGCTGGCTTAAAGTAATCGGCCCAGAGCACCATAAGATGCTGCTTGACCAACTCGGCGCGCTGCTCTATGAGGATGACAGCGCGCAGCTTATTGTGCTCGTCGAGCGTTTCGTACTTTTCCATCATGGCTTTGACGCTTGCCGCCTCAATCCGCGCCTGTGCCGGATCGTACACCCCGCACGGCAAATCACAATGCGCATAGGCTGGTTTGATGTGAAATCGTTTCATTGTATCCCCCTCTTATGTGTTGCTCCTTAGTATAACCTTGCTACGATATAATCGCCACCGCTCATACAAAACTCTGCTTGTAGAAGCAAATTAAAGAGCAGGCTATCAGTCGACAGCGTGTCGACAACCTTTCGCTAGCAAGTAGCTCAGCAGTTATGAAAAAGCAAAATACACAGAACGAACACGAAAAATCCATTCATGAACAGATACCTGACAAATTACGCTGAGCCTTACCGGTTCACAGACATTGTTTTGCGCGCCAGTTGTCTATGGCGGCGTGGTTGCCGCTGAGGAGTATTTCGGGAACTTTGCGGCCGCGGAAGTCTTCGGGGCGAGTGTATTGAGGATACTCTACAGTGGCGTCATCGTCCTGAAATGACTCAACTTCGGCGCTCGTTTCGCCTCCAAGCACGCCAGGAAGCAGACGCACCACGCTATCTATGATAGTCATGGCGGGCAGTTCGCCGCCGGTGAGTACATAGTTACCCACGCAAAACTGCTCGTCTATCCATTCCGTCACGCGCTCGTCGTAGCCTTCGTAACGCGGACAAACAATAATGAGGTCCGCAACATCGGCCGCTAGACGTTTCGCGTCTGACTGTTTGTATACTTTTCCTCGAGGCGTTGGCAAAAGAACCGTCGCCCGCTGCGTAGTGCTTTTTTTGTTTTGCTGAGCATGTTCTATTGCTGCAACCAGCGGTTCTGGCTTCAGGAGCATACCGTCGCCGCCTCCGTATGGCGTATCGTCGACCTGCTGGCGCGGTCCTAGCCCAAACTGCCGCAAGTCTATAAACTCATATTTGACTATACCGCGGTCGGCCGCCTTCCAGAGCATACTGCTACCCAGCACTCCGGTGAACATTTCCGGAAAAAGCGTAATGATTTGAATCTTCATTACCAAGTAGTATAACCCCTGCAACGTATAATCTCTACTGTCGGCGCCGCGGTTGGCGGCACGCCTCGCGCTGCTCGCAGGAAGAATAAGTTAGCGCGCAAGCAATCTCCGCCGCCAGACAGAGACTGACCGCCCCAAGTACGTCTTACCGAAACCAAAACCACCCCTGTTTCCAGAGGTGGTTTTGTCACATAAAGCCCCCATTCTGCTGCTGCACGAATGGCTCGCAAGAGCTGTAAGCGATGTTTGTTTTCAGTGTGTCTTTTAAAGACTCATTCTACCCTAGCACAAAACCTCTCAAAACACAAGTAGTTTGGGCAGCTCGGCAGCCAGTCGGTCGCAACCGCGAGATGGCGGCCGTCTGCCGCTGAAACATGCCCCAAAACCCCAGCGAAGCAATGTTCGCTTTTTCTTGGGCACATAAGCAACGTGCTGCACCTGAGTAGACCGCACGCTAAATATCGAGATCGTCGAGATCGGCCAGTTCCGCGCGAGTGCGGGCAACCGTGTCGCTTTCGCGCCGTTCTTCTGCGGGCTTTTGCTCTGGTGCACCGCCTGCGTCTTCTTCCTGAGTTTCGTCGGCTGCGTCGCTGACTGCGCTGGCGAGCGCCGAGTCATCCGCGTCATCTGTTGACACAGCATCATCAACCGGCGCCGTCGCAGCTGGCTGCTGTTCTTTTGCCTGGTTGTTTTCATCAAGCTTATCGACATCGACAATTTTGAGGTTGTAGCGCGCTTCTTGTTTGGTACCAAGCGCCCGCAGCAACGTGCGAATACTCTGTGCTGTCGCACCGCGCTTACCAATAACACGGCCGAGATCTTCTGGATGTACGGTTAGTTCGAGCAGAACACCCTTTTCATCGACGCGGCGATCTATTTTGACTTCTTCTGGATAATTTACCAGCGATTTTACGACGTACTCTACAAATTGTTCGTCTATATTTACTGACATACTGCCTCCTGTGGCTTAACTGACTCGTTCAGTATAGCGCAGAACGTTGCGCGAAAAAAGATTGCGGTGTTTGTTTGCGTAAAGCCAGCAGCACCCTTGAGTAGGTGCGGCGACAAACAAAGCACGCGAGCGGCTTGTCTTACTCAGACTCAGCAGCTTTTTCCGTATCTGCGGTTTCTGCCGCTTCTGCTGGCGCCTCTGGGGCGTTCTCTACTGGCGCTTCTTCGGTCTCGGCTGGCGCTTCTGGCGTTTCTTCCTTTGGTTCTTCGGGGCGGTTGCGACGAAGCTTTTCTGGATTTCGGATTTTGCCTGATTGCTTGGCAGGAAGATGCACCCACTTCGGCAGTTTCACGCCTTCTTTTTTGAGGAGCAGCGCCGCGCGATCACTCGGCTGGGCGCCGTGATCTAGATAGTGCTGAGCGCGCTCTTTGTCGAGCACGACTTCTTTATTGTGTGGATTGTATGTGCCCACCTGCGCGACAATCTTGCCGCTCGTTGGGGTCCGTCGACTGTCCTGAACGACAACGCGGAATTGTGCGTGGCCTTTGCGGCCTGTACGCTGCAAACGTATCACTAACATCGTTTACTTATGTCCTTCCCATTAGTTTTTATACTGTTCTTATTTTACACTTCTCCACCCCTGTCGTCAACTCGGCTTACGGGTCGGTAGGGTCTGGCTGGCGCGGCGGAGCGTCATTTTTTATCTTTTTTTCTGACCCATCCAGCAACACGTCGGCGAACACTGGGTCCAGATACTACCCCTGCAGCAAATGCCGCAGCCATCCTGCCTATAGCAGCCGGATCTTTCCGCGAAGCGTTTAGCTCATCGATTTCTTGCTGCAATGCCGCTGCGTCTGGAAGTTCTACGGGAAGAGAATATAGAGAGCGTGGCTTTTCAGGATCAACCACGCCTGGACGCAAACTACGCACGGATTTCGCAATGCCGACGCCATTTGTCGACTCAAGCCCAAGCTCAGCGCATTCTTCCAGAACAATTTCGGGCACTGAACCTATCGGCACGGTTTCTTTTGATAAACCCACTCCAACAACAGCATCACGACATCCTTCCAGGGCACTAACCTTGGCAATTACTTCTTCATCGCTAGCTTCTGCTATAGAATGACCCAAGAAGTAGCCGCCAAAAGCTGCAGCAACGGTCAATACCCCCACTGCGACTCTCCTGCCCAACCCCTGAAATGACTCTGGATTACTTCCGGGCTTACTCATCTGATAAGTCATTTCGCCCGCTGCTTGCTTGTAGTCCGAAAATCCCATACACATCCTTTCTATTGGATATGATTATTATCTATAATTCTCATTTTGTCAAATATATTTTTGCAGAGCAGATGTAGCGGCGGCGACCTGGGCGGCTTGTTTACTAGGACCGGTGCCACGCCCGGCTAGTTTTTCGTGCACATACACGCCTACTGTAAACTCTTTTTCGTGATCTGGACCTTCTTCGCTAAGAACGCGGTAACTTGGCGTAGCGCCAACCTGCCCTTGCACCAACTCTTGCAAACGAGATTTAGGATCCATCCATGAACCAGTTTTCAAAATATCGTCAAATGTACTGAGGATGTTTTCGGTAATGAAGGTGCGGCACGCCTCATAACCGCGTTCTACATACAGCGCGCCGACAATCGCCTCAAACGAATTAGCCAATATTTGCGCCCTCGCTCGATCGGTACCGCGTTTTTCGCCGCGACTCAAACGCAGCAGCTTTTCGGCGCCGAGCCGCGTTGCGGCTGCACCGATACTTTCGGTGCGCACCAGACTGCTGCGCCAGTTGGTGAGAATACCCTCCGGTTCCGAGTAGTTGTTGTACAAAAACTCAGTGACGACGAGCTCCAGCACTGCATCACCCAAAAACTCAAGGCGTTCGTTGTGCTCGCTCGCCGATTTTTTATGTTCGTTCAGGTACGAACGATGCGTAAACGCCGTGACGAGCAACTCCAGCCGCTCGAAAGCGCCGCCTAGGTACTGTTTTGCAAACTCCTGGTATGGTGTCGTGTCCATAATGAATGGTTCGACGTTGGACGTTAGACGTTAGTAAAACACAAACGTCCAACGGCAAACGCCTAACGTCTACTTGCTCCTTTCTCTTACTTTTTTCATGCCGGCCAGCATGAGTTTACCGATGTCTTCGTAAGCTATGGCATCAACCGCTTCTGTGGCAGGAAGCCACTGAATGTCGCTCAACCAGTCTTCTGGATGTAAGCGGCTGGTATTGCCGAGCCCCTCTACGAGGTAAATATGCATGGTCATCAGTACAAGCGTGTGGCCGCGGCGATAGCGGAAATTCACTTTGCCTAGCCACTGCATAACCCGCATGTCTTGCAGGCCGGTTTCCTCGCGAATTTCGCGTTCGGCCGTGGCTTTAGGTTCTTCGCCTTCCTCGACATGTCCTTTGGGAATAGTCCAGCGATTTTTTGCATCTTTGATGAGCAGAATTTCCGTGCCGTGCGTTTTTGGGTTGCGGCGAAATACGATGCCGCCCGAGGTTGTTTCGCGCACGACTTCTTCTATAACCGGCCGTCTTGAAACGAAGTTACGAAAACCAGCTATCGGCTTTTTGATACCGCCCATGGCAGCGAGCCTTTTGCGTTTTGCTTCGCCCATTGCTAGACCGCCTTTTTCTTAGATTGCTGCTTTTCGGTCTTTGGTTGTCGAGTTTTTGCTTTGCCGGTTTTGGGCGTCGCTGAGCGCTTGGCGCTGGACTTTGGCTTTTCACTGCTGCCGTCGGCTTTTTCGGGCGATACATGCTTTTTGTCTTTCGCCGGCTGTTTGTCCTCTTTGTTTTTAAGTGCCGTACCGAGTACGCCGTTTATGAATTTACTGCTATTGTCGCCGCCAAACGCTTTGGCTAGTTCGACTGCTTCGTTGATAACGACTTTTGGCGGAACATCTGGCTCGTAGTGCAGCTCGTACAGCCCCATGCGCAGAACAACACGGTCCATACGAGCAATTTGCTCAAGCGGCCATTCTGGCGCGAGCGGACGGAGTTCATCATCGAGTGCCTTTTCGTGCTTGGCAACACCTTTAACCAGTTCTTCTATGAAATAGACATCGTCGACCGTCGATTCGTAGCGCGCTACGTTGCGTTTGAGTACGAGACCAAGATCAAAAGTGTCATCGCCCGCCTCGCGCCGAAAATCGAGTTCATAAAGCGTTTGCAGCGCAACAATACGACCAAGATGGCGGTTAGATGCCATGGCGAGCTCCGTTCATGCGGTGAGTAGATGGTAGATAGTAGATGGTTTGTCGTGTCATCTCAATATTTCCCTGCGAGCCAGCACAGCAGATTCGTGCCGACGATTATGCGAGCCGAGCTTATTTACTCTTGCTCGCGCCAGCGAGGCCTTTTCCTGTTTCGCGGCGTGTTGTGCGAGCTTTAACCGGTGATTTTTTGTTCACCGCCCGAGCCAACTTGAGCACAAGGTGGCTTCTGCGGGCACCTGAGGCGCGTGGACTGGTTCGTTTCTTTGGCTTTCCCATAGATGTGCTAACTCCTTTTTGGAAGTTTTTTCGTTGCTATTTACGGGTATTATACAGCAATACAGCACCTATCTCAAGTCATAATTCTTGACATACAGGCATAATAAGTGCTATAATATGCGCATGTGCGGAACAACACATCCATCATATCCAGTGAACAAAGATCCCAACACAGCAGCGCTTGGTCAATTACATGATCGAATTAAAACGGGCGATGAGTTTGGAGCCGCAGCAGCACTACTAGCACATGGAGATGCAGGCGGCACCGTGGGCGAGTTAAAAGATTGGGGGGATGCAAACAACATTCCGCCTGAAACAGTCAGCCACATAGGTCGAATTGCTTTCCAGCCGCCTCGAGTTACCGAGGGAGATTTAGCGGCCTACGAAACTGCGGAATTAGCCCGTAGAAAGAAACCTTCGACGAACGCTAACCCGTCAACAAAACCAGTTGCCGAAGCGCCGCCAGCGCTTGAGGGCGTCGTGGTTGAGCACCAGGGTCAACCAGTTGAAACACCTTTGACTGGCGGCGGTCATGGACCTGACGACCCCACTGGATTCGCAGACGTAAAATGGGTGAACGAGTCAGAACCAGTTACTTCACCACGAAGTTGATGAGTTTGGCGGGAACGTAAATGCTTTTTATGATTTCCTTGCCATCTAAGTAGCCAGCGACTTTTTCGTTTTGCTTGGCTGCTTCAACCGAAGCGGCTTCGTCAGCGCCTGCGGCAATCGTTATGGTGGCGCGTAGCTTCCCGTTTATCTGCACGGCTATGGTGAGTGTGTCTTGCGCAAGGTACTCGTCTTTCCATTCTGGCCACGTGTCGTGCTGCACCGAGCTATGATGCCCGAGCTGCAACCATAGTTCGTCGGCAATGTGCGGCACAAACGGCGCAACGCAGACCACCACGTACTCAAGTGCTGTCTGCCACGCTTCGTTGCGAGCCAGCGCATTTGCTTTAAGCTTATACAAATCATTGACGGCGGTCATAGCCGCGGCAATCGCTGTGTTGTAGCGGTTTTCTTCTATATCGATCGTCATTTTCTTCGCCATGGCGTGCGTGGCGCGGCGGAGTTCGGCGATAGTTTTTTCGTCTGCTGCGGACGTTTCGGCCGCTAAATATTCTTGCACGAGCGTCCATATGCGCGACAAAAAACGGTGTGTACCCGGCACACCCTGCGGATCCCAGCGAACCCACTGGTCGAGCGGGGCGGCAAACATGAGGTACGTTCGTAACGCATCGGCTCCGTAGCCCTGTTCTATGATTTCGAGCGGATCGACGCCATTGCCCTTGCTTTTACTGAACATTTCGCCGTTCTGGGCGGTGACTTTGCCGTTGAAAAGAAATTGCTTGAATGGTTCCGGTTCATTTACAAGACCGAGCCGCGCGAAAAAATGTCCAATGAAGCGCGCGTACAGCAAATGCGCCGTGGCGTGGTCGGCGCCGTTATAAAAATCTATGGGTTCCCACTTTTTGACAACGTCGCTTTCGAATATTGCTTGCTGGTTGTGCGGGTCGAAATAACGGTACATGTACCAGCTACTACAGATGTAGGTGTCGAGCGTGTCTGTTTCTCGTTCGGCCGGACCGCCGCAGGCTGGGCAGGTTGTTTTGAGCCAATCCGTTGCTCGCGCCAGCGCGCTACGACCGTCGCCGCTCGGTTTGAAGTCTTCTAGCTCTGGCAAAACGATGGGCAGCTGGTCTTCGGGCACCAGCACAGCACCGTCTTTCGGACAGTTTACAACTGGTATCGGCGCGCCCCAATAGCGCTGACGGCTCACGCTCCAGTCGCGCATGCGGTAGTTGACACTCAGTCTGCCAGCTCCGAGCGTTTCTATCTTTTGCTGAATTTTCTTTCGACCCTCCACAAAATCAAGACCGTCAAACTCTGCTGAGTTGGCTAGTTTGTATTTAGTGCGGTTCTGCTTGAGCTCGGTTTGATAGTTGACGAATTCCTGCTGTTCGGTAGTGTACACAATAGGCAAATTGTATTTTTGCGCAAATTCATAATCGCGCTCGTCTTCGCCTGGCACCGCCATGACGGCGCCCGTTCCGTAGCCAGCCAGCACATAGTCGGCTATCCAGACGGGCACTTTCTGACCGTTGACGGGGTTCACGGCAAACAGACCTTTCACTTCTACGCCTGTTTTTACTTTTTCAGATTCACGGTCAAGCTCTGACTTGCGTACGCTTTCTGCTATGTATTCTTTGAGTTCTGCGGCATTTTCGGCCTTTTCGAGATACGTTTCGATAAGCTCGTGTTCGGGCGCAAACACCAAAAAGGTCACACCGTAGATAGTGTCGTGCGCAGTGGTAAAAACTTCGATTGTTTCATCATCGGCACCAAGTCCGCTCAGCTTGAACTCGACTTGCATGCCTTCGCTGCGGCCAATCCAGTTGCGCTGGGCGAGTTTTACGGTGTCGGTCCAGTCTAGGTCATCTATAGACTCCAGCAGCTCATCGGCGTAATCGGTGATTTTGAAAAACCACTGTTTGACTTCTTTTTTCTCGACTTCTGGGTCGTCTGCACCGTCGTGCCGCCAGCACTTCCCGTCTAGCACTTGTTCGTTCGCAAGCACTGTCTGACATTTGTTACACCACCATTGCATGCGGGCGTCCTGGTACGCCAAACCTTGCTCATACATTTTCCAAAAAATCCACTGCGTCCATTTGTAGTATTCCGGCAAATGCGTGGCAATTTCTTTTTCCCAGTCGTTGCTCCAGCCCATGGCCTTATACTGCGTGTGATATCCCGGGATGATGGTAGCCATCGATTCTTGCGGCGAAACGCCAGCTTTTATAGCGTAGTTTTCGGCCGGAAGACCGAACGCATCCCACCCTACCGGATGATAGCTTTCGTAACCTTGCTGGCGTTTGAACCGTGCTTTTACATCAGAAATGGTGTAGTTCATAGCGTGGCCAATGTGTATGCCCGCTCCACTGGGGTAGTTGAACATGCTCATGGCAATGTACTTCGGCTTGCTACTCTGCAGGTCAGCCGTATACACGCCTGTTTCGTCCCACAGTTTCTGCCACTTGGGTTCAATCTCTTTTGGGTTGTATCGTTTCATAGGCATTCAGTATAACAGATGGACAAAAGCAACCACAGCCGCCACGCACCAAACCTACGCCCCGCCGCCACACACCACACCACCGCGTTTGCTGCTCGACTGTAGTGTATACTGGCACCATGAACACAGTTTGCGTCATATGCGGCGGAACATCTGACGAGCGCGACGTATCTTTGCGGTCGGGCGCAGCTGTCGCCGAAGCACTGAAAAGCGTTGGGCACGATGTTGATGTTTATGACGTTGACGTCAAAGACAATACGCTGCAGCGGTTTGATGTCGTTTTTCCGGTTTTGCATGGCAAGGGCGGCGAAGACGGAGTGATACAAAAACGGCTTGAGACAGCTGGGGTGTGTTTCGTCGGAACTGGCTCTACTGCTTCGGCGCTTTGTATGGACAAAACTCGCTACCGCGAAGCCATGATAGCTGCAGGCATCAAGATGCCGGCTGGTGTAGTCGTCACAGCTGCATCGTTTGCGGCGAGCCCGCTTTCTCAGCGCCCTTACGTTCTGAAGCCAGTAAATGGCGGCTCGACCATAGATACACTCATCGTACACAGCCCGCCGCACAATGACACGGCCGCCCTCGCGGAAGTGTTCGCAAAACATACAAATTTACTTCTGGAAGAGCTTATCACGGGCACCGAAATAACGGTCGGCGTATTTGGCGGTGACGCATTGCCAGTTATTGAAATTATCCCGCCAGAGGGAGCCGATTTTGACTACGCAAACAAGTACAACGGTAAAACACAGGAACTGTGTCCGCCGCAGCATGTTTCAACAGAACAGCAACAAGCCGCTCAAGCGCTGGCACTTCAAGTCCATGCACTCGCAGGCTGCCGCGATATGTCTCGAACAGATTTCATTATCGACGAATCGGGAGTTATATATTTACTCGAAACAAACACTATTCCAGGTATGACCGCACAAAGCTTATACCCAAAAATGGCCGCAGCGGCTGGCATAGACTTTCCGAGCCTTTGCGATCGCCTCGTACATATGGCTCTTAGTCGTCGGTAAACTGTTTTTTCTTGATGGCGGTCCAGGTTTTGTTTTGGCGGACAAGTTTCGCGGTGTCGGCAGGGTGAGCAAGCAGCGGCTTTAATGACTCTTCGGCAAAAACGCCGTTTTGCGAGCCTTTTGCCAGAACAACTGCGCCCGTTTTTAGATGCTTGCGTACATATTCGCCGGCAGCGGCAGGACTTGCAAAACTATGCACGACGCAGCCGTGCGCTTTGGCGGCAGGAGCAAGCCAACGTCGAGCATCGACACCTATGGTCGCAATCATATCGAGCTTTGCTGCGTCACAGTATGCACCAACCTCAATGTGAGCTGCCTTGGCAGAGTCGCCCAGCTCGTTCATGCTCCCTAAAATAGCTATTCGCTGTTTGGTGCGCGCCGCGTAAAGAACATCGAGTGCTGCTTTGGTCGCGACCGGCGAAGCGTTGTAGGTGTCATCTATGAGTTTACTGTCCTTTACGCCTTCCAGAACTTGCATGCGACCGGCAACGGGCGCGAGTGTGCCGAGCGCTTCTTTAATAGCCACGCGGTCTACATTGATCATATCTGCCACTGCAGCGGCGGCCAGCGCAGCCGACGCACCCTGCTCTCCGAGATACTGTATGTGCGCAGTAATATTGCCAGACGGCAACTCGAGACGAAGGCGTTGACCCGCCAAGCCGGCACGCGAACGCGCAGCGTAGTAGTTGTCTGCGAGATTCGTGGTTAGGCTGTAGGTCGCATAGTGTTGACCTATCAAATATTTGCCAGGTACGGTGTCGGCGTTTACCAGCACCTGTTTACTGTAGGCAAACACTTTTGTTTCTTCAGCCGCAACGTTGTCGAGCGAGCCAAAAAACGCCATATGCTCTGGCGCTATGGCTGTGAGCACTGTAATGTCAGGATGCAGATACGCAAACTGCCGCATTTGCCCTGGGCCGTCAGTTCCCAGCTCCACGACAACAACATCGTAAGGATACGGCTGGCTGACCATGGCTGCGTTTTCGCCAAAAACCCTCATCCAAGCAAATGGATTCCATATGCTCGGCTGGTTCTGACCGAAAAAGATAAGCGGCACCGTCACGCGGTCGTTGTAATTGCCCGCCTGGTACCGTACGCGGACATTCTGACCCAGCAGCTCAGCAATAGCATATTTCGTCGAGGTTTTTCCGACCGAACCAGCCACCGCAATCACCTGAAAATGATGCCGCCGACGTAGTTTTCGAACTTGCGACTCAAGTATACGGCCAACTACTGCCTTACCAGTCCGTTTCGGGTTGAGTAGGTAGCTGGTTGCCCGCCACAAACCAAGCCAGGCGGCAAAGCCATAGCCAGTTACGAGCGGATACGCAAAAAGAAGCGCAAGACCAAACGACCAAGCGCCCGTCGTGCCGTGCGCAAGCCAATCGGTGATAAGCCATACGCCAGCCGTTATTTGCGCGAGCATCGCAAACAGCAGCGCACTAACAATAGCCACATCGCGCAAAGCGAGCTGGCTGTGTACGCGGTATGTTTTTGTCTGAGAGAACCAGGCGAGATACTCGCCAAGTGTGTTATCGTGCAGACGCAACGCTTTGACGAGTTCTTTCGACAGGCGCAGACTGTACAGATTTTTTGCTCGGCGGAGTGTGTTTGGTAGTTTCATGCAAGCCTCCTGCCGGCATGCGTACTATTGCATGACCCTCGTTCGTAACATGCACACATACCACCGCTCAACCCATTACCCATAACACCCCTCTCACACCGCTTATGTTGTTATACGACCAGTATACGCTGTTTTTAAGCACAAGGGAAAGCAAAACGGAGATGGCTTGGCGAGCTCGGCTCGGCAGCGGCATAGCTGCAAGTGTGCCAGTAGCGAGATGACGAATGTGCGGTAGAATGAGTGCGGTGGAATGAGTGGAAAAATGGCAGTCTATGCTATACACTGTTTCTGTTCCAATACAGCCGTTGCGGGTACTTTGAGCACTTCAGGCGCTTTGGGCGGCAGGTTGCGGGGCTATAGCTCAGTTGGCTAGAGCGCTTCGCTGGCAGCGAAGAGGTCAGGAGTTCGAGTCTCCTTAGCTCCACCATTTTTTGACAAAATACAGGCGTGCTTTTTGGCGAGGCAACTTGTTATTCTGATTTGTATTACGAGCCGCTTTTTGCCCGGTACTTATTCGCCAAATATGGCATGACGAGCAAACCGTTGATATCTAGAATGGCGTGAACAGCCATAGGCAGCAAGATGGTGCCGCTCGCCATGTAGACTTTGAAGAACACCCAGCCAACGACAGCCGTCAGCAGCACAGCCCTCCAGCCAGCGTAGATGTGCTCAAACCCGAATATAACAATACTTATCGTGACAGCAAGCACCGCGTCTCCCGTGATGAGGAACAATAGTCCCGGCAAAAGCGCACGGAAGAACAGTTCTTCTGTGATGCCAGCCGTAACCGACATGCCAGCCGCTAACCAGCGCTCCTTTCGGTTCGTCGGCACGAGTAGTTCTTGTGGTGCTTCGGCGCGTTTTTTCACCCCGCGACGAAATCTAAAGGTAACAATACCGATTGCCAATAGCACGCCGATGACTAAGCCAGTTATGACGCCTTGGACATGGTCGGCATCACCCTCGAACGTTTGAGAGTCGATAAACTCAGCGTGCATAACTGGCTCGACCAAATACTGCGGTGCATCTGCGGCCAGTAAAAAGACGACCGCTGGGACGGCAAAGATCAGCCACGATTGCGCAATCCAGCGCCGATACAGCCGCACACGATCCTTGGTTTTGCGAGCCTGTGCATAGTCCTTGATACCGCTGAGCGCAGAATATGCCGCAATGGCTAATGTGATTACGAGTAAAATGATGTACATCAACACAGATAACCTCCTTAGCGCCTAATTTTCATAGTCTATTATCTCCAAAGTTCTGGAATGCGCAAAGCCATACTGCACGTTTTAAATCTACGTCGCTTATGAAGTTTTAAATACCGCTCTGGGCGGTTGGCGTGGTCAGTGATGCGCAACTTCGCAACTACGCGTTGCGTTTGAAGCTGTGCGCATGGCTTGCGTGGTACAATGAAGAATTGAAAAGCTGTTCTCTCATTTCGCCGACGGCATAGGTGATTGACCGTGCTATAGGGCGACGATGCAACGAGCGTAATAAAGTTGCTACAGATAGGAGAGTAGATGAACATAGCAGACTTTGTAACGAGATTTACCTATCCAGCTGTCTATGACTATTCGCTATCTGCCAATGGTCGCGGTTTTGTTGTGCCGGGCCAGCCGCCGGCAGCTTCGCTAAGCCCAGATGAGCCTGTTCGCTATATTGCATTACTCAAATCTGAAGAAGGTCAGCCACGCGGCAATCACGTCCATCGCACCAAGGTCGAGACAATAATCGTTCTTTCTGGATCACTCAAATGTGAGTTTCGCCTGAGTGAAGACGAAAACGTTCGGGACGAATTTGTACTAAGAGCAGGAGATGCGGTTCGTGTTTTACCTGGTTGTATACATACGTACACTGCTATTGGCGGCGGCGCTAACGCAATCGAACTAAGCCCACAGGCGCTTGATTTGACCGATCAGATCAATATGGGCAAATCTCAGAGCTAACTGGATTTTATATAGTTGGCGATCAGTTTGCCGATAGCATTTTATATTTAGGACGAGATATGCTGAACTTTTCTAGACTATCTTGAATGTCGGCAACAACTTGGCTACATGCTGGGTTAAGGGGTTGGTTTGTTTTGGTTAGTTTTTTGTTTAGACCTTGATGGATAATTCTGTCGTCATGCTGCGGCGTCCAGATGACGGTTTTAACAGCTCGCAGACAACCGCCCAGGGTGCGAGTGAAGGTTTGTTTGGTCGAGGTTTTAAATCTATAAAAGGTCTTTGACATGAGAACAAATATTCTACATAGGCTAGCTGTAGTGCTATTGTAGCATAGTGATAGATAAGTTGATCAGGACTGCCTTCTGGGCGCGATCAAAGTGATACAATATCATAGACAATTCTTCAGCGGACTACAGGCGCAAGAACTCTGAGATGTCCGTGAGGTAGAAGGAGGTTGTCGGTGCAGGACTCTGAAATTCGTTGGGGAATTCTGGGAGGCGGCAAAGTCGTCGAATCTAAGAGCGGCCCCTGTTTCAATATCCCCGGCAGGAGTCGGGTCGCGGCAGTATGTCGCCGAGACGCGGAGAACGCCTCGGCTACTGCGGAACGTCTTGGGGCCAACCTTGTGCTTAATCAGCTCGAGGACATGGTGGAGAGCGATGAAGTTCAAGCAGTATATATAGCCACTCCACCTGGTCTACACCACTCTCAAGCAATGGTCTGCCTGAACGCTCGAAAACCGGTATACATCGAAAAGCCATTTACCACAAGCGCGGCGCAAGCAGAAGAGCTCGTGCGCAACTTCGCCGAGGTGGGCATTCCTCTTTTTGTTGCGCATTATCGGCGGGCCCTTCCTAAGTTCCGTGAAATCAAGTCTTTGATTGAGACTCAGATCGGTCAACCGCTCGAATTCTCGTTTCGTCTCAAACGACGTCTTCAAAATGACGTAGCTCACCCATGGATGTACGATCGCGAGCTTTCTGGCGGCGGGAAGTTCTTCGACATAGCTCCGCATTGCGTTGATCTTCTTCTGTTTCTTTTTGGAGACGTCGATCAGATGTCAGCTGAAGCGAAACACTGGAAGGCGCCGCAAGGAAGCGAAGACTGTGTCACTTTGAATTTTCGTTTCAAATCGGGGGTGTTGGGTACGGCTAACTTCAATTTTCTCGCTTGGGACAAAGAGGATCGAATGAGCGTTCATGGCGAGAAAGGAATATTGGAGTTCAGTGTCCACGGAAATGAGCCATCGACACTCAGACTACCGGACGGAAAAGTGCGACAGTTCTTTCATACGGTCCCCGAACTTATTGAAGGACCTATGATCGAAGAAGTCGTGGCCTTCCTTCGCGGAGAAGAAGGGAAACCCTGCATGGGTCAAGACGCAGTTCCAGTAATTGAGCTTATAGAATCGGCGGCAAGGTCATTACATTAGCGGTCGTGTCTATCGTGAGCAGGATGGCTTGACAAATGTGGGCTCTGGACGACTATCGCTAGTCTGATGTATGAGGCGGTACCGATCTCGATTTCTCTGGGTAGATAGGTGCCTGGGAAAGCATACAGCGTACACTCAACGCTGGCGTGACTGGCGGGATCAATATGAACGCCATACTATTGCCAAAAAACATCTCCCAAGTTTTCACTCCAGAAAAGCGTGAAAGGACAGTCCTCGCACAAAATGTATGCGTGAGATTATCTGGCGGGCGCTGTACTTCACGCTCACGGGCTCTCGAATACTGGCTCTTGGCGCTTCTCGGCTGCACCCCGCCCTCTTCTCTTCTGAGGGCATAGGCTTACCGTAGCTGCATGTGTAGAAGCAGGAAAACTGGACTTGTGCGCTAAGCATACGTTATTATTGCGTAGGAATACTATGTAGCTGAAAGGATTTAGCAATCATGAAAAAGCCCGTAAAGATAATTTTGATCGTCGTCGCCGCTCTCTTTGGGTTAATGATCATTGGCGGACTTATCGCTATGATGACAACTGGCAAAGAGCAACGGCTGAGCAAAGATTTCGTAAATTACATCAAAAATGAAGACTATAGCGCAGCTTATGATATGTTCCATGAGGGACTCCAAAAAGTTATGTCAAAAGACTCTCTGGCGTACCGATCTGAGAGCTTAGAGATGTCTAGCGATTGCAAACTCAAAATTACTGGCGTATCTAGTAAAGTATCTACCGAACAATCTCGAAAGAGCGTCAAAGGAAAAATCACCTGCCCCGATGACAAGTCATACACATTTAAGGCAAGTTTTGTCGGCGAAGGTAAAATCATCAGCTTTTCGATAAAACCTCGTCTGTAAAAACGGGTTTTGATAAACAATTTTTAGCGAGCAATCTGGCAACCCGATCTGGCAAAAGATCGTTCTCGCGCAGTAAAGATGCTAAGCTGCGGGGATGTTGCTTGGTACAACCATATTGCAAGCTGCGCTTGTGGTTGCTATAGTGTGACACTATGGCGCATGAGAATGAGAATGAGCATGAGCATGAGAGTACTTGCATCCTCATAGAACATTTCTCTATTGGCTTTGGGTCGACGCGGGTGATTGATGACTTATCATTCACCGTCAAAAAAGGCGAAACTTTTGGTCTACTCGGCAGTAACGGCTCAGGCAAAACGACGACACTACGTTCACTCCTCGGCATCTATCAGCCAGATGCTGGTACGCTGCATATCGATGGTCGACCATTTAATGTTTCGGGCGGCGTCAAGCTGGGTTATTTACCCGAAGAGCGCGGCCTCTACAAAAAAGAACGCGTCATCGACACCATGGTCTATTTTGGTCAGCTCAAAGGCCTCACGAAGGCCGACGCTCGCCAGCGCGCCATGGATTATCTCGAACGGGTTGACCTCGCAGACAAAGCCAACATCAAGTTGCACAAACTATCCAGCGGCCAGCAGCAGAAAGTTCAGTTGGGCGTGACTATCATCGACGATCCAGAACTACTCATCCTCGACGAACCAACCAAAGGCTTCGATCCAGTCAATCGCCGCCTGCTTATGAACATCATCGAAGAACACCAGCAAAAAGGCGCAACCGTCGTTTTCGTGACGCACCAAATGGAAGAAGTTGAGCAGCTATGCGACCGAATTATTTTACTCAAAAACGGCCACGCCGCCGCGTATGGCACGGTGGCCGACGTCAAAAAAGCCCATGGCGGCAAAAGCCTCGATGATATTTTTGTTGATATTTATGGAGCAAAGGACGAGTCGTAATGTACAATTTCAGAACAGTTTTTTGGTTTGAAGTAGCCCGCACACTCAAGAAAAAATCGTTCTGGATAATAAGCTTGTTAGTGCCATTTGCCGCTGCTGCGGTGGTTGGCATTATCTTTTTTTCAAACAAAACAACCACAGCGGCGCTCGAGGAAATCACCAATGAAACACTGAGCATAGCCGTCAATGATCAGCCTGGCATTATAGACACTGGATTGGTTAAAACCTTTGGTGGTCGCATGACAGACGATCACCAGCGTTCAATCAACGATGTCAAGGCCGGTACACTCGACGCCTACATTTATTACCCGAAAAACATCGCCACCGAACAAGTAGAGGTCTACGCTAAAGACGCTGGCCTTTTCGATAACAGCAAATATTCGTCAATTGCAACGCGTCTTCTAGAGCAATCGGTTGCCAGCAAAGTGCCGGTCAATGAGGCCGCTGTATTGCAGGGTACGGTCCGTTTCGATGTGACAACATACCGAGATGGAGCTGCCTCAAACCCAAAGCTGGACATAATCGCGCCTGGGTTATTCTTAGTACTGTTCTACTTTTTGATCGCGTTTTTTGGTAACCAAATGCTCACCAGTACAACCGAAGAAAAAGAAAACCGCGTCATCGAAATGATACTGACAACTGTGCGCGCCAAAACGCTGATCGTCGGCAAAATATTTTCACTGGTAGTGTTGGGGCTACTACAGACTATCATTATTGTGTTGCCGATTGCGGTCGGTTATTTTCTGGTGCGCGAACGGTTGTCGCTACCAAACTTTGATTTATCAGCGTTACCATTTGATCCGGCGCGGATCGCTATCGGCGCCGCGATTTTGGCGACGAGTTTCGTGCTATTCACCGGTTTGCTTGTCGCTATCGGTGCAGCGGTACCGACCGCCAAAGAGGCCGGCGGATTCTTTGGAACTATCATGCTGTTGATATTCGGTCCGCTCTACGCCGCACCGTTGTTTGTCAGTTCGCCCGACACGACGTTTGTACAAGTGCTGAGTTATTTCCCCCTCACAGCACCGATCCCGCTCCTACTCAGAAACGCAGTCGGTAATCTCGAATATTGGCAGGCCGGTCTCGCCATCGCCATACTGATCGTGACAGCAATCATTGTTTTCAATATTGCCGTGCGAATATTCCGCTATGGTGCACTCGAATACAGCCGCAAACTGTCGTTGCGCGAAATTTTTCAGGGCTAGAGTCGTGTGACATGGGTATACATACGCTCATTATCAACGAGCGCGCACCCCGTGGAGTCAATCGAGTTTTGCGCCAGTTTCTCAGAAAGCATCTAATCTAGAATTCATTCGAAAGGCATTCAGATTTCCGGCACCGAGACTTGGGCAGCTTTCAGCGTCGAACTCACTTTGCAGTATTTGTGCTTTAACCGAGTAGCACGGATAAGTGCTTACCTTTCTCGATACTGAGCAGAAGTAGCCTGACATTCAGGACGCAGCAAAAACGTTTGCCGAGTGCTCGCTGCTTCGTTCGCCAGTGGAATACTCTAATAATTTTACCGAGACGCCGCATAAATGGCTAGTGCGCATGCTAATAAAACGCGAGGGGGTTGACGATGATAAGTCTGATTATCGCAAAAACTGCCAACCCGACAAAAATGAAGTTAAGTACCGCGGGTTGGCGATCGCGTTTGTGCCACGCCTCAAACGCAATACAAAACGAACCGAGCAGCGCCATGCCGTGATAGGCAAATGATTGCCCGGCAATAACGCCTGCCGACAGCAAGGTATAGTTACCTAACAGCAAAAGCACGCCGTACCAGCCAATGTAGTCTATCGCAAACCAATGCTCTGCTTGTTTTTGTTTTGTCGTTTTTTTCATGCGGTTTTCATTATATCATGATACTTAACGATTTTTCTCTTACTCCTCCCGTGCGAGGACTGTCCTTTCACGCGGTTTTTGTTGTGTTAGATGGTTTGTGGAGCGAGGTTTGGAGGGCGGGCAGCGTGCTATACTTTCTTGAGAGCATGAGATGTATCTCATCGCAAGGCATTGCTATTGCTATGGATAGACAACCGCACTATATCGAAACTGTGCAGAGCATCGTACGAAGCGCCAAGGAGCTTCACCTTGCCATGACAAATCAGGGTGAGGTGTCTGTGAATTATGCTTGTATATTTGCGCAAAACAAGGAAGAATTTGACACCTTCGAAGCAGCACTGCAGTCATCAGGGAAAGTCATCCAGAAAACAAAATCAGGTCCCGTTTTTGCGGTGCCTCCTTTTCCGACCGCGGCTGGTCCGCTAAAAATCGTCAAGATTCGTCGACCCGACCCAAGCCGCCCCGAACGCGGCGATGCCGATTTCACCCTTCTGAACTACAGTGAATTTAAGGATGCGCACTTGGGACACCCTGGGTGGAAACTCATAGAACGCCCCGATATGGAGATGCTCGAGCTGGCGCACCCGCGCTATGATGTCCTCGTCTACTATTCGCATCCGACCCTAGCCGAAGTTCTCGGAGTCAAACCGTAAAAACGCTCGCGAAACTGATTAGCACGCCTAACCCAGGCAAACCCCACGAGATTAGGCAGTGTTCATCGCGACCGAAGCAAGCATAGCACCAACCCAATGCCGTTCTTGCGATATGCTATCAACACGGCAAACGAAAACACAATATTTTTGGTTTTAGTGGCAATTTACGCCAGCAGCATGTATGATACATTACATAACCATTAAGTATGGCGTGCGCGACGCATGTCTCACCAGACAAGATGAAGGCCTTGATCTGGGAAGGAGGGGAGCACATGGATCCACAAAAAACATCAAACGGCACACCGGCAAGCCCAGAGCCGACAGCAAGCCCTGAGCCAAGCACCCAGCCAACGGGACAGACAAGCGATAGCTCCAGCCAGACGGTATTTCCTCCGACCCCCTCGACAAACACAGCCGCGGCGAGCAATATACAGCAGCCAGGAGTCGCAGCTCAAGCAAATGTCACAACCCCTCCCGTTGCCTCTAGCCCTAAACCAGGCAAAAGTAAGCTCATCTTACTAGCAGCAGGCTTGGCGGCGCTCTTAATAGGCGGTAGCGCTGCAGCCTATTTTGGCTATTTCGTACCCAATAAGCCAGAAAATATCTGGGCGAGCGCTATGGACCGTACTGGCAAAAGCATAGAATCAGTCATAGCCGATGCCAAAAAAGGTTCGGGCAAGGGATCGGAAGTTTCGGGTAAATTTCAGTTTGGCGGCGGGGGTATAAAAACCGACGGCAAATTCACTGTGCGTTCGGATAATAAAAACTCTGTCATGAAGGCTGATTTTGCGGCGCTTACGTCACGGGTAGATATTGAGGTACGCTCCATCGATTCTTCATCATCTGACTATCCTGATGTCTATATCAAGGCTAAAGGCATCAAGGGTGTAGCGCCACTTTTGACTCAGTCACCAACAGGCCAACGTACGATAACAGATCTCGACGATCAGTGGATAGAAATTGACCATACATTCATCAGCAAAGTAATGGAGGGATCTAGCGACACCACTGGTTCAGGAATATCGCTCAGCTCCGAGAAACTGCTCAAGACCTTTGAAGCCCTGAATAAGGTCAATCGCGAATACCTCTTTACTAATGACTCTGGCAAGGCCGTTTTCAAGGTCGTGAAAAATGTTGGTCGCGAAACGCGCGACGACCGTTCGGTATACCACTACAAAGTAGCCCTCGACAAGCAGCATACGAAAAAATATCTGAAAGCCCTAAACCGTGAGATAGAAAAGTCACCAGCAAAAGATTCGCTGGGCGACGCTTTCAGTGAAGCTTTCATCAAGCCAATCACGGAGCTTGCAGAAGAACTTGATCGCTATGACGAGTCGGCCGATCTGATGGATGTCTATGTAGACACATCGACCAAAATGCTTCATGCCATACGTATTACCGACAAGGATAATGACAAATCATACATAGAGCTAGGTGTGCAAAAAACAAAAGATAAACAAATGCCGTTCGTAATGAAGGGCGTCAATAATACCGATAACGGTTCGAACAAATTCGACGTATCGCTCAGTTATGACAGCAAGAAACGAACTTGGAGTGGCGAGGTAAAAGCCGAGACTATCGCTGATGAAGACAAGTCTTCACTAGAATTAAATGTAGATGTCAAACGACTTGACGATGACCTTAAGGTCGAGAAGCCAGATGAGTCCATGCCTATCGAGCAGATCATCCAGCAGCTGTATGGCTTGGGCGACAGTGGCTCCAATAGTCCATATAGCAGCCCAGGCAGTAGTTCTGGTGGCGGTAGTCGCTACCTGAACGGCGGTCTTCTCGGCATATAATAGAGTGGGCTGCTGCTGCGCAACATGCGTGTAGCAGTCTACACATTTGCTAGTTGCTAGCCAATTGCCCCTCACGTCATGCGACGCGTACTTAGATACGAAAACGACTAAGCAATACATGCGGGTGTTTACGCGTCGCAAAAGTATTCGCGAGCAGCCCACAACAAGCTAGGTACTTTTGATACTTTCGAATCAACGAGCCGCCGAGATCGTGAAGTGTCTTCAGCAAGCTTGCTCACACAATAATTGTGAGCAAGCTTTTCAGCGGCAAGACGCCCTCCTTACGACTTTGCTGGAGTCGTACTTGAGACAGCGTCTTTGTGCTTGGTGCTTTCAAAACCGTGGAAGCGCTCGAAGTGGACGTGGTTTACAACATTTGCCATTTTGCGGCCATCATACTTATGTAGTAGACTGCGAGCGCGGCTCATTCCTTTACGTTGGTGTCGTGACCTTTCTCGTAGCGACATGGTTATTCTCCTTTCTGTCCTACTTGATTGCACTGTTCGCATACTGGCGCATCAGGCCGCCATACGCAGCTTTCTGCCCGAAAGCACATCCAACACCCTGCGCGGTAACTCAGCAACAATGTCTTCCATAGCTTCGCGATCAAAAAACTCGCTCAACACTTGCCAGGCCGCTTTAATGTAGTGGTGCGCTTGCTGTTCGTTCACGTTATCTATATCCATAAACCGATCTATAATATCGTCATCCATAGAATCAGCCGTAGGCACCATGAGGGCGGCAACACGAAGTTCGCGCGGTAGCACAGCAGCAAAACCGCGTCGCGTATAGTCAGTGAGGTGAATGGCAATATTTTCTACTACGAGCTCAAGTGCATCTTGCGACTCGTCAGCGGGAGCGTGAGAACGCTGTTTAATTTTCTGTATGAGTGAATGATATTTTTTCATACGGACATCTCCTTCCCGCCCACTACTATGCGCGCTTATGCTAAGAAAAAATATGAATTTTGTCACATCTTTTTCGTGAACTATCAGCAATAGCTTTACTCCTTTGCTGTTTTGCAGCGAAAGCACGTTGCGTAGTTCGTATGACGCGCGCCCAATACCCCCTGCAAGAACAAAACCCCAGCATGTGCTGAGGTTTTCTTCTTGGTGGAGCTGGCGGGTACCGCCCCCGCGTCCGCCGGACTTACCGGTGCGACTCTACAGGCTTAGTCTGTTTTGCTTGCTTAACGCTCGTATGAAACGTCCGCTAACTCTTCTGGCGTCGTTAGGGACATTTTGCAGCTTACTTAAGCTGCAAGAGCGTACGCGCTCTGGAGGCGGGGTGCAAATACAGCAGCCACGCCTTTACCAAAAGCTACGACGCTTTCTTTGATAGATTTTGCATCTATTCAGTGTTGCCTATAAGAAGTCCGCCTAATGGAGACTTCACGCTGACAAGCGACCTGCAATCATCACCGAAATGTACCAACGTCGAGCTTAGATTCAGCCCCATGTGTTGTTATTTTAGCATAAATGTAAGCACTTTGTAAAGTGCGTGCCATTGCTCGAGCGAGAGCGACTGAGCGCGAGTGTTTACGGGTATATTGGCTTCGCCGAGCAGTTTACCAACGTGCTGCTTCGACACATGCAGTCCGGCGCTCAAGCTATTGAGTAGTGTCTTGCGCTTCTGACTAAAACCGGCGCGAACAATGCGAAAAAAGAGTTTCGTATCAACGTTCGGAAACAACGGCTGCTCGCGGCGGCGCAGCACAAGCACCTGGCTATCAACTTTGGGCGGCGGCGAAAAAAGATCCTTCGAAACAAATGCGCCAAGCGATGCTTCGCAATAAAACTGCGTACTAACACTCAGGAGCGACATGCTGCCCTGCCCTGCGCAAACTCGCTCGGCGACTTCCTTTTGCACGAGCAACGCAGCCTGGCTGAAAGGCTGGGTGCTTTCGCACAACACGCGTATAAGATTGCTCGTGAGGTAGTACGGAATGTTCGCCACCACTTTATACCTCTCTGGAAGTTGTTGTAAGTTAAACCGTAAAATATCTCCTTCCACCACTGTTAAATTTTCCAAAATACCCATTTTGGGAGGACTGTCCTCCTGGCAGTGGTTTGGGAGGGCTTGGGCGAGAGCCGGATCATATTCTACCGCCGTTACATGTGCGCCGCGGGCAAGGAGGACGCGTGTAAGTGTTCCGAGACCAGGGCCGACTTCTAGTACTGCGTCGCCAGCGCGTACATCGGCTGCATTACATATAGCTTCGAGCGCCTGACGGTCGTACAACCAGTGTTGACCAAGTGATTTTTTTGGTTTCGTTTCTGCCACTTCACCATTGTATCAGCTAAAGCTGGCATCGAGGTGTATACCGCACCTTTTTCTTACCACCAGCGATGATTTAACCAAAAGTTATACGCCCCCTGCCAGCTACCATATCTTCCCGTGGCATACCCCGCAAATAATTTAGTCTGACACACTGCGTCCGTCTGCCAGTTCGGACACGCCGAGCTTAGTCTCGCAAGATTTGTTTGACCAAGTCCGTAGTAACCATTGGCGCTCGCGGCTGCCGTGTTCCAGCGTGATTCGTGTGAAAATATGTAGTCCACATATGCATAGTCGTTTGGATGGATACCAGCCGCCGCCATAACGGCTTGCTTGTCCGCGGGGATGTTTACTGTATTGCCTTTTGCGACAATCCGCTCCACTGGCTGTACAGTGACTACCGACTGTAGCAGCCTGCGACTCACCTCTTCGCCCTGCTGCACGTTTATCTCGTAGGTTTGGACGCGCTTACCTGGACTGCCCTCTTGTCGCACCGCTTGGCTTCCAAAAGAAAGCGATGGATCGATAATATGTTTCACCGGCACGGGTATGTCTTCTGTTACCGTTATGACATGGATACCGTTGCGTACTACTGCGACCTGCATATGTTCAGTGAGGGGCGTCGAAATTGCGGGCTTCACTGTATCGTCAGAACGAACGGTCACATTTTTTTCTTTCAGTAGTTCACCGACTGTTTGCGCCTGCGTTCGTATGTTCAGTAACTGGCCATAGAGCGTGAGTGCTATGGGTTTTGCGCGGTCGACCGTTACCTGGCGGCCTACATTTTTTTCTAAAACAAAGTTACTAACCGGTCCGACCTGAACGACATCTTCACCGTACAGCTGCACGCCCGCGCTTTCCGCCATACTTCTCGGCGTCGCGGCGGCAGTTTTGATATGTGTGCGCGTTGCGCCATCGGTAACCGCTACGGGCACTGACCGATAAACGTTTACGAGCAAGTTGTCCTGTTTGATTTCTTCAGAGCTTTCTGGTTCTACTCGATCGCCTGGCGCAAGCTTGATGTGCAGTTTTTCCAGCAAATCACCGACTGTTTTTGCGGTGGTTGGTATTGTCGCCGTTTTACCATCGTGCGAGATAATGACAATGGTACGACTACGCGCCACGTAGTTCGCCACAGCGCCGCTGCGATTTGCCAGCCAGTACACCATACCGCTCAGCAACAGCAGTACCGCGAACGTCGCCAATACAAAGCCGAGCGGATGAGCATGGATCCGTTTAGCAACTCGAGCTACCGTAAAAAAGTGTCGTTTCATGCGCAAACTGTCTTGCCGATCACTTGCCAGCAAAACCATAGACAGTATATCAAATTAGACTTTGTCGAGCCGCGCAAACGCGATGTTCAGTCGTTTCAGCCCCTTATTCTTGAAATATACTGCAACCATGTCGCCGCTCAGCTCCACAACCGTTCCCATGCCGAAGACATCATGGCGAACCTGATCGCCTTCGTGTAACTCGGGTACATACTGCGGCTCATCAACCACAAGGTCTTCTGTCTGAGTCATCTGCTGAAGCACCTCCGAATCATCAAAAAGCTCGCGATCGGCCCGTCCAAAGCTTGGCATGACACTTGTTGCCTCTACGTAGGCTTCGTCTATTTCACTCAGAAAACGGCTGGGAATGTTGTGTTGTCGCCCACCATAGAGCGATCGTTCAAGCGCATGTAGCAGATACAACTCTTCGCGCGCCCGGGTCATACCCACATACATAAGCCGGCGCTCTTCTTCCATTTCACTCTGGTCGTATAGTGCGCGGCTGTGCGGCAAAATTGACTCTTCTAGCCCAACAACAAAAACGATCGGAAATTCCAGTCCTTTAGCACTATGCAAGGTCATGAGCGTGACCGCATCGTCGTTTAGGTTGGCCGTATCGAGATCGGATATAAGCGCTACCTCTTCAAGAAAGGCTGCAAGCCCTAGTTCTTGATAATTTTGCGCCACGCCCGCTAGCTCGCGCACGTTTTCCTGACGACTTTCGCCCTGAGGCGTTTTGTCGTCGAGATAGTCAAGATAGTCAAGTTGCTTTATGAGTGTTTCGACGACAATATCCGGAGAAAGCTCATCGACCTGCCCGCGCAGATTCGCCAACACATCCGACAGTTCCTGTAGCCCCTGGCGTGCTTTGGGCGTGAGTGCGCCACACTCAGAAACGTGCTGGAGCGCTTTGCTCAGCGACAACCGCTTTGCTGCCATCCATGCCAGAAAATGCTGCAGGCTTTTGGCACCAACACCCCTGCTCGGAACATTGGCAATACGCTCAAAACTAGCGCGGTCGTCAGGCTGATACAGTAAGCGCAGGTACGCGACAAGATCCTTGATTTCCTTACGGTCGTAAAATCGTACGCCGCCCACCACGCGGTACGGCACACCGTACCGAATAAACATATCCTCCACGTTCCGGCTCTGGGCGTTCGTACGATAGAGAACAGCGAAATCTTTGTACCGCCTTGCAGCATTATCGACGGAGTTTCGGACAATTTTGACAATGGTTTCAGCTTCGCTGCGTTCGGTCATAACCTGCTGAACCTGCACTTTGCGACCGTCGCCAGCGCTCGTCCAAAGCTGCTTGTCGCTCCGCTGCGTATTTTTTGTCACCACGCCATGTGCGGCGCGCAAAATGTGCCCAGTGCTGCGGTAGTTTTGTTCGAGCTTTATAACCGTACAGTGTTTGTAGTCGCTTTCAAAACGCAATATATTTCGAAAGTCCGCCCCTCTCCAGCTGTACACACTTTGCCAGTCATCACCCACGACGGCAATGTTTTGCTCCCTGTTAGTTAGCAGCTTCACCAGTTTATACTGGGCAGCATTTGTGTCCTGGTATTCGTCTATCATGATGTGTGAAAAACGAGAACACCAGGTTTCGCGCACTTCGGCATGCGCTTCCAGAAGCTGCACAGCGCGCCAAATAAGGTCGTCGAAATCGAGTGCCTTGGCGTCGTGCAGAGCCGCTTGATACAACGGGTACACTTTAGCAACGACTTCGCTGGCGGGGCTTTTGGCGGTTTCGCGGTACTCATCTGGGTCGATCATTTCGTTTTTCGCACTTGAGATGTAAGCGGCGACCGTGCGAGCGGGAAAAGATTTTTCGTCTATCTGCAGTTCTTTGCATATGCGTTTGACGGTTGCACGGCGATCGTCTTCGTCGAATATGACATAGCTTGACGGCACGCCAATGTATTCGCCGTCCATGCGCAGTATTTTTACGCATATGCTATGAAATGTACCCATCCACGGCATAAAGCCTCGGTTTTCGGCGTTTTGACCAAGCAGTTCTGCGACGCGGGTACGCATTTCTTTGGCCGCTTTATTCGTGAATGTCACGGCAAGAATGCTGTATGGCGTCGCCCGATGCGTCGCAATGAGATACGCTACGCGGTGCGTCAATGTTTTGGTTTTGCCCGAACCCGCGCCAGCCTGAATAAGTAGCGGTCCTTCAGTCGTTTCAACCGCCCGACGCTGCTCCTCATTTAAGCCCTCCAAAAGTGTTTCGTGCACCCACCCATTTTACCAGACATCGCTCGGCTACATACTGTCACGTGCCGCGCAAAACAAAACCCACCAAAACAATATCTTCTCTACTGCTTTATGTCCGGACGATTTGCAGCGACAACGTGCAGCTGGTACGTGTAGCTTACTGGAAAAAGTTGGTATGAGGAAGATTGGGTATCGTGAAGACACCCATATCGAGTAGCATGTTTAGCACAATAACGACGGCAAGCACCGCAACAATGGCGAGAACGGCGGCAAGTCGACGACGGCGTTTGACCTGACCAATAGGCACAAAGTACGTACCAGCGCTAATGTGCCGCTCAATCATTACATTATGCGCCGCTTCAGGGTCTTCCTCTGCGGCTTTTTCCTGCTCGGTGGCGGGCGCCTCATCTTCAGACTCCGCGTCTGCCTGCGCTTCGTTCGCGCCCGACTGGCCTGTTGATTCGGCGTCTTCGTCGTTTTTCTGGGCAATCGCCTCGTCCTTGTCATGCTTTACTGGGGTAATTTCTATACCGCCCGCTGGCCGCTTCGGTTCTTTTGCTGGCGTCGCTACAGCAACGGGCTTGAGCGGTTCCGCCTGCTTTGCTGTCTTGGCATTAGGTGTTTTTACCTCTGGTTTTTCTGGTGCCGTTTCAGGCATCGGTGCAGACGATGTCTTCTTGGCAGCTTTTTTCTCTTTCGGCTGAGGTTCGACACTCGTCGTTCCCGATGCCGCCTCGGCTGGCTCAAGCTGTTTTGCTTCGCGAGAAAGGCTCGACGTACCGTCAAGCGCTTCGCTTGGTTTTACGGGCGGCGCTCCTGAAGGCCGTTCACTGTCGGCGTTTTTGGCTTCGTCCGGACCCAGCATGGGGTCGCTGGTCAAGAGAGGTCGATTGGTCACAATAACCGGACGACTGGAAGACGCTGCCGGTGTATCGTCGGGATGCGTGACATCCATGTCCTTTACGGGCGATTTACTTGCCGCCACGTTCTTTCCTTTCGGTTTGTACTTGATGAGCGTTTTTCACGATTTCAGAGAACTGATGATAGTTGAGGCTAGCTGCACCTACCAACACACCGTCGCATTCATTTAGCTCCAGGTAACTGCGTACATCGTGCTCGTTCACACTGCCGCCGTAAAGTATCCGCATGGCCTTGGCGGCTCGGTCGCCATACAGTTCGCTCACTTGGCTACGCATAAAGCCCATCATTTTTTCGGCGTCACTCGGTTTCGCCACTATGCCGTCGGCTGTACTGATAGCCCACACTGGTTCATAGGTGAGAACAACGTTTTCTATATCTTTACTCGTCAGGTTCATGAGTGCGGTAGTGAGCTGGTCATGGACAACCTGTTTCGCTTCGCCAGCATCACGCTCTTGTTTCGTTTCGCCAATACAGATGATAGGGGCGACATCGTTTCGTATAGCCGCCTGTACTTTGTCGCGCACGACATCGAGCGTGTCGCCCGCGTTCAGTCGGCGCCACGAGTGGCCGATAATGGCATAGTGCGCGAGATCGCCCAACATAGCAAAGCTGACTTCTCCCGTGCACGGCCCTTCATCTTTGAAGTATGCGTCCTGAGCAGCCAAACGAAAGCGCCGGCGGTCTATTTCGATACTGAGCGGTTGCAATACGAGCGTACTTGGCGCAAGCACTACCTCAATATCGCGGTGATGATGAATTCGCGCACTCAAACGGTGCACCAGTAAGCTCGCCTGATGCACACTGAGGTGCATTTTCCAGTTGCCGACGATGAGAAGTTTTTTATCCATACGTTATACCACTTATGCTTTTCCTTTAGTGTACGACTTTCTGGTAGGAAAATCCAAATTCCAAATGCCGACAGCCACGCGATAGGTGAAGACTACGCATTTTTATCCTCCAGCGCTTCTACGCCAGGCAGCTTACGGCCGCTCATTAGCTCCAGACTGGCGCCGCCGCCAGTTGAAACGTGATCGAAACTGTTAGTCAAGCCGCGCTGCTGCACAAATCCAACCGTGTCACCGCCGCCAACAATACTAAACGGCCGGTTGCCGAACTGACCCAGCAACGCTTCTGTCAAGAGTTCCGTCCCCTGGGCGGTTGGGCCAGTCGCCCCGAGTAAGCTTTTCGTTTCCGTCACACCCATAGTGCCATTCCAGATGACCGTTGCGGCTAACTGGAGCAACCCAGCAACAAAAGCACCGCTAAATGGCCCGATATCAAGTATGAGTTCGTGGTCGGCAACCTGGCTGCTTTCCTGCAATGGCCGTTTTGGATAAGCTTCTATTTCCGCAATTACATGTGCACTCCAGTCGACGATACGCGTCGGCGCCGCTGGGTCGATTTTACTCGCAACCACGCCATCTTGCGGCAAGTAAAAAACAAAATCTCGCTGTTTTTTAATTTCGCTCACTTTGTGCATGATTTCTTTGGCGAGCGGTAAATCATCTGGCTCGATTTTGCTTTTACCGACCTTTAGTCCAGTGGCATGCAAAAACGTGTTCGCCATAGCACCGCCAACAACAACCGCGTCTGCCGTGTCGAGGAAACGCTGCAAAATTTCTATTTTGTCGGCTATTTTTGCTCCGCCTATCACTGCCACGAGCGGTCGTTTTGGGTTTTCCATTGCCTCAGTAATCGTATGGACTTCTTTTTCGAGTAAGAGACCAGCTGCACTTGGCAAGTGCTTTGGCAGTTCGTCAACCGACACAGCACCATGATGCACGACACCAAACGCGTCTTGGACGAAAATGTCTGCAAGCGATGCAAGCTCCTTAGCAAACTGTTCATCACGCCCTTCTTCGCCCGGGTAAAATCGAATATTTTCAAGCAACAACACCTGCCCAGGCTGGAGCTGTTGTGCGGCACTTTTGGCGCGTTCGCCGACCGCATCTGAGACAAATTTGACTTCGGTATGCAAATACTTACCCAGAGCTTCTGCCGCGGGAAAAAGGCTATACGCGGGGTCTGGTTTGCCACCAGGTCGACCAAGGTGCGAACAGAGTATTACCGCAGCGCCATGCTCCAAAAGATATTGCAGCGTCGGTACACTTTGCTGGATTCGATAGTCATCGCGAATGTTTCCAGCGGCATCAAGCGGCACGTTATAATCAACGCGCACGAGCACTTTCTTGTCCTTGACGTCAACATCGCGAATTGTTTTTTTCGTAAAACTCATGCCCCACCCATTTGCATGTAGATAATTATACCGCCATTATACCACCAATGCGACGCGGGTGCTGCATTTTTCCACTGGCAAGCACAAACGTACTCTTTTGCAGCAGCCGCGGCGAGCTTAGTCAATCTGACGAATTTTTATGGTATCCGTCGTGCCTACCACGCCAGGATATCGCCCGCTCACCATCACGACAATGTCACCTTTGTGAAAGACTTGTTCGCGCACGAGCAGCTCGGTGACTTTCTGAGCCGCCTGGGTACTCACTGGTCGGACGTAACTTTTTACGTCATACACGATGGCAAGTTGCTGAGCTGTTCGTTCGCTGTCGGTCACAGCGATAATAGGTACACTGGGTCGCTCAGATGCAATATTCATCACCGTTGCACCGGTTTTTGTTTCGGCAACAATGGCATTAGCCTGGATGCTTTCCGCCATACTGATAACTCCGCGGCTGATGGCAAGCTGGCGAGTCGGGTGCTTTTCTTCCTGGCCGCGAAAACTGACCCGCACAACCCCATGGCGCTGCGAATAGTTGATGATGCGCTTCATGATTTTGACCGCTTCGTGCGGGTACTTTCCCATAGCGGTTTCATCGCTCAGCATGACGCAATCGGCGCCGAGATATACAGCCGTCGCAACATCCGAAACTTCGGCGCGAGACGGTTCGGGCGATTCGGTCATACTACCGAGCATTTGTGTCGCCACAATGGTCGGTTTGCCGTGCTGTAACCCAAAATTAATAATCTGCCGCTGCGCAACGGGCACCACTTCTGGGTTGACTTCGACCGCCATATCGCCGCGCGCAACCATTGCAGCATCGGTTGCTTTCATAATTTCTTTGAGGTTATCGATAGCGAGCTTCGTTTCAAGTTTGGCGATGATGTTTGCTTCCGAACCAAGGTTTTTTAGAATTTTGCGCATGTTTTCTATGTCCTGAGCAGTCTGAATAAAGCTCATGGCCACATAGTCAATGTCCTGCGTGCTGCCAAAGGCAAGATCTGAGCGATCTTTTTTGGTAATGACATCACCGCCAAAGTCGGTGTCGGGTAAATTGATGCCCTTGCGCTTGAGCAAAATGCCATCATTTTCGGCCTCGCAATACACAATGCCCTGCCGCACTGCAGTTATTTTGGTACGGACTTTTCCGTCGAAGATATACAGCCGTTCGCCCCGTTTGACTTTTTTACTCAAGTCATACTGGATCGGAATGATGCCCGTTTCGAGCCAGTTTGATTCATAGCCGAGCTTCAGTGTTTGGCCTTTCTGAACGGTGATTATGTCATCAAACTCGCCGAGACGGATTTTTGGCCCCTGTAAATCCTGAATAATCGCAACAGGCTTTTTCAGAGCGTGGCTCGCTTTGCGAATCCACTTTATTTGCTGCGCTTTTTGCTGGTGGTCGCCGTGGCTGAAATTGAGCCGGAGACCATTAGCTCCGTCCTCTATGAGACGGAGAATGGCCTCATAGCTGTCTGTCGCTGGACCAACGGTAGCAATAATTTTGGTACGTTTATAGTGCTTTAGCGGCACTGTGTGTTCGTGATGTAATTTTTTCATATTGTTTATAGTTTACATGAATTTCTCGCTGTGACAAATATCACAGCACCAAACAAGCGAATGACCGCACCAGCGAGCGCAATAAATGCCTGTTTGCGCTACTTGTCTTACTGAAGGCATTCGCGTTGCCCCGCTCAAGCAGTGTTTGGCCGCCATCCGCGCTATACATTCAAGTCTGCCAGTCCTACCGGCCGAGCTGTTGTTCGGTCTTGTGGAGGTCGACAGTAGTTTTGACGATAGTGTCAGGTGCAAGCGATATACTGTCGATGCCGATCTCGACCAAGAAACGGGCAAACTCTGGATAATCAGACGGTGCCTGACCGCAGATACCTATCTTCACTCCCTTTGCTTTCGCCACTCGGACAACTTCGCGTATCATCACTTTGACCGCTTCGTTATTTTCGTCATAGTCATGCGCCACCGTATGGTTGTCCCTGTCGACACCGAGCGTGAGCTGGGTTAGGTCGTTTGAACCGATAGAAAAACCGTCAAAGCGTTCGGCAAACTGCTCGGCCAAAATGACATTGCTTGGGATTTCACACATAACGTACGCCTGAAATCCGTTTTCGCCGCGGCGTAAACCATTTTCCGCCATAATGGCGAGCACTTTATCTGCTTCATCAAGATTCCGACAGAACGGCACCATTGCTTTGATGTTCACAAGACCAAAGTCATCGCGCACTTTTTTGAGTGCCTTACACTCGAGAACAAATGCTTCTTTGTACTCTGGGCTGTAGTACCGACTCGCTCCGCGCCAGCCGAGCATGGGGTTTTCTTCGTTCGGCTCAAACTGCGTACCACCAATAAGCCCAGCATATTCGTTTGTCTTAAAGTCGCTGAAACGAATGATGACGTCGTTTGGATGAAACGCTGCGCCAATAGTCGCTATACCCTCTGCGAGCTTGTCGACGAAGTACTGTGCTTTGTCCTCGTAGCCTTTCGTCAGTTCTTTTATTTGGGCGCGCACTGCCTTGTCTTTGACTTCCGGAAAACGTAGAAGCGCAAGTGGGTGGATTTTGATATGGCTGTCAATAATGAACTCCTCGCGAGCCAGCCCAACGCCGTCGTTTGGCAGTAGCGAGTAGGCAAAGGCATGTTCGGGCGAACCGATGTTCATCATCATTTTCGTTTTTGGACGCTGCATGTCAGTGATGTCAGTTTTTTCGACGTCGTACTGCAATATACCTTCGTAGACAGTGCCTTCGTCGCCACCGCCGCCGCAGCTTACCGTAACATCTTGACCATCGTGTATGAGTGAGCTGGCTTTGCCCGTGCCTACGACGCAAGGTATGCCAAGCTCACGGCTCACAATTGCAGCGTGACAGGTGCGACCGCCTTTGTCGGTCACGATAGCACTCGCAATTTTCATGATAGGCACCCAATCTGGGTCGGTCATTTCGGTCACAAGCACATCACCCGCCTTGAAGTCGTCTATATCCTTCACGCTCATGATTTTGCTTGCCTTACCACTGCCGATTTTATTGCCGACACTCGTGCCTTTTACGATGACACGGCCTTCTTCGCGCAACTTATATTCCTCGATATGGTTTACGTCGCGGCGAGATTGGACAGTTTCGGCACGCGCCTGAACAATATAAAGCTGGCGGTCGTCTTCGTCGAGCGCCCATTCGATGTCCATGGGGTGGCCATAGTGCTGCTCTATTTTCATACCCCAGTCAGCAAGCGTTCTTACCTGATCATCTGTAATACTGTAGCGCTCCTGATCACGAACGGCGACATCGATGTTTTTAGTGCGGCTGTTGCCAATGGGTATCATTTTCATTTTTTTACTGCCGAGCTTGCGCTTCAAAATAGCCATCGTCGGCTTGAACACCGTAAATTCGTCTGGGCTGACGTGTCCTTGCACGATGTTTTCACCTAGGCCGTATATACTGCTCACGATCACGGCGTTTTTGAACCCACTTTCTGTGTCTATCGTGAACATAACGCCGGCGCACTCACTTCGTACCGCTACCATTTGCTGTATGCCCACGCTCAGCGCAACTTTCATATGGTCAAAACCATTTGTCACACGATACACAATGGCTCGGTCGGTGAACAAACTGGCAATACATTCTTTGACCGAACGCAGCACATCTTCGTTGCCTGATATATTCAGGAACGTGGCCTGCTGACCGGCAAACGATGCATTTGGCAAGTCTTCAGCCGTTGCACTTGAGCGAATAGCGACAACGAGATCCGCCTTGCTGTGGCCGCATTTTTCGCTTAGCTCTTTGTAGGCGGCGAAAATTTCCTCCTGAAAGTCCTGCGGGATTTCAGCAGCGACTATCATGTCGCGAATGGTCTGGCCGCGCTTTGCTAGATCGTGTACGTTATTGACATCAAGCCCCTGTAGCGTTTGATTGATACGATCACTAAGACCGGCTTCTTTCAGGAAGTAGCGGTAGGCATCGGCAGTCGTCGCTACACCGTTTGGTAAGTTTACGCCTTGCGGTTTGAGATGATGAAACATCTCGCCAAGACTGGCATTTTTCCCGCCCACCTGCGGAATATCATCTATGCCCAGTTCTTCAAAAAACTTAAGGTATTTGTACATGTAACTCCCACCTTTCACATACTTGCGGTTTTTTACTTTTTTATTCTTATGCTTACTACTATACCCACGTTCCTCTACTTTTCAAAATATTTGTCCAAATTCGAACTGCATCCGTAAGACGGGCTGCCAGGACCGCCACCAAAACTTCAGCTCTTTTCATGACCTAGAGCGGAAAGATTGATGAAAATATGGGATAGTATTTGACATAAAATCTATAAATTGCTTTAATATATTTATGGCTTCCGTTATTTCCGAGAAAGATGGTATTAAGGCCGGCTGGTCATATCTTGAACATGAGGGTGAGATATACGTCCCTACCGAATTTCGCCTTGATGATGGGAGAGTGCGGTTACGGTTTAATTATCTGGATAGGCAGCTTCCGATGGAACCCTTTGAGCTCCCGCGTATATCCTTTTACATCAAGCAAAAATCACGCCGTCGTGACCCTCGTAGTGTTTTTTGCGGAATTCAAGTTCCAAGAGAGCTCCGAGGCCAGAAGTTAGGTCAAGCGATGTTACATTGGCTCATCGAGGAAGGTAATGAACATGGCTACCCCCTACTGTCTACGGTGCGACTAAACAAACCGCTTATCGCACAACTAATTGCCCAGACGGGATACGAGCCAGATATTCGTGATGGCGTAGGCAGGGTAGAGATTCTTCCTAGCACAGGGAAACAACGGGCAGTGCCCACCATTCGTTGGCTCGAGAACACGCTTCCAAACAAAAGAATGGTAGACAAAACACCCCAGGGTACACCATTCTACAAAACTGAAGGACCACTCCGCCCAGAAGAACCACTGCAACCGCTGAACCCAGACATGGCCGTGTATATACATACTAGGTATGCGTGGCCGGAAGAACAGCAATCCTGAAAAAACACTGGTTTTTTCTTTGGTAACTCCCGCCGAAACTTTATCCTCTCACCCAGAGAAAGTATTGGTCGTAGTGGCTAAGCGTTGGGTGGTTGAGTTTCGATATAGGTTTCGTCTTTCGCGAGCATACGACCTTCGGGGTCAACATCGTAGGCGAGAATGTTGCCAAAAGGCATTTCAAGATTTTCGATATCCGCGTCCGAGATATCCTCTATATACTTCATGAGCGCACGCAAACTGTTACCATGCGCCACAACGAGCACATTTTTACCGGCCATAAGCTGCGGCACGATATCGTCTCGGTAGAACGGTACGGCCCGCTCATAGACCTTTTTGAGCGTCTCACCGCCGGGCACTTGATGATCCCAGCCGCGGCGAATAGCAGCAAACTCTTCATCACCTACGAGTTCTTTCATGTCCCACTTGTTTTTTCCGGTGTAGTCGCCGTAGTCGCGTTCGTTTATAGCACTCACCCGCTCAAACGGCACTTCGAACTGCTGCGAAGCATTGAGCATGCCTTCCAGCGTTTCAAGCGTCCGCACTTGCTCCGAACAGTACGCTTTGTCAACCCGAATATCGAGGTCGTTTAGGGCAATACCAAGTAGCGACGATTCATGAAAGCCTTTTTCACTCAGGTGCACATCGGTCAAGCCGGTCCACGTGCCCGTAGCGTTCCACTCGCTTTCAGCGTGACGCACGAGAAGCAGACGTCCTGCCATTGGTTTAACGGGCTTGACGAGGTTCGGCACGTCGCCATACCAGAACCGAATGATATTCTGGCAGGTCGTACCGTTTATGCGTCCGTGAGCTTCTATGGTATTAAACGCATTGTGCGGTGTCAGGATGACGTTTGGCAACTTGTTCAGCGCCATGAGCGCCACGCTTTCTTTACCCGTACTCGCCGGCAGCTGATTGCTTCTGAGTAGTGCGACTTCTTCTTCCATGTTGAACAATTCTTCGCCTTCGAGCACGTCGAGCGCTGCGCCGCCGAGGCGGCCATGCATCAGCGCGTCAGCCAGCGCGCTTGTGTTGACAAGCTCTCCGCGTGCGGTGTTTATAAGCACAGCCGAGGGCTTCATAAGCGCCAAGCGCTCACTGTTTATAAGATGTTCGTTTTCGGGAGTTAGCGGCGCGTGGAGCGTCACTATGTCGCTCACTTTGAGCAATTCTTCCAGTGAAAGGTATTCAAAGCCAAGCTCTCTCGCAAGCTCTTCCTTGCCATATGGGTCATAGCCAACGACACGCATTTCAAAACCTTTGGCAATTTTTATGACGTGCCGACCAATATGCCCCGTACCGATAACGCCGATAGTTTTTTCATGAAGGTCAGTGCCCATGAGTTCCGCAGCGTCAAGCTCGCGACTCAGGAAGCCAAGGCTACCCGATAGCTTGCGCATAAGCGCAAGCAGCAACATAAACGCATACTCTGCCACGGTTGATTCACCGTAGGTAGGAACGTTTACAACGCTTATATCGCGCGCATCGGCAGCGGCGAGCGAGATGTTACTAAAACCCGTTGAACGACAGGCGATAAGCTTGAGCTTTGGCAATTTCTCAATCATAGCTGGCGTCACTGTACTGGTGACAAACACCGAAATAACTTCTGTTTCAGGATCAAGGTTGTCGAGACTTATACTTTCTTCTATGTATTCCCAGCGGTGGTCGGTGTTTCTGAGACCATCATCAAGCTGCCGTCTGTCCAGCTCTGATGCGTCGTAAAAATAGATGAGTGCCATATGACTACAGTATGCCATAAGCGGAATAAGCGTGGCAATGATAAAGTACTCTCCCTTTCGCGGCAGTACTTAATTCACTTTATTCTTGCGGCGTAGCTCAACACACACGCCGCATATGCGTGGGAATGAAAACGGTTCGTGTGTATGGCTTTGGTAGCGCAAACGCAAGCAGTATGAGAAGATGTGTATATGAACATTCAACACATTCACGCACGACAAATTTTAGACAGCCGTGGCAATCCTACCGTCGAAGCAGACGTTACTCTCGATAGCGGTGCCGTGGGTCGAGCGGCCGTACCGAGTGGCGCCAGCACCGGTACGCACGAGGCCTGTGAGCTCCGTGATGGCGACCCGACACACTATGGCGGTCAGTCGGTCACAAAGGCGGTCACCGCGGTAAATAGCGAGATCACCGCGGCTCTCCAAGGTAAACCAGCTGACGATCAATTTGCACTCGACCGGCTCATGATAGCGCTAGACGGCAGCGATAACAAAGGACGTTTAGGTGCGAATGCCATTCTGGCAGTATCCCTCGCTGCCGCCCGTGCCGCCGCCCGAGAGCGCAACCTGCCTTTATACAAACACCTCAACGATATTGCTGGTCAACCGCAGATGTCGTTACCTATGCCCATGATGAATATTGTCAACGGCGGCAAACATGCCTTGGGCGGAGCTGATTTTCAGGAAGGCATGATTGTCCCGCACGGCGCACGTACATTTGCCGACGTCGTCCGTATGGGCAGCGAGATCTTTCACGCCCTGCAAAAGCATTTGGCCGAACAAAAGCTCTCGACTCAAGTTGGTGACGAGGGCGGTTTCGCCGTGCCTGTCAATCATAACGAAGAAGTCCTGCAGCTCCTCGAAGTTGGAGTACAAAAAGCGGGCTACTCGGCCGGCACTGACGTTTTCTTCGCACTCGATGTCGCTGCCGCCGAACTCTACAGAAACGGCCTATACCACCTTGCACGAGAACAGCAAAGCCTCACCGCAACAGAGCTCATCAAGCGCTACGCTCATATGACCGAGCGGTACGCCCTTGTCTCTATAGAAGACGGACTTGGCGAGGATGACTGGGATAACTGGACGGCTCTCAGCAAAGAGCTGCCAAATGTCCAACTCGTGGGCGACGACTTGTTCGTGACAAATGTGACGCGGCTAAACAAAGGTATCGAGCAGCGTGCAGGCAATGCTATTCTCATCAAAGTCAATCAGATTGGTACGCTCACTGAAACAATCGAAGCCATCAATACCGCCAAAGCAGCTGGGTTTGGCACTATCATATCGCATCGGAGCGGCGAGACAGAGGACGCTTTCATCTCTCACCTCGCTGTAGGTACCGGCGCCGGACAAATAAAAACAGGCAGCCTGAGCCGCTCAGACCGTGTCGCGAAATACAACGAACTGCTGCGCATAGCCGAACTCGATCCCGCCATTCCCCTCGCCCGTCCATTTTCGAAATCATAAGTGTCATGTTTGTGGCCGCGACGGTTTTCATTGTAACCCCTGTTATGCTACAATGTCAGCCGTAGCTGTAGGTAGCGTGTCGCACGCCAGTGACAGTGCGCTACTTCTGGCGACCTGGCCCCATCTTCTAACGGTTAGGAAATCGGGTTTTCATCCCGGCAATAGGGGTTCGATTCCCCTTGGGGTCACCAGAAGAGATTTTGCGTATTTTTACGCACGGCAGTGTTTTATCGTAAGGTAAATTACTTGCTACTAAGACAAGTCTGCCAGAAATGAAAAACCCGCTTGAGAACATATCTCAGGCGGGTTTTCACATAAGTCTAGAGCGGTCAGTCATGGCTACCCAAATCTTATGCAACCACAGTAGCACACTTTCGGCGAAAATGCTAGACGCCCGCTGCTGTCTAGAACTGTCGGCGGCGCCTGAGACTCAATTTTCGACTGTGCGTCTCTGGTGCAAGCGGTGTGCCAGCGAGCGGCTCAGCGGTTTCGAACGGATTCGCGAGCGGCAATGGCGAGGTGCCAAAGTCGGCAGCAAGATATGCCTTTTTGTGACGGCGAAAGAGCATGTGACGATACCACAGGAAACCACCGACGAGTGCGGCCGAGGCAAGCGCAATGATATTGCCAGCACCGGTGTTCGGCAAGGTGGTCGCTGGCGCAACACAGCGCGGGTCATCCTTGGATATGCTCGCATCGTACTCGCACGGATTACAGCGAATATCGCCGACTGGTATGCCCGGCTTACATTCGGGGACTGCCGGTTTCGACGGTTCAACCTTTGCATAGCAGTTAAACTCCGCTTTCTTTTCAACCCCAAAAACATCAAAGTAGAGGGTAGCATAAGCGCTATATTTACCTTCTTTGGGATAGATATAGTCAGTGGCAATAACACTACTGCCCGGCGTGGCGTTTACGCTGCGGCTTTTGCCGTCACCAAATACAAAGAGTGCGCGCTTCAAAACCGCACCATGAGCTGTTTTTGATTCCGCCGTAAACGCATAACCCATTGTTTTTCCGGACAAAAGCGGGCCCGTCAGCTGTGTACACTCAAAAAACGGTTTCGGTAAGTTTATTTTGGCTGAGTCGCATGCGTCATTTTTGGTCGGATTATTCGGGTTAACCTCTGGAGCATTGACGCACGCTGTATTTGTAATCTTTTTGTCTGTGTATGATACAACTTTTGCGGTAATCTTGAGCCTAACCTTCGCGCCAGCGGCGAGGTTTGGTATAGTGTGCCGGTACTTCTTATCGTCAGTTATCTTGCCTTTGTCCGCCTTCGTAAAGAGCACTCCTTTCGGCGCGTCGTCCGTGACGACCACGTTTTTTAAGGGCAATGTAGAGGTGTTTTTGACGATCAACTGATACGTAAACGGTTTGTTCATGCTGACTTTTTTCGACTCAGCGCCATTGACCGTTTTTTGTATAGAAACGCCAGGCGATTCAACCTTCAGCGACGTACGACAAGTGCGAGAAACTGTGTAGCCGTAAACATTAAACCGGACATTGGCAACAACCGTGTATGTGCCATCTTTTTTGTATGCGTGCCGTGCCGTCAGCGACGTACCGTTTACCGTACCGCCGCTACTTGTGCCATCGCCAAAGGTAAAATTTCCGCCGATCAATGTTGCATTTTGCACCCGCGTGTTAGCAGTAAAGTCGTATAGCCTGCGGCTACGATCGACAAGCGCTGGAGCGACATTGACACAATCGGCCACTACTGGCACACCGACAAACTTTACTGTGTTACCGCAATGGGTCATAACAGCTGCAATAGGTACGCCGCTACGATTGAATGTGACCAGCACTTCTACATCGACCGGCTGCGTACCAGGTACCGGGCGGGCATATATGCCATCGCCGAGCGACAAGCGGCCAGCGTTGCTCCCATATCTTGTCGTCACCCATGTTTTTTGGGAAGCATCGTTTATCTGGGCACCACCGACAACAATTCGGCCATCACGATAAAACGTACCGACCTTTGTATTGGTCGTGTTCATGCCAGCGATGATAGACGAATTATATCCTGTCCAATGCGCCGCCGTGCGTATGCCACCGCGCCCGCCAGAATCCTTATTCGTGTTGTATGCATGACGAAATGAGTCGATCTTTGACTGCAAGCTTGAGCGATTGAGGCCGCAGCGCATTACGTTTGTCCAGTCGCAAGCGGGTGCAGCTTCGACCTTTGGCGTAGTTTGGGGCATAAAAAGTGTCGCTCCCATGAGCAGCATGCCAAGCCAAAGACCGCTCACCCACAGCGGCATTGTTTTGCGAAGAACTACCCGAGATTTTCTGCGGTACATAGTTGTTACCTTCCTGTCGTTTTAGCTACTGTTTTTCTCTTTTGCATGACTTCGTAAAAACAACCTGAATACTATAAAATTCACCCTTATAAATCATAACCTTTTTACGACCTCAAATGCAAATACCCCGATTGACACGAAATCAAACGGGGTATTTACGTAGAGGAGCGGCCAGTCTTATTGCCTTTTTACCTGCGTTAGCTAGAGCGCTAGTCGCGAGCGAGTTTGCGACCTAGGAACAATCGATAGCCGAGGGCGCTCAGCACACCGATGACACCTGACAGTCCGATGATACTACCAGCGCCAGTGTCTGGTAACACTTGCGGCTCTGTCTCTTCTGGGGTTGGTACAACAGGCTCCTCAGGAGCAACGAAGTTTACTGTCTTAACGCAGTTGTCGCCACCTACTGTTTTCTTTTCACCATTCACATCGAAGACAAGTTTCGCCGTCACCGTGTAGCTACCGTCGGCAGCGTAGACATGATCGGCGCTCGTTTGAGCACTTGGATCAGAAGCGCTGCCATCACCCCAGTGGAAGGTTGCCGTTTCGAAGCTTGCTCCGTTTTTTGCGGTGTACATTACCTTCGCGGTGACAGTACGGTTTGCACCAGCCGTCAGATTGAGCGCATCGCAACTATAGACTGGAGTTGGTACGACCGGTTCATCGACGCCGACAACCGCATCATCACAGTCATCCTGTTTTGTTGGATTGCCTGGATTGACTTCTTTAGCATTCACGCATGCCGTGTTTACGAGATTACCAGCCTTGTACTACGGCTTGTCGATTTCGACCTTCAGCGATTCTTTGCCTTCGACTTTCTTGTCGATTTTGACACTTGGTGTTTTTGGCGCTTCAAATGTCACTTGCTTTACACAAGCCGCGTTAGGAGCTGGCGCTTTTACGCTACCATTAACATTGAAGAGCATTTCGGCGTTTACTGTGTACGTACCATAGGCAGCATACGTATGCGTACTGGTTTTACCGTCAATAACCGTCTGCTTACTATCACCCCAAACAAGGGTAGTGTTTTTGTATGTTGCGCCGTTTTCTGCTGTGTAAGCCACTGTTGCGGTGACGGTGCGATTTGCACCTTTTTGCAGCGTCAGGCTATCGCAGCTGTACACCGGTGCAGGCACCTTAACAACCGCATCATCACAGTCATCCTGTTTTGTTGGATTGCCTGGATTGACTTCTTTAGCATTCACGCATGCCGTGTTTACGAGATTACCAGCCTTGTACTGATAGTTGTAGTTTTGGCCGACAGGAACAAGTTCACTCCCGCTGACTTTTTTATCGATACTAACCGCCGGTCGAGGTGTGGTCAACGTCGTCTGGCACGTTGCGCTCGTGACACCAAAAGAGTTTTTTGCCTTCACGGTAACCTTCGCCGTGTATTTTGTGTTATCTGCTGGATAGGTGTGGAGTGTTTTTGCGCTGCGCGCTGCCGTGTTGACTGTACTCTGCTGGCCATCACCGTAGCTAAAAACATAGCTTTCTATATTCATGTTGGTCGGCGTGGCGGTGGCTGTCAGCTGGTATTCGCGCGGCTTGTGTGTTGGTACTGCCTTGAGGCTATCGCACGTTAGACTGCGCTTAACGGGAGTAATTTTGATAGCATTGCCACAACGCGTCATAACGCCCGCAATGGCTTGGCCTTTTTGGTCAAACAGTACGAGAATACTTTCAGGGTTGTGCTTGTTTTCGGCGGCCGAACGAACATATACGCCAGGCATAATTTGCGGGCGACCTTTGCCAGCGTAGCGAGTTGTTACCTGTGCCCCAGCACCAACGCGCTCGCCGTTTACCTTGACTTCTCCGTTACGATATACGTACCCGATCTTCGTGTTGGTTGTGTTCATGCCAGCGACAAGGGAACTGTTGAAACCTGCCCAATTGAATATTCCCTGCAAGTCGTTATAACCACCGCCTGGGTCATGATTGGTTGTGTAAAAATGCTGAAACGATTGTATATACGACGCATGGCTTGAACCATTCAGACCGCAACGAATAATATTAGTTCTGTCGCACACGCCTGCAATCACTGAAGGCCCCTGCACAAACATACCGCCGGCAACGCCTGCCAATGCGGCAAAACTTGCGAGACCAAAGATGTATGCCTTACTTTTTCCTCGTACCCATGATGTAAAACTCATGTCTTTACTCCTACCTCTCTCGCTACTTTACATACAATTAATGTATGTCATGATAATACACTAAAGATTATTTTATGTCAATATCTTTTTATAATACGCTTGTGGTTTTGTGCTGATGCTATATACGCCCAGTTATACAATTGGTCGTAGTAATGCCGTTAAGACAGAGCTAGGTGCTAGCTCAATATCAGTTTTCGCTGAGGGAACATTGCGTTGCGCCGCAGTCAGCAAGACGCCGCCAGCGTCTACTTTTTCGGGAACCGGAAGCCAAACATACTGCCCTTACCTTCTACGCTCTCGAAAATTACTGCACCACCTTGAGCAACAACAACCTTTTTAGCCATATATAACCCCAGCCCTGTGCCGTCTGGACGCATACGCCGAGCATTGTCTGCCCGGTAAAACTTCGTAAACAAATGCCGCTGAAGCTTACGTGGCACACCTATACCCGTGTCGCGCACAGAAAACTCCACTATTTTCTCTGTTTCGTTCAGCGCAACCGTGATAGTACCACCTTCTGGCGTGTAATGAATTGCATTGTCGATGAAGTTCATGACAACCTGGTGCATTTTACCTTCATCGAGCGGCAGTATATGAAACACCTTCGGCATATCCCATATGAATGTAATGTTTTTGGCCTTAGCAGATTCACGCAGCTGCGCTACCTCTTGGTCGACTACGACGCGTAAATCAGTCGGTCCAGACTCTATAACAAATTTGCCAGTACTAAGGCGAGAGAGGTTGAGAAGATCTGCAATAAGATTCACCATTCGCTGACTGCTTAGGTACGACAGCTTGATGAGCTGTTCTTGTTGCGGCTTGAGCGGCCCGGCGTCACCCTCGAGTATCATGCTCAAATAGCCCTTCACGCTTGTTAGGGGCGTTCGCAGCTGATGACTCGCCATAGAAATAAATTCATCTTTGGTTTCATCGAGCTTTCGCAGCTTTTCATTACTCGCTCGCAATTTTCGTGTTGCGGTGTCGACCCGAGACTGCAGCACGGCATTAAACCCTTCGATTTGTTCATAACGCAGGGCATTTTCGATTGCAATTGCGAGCTCGCTCGCAATAATCTCGAGCAGCTGCATGTCGGCAACAGAATACAGCTGGCCGCTTCGCTTTTGTCCGAGCAAAAGATACCCCAGTGTACCTTTTGTATCGCGCACAGAAGGCGATAGCTTAACGACAATCGCAACATGTTCTTTGCTGCTAACAGTGTCTACTGGAAGCTCTTCGTCGTGCCCCCACAGATTCAAGTTGATGACTTTTTCCTGAACATTTACCAATTTTGCGGCAATGTCGCTCACGTCTGAATCGCTCACATTTGGTATTTCTCCTATGATACGGCGCGGATGCTGCTCGGTTTTATTGACGACATAGCAAGCTCCGCTAATCTGAATGTGTTTTGCGAGCACATTCAAACTACCTTTTAGCAGCGGCCTTAGCTGCTTTTTAGCAACGAGCGCTTCATTGAGGTCGTTGAGCAGCACTTGCGGACTATATGCATCTCGAAAAAAGATTCTGTTGCTCAGCTTGTCGAAAAACAACTTGAGCCGCGCAAAAGAGAAAGCAAGCAATAGCGCAGCGAGCACATAGATCGCCTGAACTCCCGCACTCAAGCCTTCACGTTTGGCGAAAATAGCTAGCAGCCCAAAAACGATCGAGACATAGATTCCGACAAATGTTGCTATCGTGAGCACATACGCAAACGAACGCGCAATGATAATCCGCACCCCAAACAACCGCTGAGCGACGATAGAATACGCGATGATACAGTTAAACAAAAACGTGTACACCGGGCTCAGTTCGATAAAGAACGTTGTTTTCAGAAGTGGCGTTATCGCAAAGTTCGTGAAAGGCACAACCACCCACACCAAAAACGATGCAACAAGCAAAGTTCTTAGTTGAGCGCGAACAATCGCGCGAGTAGCAGTTCGGTATTTGACGATAAGCGTATGAAAGCCACTGGTAATTGAGTACAGCGCGTGAACGACAAAGAGCGCCATTGCAGGACCAACGTTTGTTATAGCAGGACCATCAGATCTCTCCACCGAAGTAAAAACAAAAGGAGAGAGTGTCAATAACGCAACAACGAGACTGAGTAGAAAATAGATGATTCGCTTTTTTTTCGCAAGCTGCCATTTACTGCACGGAAACGTGTGAGCAAACAAATAAAACGCCGCGTTCTGTAGTACTACGCAAAACAGGATGATTCGGACAATAAAAATAATACTGTCCGACTCAATAAACACAATACTCAGATAGCTGCTCAGCGCCCAAGCCAACGAAGCGGCGCCAATCGCTCCAAAAAGCATGTTTGTGAGGTTTTTCCGTGACTGCCGCAGCACAAATAGCAGGAGTAGAACCTGGGACAAACTGGTGATGATAATACTGCCCGCCAACATGGATTGTACTTATGGTATCATGAGTCACGGTTCTGTACGTTTTTTTAAGACAACTTACTGTCGAAAGGGGAAACATGGCTCACAACTATAGCGCATGGGAAATAACAACGACTCTGCCGACAGAAGCCAGTGAAACCGATATTCTGCAGCATTTCGCACGGTTTGCCATACTAGCACCATCAGGACACAACACCCAGCCCTGGCTTTTTGCTGTGCAGGGTAAGCGCTTGTTGCTAAAAATTAATCCCGAGCGAAGACTCGGCCACTCTGGCTCGCTCGCAGCTGAACCGTACGTTAGTCTTGGGTCGTGTTTGGAAACACTAATTCTCGCCGCGCGTGGTTTCGGGTATGATCTTATCGTTCACAAAACTGTTTCCGATTCAGACAATGTTGTTGCAAAGATTCAGCTCGGCAAGAAACACAGTCCGCAGCCAGAACTACTAACCGCTATCAAGCATCGTGCTTCGAACCGCAACTTTTACGACACAACCCCGCTCGCAGAAGATATTATTGCAACGACTATTGGCGAGAAATTGCCCGGCATACACGTTATCACCGCAAAAAAACGATCAGATATTACGTACCTGTCGCAGCTCACGGCAAAAGCGACCCGAAAGATTATGCGCGATTCGGCGTTTCGACGAGAGCTAAGCCAGTGGGTACGGCGAAACATTACGAGAAAATATGACGGCATGCCTGGATTCACACAGAAGATGCCGCTACCAGTTTCGCTGATTGCCCCTATGGTCGTCAGAAACCTTGACGTCTCAAAAACGCAGGCAAAAAAGGATGCAAAAATAGCTTTGCACAGCGCAAATCTTCTCATAATATGCGTTACAAAGCGCACGCCAGAACAATTTCTAAGCGCCGGTCAGCAGTATGCCCGTATATGCATCACTGCGCGTATGCTCGGTTATGCCACGAGTGGCGTTGGAGCAGCGGTTATAGATCCGGAGTCCAAAGAGGATGTTGCCAAACACTTTCACCTAAAAAGCAGTCCGACCGCCATGCTGCGTATTGGGCTTACAGGCAAGAAAGTACGCCATACACCTCGTCAGGTGTTAGAAATGGTGCTCGAAACGTAAACGAGTTTAATCTCGCGCGCCTCGCTCAAAGAACTGACGCATTTTTACTTGGTACTCTTCGGTTTTAACTTCGGGATTTAGTTCGGCGTCTATGTCAAAAATATGCCTGCCAGCGTGCAGCGGATAGTCCAAAATAATCTTCTTCGCGGCGTAGGCAAGCCCTACCCCAGACAAGGTCGCGGCACCAGCCAACTGCGGCCAGCTCGGTAGCGTTTTACCCACTTCGGCAAGCGATTCCAGCATGCGCAGCGGTACGTGCTCGAAACCAACAAAATACTCCCCTATTACGCGACCTATTTCAGGCCGGCTGAACGCGCCAGACAATATTTTTTCGAGTATTTCCGAGGGAATTCTTCCGTCGAAAAGTTCTTGGTCTGGGTTTTGATCATAGCGTTCAATGTCGAGAATGGCATTGTCCCCATCATCTGTCGCCATGAGCACGGCTACGCCGTTCTCTTTAGCCGCTTTGCGCAGCGTTATTTTCATAGATAGGCTGTCCATTTCGTCGATGATGACATCTGGCCTGTGCTCGTTCATGATACGCGCTAGGTTTTTCTCGGTAAGGCCGTCTTTGTAGTGAATTTGCTCTATGTACGGATCAGTTTCACTGATCTTTTTCGCCATAGCATCTACCTTATGCACTCCTACTTCTGCATAAGGCAGCTTTATTCTGTTCAGGTTGGACGGCTCTATGATATCCATGTCCGCCAATACGAAGCGACCGCCAATGCCCTGACTGACGAGCATTTCTACCGCACTACTCCCGACGCTCAGACCAACCACTAGGATTGTCGCGCTATATAGTGCGGTTTGCTCCGCCGCGTTGACAAGATTTCGGTTGCGCGATGTTCTGAGCTGGCGAAGTGCGTTTTTCTCCGGCATATGAACAAGCTGACCACTCCACGGATAGTAAACCCAAACCCCGTAGGTTTCATACTTCGCCGCCCCTATACTGCGCGCAAAAGCTGCGACATCTTCTGGTGTTTTGCTATCTTTTTGTGCCGGCTGGCTGATATCACATAATTCCTCTATGGCGTATGAGATATGGTCGTGTACCGCGCGAACCGCGCCAGACTTGAGCAATTCCTCCAGACGGCTACGATCCGATGCCTCCGACAAAGAAAATATCTGCGGTTTTTGCCACGCATTATCGGCGCTTTTCGCGGCCAACAGATGCGAGAGCGACTCTGTTTCACGGCTCATGTTTTTCGTACCCATTTCTGCTTTACGCCAGGTCGGAAATATTCAGCACTTTCATATGGATGACAGTATACAACGGGCTTGACTGGATTGCCTACTTCTCGAGCCGTTTCTCTGTACTCGGAGCTTTCTTCTGTGAGTGCCGTATGAATACGCCGAGAAACAGCAGTTGGGAGCTTACTGTCCGCTTCTACGCTACGCTTCATTTCGACGTGTACATTCAGTCGCTGGCGGCCCGACGCGTCATAGTCTACATACATGGTAAATTTTCCGGTCAAAACCTTCTCAAATTCTTCCGCCTGAAGAGCCCGCCGCACCATATCTGGATAAATCGTAAATGCGTAATAGCTGACACTGAAATCGTTGCGCTCATATATGTACAGGAAGGGCAAGTTCCACACTTTATCGGCAATTCCCGCATCGCGTAACATGTCATCGGGATTAAACCCGCCAGCCCTCAGTGTTTCATGCACCTGTTGCCGCGTCATGATGCCGCCGTAATCTTTTAGATCGTAGCGAACGAGCGGTATACCGCTGTACGCAGAGCAGATAAGGTTTTGCCCCTCCTCTTCAAAATAAAAGAGCTCGGGGTCATACTGGGTAAACGTTGGCTGACGCCGGCTTTCAGGAAATAGCAGCTTTAGTTTCCCGTCATCAACGAGTTGGCGTCGTATGAGAATAGATTCGGGGGTTTCGTGCGCCATCGTCCCCATGTCGACTGTTCCGTAATGGTTCAGGCTGAACAGTAGCGGGTTGTCGGGCTGAGTCATTGCAATGATGTAGTCGCGAAACTTTTCGGTGAATGCTTCGGCAGAAAAAACAAACCCCATTTTATGCCTTGGCCAGTCAATGCCTTGCGCAGCTCCATCATCGAGAATATCTTTCAGAAACGGGGCATACGCACCTATGATCACTTGGTCAAATGAGCCAGCCAGTTGCTTTACGGCATTAATGACTTCTTGCTTATGTATCCCAGGCGTTATGACGCTAATGTCATAGCCGTTGCCGGCGATAATTTTCAGTGCCTCATACGTAAACACGCCGCCAATCCACGCCCCCATAGGGAACGCGACTACATACAAAGTCTTTTTGCGGTCTATAGCAAACTGGTTGCGCAGATAGAGTTCGGCCGTTATTGCGTATTGGAGATCCTGGTCGTGCTCGCGCGGAAAGTAAAAGGGTTCGCCAAGAGAACCTGAAGTTGACGAAATAACCCACTGACCCTTGCCGTACGAGCCATCCCAGCACAGCATTTCCATGGGATATTTGCGTAGATAGTTTGTTTTATTGAGTAGCGGCAGACGCTGAAAATCGTGGATTGTCGTAATATCCGCTGGCTTTATGCGGTGCGCGTGCAAAAAGTCTTTATAGGCAGGCACTCGCTTGGCCATTTGATGAAATAGCTCGAGCGCGCGCTTCTCTCCCGCCTGAATTCGTTTGCGCTCCGATTCATGCCGAAGTTTGTTTTCGACGAACGCCGCGTTTTGGTAACCTTTTGGTAGTTTTTGCATAGTTTTCTTTTGATTTTGCGTGTTTTGAGTCAATTTTATAGTATCACGTTCGGTAACATTCTCCCAGACGGAGTCTGAGATTCCCCTTTCTCAAGACGATGCATACACTCAAAAGCAAGAACAGTTGATGCGAACGGCGGCGCGTCGTAAAGTATAAGCAGTATGCATTACCTTGCCGACCGGCTTTCATGCCTCGACAGTAGCGATTTTCGCACCGCGATGCGCTATCGCCTAAGCCTTAAAAATCCCATAGATCTCAGCATCGGCATTCCTGAGGAGCCAACTCCTGAGTACATAAAAACAGCTGGGATTCGAGCTATCCAAAATGACAAAACAACGTATCTTCCAGGCAATGGTCTGTTGGATTTGCGTAAAGCCATCGCCGAAAAACTGCAATCTGAGAATCATTTGAATTGTTCGGCCGATACAGTGAGCGTCGTACCTGGCCTGACAACGGGATTGCTCCTTGTATACTTGACAGTCCTCAACCCTGGAGATGAAGTGATCATACCAGATCCGTACTATCCGCCGTACCCGCAGCTCGCAGAAGCTGTTGGCGCCCGAGCCGTTATCGTCCCGACGCAAGCAAACTTCCAGCTGGACATAGCAGCCATACGGGCAGCGATTACACCAAAAACGAAGCTCCTTGTCATAAATTCGCCTAATAATCCAAGCGGTGCGGTCTATCCAGAGGCGACCTTGCGCGCCGTCGCGCGCTTGGCAGATGCTCACGATATACTTGTCCTTTCGGACGAAATATACGAGCATTTTGTTTACGACGTTGATCACTTCAGCATAGGAAGCATGTATCCAAAAACACTTACGCTCGGCGGGTTTTCCAAAGCGTATGCCATGACCGGCTGGCGCTTGGGCTACGTTACCGGTCCGGATCCCATCATAAACGCCCTGAACGAACTGCTGCAGTATAGCGTTATGTCGTCTTCATCTATTGCGCAGTATGCTGCGCTTGAAGGATTGCGAAAACAGCCGGACATTACTGGAAAACTCTGCGAAAAGTACCATGAAAAGCGCGATTTCGTCTGTCGAGCCTTAGTGGAAATGGGTTTTACAGTAGAAGGCGCACAAGGCGCCTACTACGTTCTACTGAAAACTCCGAACGGTATGAATGACAGGGATTTTGCCGAACTCGCTGCAAAGCATGGCATTGTAGTCGTTGCAGGACGCGCTTTTTCGAAAACACATGATAGGTTTCGTATCTCATACGGAGGGTCTATGGATACGCTTCGCCGAGGCATGGACGGTTTATCTCGTGTGGTAAAATTGTAGATAGAAAGTGGGTAATACTAGCATGACAAAAATCGCAATCATCGAAGACGACCAAGCTATTAGCACAATGTACCGCATGAAGTTCGAGTCCGAGGGCTTCATGGTGGAAACAGCTTCAAATGGCAAACTTGGTCTTAAGTTGGCCGAAGAGATGCGGCCAGATGTCATTCTTTTGGACCTTATGATGCCCGAAATGAACGGCGACGAGATGCTTACGGAACTACGAAAAACATCTTGGGGTAAAGATATATCCGTGATCATTTTGACTAATTCAGGCGAAGAACAAGCCCCGCCGAACCTGCGAGGACTTGGCATTCGGCGCTACATTGTCAAGGCAGAAATGACCCCGCGCCAAGTAGCCGAAATGGTCAAAACCGAACTCGCTGCCTAAAAGCCCTCAAAGAATCCTCATTCTGCAAACCCCGTACCCACCGCGCGAAAGGACAGTCCTCGCACGAAAGGTAAGTATGCTATTGTGGAAAGATGAATATTGCGATTGTGGGATTTGCGACTGAAGGAAGAGTGAGTTACGGATATTTTTCAAAACGCGGAGATTCCGTTACGGTTTGCGATGCGGATGAAACAATTTCGCTCGACGACGAAATTCAGTCTCAGCTCGGCAAAACATACCTAGAGAATTTAGATCGGTTTGATGTCATTGTCAGGAGCGCTGGTATACATCCAGGTGTTATTTTAGAAAAAAACCCGACGGTTACGGCCAAAATCACAACTGCAGTGAACGAGTTTTTACGAATATGTCCTACGCGGAACGTCATAGGCGTGACCGGCACAAAAGGTAAAGGCACTACAAGCACGCTAATAACAAAAATGCTTGAGGCGGCCGGGAAAAACGTATCGCTGGGCGGTAATATTGGTCGATCGCCGCTGGAGTTCGTGAATGACATCCGAGCAGATGACTGGGTTGTACTCGAGCTCAGCAGCTTCCAGCTGCATGACATTGCCCATAGCCCGCACATCGCTACCTGTCTTATGGTCGTACCCGAGCATCTCAACTGGCACAAAGATATGGTCGATTACACCACAGCAAAAACACGGCTATTCATGCACCAAAAAAGCGACGATGTAGCAATATACTATGCCGAAAACAAGATTTCAAAAGACATCGTGAGCCATGGTAGCGGCCAAAAAATCCCCTACTACGCCCCACCTGGAGCTTGCGTCGAAAGCAATGCAATCACCATTAGCGGTCGGCAAATCTGCAAAACGAACGAGCTCAAACTTCTCGGCGCCCACAACTGGCAAAACGCTTGTGCGGCCGTCACGACCGTCTGGCAAGCACTCCAGCCCGCAACCCCGCAGGAAATTGACGCCGTGATAGCCGCCGCCCGAGACGTTCTCATCACTTTTGCCGGTCTACCGCATCGCATTGAATTGGTGCGCAACAGCAACGGCATTACGTACTACAACGATTCATTCGCCACTGGTCTCCACGCAACACTTGCGGCCATACAGGCCATTCCTGAGCAAAAAGTACTCGTCGTCGGAGGGTTCGACAGGATGCTACCCCTTGATTACTTTTGTAAATACATCGCGGAGCACGAAGCTGCTTTCCGAACTATATTGGTTATTGGCCAAAGTGGCCCGCGGCTAGCCAAAGCCCTCGATCAAGCTGGTGCAAAACGCATTGTTCTCGACACGAAAAGCACTACAATGCCCGAGATTGTTGCGGCCGCCACAGCCCTCGCCAAACCGGGTGATGCGGTATTATTGTCGCCAGGATTTGCTAGCTACGATATGTTCAAAAATTTTGAGGAACGCGGCGATCAGTACAAAAAGGCAGTTGCCGAACTATGAACTATCACGAATTTCGTTTCAAAAATTACAGCTTTGACAGCATAAATAAAACGCTGCGACTCGAGTACGGCTACGACGAAGCTCTGCACTTCAGCGAAACATACCGTTTTGATTTCCCGTTTACGCAATATGACCCTGTCGTTTTCGATGCCGCTGCCCAGCAGCTGTTTTTCCTTGCTGGAGTTTCATATTACAAAATGTACTTAGCGCCAGATATAAACATCGAACAAGGTGTTTTAGATGAGCCGCTCGCCACTTTTTTGCGCAACACATACCAACGAGGTCTCGGTGAATTCTTCTATATAAACCAGCTTGACCCCCAGTTCCCTATACCGTTTCGCGCCGATGTAGGCAAGCTCCAGCCGGTCGCGGCAAACAGCAAAGGGCTTCTCGTCGGCATTGGCGGCGGCAAAGATTCGCTGGTTAGCGTAGAACTACTGCGCAGCTCTGGACTTGATATCGCTACTTGGAGCCTCAATCATCGAGCGCAACTCACACCGCTCGTAGAACGAATTGGTCTTCCGCACTACTATGTCGAACGCGAGTGGGACCCGCAACTAAAAGTCCTAAACGAACAAGGCGCATACAATGGCCATGTACCTATTTCTGCCATCATTGCTGCAGTGGGTACGATAGTAAGCATACTGACCGGTCGCCGCGACCATGTGGTGTCGAATGAGCAGTCAGCAAACGAACCAACACTAACCTACAAGGGTGTTTACATAAACCACCAATACTCAAAATCGCAAGCATTTGAACGTGAGTATCAAGCACTACTGCGACACGCATTTGGCGATACACTGCGCTACTATTCCCTGCTTCGGCCGCTGAGCGAGCTTCGTATAGCCGAGCTTTTCTCGTCGTATTTTGAACGCTACCACGACGTTTTTAGCTCTTGTAACACAGCCTTTCGCCACGGAAATAACCGGCTTTTTTGGGATGGCAAATGCGCGAAGTGCGCGTTTATATTCCTCATCATGACACCATTTGTTGAGAGGGCAAAACTCGAAGCACTATTCGGCGGAAGGAACCTGCTTCTCGACCCTGCCCTCGAACCAACCTACCGACAACTTTTGGGTATAGAGGCAGAAAAGCCGCTCGACTGCGTAGGCGAGGTGCGTGAGTCGCGCGAAGCTATGCGGCAAGCGCAATCGTACTACCCGCAACTGAGCAACTACGCGTTCACTCCTGACCGCGCGTACGATTTCCGCGCGCTCGCCTCGCACGAAATACCTCCAGAAATCTGGGATCGCATACAACCTAACGTTATTTAGTCTTGCGCCGAAGCTTCAGCAGCACGAAGCGTGTTTTCAAAAAGCGCACAAATAGTGAGCGGCCCGACGCCGCCCTTGGTGGGCGTGATAGTCAGGTCGTCCCGCTCGTACACTTCGGGAGCAAGGTCGCCAACGGTCTTTCCTTTTTCGCCAGCAACACCAGCGTCGACAACGGTTGCCCCGTGTTTTATCATGTCGGGTGTAATGAGTCCGGCTCGGCCCGTCGCAGCAATAATGACATCGGCTTCCAGCAGCAGCTCTTTCGTGTTTGGGGTTTGCGAATGAATGAGCGTGAAATTATACTCGCTATCGGTAAAGATTTTTATCAGCGGTGCACCCACGAGCTTGCCGCGGCCAACAAGCGCTATTCGTGATTTTTCCAGGTCTACGTTGTAGCCGGCGAGCAGCCACAAAATGGCCATGGGGGTTGCTGGTGTGTATGGCGCGCTTTCGCCCAAGCCATCAACGTCTTTTTCTGGAGCAATCAGGTTTACAATTTCGTCTGTTTCGGAAGCGTCGGCCAGTGGCAACTGAACGATAATACCGTGTACGGCTGCGTCCTCATTGAGTTCGGAAAGCAGTTTCCGTACCTGCGTTTGCTCGACAAAGTGCACGTCTACCGCCGCACCAATATCTTCGCCGTAGCGTTTTTTCATAGCCATGTAGGTCAGGCTTGGTCCGTGTTCTAGTGTATACACAATAGCCAATTTGGGCGTGACGCCCAGCGACTGTTTGAGCCGTCGCACGTTCTTGGCCTGCCGCTCTTTAATGTATCCTGCCAATTCTCGTCCATTGAGTTCTTTCATAGCCACATTGTAGCATGCTGCCGTTGCTGCGCTGCGGTTCAGTCTTGATCTATTGCCAAAACAGAGGTAATTTGCTACACTTTCCCCGTTGCGGGCCATTAGCTCAGTTGGTTAGAGCATCGGCCTCTTAAGCCGAGTGTCCTGGGTTCGAGCCCCAGATGGCCCTCCAATAAAATAGCCTCAGCGTGTCTGGGGTTATTTTTATGCGCAAACATTGCATTTGGCAGTAAACCGCTATAATCTGGAGGGAGTAGTCACAAAAAGGGGAGGTGCAGAGCCGTATGAACGGTATGAAAGTAAAAATAAATCCAGATGATCTATATATCGTAACTGGCACAGTCCACCCGCAACTCGCCGAAGAAACCGTAAAACATATGGGATTAAAGCTTGGCGAACTCAACACCAAGCGGTTTGCCAATAGCGAAATGTACGTTCAGTATGGTCAATCCGTGCGCGGCAAACATGTGATCATCATTCAAACTTTTGCGCATGATTACAAGCGTCATTTGACCGTCAACGACGCGGTCATGGAGACTATGCTGCTCATAGATGCAGCCTACCGCTCGTCTGCGCGCGAAATTACTGTTGTCATTCCTTATCTCGGCTACAGTCGCCAAGATCGCAAGGCCAAAGGCCGCGAACCGGTTTCTGCCGCAGTCGTTACCCATATGCTCGCTGGCGCAGGAGCGCACCGCCTCGTCACAATTGACATGCATTCTTCGCAAGTACAGGGAACATTCCACGGGCCGTTCGACCATCTCATCGCCGAACGTCTTATCCTTGAGGGGCTGAGAGATGAAATAGGTGACCAAGACCCTAACTTGTTTGCAATTGTTTCACCTGACACCGGCCGAGCCAAAGAATCAGAGCGAGCTGCTGACCAGCTTGGTATACGGCTGCGACACCTCCAGAAAACACGCGACCGCCACGATCCCAGCAAACTTGTCCGACCAAAAAAACTGCAAGGTGTCGAAGGACGCGTCTGTTTTATGACCGATGACATGATAGACACCGCCGGTACGCTCATTACGGCTGCCGAGACATTACGCAAATCAGGCGCCACTGGTGTGATAGCCAGCGCTACCCATGCCCTGCTTTCAGACCCAGCCATTGAACGGCTTCAAAACGATGTCATAGACAAGCTTATCGTCACCGATACTGTGCCAGTCGATTACGCCAAAAAAATGCTCGGCGATAAGCTCGTCGTTCTTCCCGTTGCGCCCATGATCGCGACCGCGCTTCATGAAATTGTTACCGGTGGTTCCGTTTCTGACCTCTTCGACGGTCGAAATTATTCATAGAACGCAAAATACTTCGAAGCAAAAGCTCTTGTCTTAATTGCATGCTCGCTGCTTTCATCATATATCAAGCAGCTAAAATCCCTAGACCAAACGGCAACCTCAACCGTAAAAACTAGATAAACAATATGTGACTGCCGGGTGTGTAGCGCTCGTAGAACTGGCCGACGGTTAAGACGCCGTCGATACCGTCGTACAAATCACTTTGTTCGAGCTTAAACATTTCCATGGCAAGCTTGCAGGCGTAAAGTTTGCCGCCGGCCGCTTTGATGATGTCGAGAAATTCTGGCACACCTGGTATATCAAGTTCTGTCATGCGCTTCATCATCATGTGCGTCGCCATGCTTTCCATACCCGGAAACACACCTACGATTTCCGGCATGTGCATGCCTGGATTGCCCGCCAAAGCAACTTTCAGATGTTCCATACGTTTTTTCGTGATCGCGTCAAGCCCAAAGAACGTGAAAAACACGTCGCAGTCTATACCTTCGCTGCGGGCGCCATTTGCCAGAATGAGCCCAGCATATACGCCGTCTATGTTAGCCTTGCTCACAATGATCATCATTTTTTTGAGAGCCGGACCACTGGCGTTTGCGGCGTCGCAGCGACAAGCGTGGCAGGTTTTACACTGATTGCAGACGTGGCACATTTCATGGCCTTCATGTTCAACTTTGTGCAAAGATCGTTCTGACATACACCCCCTATAAACAAGTCATTGGCTTACGCAGGCCAGCTATTTTACTAGCGTTTTTCAGCGGGCCGTTTGGAAACAGCTGATAAAACTCTTTTATATCAACAATGCCCGATTTACCAACCTTACGAATACTGAGTTCTGCACCCTGCTCTGTTTGTTCGCGCAACCAGTTCAATACATCCCAGTGTTTTTGCGAGAGTTCGCCGATATTGAGTTCTGCGGCGATCGCTTTGGCGATTTCACCATTCCACGCATTCATATCGGTCAGATAACCTTCGATATCGACGTCGACATCTTGACCTGCAATTGTTTTAATCATGGTGTTTTTCGCCCTCCTTTGGCGGTTTTATCTTTCGATGCCCGGTTGTGATTGCCGTTCGGGTTCGAATCTATTTTGTTGGTTTTTTCGGCTGAAGCGAGTTTCGGCGCGGCCACTGAGGCTAACTCAGGCGGCATACGCTTGCCGACCATACTCATGCGTTCAGGCAGAAACGGAATTGCGCGCCCCGATAATAGTCTATGCCAATACACCCAGCGAAACGCCAATTTTGCCCAGTGATTGATGCGGCTTGGACCGAGTAGTTTCATCGGACCAACGCCCGCAATCGGGAACGTACCCTCACATGGCTGCGTGTCGTAGTTAAAATCTAGCAACATGGCTCTGCCAGCACCGCACTCTATAAAGCAGTTACTGTGGCCGTCGAACGTTTCCTCAACCGGCCGGCCGGCAAGATAGGCCTTGATATTTCGTCCCAAGGTGCGCGCTTCAGCATGACCAACTGACCCCGTCTTACCCATCGGTATATCCGCTGCATCGCCGATAGCAAAAATATACGGGTAGGCGAGCGATTGCAGACTGCGGCAATTGACTTTTACGAAACCTTCGTCGTTGACCAGCCCTGTTCCCTCCAGGTACTTTGCGCCGACGTTCCTTGGAATACAAACGAGCAAATCGTATGGCACTTCGCGGCCATCATAGCAAATCACTTTTTGAGCCGTTTGGTCGACTTTTTCGGTCTGAAAATCTGCTACGACTTCGATGGAGCGGTCAGTGAGAATATGGTTGAGTTTATGGGCGGCAATTGGCTGCGTAAACGCACTCGACATCGGCGTGACGTAGGTAATTTTCACCTTGTCGCGACACTGTCGTTTTTTGAAAAATTCATCCGCTAGCAGTACAAACTCCAGCGGCGCCACCGCACATTTGATAGGCACGTCCATAACTTGAACTACAAGGTTACCGCCCTGAAATTCATTGAGCTTTTGACGCAACACCTCAGCGCCATCGGGCGTGTAATAATCGTGGATAGTTTTGCGCCAACCGTACCCTACTAAGCCTTCCGTCTTGGTGGGGTTAGTTTGCGTACCGGTAGCAATAACGAGCACGTCATAGCTCAACACTTCGCCCGTTTCGAGCTGTAGTGTTTTTGCTTTCGGCTGCACGCTCACCGCGACATCACGCACGTGTTTTACTCGCCTACGCAATAGTTTTGCAAGCGGCTTGCCAAGCTGCCGTACGTGATACATACCGAACGGAACAAACAGAAATCCAGGTTGATAATAGTGTATTACAGCAGGATCAACGACGGTGACATTGTGATGAGACCTTGCCAGGTTATTAGCCAGCATAATGCCAGTTGTCCCCGCGCCGACGATAACGATATGTTTATGTTTGATCTTTCTCTGGCCCATCGCGAAGATCTCCTTGATGTAATCGTAACATTCTCTGCACAGAACCTCAAGCCTCGCCAAATAGTCATATGTATGCTATGATACCCCTGTTTTACACGCGCCCTTAGCTCAGCGGATGAGAGCGTCTGTCTTCGGAACAGAAGGTCGCAGGTTCGAATCCTGCAGGGCGTACCAGTAAAAAAGTCGGTCTTCAGACCGGCTTTTTTACTGGTTAGACGTGCAGATTGGGTTCTGCGACCAGCGAACGAAGTGAGCGTGGTCGTAGGTTCGTACAGGTTTGGCGCAGAAACTTGTTTCGAGCAGCGAGAACCGTGCAAGCGAAGCGTATCCTGCTGAACATCTCTGTGTGTAGCGCTACCGTTCGCAAGCGTGCGGACAGAACCACAGAAAAAGCCCGGCTCATCCGGGCTTTTTCGTGGTTTGCCGGCAAAACCGACTGCTTGCTATTTCTTTTTGATAGCAATCTTTTTAGGAGCGGGCAGCTCTTTGAACGGAACGACCACTTTCAGAACACCATTTTTCATGTCGCCGTCAATCTTTTCAGTGTCAGCTACTTTTGGCAACTGTATGCGGCGATAAAAACTGCTGCTGCTTTCCCGTACGACGTATTTTTTGCTCTTGTCTTTTTCTTCTTCGTGTTTTTCGGCGGAAATAACGAGCATATTGCCATCAACATGTACGTCGACATCTTTTTCGGCAAAGTTCGGCAAATGAACTTCTACTACCATATTTTTATCATCCTCAGTATAGACATCGGTCGTAGCAAGCACCATACGCTTACTCGGCACCAGCCAGTCATCGCCAAAAAAGCTTCGCTGCAGCGCCTGCAGGTCGGCAAACGGATCAAATGGTACGAGTTGTGTCATACGTATTTCCTTTCTTTACGCTAATCCTTTGTTGGCACTCTACATTCCTGAGTGCTGAAGTCAGTATAGCCCGCTGGCACTCGCATGTCAAGAGTGCTAACGACTACTCCGTACTGTCTCGCTCGTACCACGCCTCTAGGTCAAGCGGTGTATTTACGCAATAACCTACCATTTAGCGAAGCTCTGGGTGCTCCATGCGTAGCTGAGAAATAAGGAAAAACGACCCAGTAATCACTCCGACTTTATCAGTGCTTTTGAGAAATACGTCGTACGCTTCATTTTGATCTTTGACTACGCGGCACGACACACCATGCGAGCGTAACGTACGAGCAACTTCACTCGGCTCTTGCGAAAGAACCGGTAGATCCTGGCTTTTCGTATATGTCGTAATGATGACGTTTCCCGCATACTTTGCCAACAACGGCGCAATATCAGCCGCTTCTTTACCCTGCTTGAGCGCAAAAAGCACCGTCGGCAGCGCCGCCGTATACTGCACAGAGAAACTTTTCCAGAAGGCCGTCATTTTCTGCCCATTATGCGCCCCGTCCATAATAATAGTTTTTTCGTCAATGAGCCGAGTGTCCATTCGGCCAGGCACCTGCACCGCTTGTGATTGCCGCAGGTCGGCTTTGGCGATACTTTTCAGCGCATCGCGTTTCGCCAGCCATTTGTATGCCGCAAAAGCCAACAGCCAGTTGCGCTTTTGGTACTCAGGCAGGCCGGCGGGAAAATCGCCGCCGTATACTTGTGCGAGGCGATCTTGCTCAAAAGTCAACAAATCAGCGCCTTCCTGCTGGCTCACCCAATAGCGAACCACCTTCATTATCTCGGCATCCTGGTTGTACATTAGCGCGGTATTGTTTTCGTGAATAATGCCAGCTTTCTGGTAGGCTATTTTGCCTAATGTATTGCCGAGTTGTTCCATATGATCATAGCCAATGTCGGTAATAACGCACAGCTTGTCTGCGCGAGCAGCGACATTTGTCGAATCTTCGAGTCCGCCTAGACCGGTTTCTATAACAGCGTAATCCACGTTTTCTTTTGCGAATACCCAGTACGCAAACGCAATCATAACCTCAAACCACGTGGGCGTTTCTGTTCGGTCTTTTATGAGCTTGTGAAACTCGGCAAAATAACCTGCGAATTGCTCTTCACTTAGGGGTACGCCGCTCACCTGAACGCGTTCATTGAGACGATCGACATACGGTGAAACAGTCAACCCAACCTTACAGCCGGCTGCCGTAAGCAGTGCAGCAATGTAATATGCAGTCGACGTCTTGCCGCTTGTGCCAGACAAGTGCACTACCCGTAGCTGTTTTTCTGGATTACCAAGGTGCGCCATGAGCCGCTCGCTCCGCCCGATCGTTATGTGCTGTCCAGCTGTTTGTTTTGCGACGCCGACATACGACTGCATTACCTTTTCAACCTCTGCTAGTGTCGTCAGATTCATGGTATCAACCATAGCACACCGAACGGGGCCGCACCTAGCCCGCCCAGCATTTCGCCTCGGATTTTACCGTTCACCCTAGCCAGGTTCGCGGGTGATAGAGTATCATTGAAACGTGCCCCGTTAGCTCAACTGGATAGAGCATTGGTTTCCGGTACCAAAGGTTGCAGGTTCAAGTCCTGTGCGGGGTACCATGTTTCGTCTTTCGACAGTAAAGTCGGCTACGTTTGTTCGCGCTACATCGCCCTAGATTGTTCGTACTCATACCCGCTTTCATACAGTTGCCACAAGACAGGATCACATCCACGACATCATTGCCTCTGCGCGGTGTTGCGAGCCTCTAGGTATTTTGCTAAATCAATAACGTTGTCCGGCAGAGACCCGTTTGCGCTTTGGCATCCTCGATCTGCCCCTTCCCGAGCCTTTTTTTGCTGCCAAGGCGGCATTTTTGCAAAATCGGTCAAATCTGCCAAGAGCGCTTCCGTGAACGGCCGCCACCTAGAATGAATATCGAGGGGCTGAATCCTTTCTGCGGGAGGCGGCTCATCTGCAGGAACATACACGCCAAGACTGAGCTGACCATCATCCCTCAGCAGCGCGTAAAAACCGAGTATTTTTACACCTACCAGCCCCGATCCTTCAAAGTCTGGCGTCTGAAACTCAGGCAAACATAATCGACCGAAAATGTACTGGTATTTTTCGCATGGAGATAGCTGCTCGCCGCCATATAGTTCACTGCTTTCATTCGACATACTGTCCAGCCATTCTACTCCTTCATTACACGCGCGTACTGTGAGATAGCTTACGCGCACAATACGTTCGCTTAGGCAGCGTGCGCAGCCGGTACATCTGCCTGACTAGTTTCAGCGGGTGAGTCTAGGACTACTGCTTGCCGCAGCGCAAGAACCTCTGCTTCGTACTCTTTCCTCTCGACTTTTCTGATAGTCAGGTTGGGATCTTCTCCTAGCCCCGCCCGCGCAAGATCGCCCAGTAAGTTTATTGTTTCGTTGCTTATCCCCTTAGTGCTATCGTTCCTGTGAGGTGTATGGTTCTGTTTATCATCAGCAGACCAATCAAATCTCCATTCGACGGTTTTGCCGCTGGCCATTTTGATAAATGCTATGATACTGTTTACGCGTTTTGGATCTGGAGTCCATTTAAAATAATCCTCCATCGAATGAGGGCGAGGCAGTTGATGCACGGTAAAGCCCATAACTGTCTGACCGAGCGCCGCGCTGAGCTCTGTCTCGACATCAACTTGTTCTTCAGGGGGCAAGCATAGCTGGCCATCGACCCTACAAAATTCCATTTGCATATACAGACCTCACTACATATTTATTCTTTATTTGAAACATTGTTCTCGTATCCAACCTTTGTTATACGCTCCGCCCTTAGAGAGAGCTGTAACATTGCTCACAATTTATCTGATGAGATCGTCCTGAATGAGGTCGGCAAGAGCGGTGTAGTTGCGAGCGCACAGCCATGCAGTAAAACAAACGAGAGCGGGCAATATAACGAATAATTCGGTTTTACTGCCGGTTGTGATGCGCAGCCGGCGCATGGGCGGAAAACCCAATTTCAGCGGAAACGGCAGCAGCCACGGCACACCCTCTTTCGTAAGACTGTCCATAACCAAATGCGAAATCACCCCTAGCGTAAACGCTGTCCACACAAAGCGTATGTCTACATTTGGCATAATCGGTTGTATAAACTGCAGAAACAACATGGCAAGACCGCTAAACCCGACAACACCTAGCAGCGAATGACATAAAACCGATGACCGCCAACGAGCGCGCCAAATATCTTGCCGGCGTAGCGACCAACTGGAATATTCCGCCAAAGCGGTGCGGTCGGCTGGTCTATGTCTGGTGCAATGCCGCCGATTTGGTTTGCGAGTATAGCAACGAGGCCAGTTGCCACCGTCAATGTACCGGGCGGCACCGCCAATACCCAAAGCGCCAGCGCGGTCAACGCCGCAGTATCATGCGTCCGTGCAGTCATACCTATAGTGTAGCGAGTGACGAACAGCGAATAAAGCGTTCTGCCGTGTTTTCTTTCCGTATTTTGCGCGTAGCTTGGCTTACTTCTGGAACGGCTGCAAATGCTGACGAAGAAGCGCTGCCTTTTTCTGCCCGATAACTTTTGCGAGTTCCTCGTCGCGAGCTTGCACAACTCCGCGTACGCTACCAAAAGAACGTATGAGTTTTTTGCGTGTTGCGGGACCAATAGTCGGAATGTCTTCGAGGAGGCTTGCTGTCTGCTGTTTTCGTTTCAGTGTCGAGTGATAGCTCACAGCGAAACGATGCGACTCGTCCCGTATGCGCTGCAGCAGCTTTACTAGGTTTGTACTGTGCGGAAGATGCACTAGCACAAAGTCTGCTGTTTCGGTTGTGTACCCGCCGAGCTTATGGAGTACTTCCGTGTTGAGGCTGAGTTTACTGCCCTCATCTGACGCCCCTGCTCCAGCGTCTTTTTTGAGAACAATTTGTTCGTCGCGCTTCGCCAACCCTATCATGGGTATGCGCGCAACGGCCTCGCCCCATGATACCGCACCGTTTTCGGCAGGCGGCATTTGTGCGGCGGCCGCATTGCGAGCTGCTATGGCAGCATCGAGCTGTCCTTTGCCGCCATCTATCAAAAACAGATCGGGCAAACGCATTTTCCACTCATTGCGGCGCCCTGCTTTTCGTGTCCCATTCGTTTTTCCTGGCGGTAGCTTACGACCCCGAAAACTGAGTCGGCGAGCGATGGTGTCGTGCATGTTGGCAAAATCGTCGTTTCGCTGACGCGTCATTTTGAACTTGCGGTATTCGCTTTTGTCGCTCACACCATTCGTAAACACAACCATACTTGCGACAACATGTGTACCCTGCATGTGCGAAATATCGTAGCCTTCTATACGGCGCGGATAGCTTTTGAGCCCGAGCAACTCGACAAGCTCGGCGAGAGCATGGTCTTTTGCAATATCAAGAAATTCTTTATCGCTAAATATAACCTGCTTGCCTAGGTTTTGCAGCGCTGTCATTTGGTTGCGAAACTTCGCGGCTTGTTCAAACTGGTGCAGTTTGCTCGCGTTCTGCATGTCCTTTTCTAGTTGCCGAATGATTGTGTCTCGCTTGCCTTCTATGACAGCCATGAGTTTTCGCAAATTCGCGCGGTAGTCAGCAAGGTTTGTTTTGCCTTCTTCCAAACCAGGATCAAGACCTAGGTGATAGTACAGACTGACTCGTTTTTGACCGCTCGGTTTTTTGTAAGCAAATGGAAATATATGCCGTAGCAACTTGAGCGCCTGCCGCACGCTCGTGGTAGAAAAGTACGGGCCAAAATAGCGCGCACCATCGTCGAGCGGCCGCCGCGTCGTGCTGACCGTGGGATAGTCGCTGTCGTAGTCGACGCGTATGTAGCTCATGGCTTTGTCATCACGCAGGAGTATGTTGTAGCGAGGCATGTAGCGGCGGATCATTTCGGCTTCAAGAAACAGTGCTTCGAGCTCGCTTTCGACTTCCATCCAGTCAGTATCGGCTATTTCTGCTGCAAGCGCTTCTGTTTTAGGATCGCGGCCGCGGCTTTTCTGAAAATATTGCCGCACTCGGTTGCGCAGCACAGCCGCCTTTCCGACATAAATAATTTCCCCCGCGGCATCTTTATGAAAATACACGCCAGGCGTTCTGGGAAGCAGCTTTAATTTTTCCATATGGTCCTTGTGCATCTTTAGCAGTATAGCAAGCCGCTAGCTCTCATGCAGCGGTGCCCATATCACGCATCAGCAGGTCTTCGAGAACGGAGGCGCGCTATATCACGTTCTGCAGCACAGACATAATCATAGTTTGCGCCGCAGCAATCTACCAACAAAGCTCCTCCAGGCTGGCGAGACGCAGGATCACGGTCCAGTTCCAACAGCATCGCCGCTCGTTCATCAGAAATCGGCTGCTCACAGAACACATACCTTGCAACGCTTTGCAATGCGCCGCGTACTTTCTCGAGCACAGACGTTCGCCCTGACGCTTCTCGCCGAGCGCGCCGCGTTGGATGTGCGTCCGCCGCAGTAGGAATAACCTCAATCATGTTTTCATACATTACAACACCCTCGGCTTATACGCAACTGTACTATTTTGGGAGCGGAAAAAGTGCTCGCGTGCTTTGTTTGTATGACTCCCAGTTTTCACGCTGGCGCAAACGAGCCTCTTTCGGAGGCATACCAGACACGTAGACAATTAGGTAGCTTATGACCGCCGCCCCGCCAAAGCCCACCCAGCCATAGCTCGTCCCCAGTGCTATGACAGCTATTCCCCACCACATCGTCAGTTCGCCAAAATAATTCGGGTATCGAGCATGCTTCCATAGTCCGTTTTGGCAAAACGCATCTGTTGCGTGCGGCCGAGCCAGAAAAGCGGCAAGCTGGCGGTCGGCTATTACTTCCACGGCAAAGCCAAACATCCATAGTACGCACCCGACAAATACCCATAACGACCAAGTAACGCTTTCTGCGAACTGAATATGCACTACGGGAACACTGACGAGAAGCGCCAAAAAAGACTGCAGCAGGTAGATACGCACATAGGTATTGCGGGCAATGCTGCCGTGCCAGTTTTTGCGCAGAGCGACGTAGCGTTCATCTTCGCGATTGGTGCGGCGGATGCGCTTCGCAATGTGCCAGGCAAGCCTGCTGCCCCAAACAAAAACAAGCAGCAAGGTCAACGTCTGCGGACTCCAGCGCAGCACACTCGCATCGTGCGCAAGGAACGCCGTCAGACTAATCGCCATTATGCTTAATCCCCACCCGACGTCAACGACATCATATCGTCCGAGTCGTTTTCCGACAAAAAACAACAAGCTCATCACAAGGACACTCGCCGACCAACATAGCACCATTCGCCCCAGAACGGTTGCTGCCATATGCTGCTGGAGCAAGGCATACAAGCAAATAGCACTGTACAGAGCAAAAAGTGGCGGAAATATTCGTTTCATCGATACAGAATCAAATAGGTTACCGCTGCGACGATAGCGGTAAGCGCCGCACCCCACAGCAAATCAACCAAGACAACTTTTGTAGTAAAACCTTTCATCGTCGCAAGGTTTGTGAGGTCATACGTAGCGTATGCCACAAACCCAAAAAGAGCACCGCGCGTCACGGCGTATCCGAGCGATCCTTTTTCGAGCGCTGGTGAAATTACAAACATGACAACACCAACCACATAAATCACATAAAACAGCACCGCCGCAGTCATGTTTGGTTTATCGAGCAGCAATTTACCAATTTGCGAACGATAAAATGTTTTTGCAACTGTCCCGAGCCAGAGAAAATCGAGCACGCCCATGACTCCGCCTGCGACCAGTAGCTGCAGCATTACATTTGGCATAACAATCCTCCTCTATTCATGTTGCATACTTAAGATACCGCTTATGCTCAGTTTCTGGCAAGTACACTATGCGCACGGGCAAGGTAGTGGGCTGGTGAAACAGGGAAAGTCGAAAGATTGCTGTCAAGAGCCCTGCACCAATGCTGCGAGCCGCCGAGCAGTCTTGACGCTGCGAATAGTCATCGCGCGGTATAGCGGCGTACCAATAATTTTTGGCAGGGAACCGCGGCTATAGTGCTTGCGTTCAATATTCCAAAGAAATGCACCCGGTACGTATAGCCCTGTTTCTATGTCCGAATTACACCCAACCCTCATAACGATGGCCGCATCGTCTACCTCAGGAAACAAATAGCACACGTCAGACTTCTGGTAAGCGTCATTACACCAGCCATCCGGTATGGCTTCGGCTACACGGCACACAGTATCTGCATCAAGCAACAAAACTGGTATTTCAAAACCAAACTCAGCAGCAATACGTTTTTGAATATCGGCCGCATTCGGACGAGCTGTCGCCGTGAATAGCACATTTCCAGTACTAAGATAGGTTTTAACATCGCAAAATCCAAGAGCTTCAAACAACGCTGCAAGTTGGTCCATTGCAACTCGATTTTTTCCACCCACGTTTATGTCGCGAAGCAAAGCTATGTATCGCATGCTTGTAGTATACTATTTAGTACAAACCACGAGGAGGGTACCATGGAAAAATTCGTTGATTTTATGTCAGGAAAACAAGGTCGGGCGCTTCGCTTTATTGTAGGGGCGGCTTTGGTTATTATCACGTTCGAAATGGATGATGGCGTCTGGCAGTGGGTACTGCTCGCGCTTGGAGCTTTATTGATTATTTCCGCCGCGCTCAAAGTGTGCGGGTTTAATCTACTGGTGGGGCGATCTATCAACGCTTGCCCGCGCAAAAAGAAGTAAAACTCACACAGATATTTGCTATAGCGGGAGGGCGCGTGGGTGGTCGAGCGAGAAAGATTGCGCTGGCACGCGTCTATACAGCGGCACGCATTTATTGACGATTATTTCGTAGCTACGACATACGTCTGGCACGATTTCGCGGTTTTGCTTGGCTCGCTTCAGCTCTGCCAGAGAAAGCCAGCGGATGTCTTCCGATTCGCCCGCGCCAGGGCGAACGGCAGCTTTGTTGGATACCTCAAAAGCATAGGCAAGATCGGTATGAAAATGGTTTTCGCCGACCATATGTGTATTTACCGTGAGCGGCACTGGGTGCGAGACGCATTCAGACGAAGCAAAAGAAATATCGTTTGGCTGAAAAATGTGGACGCTGGAAATGTCATATCCCGTTTCTTCGCGCAGTTCACGCACCAGAGCTTGCCACGGCGTTTCATCTAGCTCGACGTGACCGCCAGCCTGCAGCAGCTTACCCAAAGTTTTATGCATATGTACCAAACATTGCCATTCGCCGTCTACTTGCCGCACTATGTACGCGCTTACCGTCAAATCATGCTGGCCAGGTTTTGTGTGAATATGCGGCATGCTTAGTTTCTTCCTTTCCACGCAATGTAATAAATGCTAGCGAGTACAATACATGACCCGAACATTTTTTCCCACGAATAACTTTCGCCGAGTAACAGAACGCTGGCAATCGAAGCTGGCACAATTTGGGCGTTTACGAGCACGATGGCATGATTGGCATTTACCAGATGTACCGCCGTAGAAAAAAATCTTTTGGCCAACCAAAACAATAGCGCCGCCGCGACCGCCCAAGCTCCTACCACAGACACGATGTCGATAGAGCGGAAAAACAGCCCGTAAATAAGCGCGGCAACACCGCCGACCGCAAACATGCGGAAGTCTGGAATAATTGCTGCGTCGTGTTTACGCATGAGACTGCGAGACAAAACATTTCCTGCACCAAACATAACAGTACCGATTAAGATTATTGCGTCACCCGCATGCATGCTCGTAGGATGCAGCCCGACGATCGCAATATATAAGCCCGCAAACATACACACAACCCACCATTTTTGCCGCGTTGTGACTCGCTCATGCAAAAAGATACCCGAAAACAACATAGTAAAGATAATGCTCGCCGTCACGAGCAAGGATGTATGTATCGAGGTTGTGTACGCTTGACCAAACACCAGTAGCAACATGCCCGCCAAGCCAAGAAAAGATAAAAGAAGCAACTCGCGCCAATCCGTTCGTAGTTTTGCAATTTTGTGAGTGGTTGTGCTGGCCGCCAAAGAAACGCCCGCAAAAACGCCGGCCATGGCGTTAAACAACAGCGCGTAGTCCAAAGCTCCTACGTCAAAACGGCTAAACACGTGCTGGTTTATGAGCAGATAAGCCGCAAAACAGCACGCTGCAATGATGCCCGCTAGCGTTCCTTTGGCTGCGTCGCTTAACCCGTGCCAGCGACGCTTCACCGCCCCGCCTCGTACTGAAGAAAGTTGTTTCGTGTAGCTGCAGTCTCGGTTGAATATGATTTTTGCACGCCATCAAACTCACGGCGCACGCGTACACGCAACGAAAAAATTTGCCGCCTTTCTAACGACTGGACGTTATTGGGCTTTGGTTTTTGCATTTGATTTCTCGCAGGATTCGGTGTGATACAGTTTTTTGGGGTCGCGTTTGCATTCTTTACAAATAAGCACAAGCTCGTTGCAAGCTGGGTTAGCGCAGTTTTCGTAGTTACTCGTTTTACCAGCGCAATGAATGCACTGCCCAATAACTTTTGCATGGTCGGAAAAATCCATTCCCATACGCCCGTCAAAGACATAAAGCTGCCCCTCCCACAGCCCGTCATCACCGTATTTTTCACCGTATTTGACGATACCGCCATCTATTTGATAGACATCGGTGAAGCCGCGCTTCTTCATCATGGCGCTCAGTAGTTCGCAGCGCACGCCGCCGGTGCAATACGTAATGATTTTTTTACTCTTCAGGTCGTCGTATTTGCCGCTCTCGAGTTCTGGGATAAAATCGCGCGATGTTCGCGTGTCGGGTACAACGGTGTTTTTAAAACGGCCGACCCGAGCCTCGTACTGATTGCGCCCATCGAAAAACACAACATCGTCACCATAGCGTTCCACCATGTCGTGTACCTGCTCCGGCTTAATGTGCTCGCCGCCGCCCACAACGCCCGTTTCGTCAATTTCGATTTCTCCGTGCGAATCAAACGCGACAAGCTCTGGTTTGACCTTTACGCTCATGCGCGGAAAGTTTTCACGCCCGCCCTCACTCCACTTCCACACGGTATTTTTGAACCCGGGAAATTGCTTGGTCGCCTTCACGTAAGCTTTCAGGTCGCGCAAATCACCGCCCACCGTACCGTTTATTCCTTGCGTACTGACGAGTATTCGTCCGCGCAAATTCAGCGAATCGCACAGTGTTTTCTGCCAGAGCTTCAATAGTTCTGGGTCTTTCACCGGTGTAAATTTGTAGTAGAGAAGTATCTTTTGCATGCTTAGATTATAGCGTAAAATGTCCGTATGGCACAGGATACCGACACAGACGGGTTTCTCGGAATTACCTACATTTCACACAACGACCAAAATCTTGACTGCGCACCAGCAGAAGCCAACAGCAACGACCAGACGTTAAAAAACACAAAACAAGCGCATGCCCAACGCACCAACGACGAAGACTTGCAAGCTATCAGGCGCGAGCTAGCCGCGCTTGAATCTCGGCTCAAACAGTACGAAAACGAAACAGCCGAACGACTCGACCACCTAGAGCGCTTAGCCGGCCACCCCTTAAGCCCAGAAGAAAAGGTCTATCGTATTCAGGAAGACTCATAACTTCTCATATATTTCACAACTTGCGTTTTACCATTCTACCCTTGCATTTATAAAACAGAGGTAGTATAGTTGTAAGTCTTACAAACGTAACGGAAAGGGCGCGAAGAACTATGACATGTACCGTGTGCAGCAAAGCGAGCAGCGCCTTTTTTGCAGAGCGTTTGACCTTTGAACGAACGTGAAAATATACGAGCTCAGAGACTACGAGTAAAAACACGCGCAACAGCTCAAACCTACTGCAAAACACTACAAACAAAAGCGTAATCGCTATACCCCGAATTAACACTCAAAACGCAACCCCACCTATAACTTGAAGAGCCACAGGGTTTCTCCGTATCCTGTTGTTTGCAATAGAGCAACTAATACGAGAG
>PDWJ01000264.1_pt1 | contig 90772 bp, 72 predicted proteins | sample 1430881 | NCBI WGS metagenome assembly PDWJ01 (sample SAMN01162460, study PRJNA174530) | Oral metagenome, whole genome shotgun sequencing project. | biome: Marine environment; feature: Marine mammal; material: Swab sample of the gingival sulcus; isolation source: swab sample of gingival sulcus...
GACATATGTTCAGGAATGACTAAGGAATGGGAACCAGGCGTTGCTCATGGGCCAACGAAAGCCACAACGTATGCTGCTGCTCAAATGGATGCGTATTTTCCCAGTTAACTTTGTCTGGAATTGGATAAGCTACAGGTAGGGGGGGAAAGGTCACTTGAAGCGCATTCATCAATTCCATCACTTATTTATGGATGCGCACTAAATTAAGGAGCGAGTATGTTTCACATGATCTCTGAAGCGATGCAAGAGCGCATGCATTATTTAGAAGAAATGGATGCTCGGGATCGGCAGGATGGCACCGCACATTTAAAGCGATTACGTCAAATACCGCCGGAGACGGGGCAGTTTTTGGCATTGATGGCGGCGGGGGCGAGAAACGGCAGTTATCTCGAAATTGGCACCAGTGCGGGCTACTCAACCATGTGGTTGTCATTAGCTGGAAAACCGGTGACCACCTACGAAGTACTGCCCGAAAAAGTTGCTCTGGCTCAAGAAACCTTCAAGCAAGCCGGTCTTGCAGAGCAGATCACACTCATTCATGGCGATGCCCGGGCGCATTTGTCTGCTGTTGAAGATGTCGCCTTTTGCTTTTTAGACGCAGAGAAAGATGTATATGAAGCTTGCTACGATTTGCTCGTTCCACGCATGGTAAGCGGTGGTATCCTCATTTGCGACAATGCCTTAAGTCATCAAGAGGTTTTGCAACCCTTTGTGGCGCGTGTGCTGGCAGATCATCGAGTGGATGCCATGGTCGTGCCCATTGGCAAAGGTGAATTGCTCGTACGCAAAATTTAATCGCTGGGAGTTTGTGCACCCCTGTTATGGCGGCCAGACCCCGGCAGGTGTCCGGGCGTCACCTATGTGTGCAGTCTGCATAACTTTAGGTATCCGGTAGAAAACTTTTAGAAAGCGATTGCCCTGCTTGTTGCCGTTTGACATGCAAGATCAGGTATGCCATAATGCACTCATTCATTTCCATTTATTCGCAGCGAAAGCTGCCCTGCCATCCTATGACAAAGGAGGTGGTGCTTATGGATAGTTATTTATCTAAACGCACCGTAGCGCTGCCTCCTCGTCAGAGTAAGTAGGCGCTACGGTGTAGAAAGGCCTCATCTTCGGATGGGGTCTTTCGTTTTTAAAGATTGAAGATTTGCAACTTCGTGCTAACCTTTACCCCTCAATCTTTAATCTTTGATTTTCAGGAGTGACAATGAAACAGGTACCAGTTATTCTTTTCGGCGCGGGTGGGGTGGGTTCGGCTCTGCTCAGACAAATCGTAAACGGCCGTTCCCATTTCGAGAGCCGCAATCAACTATACTTTAACGTGGTCGCTGTGTGCGATAGCCGTAGTTGGCTGTTTGCCCCCGAAGGCCTGGCTGCTCAGCAGCTGCTTGATATAGTGGCACGCAAGGCACAGGGAGAAGCTGTTGGTGAAGAACGGCCGTCTAATTTAGAAACCCTCAATATGTTAGCGGCAGCCGGTCTGGAAAACGTCGTTGTTGTTGATGTTACCGCAGCTGATGGCTTAGAACCGGTCGTCGATAGGGCATTGGCGCTAGATTATGGTGTGGTATTAGCCAATAAGAAAATCTTCGCCGGTTCCTTGGATAGTGCCCAGAGATATTTCAACAACGCCCGTGTGCGCCACGAATCCACCGTGGGCGGCGGACAGCCCGTCATCGCCACGTTGCGCTACCTGTTAGACAGCAACGATCCAATTCATGAAGTAGAAGGCCAACTAAGCGGCACCCTGGGGTTTATCTGCCAACAGTTAGACCAAGACATCCCTTTCTCAACGGCCGTTGCTGAAGCCAAAGCGCGTGGCTACACCGAACCAGACCCCCGTGAAGATTTAGGCGGCCTCGACGTGATGCGCAAAGTCATGATTTTAGGGCGCATGGCTGGCTGGCCATTGCAAGTTTCCCACATAGAAGTAGAATCCCTCTACCCCCCTGACCTTGCAAATTTATCCGTGCCAGAATTCATGGAAGCCATCCCTGCTTTAGATGCCAGCATGACCCAACGGGTTGCCGCAGCCAGAGCAAACGGACAGGTACTGCGTTATTTAGCCCACGTAGAAGCTGGCAAAGGCACCGTTGGCCTAAAAGAGATTTCCGCCCAGAGCAGTCTGGCCAATCTAAAATACATTAGCTTCCGCACAGGCAATTATGACGACGAAGCACTGCTCATATGCGGCAAGGGCGCCGGAGTTGAAATGACCGCCGCAGGCGTCATTGGCGACATGATAGATTTGGTGCGCGAAGAGTTTTGAAAGCACGATCCTTAGGGGGGAATAATAATGATTCAATGAGGTTTCTACGGAAACCTCTTTTTTTGCTTGACTGACAAGGGTCATTTCACATAAAATAGAACATATGAGCGACCAATGGATTCGAGCAAGTGAAATCAGCAACTATGTTTACTGCCGTCGCGCCTGGTGGTTGCAGCGTACCCAAGGCTATGCCTCACAAAATGTGCGCGAACTGAGGATGGGCACACGGTTTCACAAACAACATGGCCGCACCTGGCTGCGCTCCCTGTGGGGGCAGCGCTTGGCTTATGTGCTGCTATTCCTGTTTGTGGTCTTTGTGACCTTTCAATTTTTGATGATGAGTACATCATGGAACTAACAGGCATTCTTCTGGGAACAGTATTGTTTTTGCTGACCATTGGCTTCTGGTTGTGGTCACGAGAACAACTGTGGTCACGAGAACAACGTATGCAAACTGGTTTGCCAGAAGGAGAAGTCATTTACACCGATACCAACACCTGGTTTCAAAATGTTGAATCTCTGGTGGTACCTTCTTTGAAACTCGTCGGTAAGCCTGATTATTTAATCCAAGAAAACGATGGTTCAATCATTCCCGTAGAAATCAAATCGAGCAAAGCACCAGATGAACCCCATGAAGGTCATGTCTTACAATTAGCCGCTTACTGTGTCTTGGTCATGGAAAATTACCAGGTTCGCCCTGAGTATGGCGTCATTCAATACAAAGATACCGCTTTTGCCGTAGACTTTACCCCCGATTTAGAAGAAGATTTATACGATTTGCTGGCTGAAATGCGTGAAACCATGTTTTCCCAAGATATAGATCGGGATCATAATGATTGGCAGCGGTGCCGCCGCTGCGGACTGCGGGCAACTTGTGTGCAGCGGCTCGCTTGAGTCACTAGACCAGTTTCTCCATTAACCTTAGCCATGTAGCCATGGTCGCCATGGCTGCCATGGCGACCCTACGGAGCATTAGAAACGCGATGATATACTTCGACTTGAGTCGCTGACTTTGTATCAAAAAAAGTCAGCGTGTCCTCTGAGAGCGTAACCGTAAACGATTGCATTCTGCCCATGCCATCATATAGCTCAATGGTATCTGCACTTGTGAACTCATACCGGAAAACTTGATACGTATCAGCGCCATCCAGCAAATAAACAACGCCGTCATCTGAAAATTCAAACAGGAGAGAACTGGGAGCTTCTGCCCGCCACTGACCCGCAATCGAGGGGGGAGCGTGACAGGCCGTAACCAGCAGCATTACCGTATAAATCATGACTGACAAACAAAAAGCGGCGTTATTTGTCAATAATTTCCAAGGAAACCTGGTTGCCCCGGCTTTATAAATTTCAGAAGCCCAGGCAAAAAAACCAGCATAGAACATACAGAAAACAGAGAGAGAATCGCGTAAAAACTTAGGCGCTCTCCACAGTTCGTAGCGAAAAATGGCAAACATGATGTTTGTTGTTAAGTCATGGCTTGTAATCCAGCAACGACCCGTTCTGGATTAAGCGGAATACGGTCGAACCAAACTCCAGTGGCATCATGTACCGCGCTGGCCAACGCAGGCGCTAACATCAGAATCCCAATTTCACCGACGCCGCGCACTCCGTATGGGCCAATCGTGTCCGGTTGTTCTAGCAGCACAATGTTTATGTTAGAAGCTGCGTCTACACTGGTGGGAATCAGGTAGGTGCTTAACTGCTCCGTCTGGATATGCCCCCCTTGCACTTTGAAGTCTTCCGTCATTGCCCACCCTTGTGCCTGGACAATGCTGCCTTGCAACTGTCCCCTCACTTGCTGCGGGTTCACTGCCCGGCCTGGATCATGGGCAGCAACAATGTTGAGAACCTCAATTTCTCCCGTTTCCATGTCCACTTCCACTTCAACAGCTTGTGCTCCATAAGCATAGGTGATTGAATTGAAACAAGCGCCAGTTTTAGGATCAGGCGAGGTGGTTAGCGGGGCATCCCAGCGGCCACTACCCACAGCGGGCCGCTCTTCGTTCTGCCAATTTTCTAATGCTTGTTCTGCTGCCTGCTTAACGGCTTGTCCCGCGAAAATGGTTAGACGCGAGGCGGAAGCGGGACCAGCATTGCCTGCGGTGGCGGTGTCACTGGTAATCGTTTCAATGTATTCTAACGGAACACCCAGGACTTCAGCGGCCACTTGAGCCAGCGCAGTATGTGAGCCTTGACCACAATCCGCAGCGGCCGTATAAAGCTCAACCTGTTCGATTTGGGAACGGCCGTGTAACACTACACGCGCCTCACTTCCTTCTGGAAAGCCCCAACCAAAGCCTGAATTCTTCATGCCTATGGCGATACCAATACCCCGCCGCTTGTGTGGTTGATCGCTTTGGACGACGGGCATATGCCAACTGTCACCTTTTGGCTTGGCGCCTAGCTTCGTGGCACATGCTTCGATGAGTGCCGGCAAGCTAACCCCAGCGGGCAGTTCTGACTGCGTGGAAATAATTGATCCCTCTCGGACACAATTTTTCAAGCGTATGGTAACGGGATCCAGGTGAAGCGCCTCGGCAATGTGTTCCACTTGCAGTTCAGCGGCAAAGGTTGCTTGTGGAGAGCCAAACCCGCGAAAGGCGCAGCCTGGAACATTGTTGGTAAAGACAGCATATCCATCCAGACTGACATGGGGCACCTGATAAGCGCCTATCGCAGCGTAGTAGAAATTAATGAGCACCTCACTACTGGTGTGATTGTAGGCGCCTGCATCAGAAATAACTTCGATTTTTGCCCCCAGCAAAGTGCCATCACGCTGCGCTCCCCATTTGTGCCGGATGGTGATTGGGTGCCGCTTGCCGTGTCCTTTGATAGATTCTTCCCGGTTCCAGACAAGTTTGACAGGACGCTGCAATTTCCATGCAGCCAGAGCCAGGGCAATTTGAATGGTCACATCTTCCCGGCCACCAAAGGCGCCGCCTATCGTGCCATATATGACGCGCACCTGGTCTTCTGGCAAGTCAAGAGCCTCGGTGATTTGACGTAAATCGTCATGAGTGCTTTGGCCGGAGACACGTACGGTGACACGGCCGTTTTCGTCGATATAGGCTAATCCAGCTTCCGGTTCCAGATAGGCATGTTCTTGCCAGGGAGTGAAATATTCACGTTCGATGACGATATCAGCTTGGGCTAAAGCCGCGTCAGCATCGCCACGACGTAGGCGAATCTGATGACAGATGTTACCTGGCTTATCCTCATGAACGAGCGTCGCATTTTCTGCCAACGCTGTCTCAGGCGAATCTAGAATGGGCAGCTCGTCATACTCGATTTGGATCAGTTTCGCCGCCGCTGCCGCTTGAACGGCCGTTTCTGCCACCACAGCACAGACCTGATCCCCTTCAAAACGCACCTTCTCCTCACAAAACACCTGTTGGTCTTTTGTAACCAGACCCATGACATTAACAGGGACATCAGCCGCGGTGAAAACAGCCACAACGCCTGGATAATTTTTGGCAGCGGTGGTGTGCAATTGGCGAATACGGCCATGGGGTATACCCGCAAACACCAGCTTCATATGCAGCATATGGGGCAATGAGGCATCATCCCCATAGACCGCTTCTCCTGTCACTTTTGCCCATACATCACGACGAATGACAGACTGCCCAACTGTTTTTAAATCAGTCATGATAACCCTCCTCGGCGGCGCGTTGCACAGCCTCTATCACCTTGGTGTAGCCGGTACACCGGCAAAGATTTCCTACCAATGCCTGCCGAATCTGCTCCGCCGTGGGTTGGGGATTGCGCTGGAGCAGAGCAACTGAAGACATGATAAGGCCGGGAATGCAAAACCCGCATTGCACCGCGCCAGATTCAATAAAGTGACGTTGTACCGGGTGCAGTTGGCCGTTTTGGGCCAATCCCTCAATAGTCAATATTTCCTTGCCATTTGCCTGTCCTGCTAGAACCAGGCAAGCATTTACGGGCGCACCATCCATCAACACGGTGCAGGCACCGCATTCACCTTCGGCGCAGCCATCCTTCGTGCCTAATAACCCCAGGTCTTCACGCAGCACATATAGCAGCGTCTTTCCTGCAGCAGTTTCAACACGGTGGGGGTGTCCATTTACGATGAGGTTAATTGTAGTTGTGTTCATAACTTTCTTCCCAATTACCTGAGGCCAGCCAATGTTTGCAGCCCCCGGCGCACCAACACTTTGACCCCGTGTCGGCGGTAGGCAGCCGTGCCGCGCACATCGTCGATGGGGGAACTGGCAGCAACGGCCGTTTCCGCGGCCTTTTCTATCAACTTTTCTGTAAGCACCTGCCCGTGCAAGAGCGATTCTGCTGCTGGGCAGCGAATGGGGGTGGGGGCTGCTGCCCCCAGTGCTATGCGCACATCTTCGACCCGGTTTTCACCGTCAAGCAGCAGCACAATGGCGGCACTCACAACCGAAATGACCATACCGCGCCTGTTGCCCAATCGCATAAACGTCGATTTTGTGCCAGCAGCAGGTCGCGGGAACTGTACCTGGCGCAGCAGTTCATTAGGTGCAATGGCAGTTTGCCCTGGCCCTTGTAAAAATTCGGCTAGGGGGAGTACACGTTTGCCGTTAATGCTTTGCAGCACAACTTCTGCATCTAAAGCCAACAGCGGCGGCAACGTGTCGCCGGCTGGCGAAGCATTGGCAATATTCCCTCCGATAGATCCCCGGTTTTGGGTTTGAACGCCGCCCACAAGCCCGGCAACTTCCACCAGCATGGGCACTGTTTCTTGCAGTAGAGGAGAGTGCCGCAGGGTGGTGTAATTGGTTAAGGCGCCAATGGCGATCACCTTGCCCTTCTCCTCGATGGTGTTCAAATCAGTTAACCGGCTGATGTCGATTAAGGTGTTGGCCTGAAAACGGCCGTTTCTCATTTGCGGAATGACATCTGTGCCACCAGCAATCAACTTGCCTCCTGATTCCACCAGCATTTGGCAAGCTTCAGCTATCGATTGTGGCGTCTTCAAACTAAGTTCATACATCAAAACACCCCTTTCATCTCTGGCTCTTCACGCCTGACGCATCCTCTATCACCGCCAATTTTCAAAGAACCTTTTTTACTGCGCTAGCCAGATGGAAAATGCCAGCACGTATTTGTCTGTGTTTCGGCTAAGACGTGGCCTTTACGGATAACGTAACGCCGGTCTCCCCGGCGGCGCAACGCATCAACGGCCGAGTTGGCATCTAGCACCACCAAATTGGCTGCTGCTCCTACGTAGACACCATAATGTTGCAGCTTGAAATTTTTAGCTGCATTGTAACGAGGCATGTCAAATGCCCATTGAATCTCTTCAGGGGAACTCATGTGCGCCGCGTGTGCAGCAATCAGCGCCACCTCCAGCGGATCCATGTTGCCATAGGAGTAAAACATGTTTTGCAAATCATCCTGACCACAAGAGACATTGGCGCCTGCTTCAAGCAGCTCTTTAACACGGGCAATGCCTCGTCGTTTTGGATGGCTGTCGCCACGCCCTTCCAGCATTAAGTTGATGGGAGCCATCGTGACGATATTGATTTTGGCTTTCACCACTTTTTCAATCACCCGAGCCGCTGTGGCATCATCCCAGGCAGACATGGCACAGCAATGCCCGGCAGTGACACGCCCTTCCCAGCCGTTTTCAATTGTTTGCTCTGCTAGCAGTTCCAGGCTTTGCCAATATGGATTATCAGTCTCATCCACGTGCATATCAATATCAGCGTCATGTGCTTTGGCAATTTCAAAGGCGATCTCGATTTGACGGGCAGCATCATCCATCGTTTGCTCCCCATGCGGCATGCCCCCAACTACATCAGCCCCATTTTCCATGGCTTGCCACATCAAATCAATGACTTCTGGATCACGAGCCATTCCCATTTGTGGAAAAGCGATGAGTTCAATGTCAATCAGGTTTTTGAATTTTTCGCGCACGACTACGTTAGCTTCGAGTAAATGGAGCTGCGCTCCCTGGTCAATATCGACATGGCTGCGGAACCATTGGACGCCATGGGTAATGGCGCCTTGCAAGGCTATGGAGGCTCGGCGCACGATGTCGTCGATGGGCATATCATGTTTGATTTTGCCGTACACTTCGATGGCTTCGCGCAAAGTGCCACTGTGGTTGCGTACTCCTTCCCAAAGCAGCGCATTTTCCAGATGGAAATGGGGTTCAACAAAAGCTGGGGAGATCATATAGCCTTCCGCGTCAATCTCTTTGGCTGCAGAGGGGAGTGGTGTGGGGGAAACGGCCGTTATCACTCCATCCTTGATCCCCACATCAACACGTTCTCCCGTTGTATCTAGCTTTGCATGACGAACAACTAAATCTAAACTGCTCATTTTTTGCCACCTCGGTAATAGGGTACAGCAAACGCGCTGGGGAACTCTGCCCGCCTTGACACACTGACCAGCACCAGGATAGTGATGATATACGGCAGCATAAGCAGCAGCTCTGAGGCAATGGGCACACTCAACGTTTGCAGACTAATTTGTAATGCTGAAGCCAGTCCAAAAACCAATGCGCCCAGTAAAGCCCGCGCCGGATCCCATTTTGAGAATACCACAACAGCAATCGCAATAAAACCACGACCGGCTGTCATTTGTGTCCAAAATAGTCCCAAGCTGCCTAACACCAGATAGCTGCCACCCAGACCAGCCAAAGCGCCTCCCAGCATCACACTCAAATATCGAATCTGGCTCACATTTAATCCGCGTGTATCCACAGCGTCTGGGTTTTCGCCTACGGCGCGGATCGCCAACCCTAACCGGGTGCGATATAGTATCAATGATGAAATTGGCACCAAAAGCAATGCTAGATAAACCAATATATTATGTTCAAACAAGATGGGGCCTAGCCACGGTATCTTGCTTAGCAGTGGAATGGAGAGCGTCGGGAAAATTTCTAGCGAGGGGGGAGTGCTGCGTAAACCAAAAGTCAACCGAAAAAGCAGCGTAGACAACCCGCTTCCTAAAATAGTAATGCCTAAACCGGCAACGACTTGATTCGATTTGGCGGTAATGCTCATGAACCCCATGAGCAAGCCAAATAGCAAACCAGTTACCATACCTGCGACAACGCCCAGCCAAAGACTTGAGGTCCAATAGGCACCTAAAAAGCCGCTTAAAGCTCCCATCAACATGATGCCTTCGACACCCAGATTCAGGATGCCAGCTCGTTCTGTGAAAATTTCGCCTAATGCCGCCAACAGTAGAGGCGTTGCCAGCCTGATGGAAGCGGCTAAGACGCCGATGATAAATGAGGCTGTGATCAGTTCTGTGTTCATGAAGCCTTCCCTCGAAAAATATATGATCGGGCTAAAATTAGTAGAATGATGACACCCTGAATCACGTCAACCAGCGCAAATGGTACGCCTGCGCTGCGTTCCATGGCGTTGCCGCCAACGACTAGTGCTGCAAACAGAAAGGCGGATGCCACCATGCCGAGAGGATGAAGTTCGCCCAATAAAGCCACCACAACTGCCAGCGAGCCCATACCAATGGCGATGGCTTCAATCAAGCGGAAATGGAGGCCAAAAATTTCACCCCAGCCGGTGATTCCGGCCAGACCGCCACTGATCAGCGTGACCAGGATGATGGTCCAGTTGACGTTAAGGCCAATATGCCTGGCGACGCGGCGGCTAGCGCCCACAATTTCGGTGCGAAAGCCGATGGTGCTGCGCCAATACATAATTGCCCCCACCACCAGGAGCAAAGCCACGATAAAAGCGATGTTGAGGCGACTACCCGTTAACAAACGGGGTAGTTCAAATGAGCTGTTGATCAGCGCAGATTGGGGAAAGTTAAAGCCTTCTGGATCTTTCAAGGGGCCGTTTACCAGGAAGGCGAGTAGGTAAACGGCGATAAAATTGAGCATGGAGGTGGTGATGACTTCATTGGCGTTGAAGTACGCTTTTAGGAATCCAGCCAATCCACTCCAAAATGCACCGCCGATGATGCCTGCCACCAACGTCAGAGGCATGACGATGAAGGGGGACAGCGAGGAAAAGGTTAGGGCGACCCAGGTTGAGGTGATCGCGCCCAGAATGAGCTGCCCTTCAGCACCAATATTCCAGATGCCGCAGCGAAATGAGATGGAAACGGAGATGGCCAGAATCAGGAAAGGGGTCATCTTGACTAATGTTTCTGTGAAACGCTGGCTGGAGCCGAAGGCACCGGTGAGTAAGCTTTTGTAGGCAGCGACCGGGTCACGGCCACTGGCTAACAGGAGCAGCCCGCCAATGAGGAAGGCTAACAGCAGGGATAAAGCGGCCGGATATATCTGTTTCCAGATGTTTTTCCAGTTGATGTGCTTGATTTGATTGGTTATTGCAGTCACATGTGAGCTCCTATGTGCGCATAATAAGTTATGGAATTGATGGATGCGCTTCAAGTGACCTGCCCATCTGTAAAAAGAATTATTTCTAGATGGTCACTATGCTGATGCTGTGTCTGATTGGGGGGTTCCAGCCATCATTAAGCCGATTTCTTCTATACCGGCTTTTTCGATGGGGAGGATGCCCATGGATTGTCCTTCGTACATCACTAGCAGGCGGTCGCTCAAGGCAAAGAGTTCGTCTAGATCACCGCTGATAAGCAAAACGGCCGTTCCTTGGTCTCGTTCGTCATTGAGTTTTTGATGCACATAAGCGGCTGCCCCAATATCCAGACCTCGAGTAGGCTTGTTGGCAATAATTAGCGAAGGGGATTGGCTGAGTTCACGAGCCAAAATGAGTTTCTGTTGATTGCCGCCTGATAGGGTGCCCACTGCCACGTGTGGATTGGGGGTACTGATGTTGAAGCTTTCAATCAGTTTTTCTGTGAACTCATTGATGGCGTTGAATTTGAGGAGCTTGTTTTTGGCGAAGGTAGGATGTTCAAAGATTTTTAGAACGGCGTTCCGCGTTAAATCGAAGTTAAGCACAAGCCCTTCTTTCTGCCTGTCTTCGGTGATAACGGCGACGTTGTGGTCGATGTAATCACGAGTTGACCAGGTTGTACTTTCGGTTTCTGCTAACCACACCTGGCCTTGGGTTATGGGGCGTTGCCCGGTGATGGCTTCGACTAATTCACGTTGGCCGTTGCCGTCTACGCCAGCGATGCCCAGTACTTCTCCTGGGTGAATGCTAAAACTCATGCCGCGAACGGCCGTTAGGTCACGGTCGTCATTGACATGCAAGTCTCGCACAGTGAGGGTGGCCTGAGTTCGGGAAGGTTCCAGCACATGATGCTCAATGCCAACATCTTCACCTGCGCCCGCTAGAGCCATGACAAAGGCAGATTCAGCACGCTTCAGTTCCCTGATCTGATGGCCAATCATTTCTTGAGCCAACTGCTGTTTGTTGGTATCTTGGGTCAGAGATTCAAATACTTTCTGCCCCGCCCGCAGCACTGTCACCCGGTCGGTTACTTTCATCACTTCTTCCAGCTTGTGGCTGATAAAGAGGATGGATTTGCCCTGCTCAGCCATGCCGCGTAAGGTGATGATCAGGTCGTCGGCTTCCTGGGGGGTCAAAACGGCCGTTGGTTCATCCAGAATCAGCACGTTTGCCCCCCGATAAAGACTGTTGAGGATTTCGACACGCTGTTGTTGGCCGACGGATAGATCGTGTATTCGCGCTTGGGGGTCTACGTTGATGGCGTACTGTGCTGCTACTTCGGCCACCCGCTGAGCCGCCGCTTTCAAATCGAGTAGGGGGCCGCCTTCGCGCAGCCCCAGGATGATGTTTTCAGTGACAGTGAAAGGGCGAACCAGTTTGAAATGTTGGTGGATCATGCCAATGCCCAAGGAAATAGCTGTGGCTGGCGAGGTAATGGTGGCAGAACGGCCGTTTACCAGAATTTCGCCCTCGTCTGGTTCATACAAACCAAACAAGACATTCATTAACGTCGATTTACCGGCGCCATTTTCCCCCAACAGCCCATGCACCTCACCAGCATGAAGGGTTAAATCGACACGATCATTTGCCAGCACGCCGGGAAATCGCTTTGTAATTCCCTTCATCTGGACAGAAATATCTTTGGTCATAATCATCTCTTTCAGGGAGGCGTATCCCAGATATGAGCCGAGCCCGGAATACAGAAAGCAACTCATTTCGAGTTACTTTCTGCATTCCACATCCTTTTGTCTACCTCAGGCTACCCTTCAAGCTCAATCGCATCTAAATCGCCAAGATCGAGCGTGCCGTCAATAAGGCTCTGACGAGCTTCATCAACTTTCTCTTGAATTTCAGGGGTAATCAGGTCAGACAAACCATCATTCCAGATAGTTTGCTGGCCTTCATTCGCAAAGTCAATCCAATAATGCTTATCGCCATAGGTGCCATCCTGGCTTTCCTTAATCATTTGCACAAACATCGGCCCCCAGGCATAAACATTGCTAGCAACAGTAATGTCTGGCTCAATGCCATTTTGGTTTGCATTGTTGCCCATGCAGATGACATCTTGCTCCGCGCACGCATTGAGAACAGCAATACCAATGCCATCACCACTTTGCCACAAGACATCAGCGCCAGCGTTAATCTGGTTGAGCGCGGCCTCTTTGGCGCCAGATAAATCATTGAAGTCGCCAATAAATGAGCTGAGCACAGTCACATCCGGGTTGGCCGCCTCTGCCCCGAGCTTAAAGGCGACATGTCCTCGGTGAATTTCAGAAACATCCAACCCCCCAATCACACCGACAATGTTGCTTTCTGTGAGCATTCCAGCAATGATGCCCATCACATAACCACCATCACCTAATTTCACGTCGTAGACACCTACGTTGGGTGCAAGCTTGAAACCGGTTCCCAAGGCAAAATGCACATCTGGGTAGTCAGCAGCCACTTTGAGCATAGGTTCCTGGAATTGAAAACCATGTCCAACCACCAGATCGTATCCCTGCTGTGCATAATCCAATAAGGCCGGTTCAATATCAGCAACATCATAAACTTGCTCAACAACGGTAATATCCACTTGTACATCAGCGCCCAGCGTATCTTTGGCCCAATTCATCCCTTCGAAGGCTGCCTGATTCCAGGAAACATCATCAGCACGACCGGGTAATATGAGAGCTACCTTGTAAGGGCCTGCCTCGGCTGCGGGTTCTTCAGCAGGCTCTTCAGCTGCAGGCTCCTCAGCCACCGGTTCTTCAGCCATCGGCTCTTCAGCTACTGGTTCTTCAGCCATCGGTTCTTCAGCCATCGGTTCTTCTACAGCCGTACCACCACAAGCAGCCAATAAAATGGCCAGGATCATCAGTGATAAAACAGTTAACAAAAGCGCGTTTTTTCGCATTTTTATCCTCCTCTTGGATGCTTCGTATCATTGAATTTGGGATTTTCTTATTCTTAAGCTAAGTTCAGTGCCATAGACCTCCAATCGTTTCTGAAACCACTCTGTTGAAGCGGCAGCGTTCCAGGCAATCGACAACTAGTAGAAGAAAACATATAATAAAAAAGACTCATGAGTAGCGGTATACTCTAAACACGACTGTGTATAAAGGCACCTCTATGAATGAAGCTTCATGTAAAGAGATGCTGGTTGGCTTGACGGGAATCAGTATCTCTTTTTCTTTTTTATCGGTACGTTTTCTAGCTCAGATTATGTGCGCATCCATACATAAGTTATGGTATTGATGAGTGCGCTTCAAGTGACCTTTATCCCTGAAAAACGGAGAGTAATTTTTGGACGGTCACTATGTGATTTTGCTCCTTTGTAAATAGTTACATCCTTTTGCGCAATAATGAAAATCTCAGGTATTTGTCTTTGTAATATGTGCAGGTGAAAATAATAGGATGTCCATCCCCGTTATAGCCGATCTCATCAATACGCAGCAGAGGCTTGCCAGGCTCAATGTTGAGTAATTGGGATAACTCTTCAGTAGCAACTTCTGGAATAAGTTCGGCCATGTTTTGGATAGATGATTGTCGGCACCGCTGCTGCATAAAATCAAATATTGGCTGTTCCAGTTCGTCGTTTTCGTATGATTCAATGATTAGTTTTTGGGGAATGTAATCCTGGCAATAAATAGCTGGTTCACCATCTGCCAAAAACAGTTTGCGTACAACTAACAGTTGGGAATTGAGGTCTATATCTAGCTGTGCGCTCATTCCGGCGGTGATGGGTAATGTTTCAAAGGAGATTAGTTGGATGCTTGGTTCATAACCAGCCAGGCGAAGTAAATCAGTGTACTCATAAGCATGCTCGGCGCGTGTTTGAATGCGTGAAATGTACTTATGTACGTAAGTGCCAGCTCCCTGGCGACGGAGAATAAATCCCTCACGCTCCAGTATGGTTAACGCCTGGCGTACAGTGCCCCGGCTGACGCCAAACTGTTCTGCTAGCTCTGGCTCAGAAGGCAGCTGGCCATTGGCAACAGGATTGATTCTCAAATCCTGTCGAAGCGCCTTAGCTACTCGGGCGGCGAGTGTTTCTGGTCGTTCAAGTGGTCGTCTTGTGGCCATACCCTCCATACCCTTTTGAAAACAGCTTGATATTTGTTTAACAACCAGTCAATTATAAAAATAATAAATAGATATATGACGAATGTCAAGTGTTTTTGCCTCTTTATTTTTCACCAACAGGCTGGCCATGCCAGCGAACTTGCCCCCAGCACCTGTCTGTAAAGGGAATGGCTTGCTTTGGGACATGCCTGGTTGCCTGGTTCTGAATGGTAAACCGGTCACTATGTTTATGCGGTTGTTGTTGTTCACTGTATTACTGGGCTTCGACAAGTTCAGGCTGCGCCTGTATAGTCGCGTTAATTGAAGATGCTCTGCCAAAAGGGTTTTTTTTTGATTACTAGAATATAATTGTCAGTCGATTGCTGCTGCAATTGTTGACTGAACTTGAAAACACCCTGTTGGCATTGGTGAGGGTCATTCCTACATTTGCGGAAATCTATCTGTGGCACAAGATGGAGATCTGCTTGTGGGTATGATGTTTGCCTGGACTTTTTTTACCCTTGGAGGATCATTTGGCTTCGATACAACGGGCGAAGGGCATGCAGGATGTGCTGCCTGAAGATCGCCGATATTGGGATATTGTCATGGAGACGGCTGCCAATTTAGCTCGCCGCTATGGCTTTTTAGGCATTGATGTGCCTATCTTGGAATACACAAACCTGTTTGCCAGAGGGATGGGTGAAGCCTCGGATGTGTTTGTGCAAAAGGAGATGTATACTCTCGAAGAGGGAGATGGCGCCAGCATTACGATGCGCCCTGAATTTACGGCTGGTTTGGTCAGGGCTTACATTGAAAATGGCATGGCCAGTTGGCCGCAGCCTGTGAAGTTGTTTACGGTGGGGCCAATTTTTCGGCGAGAACGTCCTCAAGCGGGGCGCTATCGCCAACACAGCCAATTTGATGTGGAGATTCTGGGGGAAACGGATCCGGCTGCCGACCTGGAAGTGATGATGCTGGCGATGAATTTGTATGCTGAACTGGGCTATACAGGCTTAACTTTTCAGCTAAACAGCACTGGCTGCCCTACCTGTAAACCTGAATATGTGGGGGCGTTGACGAGTTATTTGGCTGATCACGTAGACAAGTTGGCGCCTATTGACAAGGAGCGCTTACAGAAGAATCCGCTGCGGGTGTTGGATAGCAAAGAAGCAGGCATGGATGAACTGTTGGCGCAGGCGCCGCATATCGCTGATTATCTGTGTGAAGATTGCGATGCCCATTTTAAAGATTTGTGCGGTATGTTGGATGCGCTGCACCAAAGTTACACAATCAATTTCCGCCTGGTGCGTGGTATTGATTATTACACTAAAACTGTGTTTGAGGTGTGGGCAGAAGGCATTGGGGCGCAGGCGGCTGTTTGCGGCGGCGGCCGTTATGATGGCTTGGCTGAGGCGATTGGCGGACCATCGACGCCGGGGGTGGGCTTTGGCAGCGGCATTGAGCGCATTATCCTGGGCATGAAGGAGCAGGGTGTTGAGGCTCCAGGTTCTTTGCAACCGAAGGTGTTGGTGGCTCATTTTGGCGGAGTGACGAAGGAAACGGCCGTTTCTATTGTTTATCAACTGCGCCGTGAAAAAATCGGCACACGATTGGCCTTTGCCCGCCACAAACGCAGCATGAAGAGCCAAATGCGCGAAGCCAACAGAATGGGCGCACACACCGTTCTCATTGTGGGCGAGTCTGAAGTTGAAGAAAGCATGGTGGCTGTCCGTCCCTTGGATGGGGGAGAGCAGGTAAGAATGCCCATAGCGGCTGTTATCGACTATCTGAAAAACAAAGAGCCGTGTTAGAGATGGACGCCTGGCGCCTGGTGATTTGATAGACTACTTGACTAAAAGAGTATACGACTAACAACATGAACATTATTGGTATTCTCTATCACCCTAAAATTGCTGCTTCACAGCCCTTAGCCGCAGAAATAGAGACATGGTTAACCCAACGCGGTCTCACAGTGTGGGTGGCCTCGGCGTGGGAAGATGCTACCTTTGAAGAAGTATTGCCCAGTGCAGAACTCATCATTGTTTTGGGCGGGGATGGTTCCACACTGCATGCAGCCCGGTTGGCTGTGCCGTACAAAATCCCTGTGTTTTGCGTGAATTTGGGGCGCGTTGGTTTTTTGAGCGAGGCGCAAACAACCAATTGGCGCAGTCGGCTAGGGCAGATTCTTGTTGGTGATTTTTGGATTGAAGAACGGTTAATGCTTCAGGCTAAATTGTGCCGTAACGGTCACTTCATCCATACTTTCAATGCGTTAAATGATTTGGTGGTGGGGCGAGGCAAACAAGCTCGTGTGCTGCGTTTGCACTTGAGCGTGGATAACGACTACGTGACGACTTACACGGCTGACGCGCTTATTGTGGCCACGCCGACTGGTTCTACCGCTTATGCGATGGCGGCGGGTGGACCGTTGCTGCCGCCTGGTCTCCAGAATTTTGTGGTGCTGCCGGTGGCGCCGCACCTGAGCCTGGATCGGCCATTGGTGCTTCATGAGGAAGCTGAGATTGCTATTCAAGTGCAGATGCATCATGAGGGACAGCTGACCGCAGATGGTCAAGATGGCATTGATTTACAAACGGGTGATGAGGTAATTATTAAGAAGCATGAAAATCATAGTTACTTTGCCCGTATCGAAAGTTCTGGTTATTTTTACCGGCGCTTGATGCGGCGGTTGGGCTACTTGCGCCCCAAAACAGAACTTTAGGGTATTACTTAGGAACGGAAATGAAATAATACGGTGAAGTTGTTTCCTTCACTGTTCTTTGAAATTGATGATGCAATAAGGATTTTTTTCTATGACAATGAGCGGACCCCGGTTAAGGTCTTTAATTCGACAGGCGGAACGAGCTAAAGAAGCTGGCAAGCTGGCTGCTGCTGAACAATCTTACCGTGAGATATTGGCAGCAGTGCCTGATTCTGCAGAAGCGTGGTTAGGTTTGGCACGTCTGTTGAAAGATGAGAAAGCGAAAGAAGAAGCCTATCTCCAGGTTTTGGCCATTGATGAAGCGGATCAGGCTGCTCAGATTGAGTTAGCTAGATTGCGGGGGGAACCGGTGCCGGAGTTTGAGGAGGAAGTGGGCATGCCTAACCCAGAGGACGCAGCTGTGTCGTCCCCAGATTGGATGACGGCGATGACCATACCCCAATCTTTTAGGATGCCACCGCCAGAAGGGGAAACGGCCGTTTCCAAACCCACTGTGCCGCCTGACCCTCCTCCGGTTAAAGCGGTGAAAGAGTATGAACTTTACTGCTATCGTCACCCAGATCGGGTCACGGCATTGCGTTGTTACAGTTGCAATCGTCCTATTTGCTCTTCTTGCACCAACAAAACCCCGGTAGGCTATATTTGCCCAGAATGTAAACATGAAGCTGAAGATAAATTTTTCAGTGCCAGCACGTTGGATTACATTATTGTTGGTGTTCTTTCATTCATTTTGAGCTTGATTGCTGGGGGGATTGTCGTTCGTTTGGGCGGCAGCTTCATGATGATATTGATTATTCTTTTTGTGGGTGGGGCTGTGGGGGGCTTTATTGCTAAATTATCCATGCGTGTCATTGGTGGTAGGCGGGGACGATATTTACCGCATCTTGTGGCACTCATGGTTGTTTTAGGCGTTGTCATCCCGGCGCTGCCCTATTTGCTGCTGGCTTTGGTGGGCGGGTTTAGCGCCTTGTTTGGCCTACTTGTACCAGGAATTTATGCTTTTATCGCCTCTAGTGCTGCCTACTATTGGATGAGGTGATGCCTGTGAACAGTCAATAGTCACGTTCTAGACTGCCCACGGTGCTTTGAAAACTATGCTGAATGAATTATATATCCGCGATTTTGCCATTATTGATGAACTGCGTATGCAGATTGCTGCTGGCTTCAATGTGTTGACGGGGGAGACGGGGGCTGGTAAATCCATCATTTTAGATGCTGTCACATTGGTGCTGGGTGGGCGAGCCGATACCAATATGGTGCGGGCGAATTGTGAAAAAGCGTATGTTGAAGCCTCTTTCAAGTTGAATGATGCTCTGCAAAAGATCATCTTGCCTTTGTTGGAAGCGGAAGGATTGGATGAAGAGGCGGATAATGAACTGCTGCTGGCTCGAGAGTTACGCTTGAATGGACGCAATATTTGTCGGGTAAACGGCCGTTCTGTTTCCCTTTCTCTGCTCAGACAAATAGCAGCTCCCTTGATTGATATTCACGGACAGGGCGAACATTTATCGCTGCTTAAACCCCGGGCGCATTTGCCTTTGCTGGATTCCTATGCCAATGTCATGGATGCGTGTAAAGCGTTTGCCACCCAGGTGGGGGTGCTGCAAACGGTGCAGAAAGAGCTGAAAATGTTGCAGCAAAATGAGCGCATGCGCTCACAACGTCTCGATATGCTGCAATTCCAGATTCAAGAAATCGGCTCTGCCAATCTCAAAGAAGGGGAGGAAGAAGACCTGCGTGCTGAGCGTACCCGTTTAGCCAATGCCGAGCAGTTAATGCGCTATGCCAGTCAGTCGCTGGCGCTGCTCAATGGCGTTGATGATGACACGCCGGGTGTGATGGATTTGTTGGGGCAAGTGGAACGGGCTCTGAGCCAGCTTGCGCGTTTTGATGAAGCGCAAAATAAGCAGTTGGAGAACGCGCAAGGTCTTGCGTTTCAGGTGAGTGAATTGGCGGCGGAGGTGCAAGATTATCTGAATGCATTGGAGTTTAATCCGGGGCGGCTTGATTTTGTGGAAGAACGTCTGGAATTGATTGGCTCCCTCAAGCGCAAATACAATGCCAGTAATGAGGCAGAACTCATCGAGCAGCAAGGTCAAGCAGAGGCTGAACTGGAGGATTTGTGCAACAGTGAGGAGCGCATTTCTGAGCTAACGCAAGAGATTGATAAGCAGCTGCACCACATTGGCCAGGCGGCACAATCGTTGTCTCAAAAACGGAAAGCGGCTGCGGAAAAATTGGCAACGGCCGTTGAGCAAGAGCTGGTTCGTCTCAGTATGAACGGTACCCGTTTTGTTGTTGACTTTGAGACAGTGCCAGATGAAAACGGGGCATACGTGGGCGATCAACGTCTCGCTTTTGACCAAACAGGCTGCGACAAGGTGCAGTTCCTCCTGTCAACCAATCCAGGGGAGCCGCTCAAGCCCATGGCCAAAGTGGCCAGCGGTGGGGAGACAGCGCGGCTTATGCTGGCACTTAAGACAGCGCTGGCGCAGGTGGACAAGACGCCTACGCTCATCTTTGACGAGATTGATCAGGGCATTGGCGGTCGTGTGGGGGATGTGGTTGGGCAAAAATTGTGGGGCTTAACGGCCGTTGGTGAGCATCAGGTTATTGTGGTGACTCATTTGCCGCAGCTGGCTGGTTACGGTGACACGCATTTCCACGTCAGTAAGCAAGTGGTGGAAGGTCGCACGAAAACGGCCGTTGTCAGCCTGGATCGGGATGGTCGTATTGCGGAACTGGCAGCGATGCTGGGCACTCATGATCACCATGCCCGAGGCGGTGCCCAGTCGATTTTGCATCAGGCGTATGTGGTCAAGAACCGTGAGCCGTAAACAGTGAGCGGTATTCCCTGCTGCGTAAACTGATCACCGACCATCGCTTATCCTTCAGACCCCTCAACTTCCTCTGGCGGTACGCTAATAATTCCCTCACCCGACAAGAAATCAAGTGCCGCTTGCAACTGGGTATCCTCGAACGCTGCGTTCGGATCATATTCTGGCAGCGGGATAAAATAATCAGGATCGAGCCCTGTTTTATGGATCCAGGTTTCGTCTGGTGTCAGCCAGCGAGCGATGGTGAGACGCACGCCGCCGCCATTGCTTAAGCCTTGCCACGTTTGCACGGTTCCTTTGCCAAAGGTCGTCTGCCCGATGAGGGTGCCGCGCTCTTCGTCATGAATGGCACCGGCCAGCACTTCTGAGGCGCTGGCGCTGCCTTCGTCAATCAACACCACCAGTGGAATCTCTTCTGCTAATCCTTTGTCGGTTGATTCATGCAATCGTTCATGTCCATTGCCAAAGCGTTCTATCAAGATGACGCCTTCTGGCAAAAATTCATCAGCAATATCCACAGCGGTATTAAGCCTACCCCCCGGATTACGACGCAAATCCAGGATGAGGCCAGATGGATTCTTTGCCATTAATGTTTCTAAAGCGTCAGACAATTCCTCGCTCGATTTATCACCGAAGCGGTTTAGGCGCAGGTAGGCGATGTTGCCATCCATGATTTCGGCGCGTACACTTTTGAGTGCCACCACATCGCGCACAATTTCCAGTTCAAATTGTGCCTCATCACGACCAATGAGAAGGAGAACGGCCGTTCCCGCCGGACCACGCACCAAACTAGCAGCCTCACTCACATCCATCCCCGTTAGATCAACCCCATCTGCTTCTAGCAAGCGGTCGCCTGGACGCAGACCAGCCGCTTCTGCTGGCGATCCTTCAATGGGGGAGACCACCGTGATGAAACCATCTCGTCCTTCCACCTCAGCACCAATGCCCTGGAACTTACCCGACATCGACTGCCGCGCCACTTCCTCATCTTGTGGCGAAAGATAATGGGTATGATCATCTCCTAAAACAGACAACATGCCATCAATGGCACCTTCCGTAAGCAGGTCATCATCAACTGGCAGATCATAATAGCGCGTGTGAACCAAATTCCAGGCTTCCCAGAAGGGGGCAAAAGCCTCTTTCGCTTCATCAGGGGTGGTTGTGGCCGCCCCAAAGAGAGGATATGGTGCCCACGGAGATTGGCCTACAAAATAGCCAAGGCTAAAAGCAAGAAAAATAATGATTGATGTAGTTAGGATGGTAAACACACGTTCTTTCATTCATGTTCTCCAGAAAAAGATAAATTGTCGTATTCCTCATGTTAACTGCAAAATATAAACGTTATCTTGGCGTAGGTTAAGAGGAGCGTAAGCGAGCAGCAATCATTTGTTTGATGGGTATTCACCCTCTGCTACAATAGGTTTAGTTGGAAAGGCACTGACATTCATGAACAATCAGAAAATTCGTACAACCTATACCATATCCCTGGTGTTGTTGGATGTGGTATTGATTTTGGGCGGTTTTATACTGGCATATAAACTGCGTCACTTGATCCCCTGGCCAGAACAGCTTCAGAATCCTGTCCCGCTATCTAATTACTTTGGTCTGATGGTGGTGCAGGTTCTTAGCATTATTAGTTTCCTCTTTTTCTATCGCCAATATTACATCCCGAGAGCGATTTCCCGGGTTGACCAATTTTATTACATTTTCGCGGCAGTATCTATTGGGACTTTGATGTCTGTGGCGATCTCCACTTTCATTTTCAAAGGGGATGATGTGATACGTGACTTCCCGCGCACCCTGGTTGTGTATGCCTGGGTGTTAACGATCATACTGTTGATGGTGGGGCGTATCGTGCATCAAACCGTGCGCGAATGGCTGCGGCAGCGGTATCGCATCGGTCTGGACAGGTTGCTAGTGGTAGGCACTGGTGATATGGCGCAAATTGTGGTGCAGCGTATTTTGTGGCGGCCTGATTTGGGCTACAACTTGCTGGGTATTGTCAATGGTGATGACTTTGAAGAGGTGGCTGGAATCCCTGTTGTGGGTCGGCCTGAAGATTTACCAGATTTGATTGAGAATCATCAGATTGACGAAGTCATCATTGCCATGCCGGAAAAAGGGCACCGGGAAACAGTGCGCGTCATTTCTTACTGTGAACGTGGGCGTGTTTCTATCAAAACGTTCCCTGATATATTCCAATTTGTGACAACAGAAGCGAGCATTGATGACCTGGGTGGCTTGCCGTTGTTGACCGTGCGCGATTTTGCCCTGCGCGGTTATATGTTGATCTTCAAGCGGTGGATAGACTTTTTTGGTTCAGCTTTGGGTTTGATTGTGTTGTCCCCGTTAATGCTCTTGGTCGCTATTTTGATTAAGTTGGAATCGCCCGGACCGGTCTTTTTTGTGCAGGAACGGATGGGCTTGGATGGCAAACCATTTTTGATGCTCAAGTTCCGCTCTATGCGCACGGACGCTGAAAAATATGGCCCTGGCTGGACGATGGAGAATGATCCGCGCCAGACAAAGATTGGTCGTTTGCTGCGCCAGATTGAAGTGGATGAATTACCGAATTTGATCAACGTGTTTCTGGGGGAAATGAGTCTTGTCGGTCCCAGGCCAGAACAAGCCCATTATGTGGAGCAATTCCGCAAGATCGTGCCTCGTTACATGGATCGTCATCGAGAAAAAGGGGGGATGACGGGCTGGGCGCAAGTCAATGGGTTACGCGGGGATACGTCTATTATGGAGCGTACTAAATATGATTTGTGGTATTCGGAAAACTGGTCGGTTTTGCTGGATATCAAGATCATCTTGCGCACGGTTTGGCAAATTGTGGATCGGCAAAATGGCAAGCGGCCTGAATCGGAGGTGAGGCCTTCTGAGGTGATTGAGACGCATGAGCATTAAATTGCTGTCTTGTGCCCCGCAGCTGCTGCCTAAATGCGCATCCATCAGTGACGGAATTGATGGATATGTTTCAAGTGACCGTTACCCCTGAAGAACGGGGAGTAATGTTTAGACGGTCGTTAAGATTGCGGCGTTATCGCTGCCCCGCGCCCAAACCGAAGGTGCTGAGCGAGATACCTGCCTCACTCGATGATGTTTTGAAATGAGCTTGACTGGTTGATAGTTGTAGCATGATGGGGGGAATGGGTGGCATTGATGGGACCAACGATACGCATTCATGAGTTGACGATGTTTCGCGGTCAGCGGCGGGTTTTGGCTGGGGTGACGATGACGGTGAACAGTGGTGAAATTGTCTGTTTGCTGGGGCCAAGTGGGGGCGGAAAGAGCAGTTTGCTGCGCTGTGTAAACCGCTTAGCACAACCGCCGTCTGGTACGGTGTTTCTCGATGATGTGGATGTGGTGACGATGGATGTGCTGCATTTGCGGCGGCAGGTGGGCATGGTGTTTCAGGAGGTGGCGCTGTTTCCTGGCACGGTGGCCGACAATGTGGCGTATGGTGCTGCCTTGCAGAAACGGGCACATCGACGCAGCGCGGGGCAAGCGTTATCTCCCCATGAGCTTGCCCATCTTCTCAACCTCGCTGATTTGCCCTCCGACATTGCGGCGCAGGACAGCCATGCCTTGTCTGGCGGGCAGGCGCAGCGGGTGGCTATTGCCCGGGCGCTGGCCACGGAGCCATCAGCATTGCTGCTGGATGAGCCGACCAGTGCCTTGGATCCGGCAGCTACCCGTCACGTGGAAGAGACGATGCTCAAGCTGCGCCAAACCTTGGGCTTGACGCTCCTGTGGGTGACGCACAATCCTGAGCAGGCCAAACGTATTGCAGATAGGGTGGTTTTGTTGGTAAACGGCCGTTTAGAAGATGAAGGCACGCCCGAACACCTATTCCGCGAAGGCAGCCAGCATTTAGCAGCCACTTTTGCTGCTGGAGAACTGGAGTAAACCATGTTTGAACTCCCTGTCATGACTGAGTTAACCAGAGTGCTGACTGCCCTGGCTCTTGTGATTTTGGCGGCGCTCGCCTCCCGTTGGCAAACGCTCAATTTAGAGAAACAGATGCTGGTGGCTGTCATTCGTGCTTTTATCCAACTGACGCTGATTGGCTATGCGTTGACCTACATTTTTGATGCGGATAACCCTTTCGTCGTGCTGTTGATCATTTTGGTGATGACCTTGATCGCTGGGCACACCTCTGGAAAACGGGCAGAAGGTGTGCCTAAAGCTCGTGCTGTGGCGTTGACCTCAATTTCGATTGGGGCAGCCTTGACCTTGGGGCTACTTGTGGTACTCAATATTTTTGAGTTCACTGCCCAACAAGTCATTCCCATCGCGGGCATGGTCGTTGGTAACTCAATGAATGTGTGTTCGTTGGTGATGCGGCGGATCCGGGAAGAGATAAACGGCCGTTCTTTGGAAATAGAAACTGCTTTAGCTCTTGGTGCTACTCGTCGTCAGGCGGCAGACCGTTACTTGAAGATGGCCTTGCACAGTGGCATGATCCCCATCATCGATTCCACTAAAACCGTCGGTTTGATCCAGCTTCCCGGTGCCATGACAGGTATGATTTTGGCTGGAGCTACGCCGCTAGAAGCAGTGCAATTGCAGATGATTGTCATGTACATGCTCATCGGCGCGGCAGCATTCACCGGTCTGGGGGCTACTTTCTTGACCTATCGCCAATTTTTCACGGCGGATCATCAGTTGGTGCTCAAGTGAATCAAAAACCGGCACAATATCGGTTTACGAACAGGTTGGTGTGAGCGTGCCAGCTGAGGCAGAGGAGGAGAAATGTTGCTGGCTCTTGCCCTTGTTATGCGTCGCAGGTGGCTGTGGTGCAGATGGATCCGTGCCGGCCATCGCTTCAATCTCAGCCCGGTTTGTGATAACGCGGTCTAGTTTGCCATCGAGCATCTGAATGACCTTGTCTACGTAACGCACCATGCGTAAATCATGCGTCACCATGATGCCGATGCGATTTTGTTCATGGATCAAGTCGGCAAAGGTTTGCACAACTTGATAGGCCAGGGTGGTGTCCAGGCTGGCGGTCGGTTCGTCGGCCAATACCAGGTCAGGGTCGTGGATGAGAGAGCGTGCGATAGCCACCCGTTGTTTTTGCCCGCCAGAGAGTTGAGAAGGCAGATTGTGCAGTCGTTCGCCCAGACCCAGCCGTTCTAATAACTCGACAGCACGTTGTTTGCCTTCTTTGTTGTAAGTGCCGTTTAAGCGCAGCATCAACTCCACATTTTCCAGCACATTTAAGAATGGCACGAGATTGTTCGATTGGAAAGTGAAACCAATTTTGCGACGACGAAATTCAGTCAATTCTGCTTCGCTCATTTGGCTGATTTCTTCACCGCCCAAGATAATTTCACCGCCGTTGGGGGAGAGCAGGCCAGCAATCATCGCTAATATACTGGTTTTGCCGGAGCCACTAGGACCAACAAGGGCTACAAATTCGCCGCTGTTTAGTTCGATGGAAACATTATCGACTGCTTTAATGATTGTGTCGTCTACTCGATATTCTTTGGTTACGTTTTTGGTGGCTAGGGTTTTGTTCATTTCGCCTTCCCTCTCTCTCTAGACATGACCGATGCGATCATTGCCAGATTGCTAAATCCTGTACCTTGCCTACGCTTTTGTGCGCCCCGGATCTTTTTCTTGCATTTTGTTAAAATTCTATCAGGTTTTACGAGGCTAAACCCAGTGCTGTCAACGGTTCAACGCGCAGCAGGTAGCGGATGGATACGAGGCCACCGAGAGGTCCGATGAGTAGCAGGGTAATGATGGCGATGCTTACTTGTTGTCCAGTAAAGATGATGGGGATTCCTGGGGGTAAACCGAATGCCAGTAACCCTGTGGTTAAGACCCCGATGAGGACGCCTAACATGTTGGTGGAGACGATTTGTGCTGTGGCTGAGAGCGCCACAATGGGATTGGAGGCGCCCAGGGCTTTCAGCATGCCGACCTGTGCTACTTTTTGTAAAGTTTGAATCTGAAAAAAGCCGCCGACGACTAGCACACCGATGAGTAGGGTGAAGCCGCGTTGGGTGTTGATGGTGCTTTGCTGTTCCTGGAAACCGGGTGAGTTTTCATAGGCGGTGACGATATCAACTGCTTCTATCCCACTGATGTTTTTTTGCAAACGTTGGCTAACGGCCGTTTCCTCTGCCGGATCTGCCAATTTGATATTCACAATGTTGAAAGTTAGTTCGCTTTGTCCTTTGTCTGCTACCGGTTTTGGCTTGATGCGATCCCAGGTGAGCAAGGGGACAAAGACCGAGGGTTGGAAGAAATATTTTTGGCTGTCGGTGATGCCCACAATCGTCACTGGGTAAAATTCATCGATGGCGCCTTGAGTGGATTTCACAACCAATGTGTCGCCGATTGCCAATCCGGTGCGACGAACGACACTTTCATCGATGATGACTTCGTTGGCGCGGAGGCTGGCAAGCTGCCGCCCGGCATACACCGCTGGTTCGCCAGGATGCCCTGGCTCTACGCCGATGAGCGAGTAAGATTCTGGCTCGGCGGTGGGGTCAATACCTTCATATTCCACAAAGACGCTGGTGGTGCCGATAGCTCCCGCATCAGCTATGCCTTCTATGCGCCGGATGTTGTTCATGCTGGAGCGTCCAATTTGACTGGATAGCACGGAGAGGTTGGCCTGATCCTGGAAGACGACCAGTTCGCCTTCGAGTTTGCTCAAGAATTCTTTGTTGGCGGAGGCCAGCCCCTCACCCAGCCCAGCCAGGAAGATTACGAGCAATGTGATCAGCGCGATGACGAGGCTGACGAGTAAAAAGCGTCCGCGATTGCGCCATAGTTCTTTGATTGCCAGGTAAATGGATATAGATAATGTCATTGTTTGTTCCCTGTTCCCTTCATCACTTCTGGGGAGCTTGACGCTTTGGGGAAGGCGTAAGCTGGTTTCCTCACAGTCGTCCCCATGCTAGAGATGAACGGCCGTTTCTCCTACAACTAGCTCACTGCCTGCTTCGAGAACGGCCGTTTTCACATAGCCAAGCGCCACAAACCCATGCGGTGTTTGAGCCACAGAGGTTAGGGTGCCTGCGTTTTTACCGTTGGCGGTTAGCTGGCTGCCGGCTGCCACGGAGGCGGTGGGCATGAGTTTGACCAATTTCTTTGCCAACCGGTTGCGACTTTCCAGGCGGGCGATAATTTCCTGGCCGATGTAGCAGCCCTTGTTGAAAGAAACATCGTCCCACAAATTGGCTTCTAGGGGGATGTAGTTCTGGGTTAGCTCATGACCAAAACGGGGATGGCCTGCCTCAATGCGCAGCGTTTCATACGCCTCTGCATCAGCGACAAACAGGCCGCTGTCTACCAGATGCTGCCACAGCACATCTCGGCCTTTGGCTGCACACAGGATGAGATACCCGCCGCCCGCTATCGGATCCCTGGCATGCAAATAGGTTTCCACGCCCGCAATTTCATCTTCCCGCCAATGGTGCAGCGGTAAATCCGTTACTGGGAATCCGGCATCAGCCAGTTTTGCGCCCGCTTGCGGTCCATAAACGCCGAACCCTGGCCATTGGGCGCTGATATTCTCGATGTGAAAATCATCGTTGAAAAAAACGAAGTGCAGCAAATAACGGGCGATATTGTCGGCATGGTTATCACCGGTTAGGGCGTAAACATCCTGGCTGGCCACATACAAAATCAAACGGTCGATGATGCGCCCCACATCGGTGGTTAAGATGGTGGCGGCTCCTTCACCCGCTTTCAGGTCTAGGACTGCCTGGGTAGACATGCGGTTGAGCAAATCCAGGCGCGTCTCCCCGCTAAACTTGAGCAGATTGAGATTAGGAAAGTTGGTGAGAACGGCCGTTTCATGGGCAGCCTGGTATACATTAGCGTCAATGGTGGGTATTGTCATCAGTTTTATCCTTCGGCGTTAAGGGCTGACGATGACATAAAACACGGGATGGCATCGTCAGTTTCAAGGAACGGTAAAGAAAACGACTGCGTCATATTATTTATTTTCCGTTCCTAAGTCCGCCAGGGGCATGAATGCAGCAGCTGTCATGGTGGCTGCATCGTGGCTGTCAATCCAGAGTTGGGCAAAAGCAGAGAAGGGTGAAACGTACTGGGCTTCTTGTTCCCAAGTGACCTCCCCCATGATTTTGACAAGTGACTTGCCTTTGAAAAATGGGTAGTGCTGCGGGTCATTCAATGCTTTTTCCGAGAATTCTTCCAGCCATTCTTCAACTTGCACCCGAACCTGTTGGTAATTGTTGAAAATACTGTCTAAGGATCGATCTTTGTTTTCAATATAGCGCTGTTGGTGGTAGGTTTGGGGATCCGCTAACGCGGCGAGCAGGCGTTCAGGTTGTTTGCCCTGGTCGAGGTGCATGAGACCGGTCACTAGCTCCGCTTCCCACGCTGCCTGAATCGCCAGCACATCAGCAAGGGAAAAACGGCCGATCGCATTTTCTTCGAGCAAGGCTTCATCTGGCAGCATTTCGATGGCTATGAGCAGTTGTTCGCGGGTGTCGTCTAGTTTATCCAGGATGGTGTCTACTGTTTGCATCATGATCGCGCTTCTATTGTTATCAGCATGAATTATAGCTAGAGGTGAGTATGATCACCGACTAAAAATTACTTCCCTTTTTCAGGAGTAAAGGTCACTTGAAACGCATCCGTCACTTATTTATAGATGCACACAAAGGAAGTCGTTCAATCCATACTTGCGATATTGCAACCATAATATTCCCTTAATGGGTTAACATGTTAAAATAAATCACAGTATAATTTGCACAAGACTATACAGGTGTAGCCTGAGCTTGTCGAGGGCGAAATCAAGTTTCGACAGGCGCAGTCCTCATCTCATTGTATAGATGCATTTGCAAAACTATCATTTCCCGGGAGAGGCAGACCAGTATAGGAGAGAGAGAATGGCTGATACTTCATGGACTAAATCAGGCAGTGAAGCCTTATTGGATGAACCCAAAAGCAATAAATGGAAATTTATCGTGGGTGGGGTGTTGTTGGTAGTTGCAATTGGCTATCTTGTCGTGAATGCGATGAGTGGCAGCACCCAACTGTACAAAACTGTAGATGAGTTTTACGCTGAGCAAACCCGACTCGTGGGTCGTGACCTGCGCGTGTCTGGTTACGTTTTGGGTGATACCGTGCAGTTTGAGCAAATTGATGCGGCCAATTCCCGCTTGACGTTTGATATCGTTGATAATCCGGCTGCACCTGGGCAGCGTTTGCACATTGTTGTGCTGAACGAGCCAATCCCCGACTTATTGCAAGATCATGCTCAAGCGATGGTAGAAGGCAGTGCTGATAATAACGGTATCTTTACTGCCAATCCAGGCGGTCTCTTCCTCAAATGTCCTACGCGCTATGAAGAAATGGAACATGAGGGTGAAGGCGTAGTCCCAGCAGATTATAAAAATACAGAGGGCTGAATTCTGCTCAGGCGTGACGATGAAATAAAATACGGAATGGCATCGTCTGTTTTCAGGAACGGTGAGGAAATGACGTCGTCGTATGATTTAATTTCCGTTCCTAAGAATCAGCTTCTCTTCGATTTTCATCCACATGTGACAAATACCTCTGTGAGGTTTCCCCAGGGTTTTGGAGAAGCAATATGATTGCTGATTTAGGTTTTTTTGCGTTAGTTATCGCTTTTGGTGTGTCCATTTATGCGGCAATGGCAGCCTGGTATGGTAACCGCATCGGTGAACAACGCTGGGTTGAAAGTGCCCGGAATGCTGTCATTTTGGTGTTCCCCTTAGTGGCACTTTCCGCTGGTACCATTGTGATTTCCTTGCTAAATAACGATTTTTCCATTGAATATGTGTGGCGTGTTAGCAGCATTGAGATGCCTACCTATTTAAAAGTGACATCATTATGGGGGGGGCAGGCTGGTTCATTGCTGTTTTGGAATCTGCTGCTGGCGGCCTTTGCCTCTGCTGTGATGGCGCGGAAATGGAATGTGGATCGTGATCTGATGCCTTATGTGATTATTGTTGTCAGCTTCACGCAGATATTTTTCTTGGGTATTTCCGCTTTTATTGAGAGCCCCTTTACGCGCCTGGAAATTATGCCGCCTGATGGCAACGGCTTGAATCCGTTGCTGCGCCATCCGGGCATGATCATCCATCCCCCCATGCTTTACCTGGGCTTTGTCGGCTTTGTCATCCCTTACAGCTTTGCCATGGCGGCTCTCATCACCCAGCAGCTTGATGACCGCTGGATTCGTACCACGCGCCGGTGGACTTTGGTGGCATGGTTGTTCTTGAGTCTCGGCCTTGTTTTAGGCGGACGCTGGGCCTATGATGTGTTGGGCTGGGGAGGGTATTGGGCCTGGGATCCAGTAGAAAATGCTTCGTTGATGCCCTGGCTGTCAGGCACGGCTTTCCTCCATTCGGTGATGATTCAAGAAAAGCGGGACATGTTTAAAATGTGGAACATGTTTCTCGTGGTGCTGACATACTGCTTAGTGATTTTGGGCACATTTGTTGTGCGCAGTGGCGTGATTTCTTCTGTTCACTCTTTTGCGCAATCTGCGATTGGCCTCTTCTTCTTTGCCTTTGTTGCCTTTATGTTTGTTTTCTCGGCGTACTGGATGACGAAACGGCGCGAAAATTTGATGACAAAGAATCAAATCAATTCCTTCCTTTCGCGTGAGGCGGCTTTCCTGTATAACAATTTTATCATTATGGCGATTTTGGCTGTGGTATTTTTGTTTACCTACTATCCGATTTTCTCTGAGTTGTTTTCTGGGGAAAAGGGGTTTGTGGGCGCTCCCGTGTATGAACAAGCGACAGCCCCGTTGTTTGCCGCTTTGCTGCTGCTCATGGGTGTTGCTCCCCTGACGATGTGGTATAAAACGAGTGTCAAGCGTTTGGAAGCCTCGATGTTGTGGCCGACGGTGGCCTCACTGGTGTTTGCTGCTGTTTTGTTTGTTTTGGGTATTCGTTATTGGGCGTCGCTGCTTGGTTTGTGGATCGCTTCTCTGGCCACCATTTTGACGCTGTTGGAGTTTTGGAAAGGAACCCGGGCACGTATGAAGCGTGGCGAAAATCCGTGGACGGCGTATTCGCGTTTGTTGTCACGAAACCGACGACGATATGGTGGTTACTGGATTCACATGGGGGTGTTGGTGATGGCGTTTGGGATCATTGGCACGGAGCTTTTCCAACAAGAGACTCAGTTGAATTTGAAAAATGGGGAAACTATTACCTTGGGAAATTATGAGATGGTTTTCAATGGCGTGGAACAGTATCCGGGGCCGGATGATTTGTTGATCACAGAAGCAGATGTTGCTGTGTTTTATAATGGCAAATTTGTGCGAAACCTCAAGCCTCGGACTGAGTTTTACACGCGCACTGGTCAACCGATGACGATTCCAGCGGCTCGTTCAACTATCTCTGAAGATTTTTATGTGCTGCTGGTTAATTGGGAGCCGACCTCAGCTACTGAGGCGACTTTCCGGGTGTACCTCAACCCGTTGATTAACTGGGTGTGGGCTGGTGGTGTCATTTTTATCATTGGCACGTTGGTGGCCGCCTGGCCTGATGCGCGTAAGGAAAAGGTGGCTGAAGCTCGTCGCCAACGGATGGCGCTTGGAGTGGGGGATTAGGTTATGAGAGAAGGTGTTGATTTGCATGGGAATCGGGTTACGGTTTATGGCTTGCGGTTGACGTTGATCGCGCTGTGGTTGTTTGTGGCTTTGTTTGCCCTGCCTGTGGCGGCGCAGGAGGGGGAGACGGAGGAGGAACCTGTGCTGCGAGAGGTGTCTGATGACGAGGTCAATGATGTCGCTAAAGATATTTATTGCCCTGTTTGTGAAAATACTCCGCTGGATGTTTGCCCGACAAAGGCGTGTGCTGATTGGCGGGAGTTGATTCGCGTGAAGCTGGCTCAAGGTGAAACGAAGCAAGATGTTTTTGACTATTTTGTGCGTCAGTATGGTGATAGTGCCTTAGCCCACCGGCCTAAAACGGGGATTAATTTTGTTTTGTGGCTGCTGCCTTTTGTGGCTGTGGGATTGGGCTTGATTTTTTTTGCTCGTTATATGAAGGGGCTACGTGGTGTGGAAACGGCCGTTTCTGAGGCTGGGAGTGTTCCAATTGACGCGAACCCAGTCCCGCATGAACCCGCGCAGGATGATTATGCAGCGCGGATTGAGAAAGAATTGCAGGAGCGGTGAATGGTGAGTTATGACTGAAATGATTCAGCCAACAGACAATGAATCAGCCGAAGTGGAAGAAAAGAAAGGGAGCATTCGCCTTAGTTCCATAATTCTTTGGATAGCCGTCATTGGTATCCTGGCTCTGGTTGGTTGGGGTTTGCTAAATGCGAATAAGACCCGCCCTGAAGTGGGAGAAACGGCTCCTGGTTTTACCGTCGAGTATTTTGACGGGTATGAGTGGCAAGGCCAGCCAGTCTCTACCCTGAAGGATATGCGGAGCAACGTGGTGGTGCTTAACTTTTGGTCTTCCTGGTGTGTGGAATGCCGTGTCGAAGCGGATTTACTGGAGCAGGTATCACGCCAATATGCGCATGAAGATGTCGTCTTTTTAGGCGTGGCCTATGCTGATGTGGAGCCCAATGCCCTCGATTACTTGCAGGAATTTGACATCACATACCCTAATGCTCCAGATTTAGGCTCTTCAATTGCTGGCGATTATGAGATCACGGCTGTGCCGGAGACATTTTTCATCGGCAAAGATGGCACGGTTAAGCAAGTGGTCATTGGTCCTGTGAATGATCTATTGCTGATCAATACCATCGAGACACTTTTAGCGGAAGGAGGCGCAGACGAATAGTTAATGGTTAACAGCCGATAGTTAATGGCGACTAGCGACTAGCGACTATGTGTGCATCCATAAATAAGTGGCGGAATTGATGGATGTGCTTCCCGTGACCTTTACCCCGGAAAAGCGGGGACTAATTTTTAGACGGTCACGATGGACTACAGTCTGCATTTTGATATGTCAATTGGTTCGATTTTACTTGGATTATCTTTACTTATTCTGGCGGGCTTGGTTTTGGGGCAGCCGTTTTTAGCGCAGAAAAAACGCCAACCCCGTCCCCGCAGCCGTAAACAACAGCTCTTAACGCAAAAAGAGGCGGTGCTTGAAGAGATTCGGGCGTTGGATTTTGATTATGACACGGGCGAGATCCCGCAAGAGGTGTATGAACCGAAGCGCGATCAGTTGATGGCTGTTGCCACTGAAACATTGAAGGCGTTGGATGCCCTGGGCACGGAAGCGCCGGTAGATGATGTGGCTGCCCAAATTGAAGCGGCTATTAACCAGATACGGGCGCAGCGCCGCTCTGGTGAGGAGCCTGCTGTGGCGGTAACGGCCGTTTCCCCTCAGGGGCAGGCCAGTTTCTGTACGCAATGTGGAGCCAAGGTGGACGCTGGCGATAAATTCTGTGCTGCTTGTGGTCATCAATTGGCTGTTCCAGTCTAAATAAACCAGTCGAAAAGGAACTGCTATGAAATTGAAACCCTGGATGGCTGGAAACGGCCGTTTGCTATTTCTCATGGTCACCGTGCTGGTTTTGAGCGTGGGCTTGGCTGGGCGTTTAGATACCCTGGTTGCCCAGGAACCAACCTTGCCGCCTGTTATTCCCGATGCTGCCGTGGGCCACGACATCTTCCTGGATCGCTGCGCCAACTGTCATGGATTAACTGGACAAGGAGATGGAGCGTTGTCCAGCGATTTGCCCGCTCCTCCTGCCGATTACACTGATCCCGAATTTCGGCGTTCACGCCTTCCTGGCATGATGTACAACAGCATCACCAATGGCATTTTAGAGAGTGGCATGCCACCCTTTGGTCCTGAAAACAGTGAGCCTGTGAGCGAAGAAGATCGTTGGCATGTGCTGGCCACCGTTTACAGCTTGGCCACGCCGCTTGAGGCTGTTGAGGCGGGGCGAACGGTTTATGAAGGGAACTGTGCTGCTTGTCATGGGGAAACGGGCTTAGGCGATGGGCCAGACGCCGCGAATGCTGAAGCGGAAATGCCAGATTTAACAGCGGCTCGTTACTGGTTTAACCGCAGTAATGAGATTGTTTTTGAGGCAGTTGCGGGTGGCGGCATTCCTGAGCATGCTTATGAACTGACTGAGCAAGAACGTTGGGATGTTGTCGATTATGCCCGCACATTTAGTTACCATTATGTGAATCCTAATGCCCCGGCAGAACTGTTGGAGGGCGCCCGCATCAGTGGGTTTGTAACGAACGGCACGACAAGTGGTGTGGTGTCAGAAGGGGTGGAAGTGCTGCTGCGAGGTTTTAGCCAGGATTTCGAGCCGGTGGTCACGGTGACCACAACGGTTGCAGCGGATGGCAGTTACCTTTTTGAACTTGATCCAGTTGACCCTGATTGGGTCTACCTGGCCAGTGCTCGCTACCATGACTTGAGTTTTAGCAGTGATGTTGGACAAATTTCCCCAACAGAGCCAGAATTAGTCTTACCGATTATGGTGTTTGAGTCTACCACCAACCCCGACGCGGTTGTCATGGATCGTATCCATGTGTTGTTGAGTTTTGGCCAGGATACTTTGCAAGTCGATGAGTTCTATGTGTTTAGCAACCCGACTGTTGAGGTGTTTGTGGGTGAGAGTGGTGTCCCGGCGGCAGGGACGGTACGCTTTACCTTGCCAGAAGGTGCGCAAAATATCAATTTCCAACGTTCGTTTGCCTCTATGCAATCCTTGATGCCGGCTACAGAAGTGATTCAACTGGAGAATGGTATCTATGCAGACACCCTTCCGCTCAATCCAGGTGAGACGGAGTTGAACTTGATTGTGTCGTATGATTTGCCGTTTGAGGAGGGCATGACGGTAGAACGGCCGTTACTCTACAACACACTCGAAGCCAATATTATCATTCCCGGTGAAGGTGTGACGCTGGCTGGCGATGGCTGGGTAGACCAGGGCGTGCAGGAAATGCCCGGTGGCAGCTTCTCTAGCTATATCAAATCCAATATGGTTGCTGGTGATGATTTCAGCTTTGAGCTAAACGGCCGTCCATCATTGATCCTCGATGAAGCTGGCAATATGCTGCCTGTGCAGAACAACAGCACCAACGAACTCATTGTGGGCGGCGCCGTCTTGTTGATCGTGGTTGTGGGCGCCTGGTTTGTCCTGAACCGATATCTTACCGGTGATAACTACGCAGAAAATGTGGAGAGCGAACAAGAAGAAATTGACCGTCTCTTGCTCGCAGTAGTCGATTTGGACGATGCTTTTGAAGCGGGGCGAGTTGATAAAGCAGCGTATCAAGAACAACGGCAAAAATTGATTGGAGAATTGGCTGCGATGTGGCCGAGCCACCAATCCTAAAACGCATTATGATATCTTACTTTAAATTAACGACATTGTATCGACAGGTGGATGATCTGGGTAAGCTGGATGAGTTTTTCCATAATACCCATCTGCCATTGGCTGAGCAGCTTCCTGGCTTGCTGAAGAGCGAGGTAACCCGTATTGATGGCAAACCGGGTAGTTTGCAGTCCCGTTTTTATTTGATGTATGAGCTTTACTTTGCATCGTCAGCTGCCTACATGGAAGCATTTGCCACGGAAACGGGTCTGGCACTGGTGCAGGCACTCATGCCTTGGGCAGAGGCTAAGTTGGTCACATGGTTTTACGGGGAGTCTTTTGAGGAAACGAATGAGGAGAGGAAGCGTTATTGTTGATCACTGCCTCCAGCTGCGGCTGGGATGAAGGTTTGGTAGACCAGGGGGGAGTAGGCGTAGTTGGCATCGCTGAGTTTGCCATCTAGTTGGCCGCCTAGCACGTAGATTTTGGTCTCGACGTTGGCAGCGCCCAAGTTTTTCCAGGTGGTTGGGGTTTTTAGCATGGGGAGGTTGACAACTTGCCAGGTTTTGGAGCTGGGATCGTAAAATTCGCCGAAGGGGAGATCGGAGCCGATGACGTCATCACCACCCAAGACGTAGAGTTTGTTGAGGATAACGGCCGTTCCTGCGCCGCTTCGTGGGGCTAACATGGAGGGGCAATCCTGCCAGCTGTCTTCATCAATGTTGTAGATGAAACAATTGTCTAAACTAGATTCTCCATCTGTGCCTCCTAGAATGTAGAGTTGGCCAGCGACAATGCCGCCAGCGGCTGAGGCTAGGGGGTGAGGCAAGTTGGATAAAGGCCGCCAACTGTCGTTGTTGGCATCGTAAAGGTAGAGATCATCGAGGTAGTGAGTGCCATCCCAGCCGCCTGCCATATACAAATAGCTGCCATCGCTAAGGGCTAACCCGCCGCTGATGGCTTTGGGCAAACTAGCAATCGGTCGCCAGGCGTTGTTGACAGGGCTGTAAGCTTCGACGATGTTGGTGGGAACGCCCTCTGCGGTGAGGCCACCCGGGACGTAAATTTCACCAAAAAGAACGGCGGCAGATGTGTCGGAAACGGCCGTTTGCTTTGCTGTCATTTCGTGCCAGGTGCGGGTGGCGGTGTCGAAGCGGTTGACTAGATCGGTGACGCCGGACTCGGTCTCGCCGCCGATGTGGTAGATGTCTACACCGACAGAGGCTGTCGCCATTTTTGCCAGAGGCACGGTCAGCGGGTGGCTGGTATACCAGTTGGATTGCCCGATAGCTGTTTCTGGGAATACGGTCACGGTAGGCGAGGGGGCGGGGATGGTGTCTGCTTGATTTTGTGATTGGGTGAATAGGTAAACGGCCGTTCCTATCAAAAGTAAAGCAACAATACCGACAATGCCCAAATGCAGCCAATTACGAGATTGTGCTGCGGTAGGTGTCTCTGTTGTGGTGTTGGGAGCGGGGGCAGAAACGGCCGTGGGGTTATCAGCATGGTTGTCAGTGTTGGTATTGACGGCAGCCGTGTCCACGACAGATTCCGCTTGCTCTTCTGCGGCTTCTGTGATTGGCGCTGTACCTGGGATGGAGACAATGCCTTGCTGCACGGCAAGCGTAACCGCTTCTGTTCGAGAAGAGGCTCCTAGTTTCGTGTAGATATTTCGCAAGTGAACTTTGACTGTGTTTTGACTAATGTGAAGTTCGGCTGCTGCTTCTTTGTTAGAAGCGCCGTTCACAATACAACCGAGGACATCTAGTTCACGGGCACTTAAAGTTTCTCCATACTCTGCCATTGACGTGATTATAACGAGGGATGGGGAGACAAGCGAATAGAATTTTTAGGAGGTCACTTTGATTATGGATTTGTCAGCGTTTCTGTATTGGTAATGCCTACCGTGTCTGTTATTGGCCCGGCTGGTGTGGGGGTGGCGGCGGCGCAGTTGGTGCGGGCTTGTCCTAGTTTGTCGTTGAGAATGTTATCGGCACCGTAGGAGGCTGCTTCCTGATAGTAGCTTTCAGCTGGACACCAATCGAGGCCAAAAGCGAACTGATCACCTAGATTGATGAGTGATTGTTGGAGCAGGTTACATGAATCATGGAAAAATGGGGCTGAGAGACAAAGTTCGCGGAAGTTGAAAGCGGCGATGTCCCAATTGACGCCATAATAGGCAATGCCGGCCATGTAAAGCTCGGCCCAAAGCTGGTAATCAAGCGCTTCTTGGGGGAGATTGCCTAGTTTTTCTGCTTCAGCAAAGTAGGCAAGACCTAGTTCAACTTGTTCACCCTCAACTATCTCTAATCCTCTGGCAAGGTAGGCATCATAGAGCAGTTGGTCTGTCGTTTTCCGTTCGTGGCTGGGATATTGGAATTGGAAAGCGAGTAACCCTTTGATTGCTTCTTCCCAATTCTTGTTTTCAACGATGCGTTGGATACGAGCAAGCTCTTCGTCGGGATCACCGATCAGACCAGGCGTGGGCGTCGGTAAGGGAATGGGGGTGGGGGGGACGGTGGCTGTGATTTCGGTGGTGGGGCTGGCATTTTGTCGCGCTTCAATTTCTGTGAGCAGGTTTGCTGCCTCTCGATTGTTGGGGGCGTGGGCTAACACCCAATCCAGGCGGGTGCGGGCTAAATTGTATTGGCTTTCATTTATGTTTTGGCGTGCTAGTTCAAGTTGGGTGTTGATTTGATTGGTTAGGGTGTTGATCTGTTTTTCTTTTAACAGAGTTTGGCCTTGTTGATAGCCGATGTAGACGACAGCAGCATACCACACAATTAAAACTGCCGTTATGATCATCACCAAGCCTAAGATACGGATGGCTAAACGTGGTCGGCGGGTTTCCTCACTTGTATTTTCCACTTGTGTTTTAGGAACTTCGTTCATAGTCGTGTAAGGAACGGCAATTGATGAACTTGGACAAATGTGAATGATGCCGTTTGTTGAGGCTGACGATACAATTTTACAGCTTGTTTACACCAGCCTTAAGTATACTCTCAATTTTTGATGATTTCCCTATAAACAGCCACCGTTTGGGCTGCGATTTGAGCTTGCGTGTATTTGCCCAAAACACGTTGGCGTCCGGCCTGACCCAGAGCATCGCGCAAATGTGCTGACTGGATCAGTTTTTTTAACTGGGCGTGCAGCGCAGCCACATTGCCTTCTGGGAAGATGAGCCCTGCCTGAGCAATCACATTGGGTATTTCACCGGAATCTGACCCGATAACGGCCGTTTCGCATGCCATAGCTTCTACCAATATCCGGCCAAACTGTTCTTTCCAGTTTGGCCGCGTGCGCGAGGCCAACACCAGGACATCCATTTGTTGTAGGTAAGTGGCGATGTCGGTGGATGGAATGATGCCGTCAAAATGAACCCGATTGGCAATGCCCAAATCTTGTGCGAGCTGCTCTAACCCAGGGCGTGCCGGGCCATCGCCGGCAATGTGAAGCTGCCAAATGCCTGGTAGATCGGCGGCTGCTTTGAGCAGGAGATCCTCACCTTTTTCAGGAACCAGGCGGCGGTTGGCTGAGCCAATGATGAAGCCGCGCTTTTTATCTCGTTTTGCCGGTGGTTTGAAAATGGTGGGATCAATCCCAAATTGCGGGATGACGTGATAGCGTCCGTGGTAGCCTTTGTTTTGCCACACATGCACTGCATCATTATTGCCCATAATGGCGGCATTCACCCCTTGCAGCACTTGAGCTTCTATTTGGCGGAATGGGGGAGGATAGGTGCGCTTGAGATTTTGCCAGGAAAAGAACAATGTTTTTGCCCCAACGGCGTTTGCCTGCCGCATCGCCAACCAGGTAGCCAGGTTATAAGGCTCCTCATCAATGTGTACGATGTCTGGTTTAATTTCAGCAGCTCTTTTTTTTAGGGTGGGATAATAGTGTAGATGATAACGGCCGTTAAACCGGATTGGTTCTACCCAAAGTGTATATCCTGTGGTGTGTTTTTTCTCCAACAACACGGGGCCAGCCGGATCATCCCAGCTGGGCGGTACTATCACAGATAGAGCCACATCATCATAATGGGCAATCTCTTCCAATTTTGTCTGATAGGCTCCGACTAGGCAGGCCTTTGAAATCATCAATACGCGCATATAGATAAAGTTCGAGCAAATTCTTGTATTTGTGTCACTATGATCTATTTTGCTATACTTGCATTGGTTTGACAACCAGGCCAACAAGTGTGAGTATCGTTTGGTCAAGTTGCAGCTCTGGGTAAAATTGAGATTGTATGCGAACAAGTTTGAATGGTTATGGAGGCTCATCTCGTGGGGGATGGGCTTTATTATTGCTGGCGGTTGTGCTGGCTGTTTTCCTGCGATTTTTTCAATTGGGAGAACTGCCACCTGGTTTATACCATGATGAAGCGTATAACGGACTAGATGCCGCTTCCCTGTTGGTGGAGGGGCCATCTCTCTTTTTTGAAGCGAATAACGGCCGTGAACCGGTGTATATTGGGCTGACATCGTTGGCTGTGGCTGCCTGGGGCCAGACAACGCAGGCTGTGCGCGTGATGGCAGCTGTGGTGGGCAGCTTAACGGTGGTGGCTGTTTATTTGCTGGCTGATTGTTGGTTTGGGCGCCAGGTTGGGCTGCTTGCGGCGTGGTTGTGGGCGATCACGTTGTGGCCGGTGCATCTCAGCCGAATTGGCTTGCGTGCTATCACCATGATTCCGCTTTTTGCCTTGACGTTTTGGTTGGGGACTCTCGCTTTTCGCAAACAAAAATGGTGGCTCTGGCTGTTAGCGGGCTTTGTTTATGGCTTGAGTTTTTACACTTATTTGGCGGTGCGTTTTACGCCGGTGTTGTTGGGGGTGCTGTTTTTGTATCTGCTGTGGCGTGGGTATGGGCAGCGATTGTGGCCAGGGATTGCCTGGTTTGGCTGGGGGGCGGGGGTGGCGTTGTGGCCTCTGGCGATGTTGTTTGTTCAGGAGCCCAGTTTGATTTTGGGGCGCACAGGTCAAGTGTCTATTTTGAGCCCTGAGATTAACCATGGTGATTGGGCGGGCACGCTTGTCCGGCAGATTGGTTTAGGTTTGGGCATGTTTATCTGGCGAGGGGACACGATTTTGCGCCACAACCCGGCAGGGCGTCCGGTTTTTGATTGGTTGATGGCGCTGCCGTTTTTGATTGGGGTGGGGTGGAGTGTGGTGAATTGGAAACGTCCGCCGGCAATGGCCTTGCTGTTGTGGGTGGGGATGATGCTGTGGCCGACGATTTTGGCGGAAGATGCCCCTCATTTTTTGCGAGCAGTGGGTGTGCTGCCTGCCGTTTTAATTTTTCCGGCGCTGGGGTTGGCCTGGCTGTGGCGGTGGCAGCGGCTGCCTGATTGGCTGCGGCAAGGGGTTGTGGTGCTTTTGGCAGCGGGCAGTCTCTTGTGGACGATGCGCGATTATGTAAACTATGCAGGGCAGCCTGAGACGGCTTATCTTTTTGAAACGGCCGTTACGGATATGGCTGCCTCAATTAACCAGGAGAAAACAGAAACGGCCGTTTACGTTGACGAGGAACGCTTTTGGCAAAAACACGCTGCCCTTCGTTTTTTAGTGCCACAAGAGCGCGTGCATCTCTTCCGTCCCGAAAATGGCTTGAAGGTTGATATAAACGAGGGGGTTTCAGTGTACACGTATCCATTCATGGCACAGGATTTTGTGGAGCCGCTCTTGCAACCGCCAGCTTTGGTGACAATTGAAACTGGCAGTTTGGCTCGGGGGGATTTGGAGACGGCTGCGGTGCCTTTGCATGTGCGCTACGCTTTCGAGCCTGTGCCGGATTGGACGAAAATGGCTCAGTTTGGCGATGAGATTGGTTTGTATCAAGTGGAAATCACGCAGCCGGCCGAGGACAAGCTGGTGGTCGATTTGGTGTGGCAGGCGGAAACGGCCGTTTCTCCAGAGTGGAAAATATTTGTGCATGTGATGGGGGCTGCAGGGCTCGTGGCTCAAGATGATGCTTTGCCTGCTCAGGGTTATTGGCAAAACAGATGGTGGCAGCCCGGGTTGTATTTGCGTGAAAGGCATGAAATCAGGCTGCCTGAAAACGTTGATATGGCTCATACCAAATTGAGCCTTGGCTGGTATGATGCGGTGACTGGCAATCGGCTTCCTGTGACGGACGCCGCTGGTCAAGGGTTGGGGGATGCCTTTGTTTGGCCAGATCATGGCATAAGCGAATAGCGTGCGTATGCATATCGTCGATGGGGTGAGGGTAAAATATGAAGGAACAGGTAGAAGAAGTTGAACATGCGCATTGTAAGATTATCTTGTGGAATATTGTTGTTCTGTTTGGTGATGGGGGGTCTGTGGGGCAACACAGTGCCCTTGCAGGCACAAATCCCGTTGCCAACAGCCACGCCGGATGAGGATGGCATTATTTATGCGGAGGTGCAGGTGGATGATTCGTTGTGGGCTATTGCCAACCGTTCCCGTATTCGTTTGGATGAACTGTTGAGGCTGAACAACATGACTGAGGAGTCGATCATTCGTGTGGGTGATTTGCTGATCATTGGTTATTTGACACCACCAGCCACTGAAACGCCTATGCCCACTGTGACGCCGACTTTGTCACCGCCCACACCGACGTTTACACCACACCCTTTGCCGGAAACGGCCGTTTGCCTGCGAGCATACGTCGATGTGAACCAAAATGGCATTCATGATTTGGAGGAAAAGCTGCGTCCCTCAGTGGCCTTTACCATTTTCACGGAGAATGCCGTCGTTGCCAATTACGTGACAACAGGCGTTTCAGAGCCGCATTGCATTCATTTAGAACCAGGCACTTACCAAATTACCCGCTCGTTGACTCAGGATGAACATTTGACCACGGAAGGAAATATGGCCATCGTGCTGCATCAGGGAGATATGTTAGATTTAGCGTTTGGGGGCTACATTGGGCCAACGGCGACACCGTCAAACACGCCGGAGCCAATGAGCCTGACAGCCGCACCTGAAAGCACGCCACGCTTGATTGGGGGCAAGGCGATAACGGCAACGGCCGTTCCGGCGCCGGAGCATGAAGGGGATAGCGAGGCTAACGGGCGTGCTTCACCTATCTTATCAACGGCGTTGTCAGTCCTGGTTGTGCTTATGGTAGCAGGTGTGATATTCTTTGTCGTTCGCATGCGCCATGGGTAAAGTGGTGTCATGTGTAACCGAATTTGTTTAAAACCTATTGTGCAGCTGTCGTGTGGAAAACGATCCGCAGTATGGCGGCGTAGGCGCAATGTTTTGAGAGGTTTAGAAAATGAAAAATAAATCGAGAATTTTATCAATGGTTCTTTTGTTGCTGGCTTTGCTGATTATAGCAGCTCCTGGTGAAGCTGCGCCAGCCCAGCAAACTAATTTGCTAAAAAATCCAGGATTTGAGCAGCCATATAATGGAGATGGAGCCGCCACAGATTGGGTGCGCTGGGACCAGGTTAGTAGTGCAGACCAGTTTGGCGATTGCACCAACGGTTACATGAAAAGCCCAAAATGGTTTGCCGAAACGAATACCGCTTTGGTTCATAGTGGTAGCGCTTCCCAACATGTGGGCAATCAGTGGGATACCTGGCATGCTGGCGTGTGGCAAAATGTTTCTGTGAACTCAGGTTCGACGTATCGCTTTACCTTCTGGGCCAGAGGACGTGGCTCTATGGAGCAATATCCGGCAGCTTCTGAAGGTGGTTTGCAAATGAATGTACGCGCTGGTATTGATCCCAGTGGTAATGGCGGGATTTGGTATGATAGCGATATTGTCTGGAGTGGTGCGGCCAACCCTCATGATACCTGGCAGCAAGTCACTGTGGAAGCAACGGCCGTTAACAATACCATCACCGTCTACACTTCGGCGAACTGGGCTGTAAAAGGGGTTAACCAATGTCGGGCACATTTGGATGTGTGGTTTGACAGTGCCGAGCTAATTGAGGTGGGACCGCCTCCCACCAATACACCGCCTCCTCAGCCGACATCACCCCCCCTGCCAGCCGCTACAAATACGCCAGTGCCACCAGCGGCCACAGCAACGTCTGTGGAAGTGGCTACCGATACCCCGGTGCCCACTGATACTCCAGAACCAACCCCGGCAGGCAGTTCCATTTGTATCAATGCCTTTAATGACGAAAACGGGAATGGTGTTCTGGATGCCAATGAAGGGTATATGGCAGGCGTTACTTTTACCGTTGCCAGTCCAACGGCCGTTGTGGGGCAAGGCGTGGCCATTGGCGCTGATACCCCGGTCTGTTTCCAGGGGTTAGCTCCAGATAAATACCAAGTGCGCCAAATCTTGCCTGCCCGCTTGGAGCCAACTACGGTTGATCTTGTCGATCTGACTATCACAGAGGCTGGACAACCTTATGAGATGCTATTTGGCAGCCGCATTCGCGCAGAAGAGACCGCAGATGTTAATTCTGGCGATAGCAATGTGGTGATGCCAGAAAGCACAGCCACCGTTGCTGCGGAAATGGATGGTGACGGTGCGGACAGCGACGCGGACGGAATCAGCCCCAAGACGATGGTGGTTGTCGGCATTATCATGTTGGTGGTGGCTGTTGTTGTCCTGGGTGTTATTTTGTTTGTTTTGTTGCGCCGTCCAACTGAGTGAAAAAGTGGCTGAGTGACGAGGTAACCAGCCTGATGCTTGCTTTGTGTGCCTCTATAAATAAGTTATGGCATTGATGTAGGCGCTTCAAGTGACTTTTTACCCAGGAAGAACGGGGACTCATTTTTAGACGGTCACTTTGCCCTTTTGCCACTCAATAAATTTTCTATGTCACAGCAGGTGAATCCCACAGAGAGCCAGAAAAAGTGGTATCCATCTGCTGTGTTTTTGTGCCTGGTGGGGGCGTTGTTGGCGGCGCTTTTGTTGGCGTTGCCGTTGCTGCGTGAACCTGGCCTGCTGAATACGCGGGGTGGGGGTGACAGCCCATTTTTGTTGCAGCGATTGCATCAGCTTGAAACGGCGCTGCGTGATGGGCATTTTCCCGTGCGCTGGATGCCAGATGCCAATTATGGTTATGGCTATCCGTTCTATAATTTTTATGCGCCGCTCTCCATTTATATAACGGCCGTTTTCCGTTTTTTAGGCTTCAGTTACGTTCGTGCCCTTCAATTTTCCCAATTGGCGGGGTTTGGAGTGGCGGCTGGGAGCATGTATGCGTTGGGGCGTCGTTGGTTTGGCACGCTGTGGGCTGGGTTACTCGCATCGGTGGCATACTCGACAGCGCCGTTCCACATGGTCAATGTGTATGTGCGTGGTGATTCGTTGGCTGAGTTTTGGGCGATGGCGTTTTATCCGTTGGTGCTGCTGGCGGCAGATTATTTGCTTGAAAATTCAGGGGAGCATGGGAGACGGCGGTCTGTGGCGTTGTTTGGGATGGCGTATGGGGCGTTGGTGTTGAGCCACAATATTTCAGCGTTAATTTTTTCGCCGTTTTTGCTGCTTTATTTGCTGTTAAGATGGTTGTGGCTAGCAGTTGAGAGACGCCAATCCGGACACAATTCCTCCTGTGGGCAGGCTCAGGGTCAGTCATTTTCCCTTCATTCTTTATTTTTATTGTTAAAAGTTATGGGGGGCGTGGTTTTGGCTCTTGCCCTGTCTGCGTGGTTTTTTGTGCCAGCGTTGGTGGAGCAATCGGGGGCGCAGCTTGGTCCGGTAACTGAGGGGTATTTCCACTACAGTCATCATTTTCGGGGGATGGATCTGGTTCAGACTTCGTTGATGTTTGACTATGATGTGGCTGGGGGCAATGCCTTTCGTATGGGATTGGGGCAAGCGATAACGGCCGTTTCTGGGCTGCTTGTCCTCTTGTTTTGGCGAAAAGGGGGACCGGGGTCATTGTCAGTGAAATGGTTTCTCCTGCCTGGTTTCTTGATTGCCACCTTCATGATAACGCCACTGTCTCGTTTGCTGTGGGCGCAGCTGCCATTGCTCTCGTTTGCCCAGTTCCCTTGGCGTTTTTTGTCGGTGCAAGCCTTTGTTGGCGCTTTGGCGGCGGCTGGTTTGGCGCTGTTGCCTGGCCGAAAGTGGCTGGTTCCTGCGCTTAGTGTGGTGTTGTTGTTTACTGCCTTGGGCGATTTGCACACGGATCATTTGGTTTTGACAGATGCGGATGTGACAGCGCGAAAATTGGCGGAATACGAGTGGTACACGGGCAATATCGGCAGCACGGTTAGCGCTGAATATTTGCCCCATACCGTACAACCCCGCCCTATGACAAGCCGTTGGCTGCATGATGGCCGCCGTGATCATGTGGGGGTGGTGACGGGCGCGGCGACGGTGGCACTGGTTGAACGCCGGACGATTCACCAAAGCTGGTTTGTGCAGGCTCATGAGGCGGCAACGCTGGTTTTTCCCACGATGGCCTGGCCTGGTTGGGGTGTCACCGTTGATGGCGAGCAAGTTGAGTTTCAGCCAGCGGCCGGTTCCGGGTTAATTCAGGTGGCTGTGCCTGCTGGAGAGCATGTGGTTGCCCTGCACCTATCGCGGACGCCGGTGCGTTTGCTGGCGGAATGGGTGTCGTTAACGGCCGTTATCGTGCTAATCTTCCTGCTATTTTCCCGTCCGCGTCATTTACCGGGGCGCAAATGGGGTGCTGCCTTTGTGGCACTCTTGTTTGTTTTCCTCATCGTTTCCTTGTGGCCGACGGGCAAGCGAACAGATGATGATTTGAACTGGGATTTTGCCCAGATGGCGTATCTTCATCATGAGAATGGCAGCATTCCCTTCACGGATCATCTTTATCTGGATGCTTATCAATATTCTGATCACACTTTGAAATCTGGCGAAACCTTGACCATCGAAGGGGAATGGTCTGGTTCTGGTTTAAGTGGTGCGCCTGTGGCTACCATCGCCTTATACTCGCCTGCGATTACCCGTCCCCCTATTTTGGCACAGGTAACGCCGCCTGCACTGGCGGCAGATTCTCAAGCATTGGCGGAAAAACTCTCGTTTTCACTCGCGCTGCCTGATGATATTCCCCCTGGATTATATGTGCCGCGTCTGGTGGTAGCTGGACATCAAGCTGTGACGCCTGCTGGTTTGACGCGTGGGTCTCTATTTTTGCGCCCTGTGCAGATTGTGAATCATACTGTGGCGTTGGCAGACCCCCACGGTGACTTGGATGTGGCTGTTATCACCGCAGCTGTCCGTGACGCGGAGCCGACGCTTGATTTGCACCTGGCTTGGTTTACCGCCAGGCCGCTGACGCATAACTATAACGTGTCGTTGCGTTTGCTGGATGCCACTGGTCATTGGCTGCGTCAGTTAGATACACAGCCTGGCTTTGGCTTCTTGCCCAGTTCTATCTGGTCAGTGGGGGAGTGGGTGCCGGATTGGTTGGCAATCCGTTTGCCTGAACTAGACTCTACTCAAAGGTATCCCCTTCTGGTGCAGTTGTATGATGTGGCAGAGCCGGGTGCGCCGGTGCTTACCCGGCGTTTAGGTTGGCTGCAAACAAGAGATGATGCCTGGGTCTTCCAACCAAGCGTGCCCAATTATGATTTACCTGAGGGCGTTGAACGGGAAACGGCCGTTTTTGGGGAGCGTATTCAGCTTTTAGGCAGCAAACTGACCCAGGATGACACCACGGTTAAAATTACTCTCTATTGGCAAGCTTTGGCACCTATTCAAGCTGATTACACCCGCTTTGTCCATCTGCTTGGTTCAGAAACGGGGCACTCCCCCCCGGCGCAAGATGATAGTTATCCCGTGTATAACAGTTATCCGACCAGCCAATGGATGACGGGCGAAATTGTCACTGATGATGTTATCTTAAACATAGGGGATGTGTCTGCCGGGGAGTATCAATTGATTGTGGGATTCTATGACGAGGCTCTGGTGCGCTTAACGGCCGTTGCCGCAGATGGCTCTTCCCTTCCCCACAATGTAATGCATGTGGGAAAAATCAAGATTGAAGATTAAAGAACCTTTTAGGGAAATACTGTGGCTGCCCGGCTGGGCAAGATCACCTTTGACGTGTCCCCAGTGCGCGAAGGAGGCTTCTATCCTAATGCCCTGGAAAAAGGGTTGCACTCAGAACGAGCCTTGAAACTGACCCTGGCCGCAATGTATGTCCAGGGCGTCTCGACCTGGGAAGTGACAGCCAACCGCTCAACTCACAAACTTTACAGCCTTTTTCACACTATTCTTCGGGCTAATTTTATACTGCACATCGGCCACATTCCCTTTGGGGTCTATAACGAAATGAGAGCGGATGATGCCCATGTAGGTATTGCCATACATCTTCTTTTCGCCCCAAACATCATACGCTTCTGCTGCCGTATGTTCAGGATCTGAGAGCAGCAGATAGGGGAAGTGCTGCTTTGCTTTCCATTTGGCTAAAGTTTCTGGTTGGTCTGGGCTAATGCCGAGAACAACGCCATTCGCGGCTTGAATGGTATCGTAATTGTCTCGTAACCCACACGCTTGGGTGGTGCAGCCGGGTGTATCAGCCTTCGGGTAGAAGAAGACAATGAGTTGTTGTCCCAGAAAGTCAGATAATTTTACCGGTTTGCCTTCGTCTGAAAGCAGTTCAAATTCGGGTGCTTTATCACCTACAGCTAGCATGTTTGCCTCCGTCATGTTTTAAAGTGTCAAGTCTCGCTTTTGTTTTATTGTTTTCCCCCTAAAAGGTTCGACGCAAAACGAATCATGCCCAGGAATATGCTGTCAAACAGGCCACGGCGAGGTTTGACTATGAGACTTGATTCCATGTGCATTATGGCCGGCAGCCATTGCCCCTGGCGTAAACGCATGAGGCTCAGCGCTTTGAGAACTCGGCTTTGCTTTTGCGGATCCCCACATTGCGCAAATAATTCAGCGGCATCGCTGTAATATTGGGCTGCGGCTTCTTGGTTCTTCAAATTGACGTAAAGATCGCCTAAATTGCCTAATATTTGCCCCCGGCGGTTGATGTCTTCTGCTTGCTGGCAGAGGGTGTCGGCGGTGGAGAGGGCGGCTAAGGCTTCTTCGTTATTGCCTTTCATGCGCTGAATCACGCCGATATTGTTGAGCATTTCGGCCTGTCCCACTGGATTTTGGGCAGCAGCGTAGGCGGAAACGGCCGTTTCAAATGTTGCTACTGCGTTATCCAATTCCCCCCGCTGAAATTGTTGCAATCCTTCTTCTTTCAAACCATCTGGATCAGTTATAATTTCTATATTCACTAGCAGTTCCTCGAATAAATAAAAATGACAGCATGTAGGCTGTCATGTTAATAATAATCTCTATTTTAGATGATGAGATAACGAATGTCGCTAGTTATTTAGTCAGGGAGTTGTCTACAATCGGGTGATTGATTAGAACGTGATTTCCAACAAGCTTTCAGCGACCTGACGCAGCCTGACCACGTCCATTTCGCTCAGGGTTTTCGCCGTTTCTAGATAACTAACGTTGGAGGGATTAGCCAGAAATGATTGCAGACCTACATCCAGGTCATCAAAGATTTTTTGCAGTCGTTGTTCGGCTTCGTGTCGGCGTAATGGCCCGTGTTGGTCATCAACGAAATGACTGATTGAAATATTGAGATGCTGGCACAATTTTTCTAATTGGATATATGAGATGGGTTTTGAGCCTGATTCATATTCTTGGATCTCATTTTCATCCACTTCGAGGATTTCAGCAAAAGCGGCGGTGGATTCCCGAGCTTTTAAACGAGATTGCCGAATCATAGCGCCAATTACTTTTTGCCTTAGATCGAGCATCCCAGAATAATTGACATCTTTGCCTTCAAACAATGTCTCCGTACCCCAAAAGTAGCCCATGGGTACTTTCAGAAAAAGAGCAAGGACTTCTAAATCAGGAAGGGTAACTTGGTACTCACCGGTTTCAGCTTGTTTGTATTCATCTTCTGTGATGCCCAAAGCTTTTGCACAATCACGATGTCGAATGCCTGCATAGAGGCGTGCATCCCTGATGAGGTTGCCAAGTATTTGGGCGCGGGTCAGTTCCGATTCACTCATAACGCTTCTCTTTTCTACATGATACTTTTGGGGCGCACCCATAAATAGGTTACGGGATTGATGGATGCGCTTCAAGTGACCTTTACTCCTGAAAAACGGGGAGTCGTTTTTAGACGGTCACTTTGTCAATTTCAAAATGCTTCACATAATTTGGAAAATATTAGCATAATATAGCCATATCCACAACTGAAAGAATCGGGAGTATTGTGAGGAATTGTGGGGATCAATGAAACGCCCGGCAAAATGGGGTTATACTCAAGAAATTGAATGGGGTTAGCCAGGGTGAACGGGCGCGGAGAAAATTTGTTTTGTCCCAGGAAAGGGCAGGTTACCCTGCCTTTGCAATAATGGGCGGCACTAATGGGTGAGGTGTTTATGAAAATCGATGTGCTGTGTATTGGACATGCTGCGTATGATTTGACGTTTTCTGTTCCTTATCATCCACAGGCTGATGAGAAGATGTTTGCTACGGAGTATGTGGGTTGTGGTGGGGGGCCAGCCGCAAACGCGGCCAGCACTGTGCAGAAATTAGGGGGGCAAGCTGCGTTTGCCGGGTATTTGGGACAGGACTCTTTTGGCGAGTTTCATCTGGCTGAGATGAAAGAGATGGGTGTTGATGTTTCTCTTGTGGTTCGTGGAGTGTCACCTACGCCTCTTTCGATCATCTTGGCTAAACCGGAGGGCAGCCGTTCCTTGGTTAATTATCGAGGGGGAACAAAGCCTTTGCCTAAGGAGGCTGTTCGATTTGATGCTGTTTATCCCCAGGTGGTTCTGTTTGATGGATGGGAACCGGAAGTGTCGCTGCAATGGGTGGAGCGGAGTTCAGGTGGGCAGGCTTTGACGGTTTTGGATGCAGGGTCTGTGCATCGTGGTACGGAGTTGTTGCTGAATCGAGTCGATTTTGTGGTTGCTTCTGAGAAGTTTGGTAGGCAGTATACAGGCACGGATGATATGGCAACGGCCGTTTCTGAGTTAGGCAAGTTGGCGAAAACGGCCGTTATCACGTTGGGTGATCGTGGTCTGATCTGGCAGCGGGGAACGGAATCGGGGGCATTGCCTGCTTATCCCGTCCAAGCCATCGACTCGACTGGGGCTGGGGATACCTTTCATGGCGCCTTCGCTTATGCTTTATCCCAAAAGAGACCCTGGCTTGATGTGTTGCGCTTCAGTAGTGCGGCGGCTGCGCTTTGCTGTACCCAATATGGAGCCAGGCTGGGCATTCCCACAAGACGGGAAGTGGCAGAGTTCCAAAGTCAATTTGCTGGCTGCTTTTGAGCGGGGTGCCAGGCATGATGGGGTCTTGACCTGATTGTTTGGAGATGGATGGGTAACAGGTTATGGGCCAAATCGATCCAAAACGGGTGCGTAATAGCAGCGGCAGCCATCAACGTGGGAACAGCCTTCGTGCGGGAGTTCGGGAACCTCGTCAAACTCGTAAACGCCTTCTAAGGATTTGCAAACAGGGCAGGCGTGATCGCCAGCTAAAATGCGGACTTTTGTAGATAATCCCGCTTTGATTTTTTTGAGAGCAGCTTTTTGTTCTTTTTTCTTATCGACTGTGGTAGCCATGACCGTCTCCTGAAGTAAATAGTTAGTTGAATTGTACGAGTGTGTGGGAGAGATGACAAGTTAGTCTCGTGCGCGGGGGATTCTTGTACCGTGAACAGGAAGTGGGGAATTAGAAGCGCGGCTGGGCTTCTGATTTGGGCGTTATTCACGTTAGGAAATAACGGCCGTTACGCCTCCGCGCTGCCTATTGGCTAACAAACGGCCGCTGCCAATTTGTTCAACGTAGTGAGACATGCGCTCGTATTCGGCGACAAGATTGTCGAATGTGGGTTCGTCCAATAAAAGCAGGGTGCTGTCCGTTTCAGCGCGTAGGGTTGCCGTGTAGGGCACATCGGCGAAAAGGGCGTATTCACCAAAATGTTCGCCGGCGCTGAGGGTGCCAATGATTTGGTTTGATGGGTTAAGCACAGTGAAACGGCCGTTTGCCACAATGAACAAATGGGAACGTGGCTCACCCGCTTTGACGACGATTGTTCCTGCTTTTATCTTTTTGCTTGTGAGTTTGGCATCTATGACGGCGAGTTGTTGTGGACTGAGGCTGTTGAACAGCGGCATTTGTTTGAGCAGTTGGCGTGATTTTGCCCCGGATGACACTTGAGAGGCCAGTGTCGTATCGGCGCGAAGAAGCGGGTCAAACCGACTCCGATCAATGACCAGGGCTGTCACTGGTGTCAACGTTTTGTAGGTGGCCATGTAACTGCCCTGATCCAGCAAGGCCATGGCGCCAATGTAGCCACCTGCTTCGATGGCAGCCATCTGCTGCCCTTTATGGAAGACGCCGATTTTGCCAGACTCCACGAGATAAAAAGCATGGGCTTCATGGCCATCACGAGCAATGGTAGACTGGGAACGGCCGTTCCACTCACGAGCAATGGCCAATACCTCATCAATGCCATCCTGGTCGAATCCGGCAAAAATGTCTGCCTGCCGGATCAGTTCACGCCGATGATCCCGTTCCCTGATGAATCCTTGCGCTAACTGCACTCCCCATTCTACTTCAGCCAAAACATGGCGACCTAAGGTTTCTGCTTCCAGCCAGGGTAAACTGTCGTAAGCGGCTTGCCCCGCTTGCCGGGTAAAGGGTTCGCCCGCTAAATCATCAAGCCGGTTCACAGCCAATAGCAAACCACGCTGACATTGCCGTGCTAAAGTCAAAATATCCCCGTCTGTATCGATAGCGCCCGAAGTCAAAATTTCATGATAAATCATGTGCAAGCGGCGTTTGCCAAAAACAGCTTCATAACTCAAGAAAAAGGCTTGCATGAAATGATTAAAGGCATCGACTAAACGTTCCCGTTCACTGAAACTGATTTCTGCTTTTGAGAGGGCGTCTATTCTGCTAAATTGGGTTAAAACACCAAGCAGCATATTAAGAGCCGCGGCATACAGCCAAAGAATGGACATGGGCACATACAACAAGGGGAAGAATTGCAGCCAGGGAATCAAGAAAATGGCGATCACAAGTAATAACCAGGGCAGCGCAAAGCGTGATTGCCAGAAATTAAAAAAGAGAGGTGTCAAAAATATAAGTCCTGGGATGATGCCCATGAGGATTAGTATGGTGACCAGCCAGTTGCCATTGCCAAAATAGAGTGTCCCGACTAGCACTACCATGCCCAGAAAGAAAAATGAGGCCATGAGCAGCCGTTCACGCATTTCTAGATGCTCAGGTTGGATGGTGAGCCAGGAAATAATACTGGCAGCTAAAACACTGCCTGCGGCGGCAATGAGGGCGGCTCCCTCGATGAGGGGGAACTGATGATGGCTAATCCAGGCGATGGTTATACAGCTAAAAGCAATGGTTAAGGACCAGATACTCCATTGGAAGCGTGAACCTGGGAGCTGACGGGCACTGTTGATCATGGTTATGATTGTGGTGAGGAAGACAAACCAGATGATTGTATTGGTGAGGAGGTCGCTGTAGGGCAGTGCAAAAACCCACAAAGCAATCATTATCGCCGGAATGCCGACTAATAATGGCAGGCCGATTAACAAGGCCAGGACATCAACCCGGATGAGCAGATCCCTGCGAGCTAACCATTCAAGTCCGGCATGTATGCGGCTCCAACTATAATGCAGTAAATAATAGACAGTCGGCACCACAACGGCCGTTATAATGATGAGGAGTAATATGCGTCCTCCCCAACCGTACTCATGCCATAAGATACTTATGAGGGGAGTTAGACGAGAGCGCCAGAAATACAGAGCAAACCCTAAGGCATAGATTGAATAGATAAAGGCCATTGCTCCATATGCCATGAAGATGCGTTGATTCCGGCTGAGTTCTGCCCAGAATTGGCGTGGATGTTGGAGATTCTGCCAGGCTGCAAACACGTTTTCATGCCAGAAATGAAAAGCGCGTTGGCGCAAACCTGGAATGTCCATCCAGTCCATCAGAATGAAGTAACCATCTAGCTCTAACAGGGGGTTGATGTTGACAAACACGCTGAAATAAGCCACAAATCCGATTTGGAAAATAAAGCTGGTGAGCAGCGGTGTGTTTAGCCGGAGAACGGCCGTTTCTCCACCAAAGCCCGCGCTTAAAAAGGTCACGCCTGTCAGGAAAATACCGACTAGCCCACCGACAATAAGCCCAGAATGGGGACCCGCCCAGGTCACCTTCATTCGTTCTTCATTGGTGGACAGCCAGGTATCGCGGGTATCCACAAAACAGGCAGGCATTCCCCAGTAGATGATGAAACCGCCCCGATTTAACTCACGACCAACATGTTTCACAGTCAGGCCATGGGCAAGCTCATGAATAAAAATAACAATAACATTGGCAAGAATAAATGTGATGACACTAAAGCCACTGTTGATAAGGCGATAAGTCTGCGAGACAAATAGTTGAGCATACAATCCTGCGCCTATGATGATGATCGCCAGCAATATATACTGAATGGGTCGGGTAAATAGCCACTTGCTCCACTTATACACGCTTGAGAAAATCGGGTCGAGACCTTCTATGGTGATCTCTGTGTGTAAAAACCCTTTTAAGATTCGTTCGCCACGACTGGCCGGGTTACGTGCTTGAATTTCATCATCGAGCTGCCGGTATATGTTTGTGGGGGGATCTTGGAGAAATGCCCCTTCTCTCATACTGGCCACGAGAGAATTTAAGTGACCAATGGGAAGTGTGCGATAACGTTTGAGGTTATAGAAGAGCAGGTCTTTAACAGTTTTCGTACCATTCATTTGCCACCATAAAGCATAATCTGCTTCTGACAAACGAATGTAGGTTTTGGCCTCAGGTTGTTTGATCACGTAGTAGGGAATATCTTCTGTCTTTAGCCGAGCGGTTTCCACTCGCTCAATCCGGTGTGGTTTGTAGACAGCGGGATCCAAGGCTTCTGAAACGGCCGTCCAAAAGCTTGCTCCTATTCCAGTTTTCTGATCTTCTTTAGCCATGTCCTCCAGTTTAGGCAATTGCTCCCAAGAATACAAATCAATTTCCGTGAAATAGCTGCCAATTCTCGACACCGATTACTAATTCCCAGCAAATGTAGGTGCTGGGGATTGTGGGCCAGGTGTCGTGGCGTTTGAGAATTGCTATAATCTTCCAGGCAAGGGTAACCAATAAGGACTGATGATGACATAAAACAGGGAATGGCATCGTTAGTTTCCAGGAACGGTAAGGAAACGACTTCGTCGTGCGATTTAATTTCCGCGCCTAAGGAGCAAATCATGGGTTTTCTGAAGAGGCTGTTGGGTGGCGATGAAAAAAAAGAATATGTAGATAAGCAAGGCATCTACTTCTACGTACAGTGTGCCAATTGTGGCAAAGCGGTACGTGTTCGTGCTGATAAACAGTATGATTTATCCAATGATGGTGGAGGCTACACCTGGCATAAAACCATTGTAGATAGCAAATGTTTTCGTCCAATGAATACCGTCGTTAACTTGGATAAACATTACAACGTGGTGAACGCAGAAATTAACGGTGGGCGTTATCTTACTGAAGAGGAATTCCAACAATTGGAAAAAGAAGAAGCGATTCAGCGGGAATTGGCACGACGTGCGGCTGAAGAAGAGGCTCAAACAGACGATCAAGAATCAGAATCCTAACCTGTGACCATCCCTATGACTGAACCGATTACACTTTATATTTCTAACTATTGTGGTCAGGCAAAACGAGTTGAGAAGTTCTTGCTTGAGCAGAATGTGGCAGTGAATATTGTCAATATTGATAACAATCCAGAAGGCCGAGAGGTTGTGAAAAGCATCAATCAGGGTAATGCCAGTGTCCCGACGTTGGTGTTTCCAGACGGCAGTACCTTAACGGAACCTTCATTAACAGAGTTGAAAAGCAAACTTGCCAGTTTCCACCAGAGGGAAGCGCCATATTGGCCGCATAGTTTTGGGGGATGGATTGATTGGCTGCTCCCGTTTATGCTTATCGTGCTTGTTTTTGGAGCGGATCGTCTTAGCAAACAATGGGCACTCCAATTTTTAGCAGAAAATGGCCCGACTGTTCTAAATCCGTGGTTGACTATCTTGGAAGCCTACAATCGCGGCGTTGCTTTTGGCTGGTTCCAGGGAGTAGGCCCCCTGGTGGGGTGGCTGACGATAGGGGTTGTGCTTTTTATGCTTATCGTGCTGGTGCAAACCTCGCGGCAGGAGCGATTGTTGCGCTATGGGTTGGCGTTCATTATTGGTGGCGCTTTGGGTAATCAGGTGGATCGTCTGGTGGCGCAGCAAGTGTTGGATTTTATGCAATTGCCAATTTGGAATGGCGCGTTGAATGTGGCTGATATTGCGATCAATATGGGCATGGCTCTTATGATTGCATCGATGATACCGGCTATTTTCGACCGCGTTAAGGGCTGATGATGGCGTAAAACAGGGAATGGCATCGTCAGTTTCCCGGCACGGTAAGGAAATGCCTGCATCTGCTTTAAATGGCTTTTTCTGTTTTCACTTAGAAAGGGGAAGGGAGCATCGAGCTGACGATGATTGACAATAACAAAATGGTGAGATAGATATTTGATGAGATGAATACACCCCGAGCGTGTTCTCTTGACGGTTCACGAATCAGCTTGACGTTGCGCCAGAATAAATCGCTAGAAATGAACAGCATGGGCAGCAAATAGACCAGTCCCAAATAAGGAAAGAAGGAGAGTAATAACCCAAGGAAGCAGGTGGGGGCGGTGTGGCTCATGGTCCACCAGGCCGCTTGTTTTGCTGTGGTATGCACGGGGAGCATGGGCACATCAGCCCGGGCATAATCATCTCGATACATGATGGCTAAACTCCAGAAATGAAAGGGTGTCCACAGGAACAAGATCAATGCCAGGATGAATGCGCCGGGGTTGTTCCAATGTCCGGCAGCGGCACTGCCACTGAGTATGGCGGCACTGCCAGCAGCACCCCCGATGACGATGTTGAGCAAGGTGCGCGGTTTGAGCCACATTGTGTAGATGACCACATAAATAAGGGCGCCTAAGGCTAAAAAGAAGGAGAGGGGTTTATTGAAGGTCAAGGTGATGATGACAGGAATCAGGATCAATGCGCTGCCAACCCAGGGAACCCATTGGGGATTTGGAATCTCTCCGTTCACTAACGGCCGTTTTTTCATTGTGCGTCCCATCTTTTCGTCTTTGTGGCGTTCGAGGTATTGGTTGAGAGCGGATGCACCGCCTGCGGCCAGCCCGCCAGTTATCCAGACCAGCGCCAACGTTGTCCATCCAGGCCAACCTTCTGCAGCCATAAAGGCGCCCCCGGTTGCAGCTACCAATAAGAGCGTGACAATGCGCATTTTGAAAAGAACCATCAACATTCTCAGGTAATCACGCAGGGTGGTAGGAGGGCTGGAAAGCGAGCTTCGCTTTTCTTCTGTGATTGAGCCAGGCTCAGTTGTATTTGAAACAGATTGCATGTTTCCTCCGGGACGAATAAGGGAGATTCTCCACAGAGATTGTAACAAGCTTCATAGATGGTAACAAACCATTAAAAGCCCTTTGCTTTGCTCTTATGAAATGCGTTTAATCACCGACTAAATGAGGCAAATGAATTGTTGTGTTACCACAACCAAAACTCTTGATTTTATTGACTATTTCTTATGTCATGTTACACTGACAGGGACATGGACAAGCGTTTAAGACGAGCATGGCAGATATTTTTAGCTGTGCTTGGGTATCCTGTTCGAGTAGTTTTTCGATTACTGGTTAAGGTTGACCAGTGGTTGGCACCCCTTACCAGACCCATTTTCCGGTTTATGGGTCGTATGGGCTTGGCTTTGCGCAATATTCTCAACTGGACGATTGTTAAACCTGTTTGGATTATCACGATGCCCTTCTGGCTGCCTCTCTCCTGGTTGTGGGAAGGGATAAGAACGGCCGTTTTGCCCCCTATCATTCGCTTTTTGGGTCGGGTTGGTTTGGCGAGCAGAAAACTCCTGACTGGTTTGCTTTTATTGCTTTGGCGACCATTCCGTTTTTTGATTTTACGTCCGTTGAAATGGGTGGTGGTGCGTGTCATTTGGCCGGTGTTGGTGTGGATCGCCAATAAAACACGCCGGTTTTGGCAGGCACGGTGGGATGCATTGGCGCCACGGCGGGCACGTTGGCGGCGGCGCGGGCGTTCTAGATGGCGTGTGATTCAAGCACGCTGGCACGTACTCATTCATCGACCTAAACCGCCTGTGAAGGCCATTGTTGCCCCGCGGGCTCCTCGTTCCCCGCAGAGCAATACCCGTTATGTGCGTCTGGCAACGGCCGTTTTTAGTGTGACCGTCTTGCTTATTGTGAGTTTCGTCACCTGGCAAGAGCAGCGTCCCAACCAGGTGGCCGCAGACGTAGATGTTGGCTTGTCCAAAGTGTTGATTGCGACCCCATCCCCCATGCCCATGACAGCCACGCCTACACCTCGACCGACCATTGATGTACGTCTCACCCCCTGGCCAACCCCTGATCCCTTGCAAACCGGGGGCAGCGTCGCCTTTACCTGGCATCATGAAGGCAACAGCGATATTTATGTGCTGCCTGTAGGCCAGGCGGAGCCGCTTCGTTTGACCCAACACCCGGCCGAAGACCGCGATCCAGCTTGGAGCCCTAATGGACGTGAAATCGCCTTCGCCTCTCGGCGAGATGGCAATTGGGAGATTTACGTTTTTGCTTTGGATACCGGGGAGTTGCGCCGAGTCACCAATCACATGGCGTTTGACGCCGGGCCTGGTTGGTCGCCTGACGGACAGTGGCTTGTGTTTGAGTCTTACCGGGATGACAACCTGGATGTTTATGTTGTGAAAGCGGATGGCAGTGAAGGCCCATTCCGCCTCACTGAAAATCCAGCCCCTGACTTTGCGCCTGTGTGGACACCGGGAGGTCGCCATATAGCCTTTACCAGTTGGCGCAGTGGCAGCAAAGATATTTTCCTCATGTCTCTCAATGAGGTGACGGATGACGCCGCGATCAATTTGACTGCATCACCAGTTGGGCATGAGGACGAACCTGCCTTTTCGCCAGACGGCCGTTATCTCGCTTACTATGATGATGGTATCGGTTTCCCTCTGGTTTACGCTGTCCCTCTCAACGAGGCCTACCAGATGGATGGTGAGCCGATTAGTTTAGGCCAACAGGGGAAAGACCCGGCTTGGTCACCCAATGGCGAATCTCTGGTATACGTTCATGAGAAAGATGGTCAAAACTATCTGGTAGCGGGCAGCCCGAGTGGGTGGGGAGTGGCACCACAAGCTCTGGCCTTAAACGGCCGTTTAGAAGATCCCGCCTGGACATCCAATCCGTTGACTCCAGCACAAATTGAGCAGATCAATCGTTTCGACGCCAGGTATCCCGACAAGCAGTTGTTTACCGAAGCGCTGAAACGGCCAGCACGCACTGGCCCGCCAGTGATGCTCTATGAAATGCCGGTAGATGCGCCATCGCCCTATCTCAGTGATCAAGTTGACCAATCCTTTTTGGCCTTACGTCAGCGCATGCAATCAGAATTAGGCTGGGATTATTTAGGGCAGTTTGAGAATATGTTTGAGGAGTTGGACGGGCGACACATGCCAGGCACAGATCCCCAAACCTGGAACAAGGCCGGACGTGCTTTTGATTTACCTTATCAGGAAGCCACGACGTTTGAACCACGGGTAGAAATCGTTAAAGAAGAGATTAACCTGGATACCTATTGGCGTTTATTTGTGCTTGCTGACCAACAGGATGGCAGCCAGGGCGAGCCATTACGAGAAATGTCCTGGAACTTTCGGGCGCGTTTTGGTGACGAACCACAATATTATGATGAAGGTGGCGTCATGAAGGAATCGATCCCAGGTGGCTATTACGTGGACTTCACCAATCTGGCAGCCGACTATGGCTGGGAACGAGTGCCTGCCGATGCCAATTGGCGCACATTTTTCCCCGGAATCCGTTTTGGGCATTTTGAAAATCGCCAGGGGTTAACTTGGGAGGAGGCCATGCTCCAGATTTACACTGACAAAGAATTCTCCGATACGTTTGGCAGCTAAATGGTAAGACGATTACAAACAATTGCTGAACAAACCCCACAAAACGCCCCCCCCATTTTTAGCTGTGGAGTAAAGTGCCTCTTTTTCTTCTTAAGCTTGTTGTTTTTTGTTGGTTGTCGTCAAGTTGGGGATCTGCTATTGCCAACGGCCGTTCCTCTGGCTGTGGCTCCTGAAATTGCCACGGCTCAGGCTGAAAGTCACGATGAGACCGTGAGCATCGTTGCTGATGAGATTGTGCCAGACCTGACACCGCAGCCAACAATTGACGCGAGAATTCCTACCCCTGAAGGCGAAGGTATTCGCCCGATGGATGCTGAGCAAAACTACGTGCGCAGTGAAGTCCCCGCCCCGCACAATAGCGAAGAATGGCGACCACCACCAATGATAGCTCCCCTATCCTTTAATCCGGATGACCATTATTGGCTGATTCGTCCCATCCCATCAGGCAGTCGTAACTATGATTTAGAGTGGTATCCCTTCGGTAACGACGTTCAGGCTGATAACGTCCCTGCTTATCGCATTCATCATGGCGTAGATTTCCCCAATGACACGGGCACGCCCATATTGGCAGCAGGCAGTGGCACGGTGATTCACGCCGGTTCCTTTCCCAGTCCGAGAAATGGTATCAATTACTACGGAAACACAATTGTCATTCAACATGATTGGCAATGGCAAGGCAAAGATGTGTTTACCCTTTACGCGCATACTTTGGAATATTTTGTGCAAGCAGGGGACAATGTGGAACAAGGGGAAGTAATCGCGGGTGTCGGCAGTTCAGGGGAAGTGACCGGCCCTCATCTGCATTTTGAGGTGCGGGTCGGTGCAAATGAATACGTTGACACACGTAATCCCGCATTGTGGATAGTACCATACGAAGGATGGGGCACGTTGGCCGGAAAAGTCGTGGATCGCCGTGGGCGCTTGATTCCTGGGGCAAGGTTAGAATTACGAGCCCCCGGTGCGAATGAGAATTTACGCAAGCAAAGTACGTATGCCACCATCATTCGCTCCGATGAGGTTTGGCAAGAGAATTTTGTCATTGGTGATGTGCCGGCTGGGGAATATGAGCTGCATATCACAGTAGCTGATGTGACTTACGTCCGTGAAGTAACGGTTTTACCGGGTCAAACGAGTTTTGAAGTGATTTCCACAGAATTTACTTACAACCCGACCCCAACGCCAAGACCCTTACCCACATCCTTGTCCCCTGTTTTAATTGAAGGAACTCCTTTTAATGAGACTGATTCTCTAACCACCACACCTGTTCCAGATTCATAACATCACATAAAACGATTACACGATACTTTCCTTGCTTCCATTTTAGTCCTCATGGGTCATTGACAGAGAAAATCCTATTTAGGGATAATAGTTTAGTGGTGGAATATTAAGTCGCAGGAACCCTCCGCCCACGATGAGGAAAATGAATGGTATCAAATACAACCCCTACGCTTGCCTTCCATTCTCCTTTTGCTATGGATGTTGTTTTGTCAGCATTACGCCGTGGTGATTGGTCATTGTTAGATTATGTGACGGAATTGGAAGCGCATTTTGCAGAGAGGGAGCCAGAAATTGAGGCATTTGTGCCAGAAAACGGCCGTTTTAATCGGCTGCGAAAAGAAGCAGAACAATTATTAGCACGATACCCTGATCCTGAGAAACGGCCGTTGCTCTTTGGGCTGCCCATTGGGGTCAAAGATATATTTTATGTAAACAGTTTTGCTACGCAAGCGGGCTCCAGACTGCCACAAGAGTTGTTTCAGGGCAAAGAAGCGGAAGTAGTCACCCGGCTTCGTCAGGCTGGTGCCCTGATTCTGGGGAAAACTGTGACAACAGAGTTTGCTTACTTTGCCCCAGGCCCAACCCGAAATCCTTACAAGCCCACCCACACGCCAGGCGGGTCGAGCAGTGGCTCTGCGGCTGGTGTTGGTGCCGGGTTGTGTTTATTAGCGCTGGGCACACAAACCATTGGTTCGATCAACCGCCCAGCAGCATATTGTGGCGTTGTCGGTTACAAACCCAGTTATGATCGGATTGTCAAAACCGGTGTGATCCCATTAGCTCCTGCTGTCGATACGATAGGCTTCTTCACACCAGACGCAGCGGGAATCGCTGTGGCTGCGGCATTATTATGCGGTGGCTGGCAATCTGTCACACAATTGCCGGGCAAACCTGTGCTGGGGATACCAACAGGACCCTTCCTTAAACGAGCAAATACAGAGGGATTAGCTCATTTTGAACTGATTTGTGAGCGATTGCGGACTGCTGGTTATCAGGTGAAGTCTGTGCCTGTGATGCCTGATTTTGAGCAGATTGATGATGCGCACCACACCATTGTGGCGGCAGAAGCGGCACAAGTTCATGCAACCTGGTTCTCTCAATACCCAGAGTTGTATCACGACAAGACAGCCGCTTTGATTCGACGGGGGCAGGCTGTTGACGCGCTCACGTTGGAAACTGCTCTCGCTAGCAGAGAAGTTTTGCGACACAAACTTGCCAAAGTAATGGAGGCAGCGCAATTAGATTTATGGCTTTCCCCACCGGCAGTTGGTTCAGCGCCATTCGGGTTAGATAGCACGGGAGATCCAGTGATGAATTTGCCGTGGACGCATTCTGGCTTACCGACATTGAGCTTGCCTGCTGGATTTAATGGGCAAGGGCTGCCGATGGGATTACAAGTTACCGGACATTGGTATGGTGATGAGAAAATGCTAGCTGCTGCTGTGGGTTTAGAGCGTGCATTACAGCGGTTAGATTAACATAAGCAGTCCAGTGCCAAGCCTTTGGCGCTTTTGAAATTGATTGGATTACCTGATACAATAAAGCAAACAGTAAAATTAAGTTCTCTCTCATGTGATAGCAGAAATTGTGCCATTAGATGCTGACAGCATAGACACAGTGTTGAATAGATTAGTATGCATCCATAAACAAATTACGGAATTGATGGATACGCTTTAAGTGACCTTTACCCATGAAAAACGGGGGTTAATTTTTAGACGGTCATTTAGACTAGTTTGCAGAAGGTGTGCGTGCAGTTATTTAACCAGGTTACTCGAACGAGGGAATTTTCCACACCTTTTACAGCTTGAACTATGAATTTTTAGGGTCAAATACGTTTGCCATGTCAATAGATGATATGAAATATCGTACAGAAGAATTAAATGAAGAACAAATTCCAGATGTCGAAGTGGTCGTACCAGAAACTGAGTATCGTCAGATCCCTTTTTCTGGTGCGGAAGCTGAGAATAAACCAGGTTGGCGTATCCATCTTGAGCTTGCCCAATCGCCCCAAAATCGAATGAGGTTAGATGTAAATGGGGAGGTTGTTTTGGGGCGCTCTCCTGAGATTGAAGACGCCGTTGATTTGAGTCAATTTGAAGCGACTTTACTTGGCGTGTCCCGGCAGCATATGATGTTGCGTCCTACGGTAAGCCATTTATATGCTACTGATTTGGGAAGTACAAACGGAACTTTGAGAAACGGCCGTTCTATTGGTGTGCGCACGCCATATCCACTAAGCGATGGGGACACGATTACTTTAGGCAGATTGAAACTTATCTTGCGCATTATCGAAAGACCACATTTCCAAACTGGCGTATTAGAAAAGAAAGTCGATCTTGCCGATGCCCTGACCGAAATCGCAAAATCAATCACCTCTCAACTAGACCTGGAGCAAGTGCTGAATCAGATGGTTGAAACTGCAATGACGTTGACAGCGGCTGGTGAAGCAAGTATTTGGCTAATTGATGAGCTTTCTGGAGACCTCTTTTTAGAGGCGCAACGTGGCATTGAGGATGAAACGATCCAGTGGATGCGGATACCGATAAATGAAGACACGCTTGCTGGTAAGGTCATTAAAACGGGGAGGCCACTTCGAGTATGGCGCCAGCCTGGAGAAGAGCAAATCAAAGTGAAGACCAATTACTTGGTAGAAGCTTTGGTATATATTCCCCTGGCATTAGGTGGAGTCACATTTGGCGTTTTGTCCACCACCCATCGGCAGCTAGGCAAGCGTTTTGATAAGCGTGATGAACGTTTGCTTAGGGCAATTGCCGATTTTGCAGCTATTGCCATCCAAAATGCGAGAACACTTCAGGCAACAGATGCGGCTCTGTCCAGACGGTATAAGGAACTGTCTGCTCTTAATGAACTGGCACGCGCTGTTTCCAGTTCACTAGACCTGGATACCGTTTATGAAGTGTTGCTTGGCCAGGTGAATAATCATTGGCCTGTAGAATCTCTCTCTTTGTGTTTACTTGATGAACAAGGAACCAGGCTAAACAAGTTTAGACGCTCCACAGATCCACCAGCGCGTGGCAACCGCCCCTTTGCTTTGAATGAGGGGATTATTGGTTATGTGGCCCAGTCTGGGGAAGTCGTGATGACCAATAAGCCCGTTGAACACGAGGCTTACAACCCTTTTGTTGACAATTTGAATGGGAGTTCACCCTCTTCAATGGCTTGTGTCCCCCTGCGTGTGAAAGGAAATGTTGTGGGTGTCTTGACATTATTCAATAAGAATGATGGTCCTTTTACCGCTAGAGATACTGATCGGTTACAAGCTTTTGCCAACCCAGTGGCAGCGGCTGTGGAAAATGCACGGCTCTTTAAGGAATCAGAACGTCAACGGGCAGCCATTCAAGCCACAGCCCATACTCTCTCGCAACCTTTACTTATCATAGATGAATCTGGAGATGTGTTGGTGGCCAATGATGCGGCAAATGCCTTGCTGGAAACGAATATGGCGCAGCTGTTTGAAGCAATTAGCAGTGGCATTGGCCAAACTTTAGAGCGTGAGATTGGTACAGAAACTTATTTAACTACTTCTGAGCATTTAGACAATGTTGGCACTATTGTCGTGATGCAAAATATCACCTATGTAAAAAAACTGGAAGCGGATCGTGAAGATTTCTTGCATATGCTTTCCCATGATTTAAAAAATCCGTTGACAGCGATCACTGGTTGGAAATCTCTTTTGGAACGAACGATGGTTTTGGATGAGCGGGGTGAGCGCTATCTTAAACAAATTGGGGTGGCTGTTGATCGAATGCTTGTCATGATTGAGCAGCTTCTCTACACCGTAACAGATAATCAATCTATATCTCTGGTGAAGAAACCTTTGAATTTCAACAAAATTGTTGAACGGGTAGAGGATGATGTGGCAGGAGCAGCGCTGCATAAATCGATTAGTCTCTCGTCAGAAATTGCAGGGGAACCATACGATATTGAGGCAGATGAGAATCGCTTATATCACATGCTGTTGAATCTGGTCGATAATGCCATCAAGTATTCTCCTAAGGGTACCACTGTTTTTGTGAAAGTTGACTATACTCCTGAGCAAATAACCATCAATGTGTTAGATGAGGGACCAGGTATTCCCGAAGACAGTTTAGACAAGGTGTTTGAAAAATATTTCCGTGGTGACGGGGCCAAGAGCCAACCTGGCAGTGGTTTGGGCTTGTCGGCTGTCAAAGTGACTGCTGTGGCACATGATGGGGAAATTCATGTTAAGAATCGCCCTGAAGGCGGCGCTCATTTTATCGTGACGTTACCGGCGAGCTTGCGCGTGACTTAGTTTGGGTGCGGAGGAAGATTTGGCCATCTTGGCGCTGCCTGCCAAGTCGCATCAAATAATATATGATTCATGTCATGCGAAAACATGCGTCTTTGTTAGCTATTTTGCTTGTCTATTTTATTGTGGGTGGTTTGTATGCTGTGCGCACGCCAGCTTGGCAAACACCAGATGAACCGGCTCATTATAATGTGGTGCGGCAGATGGCAAACGGCCGTTTACCTGTCATTGAGGCTGGCGATTATGATCAGGAATTTATCCGGCAGGTTGTGTATACGCCACCTGCTTTCCCGGCAGAAGTGCCCCTGACGCTAATGTCCTATGAGGATTGGCAGCCACCGCTTTACTACCTCTTACAGACGCCCTTGTTTATCCTGACTAATGGCTCTCTAACAGCGATGCGTTTGTTTTCGCTGGTGATGGGGGCGGGTGTGGTGATTTTGGCTTATGGGTTGGCCTGGTTGTTGTTTGCTGGCGCGAGGTGGTTGGCACTGACAACGGCCGTTTTTGTGGCTTTGTTACCTCAACATCTGGCGATTATGGCGTCTGCTAACAATGATGCTTTGGCAGAGCTGATCATTGCAGCCGTGTTGGTGGTGTTGGTTCATTGGATACAAGAAGAAAAAAGAGCCATGATTAAGGCACAAAGCGTAAAGAACACACCGCCACTATCTCCAATCTTTGCTCTGCAATCTTTTACAACTCGGGGGCTGCTTCTCCTTGGCCTCCTCCTTGGTCTTGGTTTCATCACCAAAGGCACCGTTTATCCTTTTGCTCTGTTGGTGGCGTTCACCGTCTTGTGGCGTTATTGGCGGCAATGGCTGCCCTTTATCACAGCAGGATTTTTGGTGGCGATTCCTGCCTTTGCCTTGGGTGCCTTGTTATGGATTCGCAATATCGTTGTCTACGGTAGATTGGACGTGCTGGCAAAGGCTGCTCATGACAGCGTTGTCGTGGGGCAGCCGCGAACTGCTGAGTGGGTAGCAACATATGGGCTGCAACAGACGCTGCAACAGTTTGTCACGACAACTTTCAACAGTTTTTGGGGGCAGTTTGGCTGGATGACGCATCCGATGGATGCGCGTTTCTATCCTGTTCTCTGGCTGTTCACGCTGGCGTGGCTTGTGGGGCTAATTATCACCTTGTTTGTCTGGTGGGATCGTCAACAGCCGCCGTTGGCTGCTATCTTGGTCTTAATTGGCTCCTTCCTGCTGACGCTCGGCGTGCATGTGACTTACAATCTGAAGTTTGTGCAGCATCAAGGACGGTATTTATTTCCAGCGTTGTTGCCAATCAGTGTGGGCGTGGCCGTTGGGTTGGGTTTCTGGCTACGGCCGTTTTCCTGGCGTCAGCCCTGGCTCAAATACAGTTTGCCCTTGGGTCTGGGTTTCTTGCTTGTTGGCTTAAACGGTTGGGTTATCATACGTTTGCTGCCCCAACTGTAATGGCTAGCTGTTGTTCATGATTTCTTGCTTCCAGCATACCCTCTAGCTCCCCACGCTGCGTACAACATCACCGACCCCGCTACAGCCGCATTGAGCGATTCCACATGACCGCGCATGGGCAGCTCCACAATCAAGTCGCAGCTTTTTTGCACCAGGCGGCGCAACCCTTGCCCTTCGTGCCCGACGACGATGCCCAAGGGCATGTCCAGGTCAACAGCAGCTAACGGCTGTGAGTTTTCTGTCATGTCCAGACCGACAATCCACACATGACGCTCTTGCAAATCACGAATGGTTTGTACCAGATTTGTGACCTGGGCAATGAGCAAATGTTCTGTAGCGCCAACGGAAAAACTGGAAACGGCCGTTGTAATATCTGGCGCTCGTCTATCCTGCAAAATCACCCCATGCACACCGCAAATTTCGGCGGTGCGTATTAAAGCTCCAATATTTTGCGGCCCATGCAGTAAATCTAAAAGCAGGAGAAACGGCTTTTCATTCCGCAGCACTGCCAAGTTTAAAATTTCATCAAGGTCACTGTAACGATACTGACCCACTTCTAACAACACACCCTGATGGCTGCTATCTTGCGCCATATGCCCAAGCTGCTGTTTCGTTGCGGTCTTGATGGGAACATTTCGTGCTTTAGCCGCATCAAAAATAGACTGAGTCAACCTTCTATCCAGCCCTTTTTGCAGCCATAAGCGGTAAACGTCGCGGCGGTCGCCTCGCAATGCCTCTAAAACTGTGTTCCGCCGCATTAAATAATTACTCATGACAACGCATCCAGGGCGTCCCCCATACGCAGCAAAATGTCAGCGAATAATGAAGTATTCGCTGCTGGTCTCGTTATTTGCCCCGTATCTAAACCCCCTCGCCCAACTGTTATTCCAACTTCCAAATGGTGCCATCAGCGCGATCTTCCAAGACAATACCCAATGCTTTGAGTTGATCCCGAATCTGATCAGACGTGGTCCAATCCTTTTGCGCCCGCGCTTGGGCACGCAAATCAATGAGCAGGCGAATCAGCCCATCTTCACGTGCTGCATTGGCACTGGCATCTGCCTGCTCCGGCACAATACCTAAAACCTCACCACCCAATTCACGGTAAAGATTATCGATGGCAGTGAGTGTGCCTGCGGTATGTGGTCCTTTTTCATTCACCAGGGTATTCACCTGGCGGGTCAGCTCTTGTAACACAGCCAGAGCTGCAGGGGCGTTAAAATCATCGTCCATTTTCTCGATGAAACTGCGTTTCGTCTCAGCAAGCAGGGTCAGAACAGCGGGCTCAGCTTGCCCTTCTGCTGCGGTGCGCAATTGTTCACGCACCAGACTGACCGCCCCCCACAACCGCAGCCACCCTTTGTGTGCTGCTTCAATGGCATCGTCAGAGAACTCGATAGGGCTGCTGTAATGGCTGGAAAGCATAAAGGCGCGAATGGCTTCAGGACGATAGGTTGCCAGCGCATCTTTGATTGTTAGCATGTTGCCCAAACTCTTGCTCATCTTGGTTCCATCCAGTGTCAAAGAGCCGGTAAGCATCCAATAACGAGCGAAGTCTTCACCGTGAGCCGCTTCACTTTGGGCAATCTCACATTCGTTGTGAGGGAAAATGTTGTCGATACCGCCCCCGTGAATGTCAAAGGTTTGGCCGAGATATTTGTTTGCCATGGCGGAGCATTCTACGTGCCAGCCGGGGAAGCCATCGCCCCAAGGGCTGGGCCACCGCAAAATATGATCAGGCTCCGCTTTCTTCCAGATAGCAAAATCGGCTGCATGTCGTTTTTCAGTGCGGATACCGATGCGGGCACCTTCTTCTAATTCTTCAACCACACGTCCACTCAGTTTGCCATATTCAGGAAAGCTGGTGACATCAAAATAGACAGAGCCATTGACTTCGTAAGCGTGCCCTTTTTCGATGAGTGTTTGCACCATCTCGATCTGTTCGGTGATGTGACCGCTGGCGCGTGGACTAATGTCTGGGCGTTGAACGCCAAGCGCATCCATATCTTCAAAATAGTTGCGCATGTAGGTTTCCACCACTTGCATAGGACCAGCAGACAGCTGGCGTGCTTTTTTGAGGATGCGGTCTTCACCAGTATCAAGCATGTGCCCCACATCGGTGATGTTTTGCACATAGAGGACATCATAGCCGCTGTAGCGCAGGTAGCGCACGACTACATCGAAACCAATGTAGGTTTTACCATGGCCGATGTGAGAATAATCATATACAGTGGGACCGCAAACATACATGTTAACTTTACCAGGGGTTAGCGGTTTGAATTCTTCTTTTGTACGTGTGAGAACGTTGTAAATTTTAAGCGTCATGGTTGCTCCAGTTTTTGTAATGCGTTTTTCGTAGTCCGTCGGAGCCGGATTACGGGCATATTGTACCTGATTACGGTTGACTGTTCACGGCAAACGGTTGATTGGTTTAAAGTCTGGCGAAGATCATGCGGCCAGCGGCGGTTTGCAATACTTTTGTGACGATGACTCGAGCCGTGGCATCTACAAGATGGTTCCCATTTTCTACCACGACCATGGTGCCATCTTCTAAATAGCCAACCCCTTGATCTGTTTCCCGCCCTTGTTGAATAATTTTGACGGTAAGAGTCTCGCCAGGCAGAAAGATTGCTTTCACGGCATTGGCCAAATCGTTGATGTTGAGTACAGTCACGCCTTGCAGTTCCGCTACCCGGTTGAGGTTATAATCATTTGTCATGATCGGACATTTCAAATGACGACCCAAAGCCATTAACTTGGTATCTGCTTCGCGGGCTTCACTGACATCTACATCGGTAATTTTTGTGAGGACTGGCGAGTCATTTTGAAGTTCGGACAAAATTTCCATGCCCCGGCGTCCACGATTCCGCCTCATGGGATCGGCACTGTCGGCGATATGTTGCAGTTCGAGAAGGATGAAGTTGGGGACGAGCAATGTGCTGCGAATGAATCCTGTTTTGCTGATGTCTAAAATCCGTCCGTCGATGATGACGCTGGTGTCGAGCAAAATGAAATTTTCTAAAGCATCGCTGGCTGGGGCGTCTAAAGGGGAGCCATCTGTGCTTGAAATTGGAGAATTTTTTATAATTCTTTTTAGTTCATTTTGCCGTGAAACCAATATAAAGATGCTTAGGTAGCAAAAAATGTAGGCCGCGACGAGTGGGGCGAGCTGGCCAAATGGGGTTGGTAATAATGAAAGGGGGAAGGTAAGAAGGGCAGTGGCCACAAGTCCGATGAAGATGCCAATGACAACGGCCGTTAACCGTTCTGGGGGCATCGACGAAAGTTTTTTGGTTATATATTGAAGCGGACGAGTGGTGAAGTACGGAGTGAGAATAAGACCCGCTAAAAAGCCAGTTAATCCTAAGACAACGACGTATGCTTCTGAGGTAACATCTAGAAAACTAGCTAAGCGTGCTCCCCAAAAACCACCGACAACCGACCCTACCATCGCGCCGATTAGACGTAAGATAAATTCAAAACTAACAAGTCCCATGTCGTTTTCCTAATGTCTGCTCATGAGTTTGGTCTAATGCCAATTTTAAAAAAAGAGGTGAACAAGCGTTTCAATACTTGTTCACCCCGATCTCGTTATTGGTGCCAAATTTACAACTCTGATGAAAATAATCCAAACTTCATCAGTAACTTGGAACTTATGTAATGTCGTTTTGGCTGTTTGTGATTAGATTGTTGCGCAAAATCCCCTTGATTTTCTCATTTATGTTCCTTAGATGCACAAAAAAGTTTATGAGTCATCTAAGACAAAGTATCAAATGAATAGAAGTGTTTTTGCATTAAGAGAATCTGTAAACACATTCCTTTTCAGAGGGTTCTGATAAATCATTGGTTCTCATAATGACCATCTAACAATGAGTCCCCGTTTTTTCTGGGTAAAGGTCACTTGAAGTGCCTCCATCAATGCTGTCACTTATTTATGGAGGCACATATAGTCCAATGAAATAGGCAAGATAACAATCAACAAAAAGAACAAATAAGACCAGGGAATAAATAATAAATTTAATCGTGTCTGATGGTATCACAGGGGAGAATACCTAGCAAGATGTTTTGAGAACCTGTGAACCATATGTCAGGGAACTTTGTTCCTGGGTAAAGGCCACTTGAAGCGTTTCCCTCAATGCCATCACTTATGGATCGAGGGGCTACCGTTCCTTGAAACTGATGATGCCATTCTGTGTTTTATTTCATCGTTCATCTTAAATTACTGGTTTCGATAGGTAAATGGCTCATCAGGCACTAAAGAATAATCATAGGGCTCTACACCTGAGCCATAATGATACGTGTTGGGATAGGGAATGTAATGGCTTTGGAACGTCCGTTCCTCGATCACATTGCCATCTGCATTTATAACGATTCGCGTTACAAAAACATCTGCCCCTTCTGTGGCCCAATCTATTTGCTTCACTGTGCCGGCGGCTAAATCTTCATCAAATTCCCAACGATCTTGATCAGAGCCTGGGATGTCTGTGACATTTTCAAAGTAGGGGCCATCTTTTTCAATCGTGCGTCCCATGCTGGTGGAGTAAAATTTGAATGTGAGTGCTTCATTTTCCGCACTGTAGTAATTTTCCATGAGCAAGTGGTAGGGCGTATTGTTAATGAATTTAAGATCAACCTCAAAGGCAGCATCTTCTTCTTCATCTGGGGAGTAGACGGTCGCATCCATGCCTGGCCCTTCACCGTCATTGTAGTAACTGAGCCAGTAGCCGTGTTCTAAGCGGCTGGTAATAGGGAAACCTGCCCAAAATGCTGTTTGGTACAGGGTTGTGGATACCTGACAAACACCACCACCGATGCCCTTGATGGTTTGTCCGCCTACGATAATCAAGCCTTCGGTATAACCATCATCTTCACTAATGGTGCCTAGATAATCGTTGAAGGAAAATTCGCCATAGGGGGGAATGACAACGCCGTAGAAGTTTGCGGCCGCGCGAGCAATGTTGTGTTTACGTTCGTCTGAGGAGCCGTAGAACCAGGTTACTTTTTCGCTGATGAGTTCGGTGATGCCCAGTTCTTCAGCAGTGGCGCCTGAATGCACAGTTGGTTCGATTTCTTTGACGATGAGAGGTACTGAGCGATTGGGTGTGCCGACTTGGGCGAGGAACAGCTCTGTGGTTGCTTCAATATCTAATTCACGGCCGTTTACGTGAGGAGAGACCAGGACCAGTTCTTTGATGTCATCATCGAAGTAGTAACGGGCATTTTCTGGCTTGCGATAAATCTCGTTTTCATATTGGCTGAGCCAGAATTTAACGGCGTTTTCATCCACAATCATGTTGTGTTGTTGGGTGCCATTGGCAGCAATGGAGCGATCAATACGAACCCATTTTGCCAATTGTGCTGCGGGCAGTTCCAGGCGGGTGATGTCATCGTCGGCTAAAGGCTCTGGCAGGAAGAAGATGATGGGATTACTAATCGCTTGTTGAATTTGAACGGCCGTTTCTCCATCATCTAACACTTGTGGCTGTACTTCTTCTATTAACAGTTCGATTTCCACTGAGCGAAATTCGCTGACTGGTTTCATGAGCCGTTCTCGTAGATCGGCCTTGTTTACCTGGCGCCCGATCTGGCTGGGCGTGTAGCTCACCTCGTCGCCATCACTGGTGAAGACTGCATTGACAGCGGGTTGCTGCAAATTAGATGCAAGCTCGTTGACGGCAAGGTTTAATTGAGTTTCATCAAAGACGATGATAGGTGCAAGTTCGGTGCCATAATACCAACTGTTGAATATGCCTTGGAATTGATTGATTGGACCACCGTCCCGTCCTACATTAAAAGCGGCCATCACGGTTTGGTTGAGATCATAAGCAATGCCTAGTTCCGCTGCTGTTTTTGTCCATTTTTGCCCTGTTGCGGGATCTTTGAGGGTGATCGTTTCATCATTTGCGTATGTGGCAGCGTTAGCCAGAAGGTTTTTTGCCTCATCTTGGGTGAGGCCGCCCAAGTTAACGCCAGACATGGAGACGCCGGTATAAATGCGCTCATCATGTCGATTTTTGTAGCTGTTGATGGTATAAGCGAGCACCATCGACAATATGACGAGTGTGGTAAGTGGTGCCACTAAAAAGAAGCTCAATTTTCGGGTGAAACGGCCGTTACTTTGGGGCGGTGGTGTTTGATTTGTTTGCATAAAACCTCGTATTGGGTGCCAGGCACCTGTCGAATTTAGCCCGAGTATTATAACACGCAGCCAGGTATGGTGATCTCGTATTCAAGGAAAACTCAGGCAAGTTTAATCACGTCAGTCCCGTAACGGCAGTGACCACCAGCATCATTTACAAAGGCGTGCGCTTATATTGCACCCCGTGCCACCCGCCTAAAGCTGTTAGCATTGCCAAGACAGATCGCCAAATTCAATCTCTGTCCCTAATTGAGTCAAAAAATCATGCATGAACTGGGTGCGGCGTTTTGCCTCTGCCCGCCCGGCGTCTGTTTTCATGGTATCAACCAACGTGAAAAGTTTGGTGTAGAAATGGTCAACGGAATACAGGCGATCATTGGGTTGGCGTTTGGTGCAAAACGGATCTTCTGCCTTGTAGATGTTTGTGCCCATGGCATTACCTACCATAAAACAGCGAGCAATGCCGATGGCGCCAATGGCATCCAGGCGATCTGCGTCTTGCACCACTTTGGCTTCAATGGTGCGCGTGAGAATTTCTGCTGAAAAGCTGTGGGCTGCAATGGCGTGGGCAATGCCCGCCAGATATTGGCGAGGATAATCAATGGATTGCAGGTAGGAAACGGCCGTTTCTGCTGCTAGTTGGGAGGCTTGAGAGCGTTGAGGCGAATCTTTAGGCACAATGACACAATCATGCAGCCAGGCGGCGGGAATGACCACGTTGAGATTGGCTCCTTCAGATACGGCTAACTGAACGGCCGTTTTGACTACTCGTTGAATATGAGCTTGATCATGAGCCGCATCGCCAGCCATTTGATGTTCAAGAAAAGCGGCAAATTCTGTTTGCCAGGTATGCCAATCCATTCAGATGCTTATCCGACCACAAAGTTAAATAGATACCCGGTAAAAATAATAGCAAAGCCTACGATGGCAATAAACGCTATAATCAGCGGCATCTTGATAACACGTTTGAGAATCAAAATCTCAGGCAGGCTCAAGGCCACCACCGCCATCATAAATGCTAACACTGAGCCAAGAGCAGCCCCCTTTTCCATCATCGCGTGAACCACAGGAATAATGCTGGCAGCATTCGCATAGAGTGGAATCCCCAGCAAAACCGCCGCTGGCACAGTCCACCAGGCATCTGCCCCCATGAGTTCAACTAGAAAATCCTGAGGGACGTAGCCGTGAATGAAGGCACCAATCCCAATACCAATCACCACAAACAGCCACACCTTGCCGACAATTTCGTGAGTGCTGCGAGCCGCGGTGCGAATGCGTTCGTCCCAGGTTGGCTTGTATTGTACGCTCGTTTGTTTGCCCACCTTGATTTGCCAGACGAAATCTTCAACAAATCGCTCTGGCTTAAGCTGGCCAATGACAATGCCGCCCACAATAGCAATGGTTAATCCTGTCACGAGATATAATCCAGCGATTTGCCAGCCGAATAGGCCAAATAGCATGGCTAACGCAATCTCATTCACCACCGGTGTGGCAATGAGAAACGAAAATGTAACCCCCAACGGTATCCCGCTTTCCACAAAACCGATGAAAAGCGGCACGGCTGAACAAGAACAGAACGGTGTCAGGACGCCCAACCCCGCTGCGATGACGTTCCCTATGCCTTCTCGCTTGCCCCCGAGAAGGGCACGGGTTTGTTCAGGGCTGAAGAAGGAACGTATAAGCGTCACTATAAAGATCATGCCCGCCAACAGCATGAGGATTTTGGGCACATCATACAAAAAGAAATTGATAGAGTCACCCAAATGGCTTCCTGGTTGTAGGCCGATGAACGAATATGTTAGCCAATCGGCTAAATTTTGTAACTGCCGCCAGACCAAGAGCCAGAGAACGGCCGTTGCTACCACAAGCGCGGGTAACAGCCAACGCTGTTTTGGTTTTTGCGGCATGAAGTCGATCTTCTCAGTTGACATAACTGACCATTCTCGAAGATAGGGTTTCTGCTAACACCTCAACACTAAGGACTGACGATGCAATAAAATACGGAATTGCATTGTCAGCTTCAAGGGACGGTAAGTGCGCCTCCACAAACCAGTTCTGGAATGGATGGAGGCGCTTCAAGCGATTTCTACCCCAGAAAAACGGGGACTGATTTTTAGACGGTCACTAAGCATTTGCCAGCCAGTTCATCACTTCATTCTCAGACGGCACACGCCCAGATGAAACCAGTTGTTCATTGATCACCAATCCAGGTGTTGCCATGACATTGTAAGATAGAATATCTGAATAATCGCTTATCTTTTCCACATGCGCTTCCACACCTAAATTGGTAATTGCCATGTTTACGATTGCTTCTAACATGGTGCAGTTTTTGCAGCCTGAGCCGAGTATCTTAATGTTTAACATGTTTAGCTCCTGATTAAAAAGTTGAGATATTTACCTGATACCATAATATGCGTCACCTGGTTCACTACAAATGCACCCGCTTTAGGCGCAGCGCATTTGTGACGACACTAACGCTAGAAAAAGCCATGGCTCCCGCGGCTAAAATCGGACTGAGTTGACGTAAAAAGTCAGGTGCCCACGCAAAAGGAGCCAGTATCCCTGCTGCAATTGGAATGAGGATGACGTTGTAGCCAAAGGCCCACCCCAAATTCTCATGGATGTTGCGCATGGTCGCTGTGGACAGCTTGATGGCTTGAGGCACGCTGCGCAAATCTCCACGCATCAACGTGACGTCAGCCGTTTCCATGGCGACATCTGTGCCAGTTCCGATGGCGAGCCCCACGTTGGCTTGGGCTAGCGCCGGGGCATCGTTTATGCCATCCCCGACCATGCCCACGACGTATCCTTCTTCTTGAAGTTGCTTAACGTAGCTGGCTTTATCTCCTGGTAACACTTCGCCAAAGATGCGGTCAATGCCAACTTCAGCGGCAATGGCTTGGGCGGTGGCTTTGTTGTCGCCTGTCATCATGACAACGGTTAAGCCCTGCTCTTTCATGGTTTGCACGGCCGTTTTTGAGCCATCTTTGATCGTATCTGCCACCCCAATAATGGCGCTGGCTTGACCATCAACTGCCAGCCACATCGCTGTCTTTGCTTCGTTTTGCAAGGCGGCTGCTTGGGGAGCGAGGTCATTCAATTGCACCGCTTCCCGTTCCATCAAACGCAAATTGCCTAGCAGCACATGATGCCCATCGACTTGTGCCTGGATACCGTGCCCAGCGATGCTTTCAAAACTAGTGGGTTCGCTCAAGGCTAAACCTTGCTCATGAGCTGCCTGTACAATGGCATCACCAAGTGGATGTTCTGAGCCACGTTCGGCTGAGGCAGCGAGTTGGAGCCAATGAGCGGTTGTTGATAATTGGGGAGCGGTGGCCTGTTTGCCGTTTCCTGTTAATTGTTTACTGATCACGACATCTGTCACTGCCGGCTTGCCCCGGGTGATCGTTCCTGTTTTATCGAGGACAATGGCGTTGAGCTGGTGGACTTCTTCCAGGGCGGCGCTGTTTTTGAAGAGGATGCCGTATTCGGCTCCTTTGCCCACGCCGACCATGATGGAGGTGGGGGTGGCTAACCCCATCGCACAGGGACAGGCAATCACGAGAACGGCCGTTAAGCGCACCAATGCCGTCACAAAATCACCGGTCACCAGATACCAAATGCCAAAAGCAATCAAGGCCATCACAATCACAAACGGCACAAAATAAGCAGAAACCCGATCTACCACACGCTGGATGGGTGCTTTGCTGCCTTGTGCTTGCTCCACCATTTTGATGATTTGGGCTAGAGCAGTTTCTTTGCCAACTTTGGTGGCTTTAAATTTGATGAGACCTTGCTTGTTGATGGTAGCCCCAATCACTTCGTCCCCCACCGTTTTCTCAAGGGGTAAACTTTCGCCGGTGATCATGCTCTCATCAATGGTAGAACGGCCGTTTACCACCACACCATCCACCGGAATTTTTTCACCTGGACGCACCACCACAATATCACCATGGGTCACTTCGGCGATGGGGATATCCAGTTCCTCATTAGCGCGTATCACTCGGGCGGTTTTCGCTTGCAACCCGATGAGTTTTTTGATGGCTTCGCTCGTTTGCCCTTTGGCTCGTGCTTCCAGCAGTTTGCCCAACACAATGAGTGTGATGATCATGGCGCTGGTTTCAAAATAGACGTGATGGCCTAAGGTCGTGGATCCCAGGGCGAGCGCAATGAGAATGGCTACGCTGTAGATGTATGCCACAGAGGATCCCATCGCAACCAATACATCCATGTTAGCGCTTCTATTTCGTAAGCTTTTATAGGTACCGAGGTAATAATCCCGACCAACGTAAAACTGGACGGGAGTAGCTAAGGCGAAGAACAGCCAACTGACCCAGGTTGCATTCGCCCAATTTCCTAACAAGTTAAAATCGCGTGCCATACTGAGTACAAACAGCGGCGTGGTGAAAATCAAGCCGACCGCGAGCCGTCTTTTCTGGTGATTTATTTCGGATTGTCGAGCGGCAGCTTCGGCATCTTCTGGTTCATGAGCGTCGGTGGTCGTTTCCACCACATCAAAGCCAGCTTTGCGTACAGCGGCCACCAATTCTGGACGAGTGACTGTGCCAACGGCATAGTTCACGGTTGCTTTTTCGTTAGCAAAGTTGACAGTGGCCTCAAGAACGCCATCCATTTTATTGAGGCGGCGTTCGATGGTGTTGGCGCAGTTGGTGCAGGTCATGCCTAGCAGAGGCAGCTCTGTTTCGGCGGTTGGCACTTCAAACCCAGCCCGTTCGATGCGAGCTATGACATCAGAGGTGACTGTTTGGGCTTTTACGAGAGATGGGTTGTAGGTGAAGGTAACTTTTTCGCTGGCAAAGTTAACGTTGGCGGTGTCTACACCGTCTACTTTTTTGGTGTTGCGTTCCACGGAGGCGACGCAGTTGGCACAGGTCATCCCTAAAACGGGTAATGTGATTTGTTTTTTTTCAGACATGGGAGTTGTTTTTAGACCTGACAGGTTTAGTTCTTAACCAATTTGAATGAGACCTTCGGGTGGGAAATTGATTTCTTGCAAAAGAGCTTCAATTTCTGACCAGGTAGCAGGATCGTCCCACTCGACAGTAACTTGTTTGCTATCTTTATCTGCGTTTACGCTGCTGACGCCGGCGATATCGCCAACCTCCATTTCGATGGTGTGGGTGCAGTGTCCACAGCTGATGTTTGGGATGGTGAATGTTTTGCGTTTCATATGCGTTCTCCTTTAAGTTGATCAGGGGCGCGTGATGAATGACGGTAATTTCGTTGATGGTCGTTGGTTGATGGTCATGGGTCGTTCGTGTCTAAATGTTAAAATTTAATGTCAAAAGGCATTAGTGTGAGGGGCTGTCCTTGCAGGGCGGCTATGTTTTCGCCTAAAAGCAGGCGGACGATTTCCAGAATTGTTTTGGTGGAGTCATCAGGTGGGAGAGCTTTTTCAAATGGATTGGGCTGGGCATAACGGCCGTTTCCCCCGCGTACATTGATCACCGAAATCTGATACTCATCATCGGTTTCTATCTTACCTAATTTTGCTGCTTGGCGCACGGCGTCTACAAAATCTCCGGTGCTGTCTACTAATTTCAGATCGAGGGCTTGTCGCCCCGTCCAGACACGCCCCTCACAAATTTCGTCAAGTTCGTCGTAGGGCAGGGAACGGCCGTTAGCCACCACTTCTTTAAATTTGCTATAAATCTGCACGATGTTGTCCCAAAAGACCTGGCGTTCATCTGCTGTCATCGGTTGGGAGTCCTGATACAGGCCAGCTCTGGCACCACGTTGCAAACTCACCTGATGCAGTTGCAACTTATCAAGCAGACCTTTGGTGCTGACACGTCCGCTAATCACACCAATGGAGCCTGTGATCGTGCCTGTTTGCGCCATGATGTGCTTCGCATAGGCACTAACGTAATACCCTCCTGATGCTGCGGCATTGCCCATGTAGACCACAACTGGTTTCTTTTGGCTAACTCGTTCAATTTCACGACAGATTATGTCTGAGGCCAGAGCCGAGCCACCGCCAGAATCGACGTGGAAAATCAAGGCAGCCATATTGTCCATTTTTTCAGCGGCGCGTAACTGCTGGCGTAAAGTCAGTTCACCAGCCGTTTCGCCTCCCACAAAGGGAATGGGAACAGGCGGCTCGATAGGTGGGCGCCGACTAGCTCCCATCATGATGGTGCCTTCCAAGCTGATGACGCCCACAAACTTGCGTTGTTTTTGTCTCGCTTTTTCCAGTAGAAGTCCACGAGCCTCTGGCCAGGGCAACAGCTTGGCTTGGGGACGTTTATCTTCTTCTGCCTCAATCTCTTCTGAGGGGAGAACAGTTGTTTCAGCTGAAGCAGTTTTTTCCTCAACGGCAAGCTTTTCTTCTGTCTCTTGCTCTGGCTCTGCCGCCAACAGGTAAACTAACTCATCTTCATAAGCAATGTCATCGATCAGTCCTGCTTTTAAGGCTTCTTGGGGGAAGAGCGGAGCCTGGTCGATAAGGGATTGGAGGGCTTCTTGGGAGAGGGAACGGCCGTTTGCCATTGTTGCTGTCATCTCATCAAAGCGATCATCCAAAAGCCAGGTGAGTTGTTCCCGTTGTTGGGGTGTGATGTCAGACTCGCCAAACATGTTTAAGGCAGTTTTGTAGGGCGATATTTGAATGACATCCATCTCAATTCCTATTTGGGCCATGGCATCTTTGAGAAATGTGGTTTCCATGCGCAACCCTAGCGCTTCAAATTGGGCGCTGGGAGGGACAATAATGCGATCAGCCGCCGTGGCAGCGTAATAGGTAGTCATGTCGAGTACGGGCGTGTAGACAATCACCTCCTTGCCATGTTCTTGCAGGCGGGTGAAAGAGCGACGTAAGTTTTGCAGGGTTGCCAGACCTGGGTGAAGGTTTTGAAACAAAAAGACAACGCCCTTCACATTTTCGGCGTCAGCAACCGCTTGCAGGCGTCGGTTAATGACCTGCATGCTCAGGGGCGGCGGGGGCAGTGGCAGCTGACGTTCGACAAAACTACGAGGGGGTGAGGCGCGTTCAGGCAAGGTACCGTCAATGGGCATGAGGATGTAATCAACTTTCGTATCGCGCATGCGGCGCATGCTATTACGCAGTGCAATGCCACTGTGTGTCCAGGCATTGGTTACCGCCTTCCATACATCGCCTAGTTCGCGTTTAAGGTCGGTAAAAAAATCGGGTTTCGGGGAAGTTTTAGTTGAATCAGTCATAGTAATAGTGCAATGATAACTGAGAATACAGCGGCTGTCATTTTTCGTTTGCAGCACGTGCTTTTGCGCATAAAAAAAGCGCACGACGAACTTGATTTGTTTGTAGTATGTGCTTTAGCGCATAAAAAAGCGCATGACGAACCTAATTTGTTTGTAGTATGCGCTTTAGCGCATAAAAAAAGCGCACTAAAGTGCGCACTACGAACTTTGTGATTGTGCTTTAGCGCATAAAAAAGCGCATGACGAACCTAATTTGTTTGTAGTATGCGCTTTAGCGCATAAAAAAGCGCACTAAAGTGCGCACTACGAACTTTGTGATTGTGCTTTAGCGCATAAAAAAAGCGCACTAAAGTGCGCACGACGAACTTTGTGGTATGTGCTTTTGCATGATGTGAAAAAATACCCATAATTCATGTATCATGCATCAGGAAAGTTTCATGACACAACTAACTCAGGAATGATAAGGGAAATGCAAGCAGAGTGTTAATAATCAATGAAGAGGATTGCCACAAATCTTATTTCTCAGGTATGCTTTTGGCTGTGATGTGTATTGTGATGTCTAAACTCAACGACAGTTGCTCCCAGAATGATTGTTGGTTGAAAAGTAGTGTGCTTTGTCTTTCTTGACCCCCGCCTTTTTACTGCTTGGGCTGTTGGCGCTGCCGATCATTGTGATGTATATGCTGCGCTTGCGGCGGCGTGAGATGCTGGTGAGCAGCACCATGCTCTGGCAAAAACTGCTGCGCGACCGCGAGGCCAATGCCCCCTGGCAGAAATTACGGCGAAACCTTTTATTATTTTTGCAATTGTTGATTTTGCTGGCGTTGGTGTTGGCGTTGGCAAGACCATTTCTCCCCATCCCCTCGGTTGTTAGCGGCAGCACAGTGGTGTTGCTGGATGGTTCTGTCTCCATGCAAGCTACAGACACTGCTCCCAACCGCTTTGAGCTGGCCAAAGAAAAAGTCGATGGCTTGATCAACGATTTGAGTGGCGATCACCAAATGACTCTCATTCACGTGGGACATACGCCCACTGTTTTGGCTGCTGCCACCCACGATAAAACAGTTCTGCGGCGGGCGTTGGCCGAAGCACAGCCCACGACAGCTACGCCTAATTGGGATGCCGCGTTGGCTTTAGCAGCAGGTGCAGCACAAGGGTTCCGGGATGGGCACGTGGTCATTGTCTCGGATGGCGGTTTGCCTGACGACTTGCCCCTTTTGCCTAAAGCCCCTGTTTACCTGCCTGTGGGAGAGAGCCGCGAAAACTTGGCGATGTCAGCATTGGCGACACGCGGCACAGAATCGGGGCCGCAATTGTTTGCCCGCGTGGTAAATCATGGGGTGATGGATCAAGATGCGTTGTTAAGTTTGATGTTGGATGACACGTTGTATGATTCCCGGCAAATCAGTGTACCTGCGGGCAGCACGGCTAGCCTAACCTGGGATTTACCGGAAGGCACGGCGACCATTGAAGCCTATCTCTCGGAGCATGAGAATGATTACCTGCCCTTGGATGATGTAGCTTATGCGGTGCATGAGGGGGGTGTTGCCAATCGCACTTTGTTGGTGACGGAGGGCAATCTCTTTTTGGAGCAAGTATTTAGTGTGCTGCCAGGGATTGAGGCATTTAAGGCCAGCCCGGATAGTGATCTGTTTCAGGAGGAATTTGACTTATATATTTTTGATGGCGTGCCTTTGCCTGATCCTTTGCCAGCTGCTGATATGCTGGTGATCAACCCGCCAGCGGGCGAAGTGTCCGCTAGCAGTGCCGATGATTTGCTGAATGTGACGGGGATTTTTTCTAATACGGTGGCCGTGCGTTTAGCGGATTCGCCCTTGCTGCAATTTGTGGATTGGCGTGATGTTCATGTGCGGACGGCGAAGGATATTGCTGCCCCGTGGGCGCAGACTTTAGTTGAGGCAGAAGGGGGGGCTCTCCTTCTCGCCGGTGAGAGGAATGGACAGCGCATTGCGATTCTTACTTTTGATTTGCGGGATTCTGACTTACCGTTACAAATTGCATTTCCTGTTTTAATGGCTAACATTACAAGCTGGCTTAGCCCTGGGAAGGTGTTTGAGGACACGCAGGGGCTACGACCGGGTGATCCGGTTTCAATATCACCTGCTTCGACGACAACGGCCGTTCTCGTGGAAAAGCCAGACGGATCTGTGTGGACAGCTGAGGTGGGCGAAGAAGCCATTATCTTCTCGGAAACCTACCAGCTTGGTCTGTACCATGTTAGTTTGCGTGACAATGAAGGCACCCGGGCTGCAGGTAGTTTTGCGGTGAACTTGTTTAGTCCGGTTGAATCGATGATTGCGCCAGCGGACACGCTTCAAATTGGGCAAATTGCTGCTGAAGTGGATGCAGCTGGCGCTGTAGGGCAGTTTGAATTTTGGCCCTGGCTGTTGGCTGTGGGGTTTATCGTGTTAGTTATGGAGTGGTGGGTTTATCATCGTGGCTTTCGTTTGCCGAAAATTGAGGTTTGGAAGAAGTCGTAACAAAAGGATGCTGGCTTAACTGGAAATGATGACTGCTCGCTTGATATAAATATTCTGAATGAGTGAAAATGCGAAAATAAAAACCTGGAGGGGTAATCTTCGACTGCGATATGTGGTGCCAGTCATTGTTGTGCTGGGCATTATTTTGTTTATTTTGGCGTTGGCTGCTTCTTGTCGCGGTCAGAACGGCCGTTATGGATTAAAGCCGTACCGCTTAACAGATACGCCCCAAAGCAATTTGGTCGGCGGCGAGGTTGTTTTTCTCACATTTGTTGAATTGAATAGTGAACCTGATGTTTATCAAAATCAGCGTATTCGGGTAACGGGTGACAAGATCACTATCGTGCCTGAACGCTGCCGCGTGTTTACAGGTCCAGAATTCACATGGGGGCTTATCGCTGAAGGGCTGCAACTCCACACGTTTGGATTTGACAAGCTTGTATCCCGTTTGCCTGATGGCTTGACAATGACTGTGGAAGGGATTTGGCGGCAGTATACTGGTCCTTTGGGTTGTGGTAAGGAACCGGAGGATGGGGCGGCCTGGTATCTACAAGTTGAGCGCATTATTTCACCTAATCCGCTACCTCTGGGTAAGGGCACGCCTTTTGCCACGATTCAGGTGCCCCTGGCTGGAGATTCTGGCATAGCTATCACGCCATTTGTGACACAGACCCCAGAAACGGCCGTTACAGAACAACCGAGCATTGGCATCACCCCCTTGCCCACTGACAGCACGTTGCCAGTCAACACCCCCAGTTCACCAGCAGCAGCGACAGCCGCCACACAGCCAACTGCGACGTCGGATCTGGCCAGTTCAACAGCCACCCGTTCCTCAGGAGTAACGCCACCTGCTACGCCGCCGCCTGGCAGTACGCCTACCCCCAACGCACCCGGTACGCTGACGCCTACCGTGCCCAGCGGCAATACCCAGACGCCTGCCCCCACCCTTACCGGGTACCCCGGGGCAGATCCCAGCACGGCTGTGCCCACTAATACCCCCTATCCAGGCAGCAGTTAAAAAGGTAACTCAATCCATGAATAAAAACTTTAGATCAGCGATAACAGCGCCAGATAGCCGGGCGGTGCCAGCATGTTAGTTTCTGTTTTACAATTTTGATTTGCTCGTGTGTTTAGATGAACCAGGACAAGCTGCCTTGCCACTCTACCCACCGCCAATGAGCATTGCCTACCACCTTATCGAAGATTATAAACGACAGGAACTAGCCTTGTCATATGCTGGCTAGGCTTTTAAGGAAGAGACTTCTCTTTGAGCCATCATTGGTAAAAAACCTGGTGACAGGATAGTTTCTGCTGGATCTGAGGGTATCAAAGCCATCCGTTTCTCCTCTGCCCGATTCAGCTGCCGAAGAATAAACCGCTGTCGTCGTGACATCACTGTGGCGATGTTCCACAGAAGCTGCGTGCCTAAAACAGCATCATCTTCACATAAAGTTAGCAAGCGCTCACGATTAAGTGTGAGCAGCACGGTATCATCCTCCCCTGCAATCAGGCCGGCGGTTCGCGTACCTTGATCCATCATCGCCATTTCCCCCACGATTTGCCCCGGTCGGAAGGTGGCGATGTATTTCATTTGCGCATGCTGGTGCAATGTGGGATCAATCCCTTCTGGCTCTTTCCACACCTCAATTGTCCCTTCTTTGATGATGTAAAACTCTTCGCCAGCTTGCGAAGCCTGAACAACGGTTTCCCCCTTACAAAATTCTTGTTGTTTAAACTGAGCTGCCAATCGCATTCGTTGCGCCATGTTGAGCTTGTTGCCTAAATCTGAATGTGCTAGAAAGTCAGCCACTTCACGAACCTGCACCAATTCAGTTTCTTCCACAGGGTTGTAAAGAACTGAACTATGGCGGGGTAACCCCAAATAAGCAGCAACCATACGCCGAGTTGCGTCTGGGGTCTCGAATTGAGGCCAATGACCTGCTTTAGGTAAAATCCTTAAATCTGCTTCGGGCCACTCGTCGGCTACAATGCCAGCATCGCGTAAGGGCACGGTGTTGTCCTCAGCTCCCCATACGATAAGCGCTGGAATATCAATTTGACCTAATTGACCGCTCAGATCATGGTCTCTCATGGCCCAAAAACATTCAGCACGAACACGTCCCTGGCCGGGGCAACGGGCGTCACTACGAATGCGTTTGTAATCTTCGGCTGTAATTCCAGTTCGGTCAGCAAAAGAGACAGGCTTCATTAACCTATCTGTGATGCCCACGATGGTCCGTTCAACTGAATTGACGAGGAAGCTGCCAGGGCGAAACCGTTCCATGAGCGTAATTGGCGATATGAACAGGTTAATGGAATTGGATAAATGTCCGCTAATTGTGGGGCTGAGCAACACCATCCGTTCAACAAGAACAGGATGTTTTAAAGCTAAAGCGATGGATGTCATTCCCCCCATGGAATGCCCTACCAAGACGACTGGGCCATTGCTCACTTGTTCAATTAATCCTGCTATTAAATCAGCATAAAGGGGGATGGTAGTAGGCTGCTCCATGGCGGGTGATTTACCATAGCCTGGCAAATCAACTGCAATGCAATGGAATCGTTGAGCTAGTAAGCCCACTAAAGGCGAGACTGCGTACCAGGAACTAGACCAGCCATGTATTAAGATAGCCACTTGTCTTCCTTTGTGACCAGCTTCAATCACATGGATAGGTTGATTCTCCACTGTGTACATGTTTTCCGTGTACGTTTGTGTCATATTGCCATACTCCAAGGATGGATTTCTGTTTTCACATGAGCAACCCACGATTTTTTACCTTGGTGATTGCATGATGTTTTTCGCGGTTTACTTAAACATCATACTCAATGTAAAATCTTATGGAATAAATGAAACGTGAATAAATGGGAGGAGTGTCACACTTTTTAAATGTTTGTGTGTATTAGGGGAAGAATTTGCCTGGTTCATCAATGGCAAAAACTTGATACGATTCTTTTTGTTACGGGTGGGAAAAAGTGTCAGCAAGTGTGCATCTATAAATAAGTGACGGCATTGATGGATGCGCTTCAAGTGACTTTTACCCAGGAAGAACGGGGGCTAATTGTTAAGCGGTCACTGCGTCGTGTTATTTAATTTTTGTCCTTAAGCCGGTGATGAGCGCCTTGGCGCTTTGAGGCTGCTCAGGGCGGGGGCTGCTGGTTTGTGTTCATTGCCTGGATCCTGATTATGTCTGGTATTGCCTCAGCCACCATGCGCTGTTTGGCATGTGGCTCTGGCGCACAGCTTCAAGTACAGCCGGGACATCCATGGGCAGCCGATGGAAACTGACCTGGACTGATCCGGCAATCGTTTCGATAATGGTGTATTCCACCCAAGGTGACAACATGGGTAAGTTATTTGGTGGTGGTGTGGCAAAGCTGGTGCCGACACTGCCGGGATTGACGATCAGCCGATCATGGAATTTTCGTAACATTTGGCGATGCGTATGCCCTCCCGCCATGATGTCGGCGGTTGTATCTGCAAAGAGATCGTCGAGAATTGAATAGGGAGTGGATGGCAAAATAACATCGATGTTGGATTTGGGTGAGGCGTGAAAGCAAAGTAGGTTTATGTGAGGCTCTAAATCCATGCTGAAACTGAACTGGAAGCTTTCTAGAAAGGCTTTGTGTTGGGGAGTGGTTTGGTCGATGGTCCAGTATAAATTCTCATGGAGGTCTGGATGAATCTTGTAATCATTTGCTTTCTGCGGGTGTAACATGGCTATATCGTGGTTGCCTTGAATGAATACGCAGTCTAAAGTCAACAAGGTATCTAATACTTGTGCAGGTTGAGGGCCTATGGTGGCCACATCTCCCAAACAGATGAGTTTATCTGGTTTTTGAGTTTCTAAATCATTCAAAACTGTGTTCAGGGCAACATGATTGCCATGGATGTCAGATATTAACGCAGTTTTCATACATGCTCCTTCCTATACTGAGTGAACTAATTTCTGAAATTGGCTCACTTCACTAACCCATGTGCGCTGATGGAGGCGCTTCAAGTGACCTTTAGACGGTCACGATGTTACTTTTCTATGAATTGAAAACCAGGCGATTCTTTGAATTGCGACCCTTCTTTGACCAGATGAGCTGGGGTCCAAGCTACCCCAAACAATTCTGCATTAATGTCTTTTTTGTAGGGCGTTACTGATATTTCTGAGGTGTCGGCGATGATGTCTGCCCATTTATCTTCGACTTCTTGAAGCGCGTCTTTCATTTCGTGGGCTAACTCGTCTAGTTCTGCTTTGAATTCGGCGATGGCTTCAATGGATTCTTCGACATCCTCTTGTGCTTTGCTGGTCATCCGCCGTTTACTCATTGAGGAGGAGACGGATTTCTTGCGGCGGCTGAACAGGCTGAGGAAAGTTTCGGCGTGTGTTGCCATTTCTTGCTGTTTACGGCGGGCTAAATCTGCTTTATCTTCGCGTAGTTCACGTTCTTCGCGCGCTAGTTTCTTTTTGATGTTAGCAATTTTTTTCTCATAATGTGCTTCGACTTTGTCGAGTTCAGTTTCTTTTTTGTCTTCAGCTGCTTCGCGGCACATTTCTTCAAATGCAGCCTCGTTGATATCGGGGCCTGCGTATACTTTGAGGGTTGTGTTGGCTTTGACGGGGATTTCTGTTTCGCGGTAGACCCAATCGATGAATTCTTTTTTTAGTGTGCCCAGGGTTTTGGCGTCGTTGAGTGCCCCTTCTAGAGAAGTGAATCGTGCGTTACGTTCGGGTGTGCGCTCTAAGTTGCGCGGGTTGATGTTGTCGGTCTCAAACTCTTCCCAGCGTACCACGCCGCGCTTATCAGGTTCATGAATAACGGCCGTTCGCTTCAGATCCATGTGCAGTCCATATCGTCGGTTTAATATGCGCACGTCTGCTTGTGCCAGCAGCACTGGATGGTATAAAACGCCAACTGTGTCTGCCCTGGGCTTCGGGTCTACCGATAACGGTAAGAAATATTCAGCGGCTCGTCCAGGAATGGCAGGGCGGGTGGTTGAGCCTGGCATGTCGTCAAGGGCAGATGGGGTGATTGGCGGGGGAGAGATTGGAGGTTTTGGCCTGGCGGCCACGGCATCAGTGGGGTTTGCGGCTGGTTGACTGCCTTTTGTTGACTGTTTGCTGATACCGGCCAGGTCGTTGAGTGCTGGAATTTGTGAGCGTGTGACTGGCCCAGCTAGATAGTTCATGGCCCAGCGTGTTTGGAAGAGTAACGGCCGTTTCTCATGCACATTCCGCAGTAAAAATACCCGTTTGCCAATGGCTGAAATCAGATGGTCGTATTCTCTGCGGTCTAAGCCACCTGGCGCAGCCGAAGCCAGGCCATCTAACAGCCGCTGTTTGTCTTGATCGGTGCCTAGTTTGCCAATAAACCAGGTGCCTGCATTGGAGAGTGCTTTGTAATCAATATCGACAGGATTTTGGGTGGCGAGAACCAGGCCTACACCAAATGCTCTGGCTTGCTTGAGCATGCGCAGCATGGGCTTTTTGGAAGGTGGATTGCCGACGGGGGGCAGATAGCCAAATATCTCGTCAAAGTAGACGAGTGCTCGCAAGGAGGTGGTGCCGCTTTGCGCTCGCATCCAGGATTCGACGGCTGAATACAGCAGGGTAACGAAGAACATGCGCTCTGCTTCAGGCAGATGGGCGATGTAGAAAATGGTATGCCGCGCCTGACCTTGTTGTGTGTAGAGCAGGTTTTGGATGTCTAACGGCTCTCCCACAATCCATGATTGAAAGGCGGGGGAGGCCAGGATGTTGTTGAGCATCATTGCCAGGTCAAAGCGGTCTTTTTCGGGGAAGAAACGGTTGACATCGAAAACGCCGAGTTTCTCGAATGGGGGTGATTGTGTTTGCAGGATCAGTTCCCCTAAATCGAGATCCATGCCCTGACGCCAAGCATGCTCGAAGATGTTGGAGAGTAATATGTGTTCCCGTGAGCGCACGGGGTCGATGTCTTTCAGGCCGATGAGGCCGAGTAGGGCGGTGACTGTGCCGGAGATTTGTTCTCGGAGCATTTCTTTGTTGTCATCCCAAGCGATGGTGGGCGCGGCCAAAGAGGCTAAGATGCTTAAGGGTAATCCAGCGTCGGAGCCTGGCGTGTATATGGCAAACTGTACGCTGTCTTTGAGGGTCTGGATGCGGTCTGGCTGTATGTCCCACTTGCCCAGTCCGTTGCGCCAAAGAGTGGCTGTGTCTGTGGCTGCTTGCTCGATGGTTTTGCCCTCACGGCGGGCTTCGTCGGCGTTGACCCAGGGTTGGAAATCGGCTGGGAGTAAGTCGGGGAAGTGGAGCAGGGCATTGGTGATGTCACCTTTGGGATCGATCATCAGCGAGGGGATGCCGTCAAGCGCTGCTTCTTCGAGCAAATCGAGGCAAAGTCCGGTTTTACCGGAGCCAGTCATGCCGACGACAACGGCGTGGGTGGTCAAATCTTCTGAATCGTAGTGTAAAGGGGTTTGGCCTGTCTCCCCTGATGTGGGGTCTGTCAGCCGACCTAGATAGAATTTTCCGTCTGGTTTGTGCATTGGTGTATCCTCCATGCGAAAGGATAACGTAAAAACGGCCGTTTTACCAGAGGATTATGGTCAATTGTAAATAATCTTGGAACAAGTCAGAGCTAAGGAAATGGTTTCGATGATGTGGCCACCCTGAATAAAGGCGACGTGGTCACATGTTTTTTTCTACTTCGCTGAGTAAATGGGAGTTGAGGAAAACGGCCGTGTAAATTGAGTAGTTCTGCCGCTGTGAGCCATTCATGAAAGCGAAAATGTTCGGGTAAGTAACCTATCCGTTCTCGAGTTCTTCGATGGCCAAGTGGTTGACCTGGAATAACGGCCGTTTCTGCCATGTTTGCCGTTCTTCCTGCCACACCGACAGTAATCGCGTCACGGTTGTCGGCGAAAAACCCGTGACCACATCTGTGCCTGGTGAGGCTGCCTGCGCCCGTATGAATCGTGCGCTCACGACTTTTTCCATTGCGCACAACTTGTGCTTGTCCAGCTGCATCTCGTTCGCTTTGATGCCGATGAATGTATGCTTCTACTTCGGCGGCCAAAGCTGCTTCAAGCATGCGTTTAGCACCCTGCTGCACAAGTTCGTCTAAAGAAAGTATTGTTTTGGTTTGTAAAGTTTCGAGTTCTGTTGTGGATGTGATACGATTTTCCAAGGCGTGTTCTCCTTTCCGGTTTTCCGGTCATTGGTCTAGTCACCTTGGAGGATACGCCGTTTCTTACTGATTAACCAATCCACAACTTTTGGTTATACCTCCTGGTGTCACGTAAAAATCGTGTGTAAGAAAGCATGCTCTATACTTTTTCTGTTCTATTGATTAGCTAAAAGCGGTGTTGATGTATTGTCTTTTAGATTATGCACTTGTGCATCGAATAAGTTATCTAAGGAACTAAAACTTAGAAGGATTTCTTGTTCATCATTAATACTGTAAACGAATATATATAAACCCGAACCAATATCTTTATCGGCTGAGCCAACATGTGCTTGTACTTCTTCATAACTCATGCCTAATTCTAGAAAGTCAAAATCCGAAACTGTTAACATATCTCTATCACTTGCACTTGTATTATTATTTGATTCTGATTGAGTTGTATCACAAGATATCAAAAGTAATAAAGCAATCAAGTTTATAAAAACAAAAAAAATTGTTTTTCGGAAAAACGTTTGATTTTGAATAAATAGTTTGGTTAATCTATGATAACGCATCATTTATGAACTCCCTACCAGCTAACCTACAGTTTTGAAAAAAGCGGTTGGTCTTCCACCAGTCTTTAACCCAAAAAGTAAAAGGATGGTGCAAAATGACAACCAGTCAACTATATCACACGCTAATACAGCAAATAGAGCAGATTATTCCCAAAGAACGAATCACCCGAAAACGAGTATTAGCTTGGCTGATAACGTGTTTGTTCTTGGGGTGCAGTCCTCATGCAGCTAGATTGGGCAACAAGATACCAGGCAAAGCCAAAAAAACAAGTAAAGCAGAACGATTGCGGCGTTGGTTGAGTAACACGGCCGTTCGTGTACGAGATTGGTACGAACCAATAGCGCAACAACTTATTGAACACCCCCTATCCGTAATTGCATTCCCCTCCCCGTTGCCCCGATAACTGCCAAAAAATGCACACATTCATTCCCATCGTCACTATGCAAGATGGCATCAATACCCCACTACTGCCATTGTTGAAGCAGTAAACAGCCTGGATAAAGACTTTTTAACTGACAACCCACAAGAACTGCCCTCGAAACTGAAGCAGCGGTTGGCTCCTTTAGTGAAGGGAGCAATTGACACATTCCGAGCAGCGAGCTGCTGCTGCAAAAACAATTTTATGGAGTCCTCCAGAGATTGGATGGTGTCAAAAGACATTCATTTGAATTTGGGTCGAGCAGATTATTATACAAAACCTCTTCATC